>Ga0137381_10003742_pt1 | contig 10903 bp, 10 predicted proteins | sample SagtaG_16_FD_104808 | JGI IMG/M metagenome (GOLD analysis project Ga0137381, IMG submission 104808) | Vadose zone soil microbial communities from Sagehorn Ranch, Mendocino, California, USA - Sage2_L_115_16 metaG | ecosystem: Environmental > Terrestrial > Soil > Vadose zone | place: USA... | reverse complement strand
TCGCCTGCTGGCCGTCCAGCGGCAGCGAGAGCAGGCGCTACGCGGGCGTATCCCACGTCGACGTCGAAAACCTCGACGCCGGGCGCGTGCGCGACATCCTTCGGCGCCACGAGCTAGAGATCTCGTCGCTGGCCTACTACCCGAACAACCTCGATCCCGACAAGGCGACGCGCGAGGCGGCCAACGCGCACCTGCGCCGAGTCATCGAAGCGGCCGAGAAGCTCGACGTCGAGGTCGTGGGCACGTTCGTCGGCCGCGACCGGCACCGCTCGATCGACGAGAGCCTCGAGGACTTCAAGGAGGTCTGGCCTCCGATCGTGAGCTACGCGCGCGAGCACAACGTGAAAGTCGCGATCGAGAACTGCCCGATGATCTTCTCGCTCGACGAGTGGCCCGGCGGCAAGAACCTCGCCTACTCGCCGGCGGTCTGGCGTCGGATGTTCGAGATCATCCCGGACCAGAACTTCGGCCTGAACCTCGATCCCTCGCACCTGGTCTGGCAGTTCATCGACTACACGCGCGTGGTTCGCGATTTCGCCTCGCGCATCTTCCATGTCCACGCCAAGGACCTCGAGATCGATGGCGAGGGTCTCTACCAGAACGGGGTGATGTCGCTGGGCATGGGGTGGCAGGTGCCGCGCCTGCCCGGCCTCGGCGAGGTGCGCTGGGACCGGTTCGTCAGCGCCCTGTACGCGATCGGCTACGACTGGGTCGTCTCCATCGAGCATGAGGACCGCAAGTTCGAGGGCGACCTCGACCTCGTCAAGCGCGGATTTCTGCTCGCCCGCAACACGCTTCAGCCGCTGATTGTTTGAGGAGGGGGTTGATGTCTTCGTTTTTCGACGGGCTCAGCTACCGTGACGTGGCCAAGGCGATCGACCACTCGCTGCTGAAGCCGGAGCTGGACGACGCCTCCGTCGAGGCCGGCTGCAAGCTTGCAGCCGACTACGACGTCGCCTCCGTGTGCGTGCGGCCGCGCGACGTGCAGCGCGCGCGCGACCTCCTCGCCGGGACAACCGTCGCCGTCGGCACGGTCGTCGGATTTCCGCACGGGAGCTCGCGCACCGAGACGAAGGTCTTCGAGGCGCGCCTGGCGCTGCAGAACGGCGCGCGCGAGCTGGACATGGTCATCGACATCGCCGGCCTGATCTCGGGGGTTGACGACCGCCGCGTTCAGGAGCAGATCGCCGAGGTGGTCGAGGTGGCGCACGCGGAGGGCGCCCTGGTCAAGGTCATCCTCGAGAACTCTTACCTCACCGACGAGCAGAAGGTCCGGGGATGCAAGCTCGTGGAAGCGGCGGGGGCCGATTTCGTCAAGACGTCGACAGGCTTCGCTCCCAGCGGCGCGACGATCGAGGACCTGAGGCTGATGCGCCGGTCGGTGTCGCCGCGGGTCCAGGTCAAGGCGGCGCACGGGATCCGGACGCTTGACGCGCTTGTCGAAGTGCTGGAGATCGGGGTCACTCGGGTCGGCGCGACGCAAACCGCGGCGATGCTGGACGAGTTCAGAGCGAGAAAGGCGGCGGCGGGGGTCCGCGCATGAGCCGCACGGTGCGCATCGGCATGCTCGGTTCCGGGTTCGTGGCCGACTTCTACATGGACGGCCTGCGCGACGTTCCCGACACTGAGGTGGTCGCCAACTACTCTCGCTCCGAGGAGCGCGCGACGGAGTTCGGGCGCCGCTACGGCGTGGGCCGCCAGTACACGACCATCGAGGACCTCTGCGCCGACCACGATGTCGAGCTCGTCGTCATCGGCCTGCCCAACCATCTCCACCTTCCGGCGGTGCACGCGGCGGCCGCGGCACGCAAGGCGATCGTCTGCACCAAGCCGCTCGCCCGCAACTCGCACGAGGCGGCCGAGATGGTGAACCTCGTCAAGGCGGCGGGCGTAATGCATGGATACGCGGAGACCGAGGTGTTCTCGCCCGACGTGATGCGGGCGCGGAAGATGATCGAGAGTGGAGCCATCGGCGACGTGCTGACGGTCCGCGCGCGCGAGGCGCACTCGGGTCCCCACGCGCAGCACTTCTGGGACGCGGAGACCGCCGGCGGCGGCGCCCTCCTCGACATGGGCTGCCACACCATAGAGGCGGCTCGCTACTTCTTCGGCAAAGAGAACCGGGTCAAGGACGTGTTCGCGTGGGGCGCGACGATGGTGCACACCGACCGCACCACCGGCGAGGACAACGCCGTGCTCCTGCTCCGCCTCGAGGACGGGCGCACCTCGCTGACGGAGGCATCGTGGACCGCGAAGGGCGGGATGGAGCTCCGCAACGAGGTCTACGGCACGAAGGGCAGGATCGTCACCGACACCAGCTCGACTCGGGTCCGCGCCTTCATCGAGGAGCCCGCCGGGTACCTGATGGAGAAGGCGGACGCGGAGACCGGCTGGGTCTTCCCGATCCCCGACGAAGCGCGCGTCTACGGCTACCAGGAGGAGATGCGCCACTTCGTCGAATGCTTCGTCGCCGGCGAGCAGCCGCGCGAGGACTTCGTCGACGGCTACATCGTCAACTGCGTCCTCGACGCCGCCTACAAGTCGATGAAGAGCGGGCACTGGGAGGTGGTGCACGTCGACCCGAAGGTCGCCGAGGCATGACGACCGCGAGACGGTGGATGGAGGCCGGGATCGCGCTCATGGAGCAGATCCTCGACACCCAATCGGAGGCCATCGAGCGCGCCAGCCATGTCTGCGCGAAGGCCATCGGCGCGGGCGGCTTCGTCCACCTCTTCGGGACCGGCCACTCCCGGATCCCGGTCGAGGAGATGTTTCCCCGCTACGGCTCGTACCCGGGTTTTCACCCGATCGTCGAGCTCTCGATGACCTTTCACACCCAGGTCGTGGGCGCCAACGGCCAGCGCCAGGCGATGTTCATCGAGCGCACGCCGGGTCTCGCCGAGGTCATCCTCTCCAACTTTCTTTTCGCGCCCGACGACGCGATGCTCATCTTCTCGGCGAGCGGCCTCGGCGCGGTCGTGGTGGAGATGGCGCGCGGAGCCCGGAAAAGAGGCCTGCCGGTGATCGCCGTGACCTCGGTCGCGCAATCGAAGGCGGGCGAGGTCGAACCGGCCGTGGGCGCCCGGCTGCTGGACGAGGCGGACATCGTGATCGACCTGTGCACGCCCGCGGGCGACGCGCTGGTCCACCTCGAAGGACGGCCCGAGACGCCGGTCGGGCCGGGCTCGACCATCGCGGCGGTCGCGATCGCCGATGCGATCAAGGTCCGCACCGCGGAGCTGCTCCTCGCCGAGGGTAAGCTGCCGCCGGTGATCACGAGCGTCGCCGAGGTGGGGCGCGAGAGATCGGAAGAGCTGTTCGAAGCGGCCTACCGCGAGCACGCGCGGCGGGCGGCGCGCAGCCTCGCCATTTGACAGGAGGTGAAGACTGGAAGCATTTGAGTAAGCGACGAGGGTGGAAGCCAGAGGCCCAAGGGCCATTCACAGAGGAGGTGCTTGTCGATGACATTTGGTAAGCGGCCACTTCCGGCCGGGCGATTGGTGGCGGCCTTGCTGCTCACCGTGTCCGCCCTGGCCGCGTGTGGCGGTGGATCAGGCGGTGGTGGGGGCACGACGAAGTACGTCGTCGGCGTCTCCAACACGCTGCAGGGCAACGGCTGGCGTGAGGAGATGATCTGCTCGATCAAGGCGCAGGCCAAAGTCTCGGGCGTGGTCTCCAAGGTGATCATCGCCAACCGCAACACGGACGCGGCGGGTCAGATCGCGGACATCCGCAACCTGATCTCGTCCGGCGCGAACGTCATCGTCATCAACCCGTCCGACCGCGACGCGCTCAACCCGGTCATCAAGCAGGCGACCGACAAGGGCATCATCGTGGTCGCGGTCGACCAGGCGGTCTCCGAGCCCACGGCCTACGTGGTAAGCAACGACCAGGTGGCGTACGGCAACCTCGGCGCGGCCTGGCTCGCGAAGCAGCTCAACGGCAAGGGCAACATCATCGAGATGCGTGGCATCAACGGCGTCCCTGCTGACACCGACCGGCACCAGGGCCTGATGGCCGCACTCGCCGGCTACCCCAACATCCACGTCATCAAGCAGACGTTCACCAACTGGTCCCTCGACCCGGCCGCCCAGCAGATGAAGGACATCTTCAGCTCGGGCATCCACTACGACGGCATCTGGACCTCGGGCATCGACTCCACGGTCGTCGACCAGTTCCAGTCCGCCAACAAGCCGTTCGTGCCCATCGTGGGCGCCGACAACAACAAGTTCGTCCAGGAGCTCGCGACCCTCAAGGCCAAGGGCCTGGTGGGCGCCGCCGTGACCAACCCGCCGCCGATCGGCGGCGCGGGTCTCGCGGTCGGTCTCGCCGTCCTGCAGAAGACCCACTCCTACGACCACGTGATTCACCTCACGCCGCAGGTCTGGGACAACACGACGTCTGACGGCGTCTCCAAGCTCCAGTCGACCTACGACTCGAGCCTCGACCCTTACTACAGCGTCGCGTTCGACGTGAAGCCGTACACGACCTACACCAAGCAGGACCTGATCGCCTGCCAGGGTCCCAGCTAATCTGCGTTTTTGCGGGCGAGGGCTGCGTGCCCTCGCCCACTTCTCCTGAATGGCAGCAGCACCAAGCGATACCCCGCTAGCCGAATCCGCGCCGCTCCTCGAAGCGGGCGGGCTCGTCAAGCACTTTGGTCCGGTGGTCGCGCTTCGCTCCGCCGACCTCCGCGTGCGCGGCGGCGAGATCCACGCGCTGATGGGCGCCAACGGCGCGGGCAAGAGCACGCTGGTGAAGATCCTCACCGGCGCGCTGGGCGCGGACGGCGGGACGATCAAGCTCGCCGGCCGTCCCCGCTCCTTCCGCTCGACGGCGGAAGCCCGCAAGGCGGGCCTGATCTGCGTGTACCAGGACCCGTCCCTGCTTCCGGACCTCACCGTCCAGCAGAACCTCACGCTCACCGCCACTCCGCTGGCGAGCTTCCGGCGTCACCTGGATCAGCTCGGCCTGGGCGGTTTCGACCTCCAGGCGCTGCCCCGTGAGCTGGCGCGACCGACGCTGAGCCTGCTCGAGCTCGCACGTGCGCTCGCCATCGAGCCGCGGCTGCTCCTGCTCGACGAGATCACCGCGTCGCTGCCGGCGGACCTCACCGTCCGGGTGTTCAACGTCGCCCGGCAGCTGCGTTCCGAGGGCCGGTCCGTGATCTTCATCTCCCACCGTCTTGCCGAGGTCAGCGCGCTGTGCGACCGGGCGACCGTCTTGCGCGACGGCCGGACGGTCGGCGTGGTCGAGCCCGCGCAGGGCGGCGAAGAACGCATCGTCAAGCTGATGCTCGGACCGGTCGCCGAGGAGGTCGCGGCCGAGTCCGCCGCGCCCGCGGCCCGCGCCATGGGCGACGTCGCGGTCGACGTGCGCGACCTGAAGGCCGGGATCTTGAACGGGGTCAGCTTCTCGCTCCATTTCGGCGAGGTGCTCGGCGTCGCCGCGCTGGAGGGACAGGGTCAGCAAGAGCTGTTCGACTGCCTCGCCGGAGTCCGGCGCCCGGAATCCGGACAGATCGCCGTCGGCGGCAGGGCGCGCAGCTTCCACCACCCCGCCGACGCCATCCGCGCCGGCCTCGTCCTCATCCCTGCGGACAGGGTGCAGTCACTCCTCCGCCAGCGCTCGGTGCGCGAGAACATCGCCCTTCCGCTGTTCAACCGAGTCGTGAGGTGGGGTCCCATCAACCCGCGAGGGGAGCGCCGGCGCGTCGAGGGCGCGGTCAAGCGTCTGCAGATCGACACCCGCGTCCAGTCCGAGGTCCGCCGGCTTTCCGGCGGGAATCAGCAGAAGGTCGGCATCGCGCGCTGGTTGGTCGGCGGATTCCGGACGCTGCTGTGCTTCGACCCGACGCGCGGCATCGACATCGGCACCAAGCGCCAGATCTACGGGCTGGTCAAGGAGGTCGCGGCCAACGGCTCCGCGGTGCTCCTGTTCACGTCGGAGCTCCCGGAGATCCAGCTTGCCTGCAACCGTGTGATCGTGCTCTTCGGCGGCAAGCTCGTCGACGAGATGCCCGCCGCCGAGGCGAACGAGCAGGCCCTTTTGCGCGCGGCGCACGGCCTGCACTCCGAGGAGGAGGCGGTGCAGCAGGCGGAGGAGGGCGCGTAGTGGCGGCGACGGTGACGGCGGCGAAGCCGCGAAGTTCGGCCGTAAACGTCCGCCGCACGCTTCGACGCTACGGCTGGACGATCGCCGTCTACATCCTTTTCGCGTTGCTGATGGTGGCCACGGTCATCGTCAAGCCGGACTACGGCCCGTTCGAATGGAACACACTGACGCTCGCGGCCCTGCCGTTGGCGTTCGCCGCGGTCGCCCAGACGATGGTGGTGCTGAGCGGGGGCATCGACCTCTCGGTGGGACCGCTGATGGCGCTGGCCAACGTGATCGCCCTGCGCGCGATGGTCGGCCACGACATCGGCTACTCGATCGCGGCTTCGGTCGGCGTCCTGCTGGTGGTCACGCTCGCCGGCGCCATCAACGGCCTCATCATCGTCGTCACCCGCGTCCCCGACATCGTGGTCACTCTCGCGACCTCTTTCATCTGGGCGGGGGTGGCGCTGCTGGTGCTGGCGAAGCCGACCCCCGGCGTCCCGTTCGACTACCAGAACCTCGCCCAGGGGTCGGCGCTTTCGCCATGGATCCCGAATGCGCTCCTGCTTCTCCTGGTCATCCCGCTGGTCTGGGTACCGCTACGGCGGAGCCGCGCCGGCCTTTCCATCTACGCCGTCGGGAGTGACCGCAACGCGGCCTTCCGCTCTGGCGTGAACCTTGGCTGGAGCCGGATCCTGGCCTACGCGGTGTGTGGCTTCTTCGCCGCTTGCGGCGGCCTCGCGCTGTCGATGACGACCGGCATCGGCTCACCGTTGGCGGGAACCCTGTACACGCTGAGCGGCGTCTCGGCGATCGTCCTCGGCGGGGTCAGCCTGGCCGGCGGACGGGGCGGGATGCTGGGACCGATCGCGGCCGCGTACATCCTCTCGCTCATCCCCGCCGTCCTGATCTACCTCGGCATCGATCCCAACTACGGCCAGATGATCCAGGGTCTGTTGATCGTGATCGTGGTCATGATCGGCGGCCTTGGCGCCGTCCTGAGGCGATCGTGAGCGCCCGCCTCGCCACGTCCTTCCGGATCGTGCAGCAGAACTCGATCCTCGTCCTGATCGCGCTCCTGGTGGCGCTCGCCGGCCTGATCGAGGTCATCCGGCCGGGCGCGGTGAACGCGAGCTGGGTCTCCAACATCCTCGAGTTCGCCGCGCCGCTGGGCATCCTGGCGGCGGGCCAGACGCTCGTCGTCATCACGGGCGGCATCGACCTCTCCGTCGCCAACGTCGCGACCGCGGCCGCTTACATCATGGCGAGCCAGTCGCCGTACGGCGTGACGCGCGCGATCGCGCTCGGCCTGCTCGTCGGGGTGCTCGTCGGCATCATCAACGGCCTCGGCGTCGCGATCTTCAAGGTGCAGCCGCTGATCATGACCCTGGCCATGGGCCTGGTCGTGACCGGGAGCCTCAACGTGTACGAGCAGGCGGTCGCGCGCGGCGTGCCCAGCGTGCCGGCGGTCGTCCACACGCTCGGGTCGGACACAGTGCTCGGCTACGTGCCGGTCAGTCTCTTCCTGTGGGCGGCGATCGCCGCCGTCCTGATCGCCGGCCTGCGCGGCAGCGGCTTCGGCCGCCTGCTCTACGCGCTGGGGGACAACCTCGAGGCGACCCGCCTGGCGGGTGTGCACGCGTGGCAGGTCCTGCTCACCAACTACGCCCTTTGCGGACTGCTGAGCGCGGTCGCGGGACTGGTGCTGGCGGGGACGGTCAACGCCGCCGACCTCGGCCTGGCCACGATCCTGCTGCTTCCGTCGGTGGCCGCGGTCGTGATCGGCGGCACGTCGATCTTCGGTGGGAGCGGCAGCTACTCGGGCACGATCGTCGGAGCGCTCATCCTCACCGTGCTCAACAGCGTGCTGACCTTGCTCGACGTGCCCGACCCGGTGAAGCAGATCCTGTACGGCGGGATCATCATCTTGCTGGCCGCCGCCTACACGCGCGTGCTGGGTCGCGACTGACGCTGCGCGAGTTCACCTTCATCGGCGTCAGCACCGGCCAGTCGGCGGCGACACGGCTGTTCCCGGAGTGGACGCGGGCTCTCGGGCTCGGCGACGTGCGCCTGGTGGGCTGCGACCTGCCGCTGCACGCGCCGCGCGGCGAGTACCGCGCCGTGGTCGGGCGCATCAAGCGCGACGACCGCGCGGTGGGAGCGCTGATCACCACGCACAAGATCGACCTGTTCGAGGCGTGCCGCGACATGTTCGACGCGGTGGACGAGTACGCCGAGCTGTGCCAGGAGGCGTCGTGCCTGGGCCGGCGGGGCGGCGAGCTGCACGCGTTCGCCACGGACCCGATCTCGTCGGCGCGGGCGCTCGACGCCTTCTACCGGGCGGAGCACGGAGCCGAGGTCCTGTGCCTGGGCGGAGGCGGCGCCGCGACGGCGATCACCGTGGGGCTGGTGCAGAGTCGCTTGGCAGGCCGCATCACGGTCGTCGACAGGAGCCCCGAACGGCTGGCGAGGATGCGCGCCGTGCATCACAGGCTCGATCCGGCATCCGACGTCCGGTTCGTCGAGGCTCGCGACAACGACCGCCTGGTCACCGGGCTGCCGCCCGGATCGCTGGTCATCAACGCCACGGGGATGGGCAAGGACCTGCCCGGCTCACCCATCACCGACGCCGCCGTCTTTCCCGAGGGCGCATACGCGTGGGACCTGAACTACCGCGGCGACCTGGAGTTCCTGCGCCAGGCGCGGGCCCAGGCCGTACACGTCGAGGACGGGTGGCGCTACTTCATCCACGGTTGGGCGGTGGTCATCGGGCGGGCGTTCGAGATCGACGTGGACGCCGAGAAAACGGCTCGCCTTGCTTCGATCGCCGAATCCACGCGTTAGGAACCCCGGATAGTCGCGACTAACCACGGGTTTCGGCCCATAAGTGCCCGGATAGTCGCGACTATCCGGACAGATCACGCGGCGCCGTGGACAGCCCGAGCTCTCGCCTCCCACCTCACGGCGACGCGCGCGTAGGTGGGGGGGCGCTCACCGCGACGCCAGGCTGATCGCGACCTTGGCCCGCGCGTGTCCTTCGTTCATGTAGGCCAGCGCGGAGCTGACCTCGCTCAGCTGGAACCGTCGCTCGATCACAGGCGTGACCTTGCCGGACGCGATCATCTCGCCCAGGAACGCGAGGTCGTCCTTGTTCAGATCGGCGATGAACAGAACGACGACCCTCTGGCTGCCGCCAATCGAACCGACCCGCGTGCCGAGAAGGTGCCCGATCGCCCGCCACCCTCCGCCTTGCCTGTGCTGCACGCCGGCGGCGCCCACGCCCACGAACGTGCCCCGCGGCGCCATCACGCGCCGGCACTCCCGCAGCGAGTGGCTGCCTGCGATGTCGACGATCAGGTCGTAGCGCTGGTCACCGCGGGTGAAGTCCTCCCGGGTGTAGTCGATCACCGTTCGCGCGCCGAGCGAGCGCACCATATCCGCATTGCGGGTGCTGCACACCGCGGTCACGTCCGCGCCCAGTGCGCAGGCGATCTGCACCGCGAACGTCCCCACGCCACCCGACGCTCCGTTGATGAGCAAGCGCTGCCCGGCCTCCAGCCGGCCGTGCGTGCGCAGCGCCTGCAGGGCGGTCGTCGCCGCGACCGCCACCGTCCCGGCCTGCTCCGACGTCACGCCGGTGGGCGTGTGGACGATCGCGCTTTTCTCCGGAACGCACATCAGCTCGGCAAACGCGCCCCACCGTCCACCGAACACCTCGTCGCCCGCATGGAACTCGGTGACGTCTTTGCCCACGGCCTCGACCGTGCCGGCGAAGTCGGTGCCCAGCGCCACTCCCCGCTGCTTCCAACTGACGAGGTTGCCGATGCGCGACGTGCGGAAGAGGTCGACCGGGTTTGCCGACGAGTCGCGCACCCGGACCAGCACGCCGTCGTCCGGGACCGCCGGACTGGCGATCTCGGTCACCGCCAATCCGGCAAGCGGTCCGGGCTTGGTGCAGACGATCGCTTTCATCCTCATCGCAGGCTGAACGGCGGGTACTGGTCGGTGATCAGGGTGAACGCGTAGCCGTTCACGCGGTTGATCCAACGAATCACGCCGACGACGTAATCGAAAAGGCTGCGGGGGTACGTGCCGGTGAAGAGGATGGCGAACCACGCCAGGACCACGGCCCCGAGCGCACCCACCCCGAGGAAGAACAGCACGAAGTAGTGGGGGATGGCGAGGAACCACTTGACGAGCGGCAGCCACCGGTTCATCTGGCGAGCGTCGGGATACGGAAAGTCGAGGTGGACTGACTGCTCCTCGTCGGTGGACGGGTAGCGGTCGTCGAGCAGCGCGAGGTACGCGGTGACTCGGTTGGAGAAGCGCATCAGGTTCAGGTTCCAGTCGAACCACCAGCGCGGGTACTTCTGCCGGAACACCAGCATCAGCACGAGCGGCACGAAGACGGCCGCGCCGCCGATCACGAGCTCGTTGGTCGAGCGGTGGTCGCTGTCGCCGAAGGTCTCGCCCGACAGCATCGTCAGCACGACCACGATCGGGATCGCCACCAGGAGCCGGACCGCGGTCGTCAGCCGGTTCAGCGGCCGTTCAGGAAAATCGACGTCGAACTGGACCGGGTAGCTGCTAATCAACTTTCTTCACTCTCCAGGCTGGATTGATCTGAGGCTGAGCACCTCATGGCCGCGCAGCGCCTCGAGAAAAGGCTGAAAGCTGCCGTAGATGGTGCAGCGAAGGACGAGGCCATCAACCTCGAGGTCGCTCACGCCCGTGGCGCGCTCGACCTGGCCCGCCGGCGGTGCGCCGACGAAGATGACCTCGACTCTTTGCGGCACCGGAATCGCTT
>Ga0137381_10003736_pt1 | contig 10912 bp, 8 predicted proteins | sample SagtaG_16_FD_104808 | JGI IMG/M metagenome (GOLD analysis project Ga0137381, IMG submission 104808) | Vadose zone soil microbial communities from Sagehorn Ranch, Mendocino, California, USA - Sage2_L_115_16 metaG | ecosystem: Environmental > Terrestrial > Soil > Vadose zone | place: USA... | reverse complement strand
CGGCTCGCAAAACTTCCGCAACGCTCCAGGCTTGAGCGAAGCAGCCGCGTGGATGATGGGGTGGATCGCCGTCGAAGATTTCGGAGATATGTCCGAGGCCGGCTTCGGTCAGGTGACCGGACAACGCTTCTAAACACGCGCGAAGCCTATCCTGTGCCTTTCGACGGCCGTTCACTTTGAAGTCGGCGTCGATGAACGGTCCAAGCAGCCATGGCCAGACCGGTCCCTGGTGATAGGAACTATCGCGTGCAAACGAATCACCTTCGTACCTTCCACGATATCTCGAGTCCTCAGGCGAGAGACTGCGCAGCCCGTACGGCGTAAACAATTCCCGTTCGACGGCATCGACTACTGCTTTGGCGCGGGCTTTATCAAGCATGCAGTGGGTCAGGCTTACGGCAAGAATCTGGTTCGGCCGCATGGCAGGATCCGAGCGGCCGGCGCTGATGCAGTCGTAGAGGCAACCCGCTTGTTCATTCCAGAACAGGTCGTTAAAGCTGCGGCGCGTAAGCGCGGTGAGTGCCGCATATTTTTGAGCGTCGGCCGCAAGCCCGATCTTTGCGGCCACATCTTCCATGGTGCTGAGCGCGTTGAACCACAGGGCCTGAATCTCGACGGCCTTGCCGTTTCTCGGCGTGACGACCCAGTCACCAATCTTGGCATCCATCCAGGTGAGTTGAACAGCCGGATCGCTGGATTCGATCAGCCCATCTGTATCCATCTTGATGCCGTAGCGAGTTCCCCGTTTGTGCCATTCGATAATATCCGCCATGACGGCATAGAGGTGATCTCGCACGAACGCATAATCTGCGGTGTACTGCAGCAACGCGCGCACAGCTTCGAAGTACCAGAGCGTCGCGTCGATCGTGTTGTATTCGGGAGTTTCTCCGGCATCTGGAAAACGATTCGGCAACATTCCCCGGTCCACGTGTTTGGCGAATTCGCGCAGAATGCTCCGCGCAATATCGAAGCGGCCGGTGGCGAGAGTCAGTCCGGGCAAGGCGATCATGGTGTCGCGCCCCCAATCCGTGAACCACGGATATCCGGCAATAATGGTCTTACGATCACCCCGGCTAACGATGTACTGGTCGGCTGCCGCCGTGAGTGTGCGCACGAGCTCGTCCTCGGATGGGGCTCGCGCAGCCACTTCGGAACGACGCTTCGACTCCTGGTCTCGAAGCCGGCCGGCCGAGCCGACATCGAGAATCTCAGTTGAAGCGATGACTGTTGCAGTGTTGCGCCCAGCCATGTCGAATCGAAAGGTAAGTGGATTAAAGAGATCCTCGACAAAATCCAGCCCGCGTTCGCGCTCGAGCGCGTACTCGAAATTCTTGTACCAGTAGCCCTGCGTATTCAGGTCGTTCGCGTCATGTGCGAAGTAAAGAACCGGATGGTTCGGATACGGCTGCACCGAAGCGAGCTTCTCGTGGTGCAAACGAACACTTCGCTCCGGAGCATCGTTTTCGTGAGTCAATGCATGGTAGTCTCGGAACGCGATCAGCGGCCGCAGTTCCAGTTGAATGGGCCGCGTCTCTTCGGCAGAGAAGCGATACTGAATGACGGTTGTATTTTGTCCGTGCACCATGAACATCGACTTCTCGATCCGGACTCCGTCTACCACGAACGTGAATATCGGAAACGGATCGAGCCTGAATCCTTCCAGATACGAGTAGCCCTGTGGATGGACAGCCCCAGAATACTGATTTGTGGACAGCTCATAGCGAACGCCGCCAATGACGACCGTCTCTTCCATCTTCGAGAGAAGGACGACCCTGCCCGATGGAGGCCGCATCGCCGCCGTAAGCAGCGCGTGATAGCGGCGCGCGTTCAGTCCGATGACCGTCGAGCAGGCAAATCCACCGATGCCGTTAGTCTCCAGCCATTCACGAGTGGTCGTGGAGTTGAAGTTGTGAAGAAGTTCCGGGGTAAAGGAGATCATGACTTCAGCTCCAGCATGTCGGGCGCGAACTCGCGGGAACGGAGTTCGGCTTTGTGTGCGGTCGTAAACTGAACGAGGTCTTTCGAGAACAGCAGGTCCAGCGTCCAGTCCAGCGCCACGCGGCACTTCTTTTCCAGGCGGGGAAGCTTGCTGAGGTAGATGGTCCGCCAGAGCCACCAGGCGATGAACCCGGAAAAATTCATACCAAAGATCTGCGCGACTCCGGTGCGCTTGCCGATCGCGGCGAGCTGACCCAGCGCGGAGAAGACGAAGGGCTTCTTTGCCTCTCCTCGAATGCTCGCGCACAGGTTGCGCGCGAGCGTCCGTCCTTGCCGCAACGCATGCTGCGCGGTTGGAGGATACGGGTTGCCGGTTCGAGGATCGAGAATCGACGCACAGTCACCGACAGCCCAGACGCCCGGCCAGGCCGGCACTTCCATGTATCGGTCGGTTGCGATGCGGCCGCGTTCCCTTTTGCACGGAAGCGTGTCGAGGATCGGATGGGGCGCCGTTCCGGCCGTCCACACGAGCGTTTTGGCAGGTACTTGCGACCCGTCACTGAGTTCCACGATTCCGTTGCGATAACCGAGCACTCGTGTATTCAGCCGGATCTCGACGCCTCTCTGTCCGAGCTTGCCGGCCGCGTATCTTCCAAGTTTCTCGCTGAGCTCTGGAAGAATGACGGGGCCGGAATGAACCAGGACCAGCCGGAGATCTCGCGCGTTCAGGTTTTTATAAAAGTGAACCGCCTCGCGCAAGAAATCGTTGACTGCGGCAATCGTCTCGACTCCGGCAAACCCGCCTCCGGCGGCGACGATGGTCATCAAGGGCGCCCTCGCGTCGGTGCACTCGAAATCGGCTTCCTCGAGACTTTGGATCAGACGATTCCGAAGAAAAATGGCGTCTCCAAGAGACTTCATCGTTAAGGCGTATTCTTCAAGGCCGGGCAGGTTGTAGTAGTTCGTGATATTGCCCAAGCCGATGACCAGGTGATCGTATTCCAATTGGTGCCGATGCCGATCCACGCCGTGCGATACGTCGACACGCTTGCTTTCGAGGTCGATCTGTTCGACCTGTCCCTGGAAGAACTGAACCCGTTTGAGAAGTTTGCGAATCGGATTCACGATATGCGTCATGTCCAGATCGCTGGCGGCGACCTCGTGCAGCATCGGCGTGAACAAAAAGAAATTATCCTGATTGACGAGCGTCACTTCGATATCCGCCTCGCGCGCGATCGTGCGCTCGATCTCGAGTGCGGTGTACAGGCCGCCAAAACCGCCACCAAGTATGACAATACGTTTTTTCATATTCGCAATCCCGCTTGCTCCCGCCCCTACAGTTCCGCAACTTCGCAGAAGATCTTGATGGCGCCTTTGGCGTTCAAGAGTTTGTCGAACAGTTCCTGATAGTTGTCCAGTCCTTTTACCGGATGCGTTAAGAGGCGCTTCAACCAGCCCGGATATTGAAGCTCGGCTTGAGAAAGGTCGCGCACGCCGGCTTCGAAGTACTCGCGGTTCGCGTTCACAGTTCCGACCATCACTTTGTTGCCGAGGACAAACTCGAGATTGATCTTGTCCGCTGGTACTTCGATGGTGCGGTTGCCGCCCGTGACGCTGGAAAGGACGAGCACGCCATTTTTTGCGAGCGCGCGCATGCTCTCGAACACGACCGGCGAATGGCCCGTTGCTTCAAACACTAGATCGAATGCTCCATATTGGACGGCTCCCTCGGCTATGGTGGTTTCCTGAGTGGATACGTACCGCGCTCCGGTAGCTTCGATCAGGTCTGAATTGAGCGTGGGCTTTTTCGCCAGCGCAAACGTCGTCACTTCCAAGCCGCGCAGCCTGAGGATCAAAGTCGCCAGCAACCCGATGGTGCCGGCGCCCATCACGGCGGCGCGCCGCGGTTTCCACACCCGCAGACGGCGTTGGATCTCGTATGCCTGCGTGATTCCTTTTTCGACAACCGTTGTAGGTTCCAGCAGCACACCGACGTCTTTGAGACCGTCGGGCACCTTGACAATGAACTCTGCATCATCAACGTAGTATTCCGTGAGGTAACCATGCCGAAGGTTGATGCCGCGCTCGTAGTAAACGTCATCGGTTGTCATGTCGTTCGTGCCGATCCGGTCGTAGATACTCGTGCCGGGGCGCCGCACAGTAGCCACCACGTAGTCCCCTGGCTGTAATTCACTCACGTTTGATCCTACGGCCTCGACTCGTCCAAAACTTTCATGACCGAGCACGAGGAAGTCATAGCCTGGAGGCGCCGCGCCATATTCGGCGGCATTGATTTCTTTGTCGGTTCCGTCCACGCCAACGCGCAGCACTTTCACAAGGACGCCACGGCCATTCGGGATCTCGTCGAGTGTGGGCCTGTCGAGTTCGGCAAGGTACACACCGCCCGGCATGCCGGGCCGCACGGCGACGGCCTTCATTGTCGCAGACTTTGTGGTTGGTTCGAACGTGACGGCGGTTTGGGATTTCATGGAACTCATCCTTTCTGTGCTACAGTTAGTCCATCGTCAAACGTGGACGTTACGCTGAGAGCCTCTCGTTCGCCGCTCTGCTGGAGCAGCTTGGCAACGACGCCGGTCCATCCTGTCTGATGACTCGCTCCGACACCGCGCCCATCGTCTCCATGAAAGTACTCGTAGAAGAGAATCAGGTCCTTCCAATGCCCATCCTCTTGGAATTTCTCCGAAGCTCCATGGACCGGCCGAACTCCGCCGGCATTCCGAAGAAAGATCGACGCGAGGCGGCGCGAGGTCTCCTGAGCCACTTCCCACAGCGTGAGGAAGTTTCCTGAACCTGTCGGGCACTCGACTTTGTACTCTTCGCCAAGATAGTGGTGGAATTTCTGAAGCGACTCGACGATGAGGAAGTTCACCGGAAACCAGATTGGGCCGCGCCAGTTCGAGTTGCCGCCGAACAGGCCACTGGTCGATTCTCCCGGTTCATATTGCAGGCGGTGCTCCGTGTCACCAAGGCGCAGCGTATACGGATGGTCCTTGTGATATTTCGACACTGCGCGGATTCCGTAGGGCGACAGAAACTCGTTCTCATCCAGCATGTATCGCAGCACGCGGCGAAGCTTGTCGCCATCGAGGATCGATATCAGGCGGCGTTCACCCATACCGGGTGTGAACATGCACGCCTGGCGTTCGGTGTAGCCGGGACGATTCGCGATGAACCAGTCCATGCGGCGCTTGAAGGCCGGCAGGCGCCTCAGAAGCTCAGGTTCGAGAGTGTCGACAGCGTAGAGCGGAATCAATCCGACCATCGAGCGTGTCTTCATGGGAACCTCGCCCATGTTCGGAACGTGCAGCACGTCGTAGAAGAATCCGTCCTCGTCGTTCCAGAGACTGACGCCGTCTTCGCCGCGATTATTCATGGCGTAGGAGATCTGTGTAAAGTGCTCCCAGAACTTGCTGGCAACGTCTTCGTAAGCCGGATCCTCGTATGCCAACTCGAGAGCCATGGCCAGCATGTTGAGGCAATACATCGCCATCCAGCTTGTCCCATCGGACTGCTCGATGTGGCCGCCCGTCGGCAAGGGCGCGCTGCGATCGAAGACGCCGATGTTGTCGAGTCCCAAAAATCCCCCCTGAAAGATGTTCTTGCCTTCGGCATCCTTGCGATTCACCCACCACGTGAAGTTCAGCATCAGTTTGTGGAACACGCGCTTGAGGAACTTACGATCGCCCCTTCCCTTGCGCTTCTTCTCGATCTTGTAGACGCGCCATGCAGCCCAGGCGTGAACCGGCGGATTCACGTCCCCGAATGCCCACTCGTAGGCGGGAATTTGACCGTTGGGGTGCATGTACCATTCGCGCAGTAGCAGGATGAGCTGCTCCTTTGCAAAGTCGGTATCGACGAGAGCCAGCGGAATGCAGTGGAATGCGAGATCCCACGCCGCGTACCACGGGTATTCCCACTTGTCCGGCATCGAGATGACGTCGGCGTTGTAGAGATGGCGCCACTCATGGTTTCGTGCCTTGCGCCGCTCCGGAGGTGGTGGTGGAAAATCCGGATCGCCGTCGAGCCAGGGAGCCACCTCGTAGTGGTAGTACTGTTTAGACCACAGCATTCCCGCCAATGCCTGCCTCATGACGTTCCTGGCATCATCGGAAAGATCCTCCGGGATGATGCCGGCGTAAAACTCGTCGGCTTCTCGAATGCGCTGGGCGAAGATTCGATCGAAGCTCTTACCGAAAGGCCTTTCCGATACTGCCATCTCTTGAGGCTGCGCGCTGCCGCGCTTGCGCTCCGCGTCGGTGGCAGTAAGGCGCAGATCGACGCGCACGGACTCTCCTGGCCCCAACGTGAGCGGATAATGAGCCGCGGCTTTCGTTCCAATATTCGAAGAATTCACAGCAGCCGCATTGTGCTGGATGATGGCCTCGTGGATACCATCCTTGACATACGGTGACGTGTTCTCAACTCCGTACAGCCGGCGATAGTTCGTCTCATTTTCTGTGAACAGCAGTTGTGGAGTCCCTTCGAGGTACAACCAACGCTCACCATATCGCGGGTGATTGAGCTGAATCACATGCTCGTGCCCGCCGGCGGTTGGGCCGGCGGCGGCTCGCATGAAAGGACGCGGCTCATTCTTGTTCCACGCCCAGGTGTTTCGAAACCAGATGGTCGGGAGCAGATCCAGTGAAGCCGCCTCGGGTCCACGATTCGCGACCGTGATGCGAATCAGGATATCCTCAACATCGGCCTTCGCATACTCGACAAAAACGTCAAAGTAGCGATTCTCGTCAAAAACTCCGGTACTCAGCAGCTCGAATTCGGGATCTTGCCGTCCGCGGCGGCGGTTCTCTTCGACCAATCGTGCGTACGGATACTCCTGCTGCGGATACTTATAGAGGTACTTCATGTACGAGTGTGTCGGCGTGCTGTCGAGATAGAAGTAGTACTCTTTGACGTCCTCGCCGTGGTTGCCTTCGCTTCCAGTGAGACCAAACAGCCGTTCCTTGAGTATGGGATCCTTGCCGTTCCACAACGCGATCGCAAAGCAGATCAATTGATGACGGTCGGAGATTCCGGCGATGCCGTCTTCATTCCAACGGTATGCCTTCGAGCTCGCGTGATCGTGCGGCAGATAGTCCCATGCCGTGCCGTACGTGCTGTAGTCTTCGCGGACGGTTCCCCATGCCCGTTCGCTGAGATACGGTCCCCAGCGTTTCCAGTGCGCCGCGCGGCTGCGCGCTTCAGCTAATCGTTGTTTTTCGGCATTCATAATGGCACCATTTGTTAGCGTCGGGCCCACCGTCCGGTTCCGTTCGGTACGTCGCTTCGCGACCTCCTCACCGCCGTCCGGTTCCCCCACGCCTTAATTTCGCTATTCTTTCAATGCAAGAACGCATCGGCCAGACGGTCGATGCGCTTGCCGATACCGGTGTAAGAAATGATCACCGACAGCGCGAACGCGGCCAGGCCTGTCAGCGCTGCCTCCGTAAATTTGCCGCGATAATGCGAGCCATGGATCACGGCGTCCGCGAAAAACGCGCACGTTCCAACGAGCACGGCCGACGTCCAACGGTGGGCGAGATATTTCGCGTGTTTTGTCCACGTGATCCCTAGCAGCGGAAAAACCGTCAGCACACCGGTCTTCGAAGCTAGGAGAAAGTGTCCCAGAGTTGCTCCTGCGAGTTGCCCTTGCAGCATGAGCAGAAGACAGGCCGCGCCGGTCTCCGCCGCCTTGTGTCCGAAGAGCACAAGGCGGAACTGATGTTTTCTGTTAATGACGCGACTTGCTTCCATCTCTCGTGCTCTTCAGTTCGAGGCCATCAGCGGAGCTGTTCCAAAGTTCACATTGAACCGCGCGCACCAGATGGTCACAGCCTGATACTTATCCAGATCGGCGGTGCCGGGAACGTCATAATTCTGGTCGCCCATATTGCCCTTCATCGAACCTAGGTCGATAAAGCCCGCTCTCTTGACCGTCGCATCGTCCTTTACGTCCGGCGCCGCTACAAGATAGACGTGGACATCGGGTCCATTGGAAGTTTTGAAATTCGTGAGGCGTAACACACGCTTGCCGTTGACTTCGTAAACATCGGCGTTGCCTTGAGTCTCATGGGCGTATCCTTTGAACTGTCCCATTGCCAACTGCTTCGGATCAGATCCAGCGTCTGGCGTAGTCGCAGCTACAGAGGCCACAGGGAAGCTTTCGGCAACGGAGTTGTTGATAAACAGCAATTCGGGCCGAAATGCGTACCACGCAATTGCCAGGACAACTAGACCAATACCAATCCAAAATTTTTTCATTTCATTTCTCCTCTTGCCGGCTTGTGATCAAGCCATGCGAATTAGTCTGCCGAAAAGGCCGTGCGTTACAGTCGCAGGCTAGTTATCGATCTTCAATTCGTTTCGTACTTCGAAAATGCCGGGCACTTGGCGCGCGGCGGTGTATGCGATCTGGCTCTCGAACTGAGAAGCGACGGCGCCTTTCAGGGTCGCGCGGCCGTTCTCAACGAGGATGTGAATAGGGGGCATCGCGCGTGTCGCGTACCGGAAGAGCGGCGAGTCCCATTTATAGATTGCGCGATATAACGCAATGCGAAGCGCGTTGTCTCGCGAAGAGACGGGAAGCACTTTGATTTCATTGACGACCCGGGTAACGCTCTCGAGCCGGCGTATCCGTGTCTCTGCGTCATCAGACGTTGTCGGCCTGACGACTTCACCTCGAAGGACGACTGTGCCGTCTGAAAGCAACTCCGCCTCCAGCCAGTCAAAAATATCGTAGTAAGGAAGGGTCAAGAGTTCGTGCCGCACGGCTGCGGCCAGCATCTTCTGCAACCGCGCAGTACGTTGTCCTTCTGTTACTGAATTCTTCTCGAGTGTGGGTTTGTTCTGAGGCAGCGGCATCGCGTGCGTCACCGCACCGTTTGCGGATATGAACAACCATACGAAAGTCAGGCCCGCCGCTACAAATCGTTTCAGCATGGTTCAATACCTCCGCACGAATAGTCGAAATGACGCGGAGTTTGTTACAGGCGGGCGCACTTTCGATTTATTCGCTCTTGCCCATTGGTGATGCGTAATTGCAGCGAAAAATGCAGCGTTCTTGATTGTCGTGGTGAAGCTTGGCGCATAAGACACGCCGGGCGCCGTAGGACCGGAGGTAGACTTCCGCAGCCGTGAGCATTCCAAACGGGGGCGCCGTAAAGTAGATCCAAATGGCAGTCCAGTTCCAGGCAGAAAATGCCGATCCGATGGTGCGGGCCGGGTTCATACTCATGCCCGAGACCGGTGCTTCGATGCTGATGTAAATCATTACGAGAAGGCCGGCAACCAGCCCGGTGTACCGATTGAGCTTCGGAATATTGCTTATGCGAAGGATGACCGACATCAACAGGAAGGTAATGGCGAACTCGGCGGCGAACGCCCACCGCTGACCATACGGTCCAGGCAGAGTCACCACGTAATCCACTGCAGGATGGGAAAGCCACCTGCCAAGCGCAATGCTCGCAACGTACACTCCGGCAATTGCACCAACGAATTGAGCGGCAACATAGAAGAGGGCATCGACAGGCTCGATCTTTCGCAGCCTGAGGAAAGTAAATGTCGTTGCCGGATTCATGTGAGCGCCAGATCGTCTGCCTAACTTTGAATAAATCAGTGCAACAGCCGTTGAGCCCATGGCCACACCCATCAGGAAACGAAGCAAAGTTGCGTTTTGTACAAGCCGTACGATGGGTGAATCCGGATGGGCCAGCAGAGTTGCAAACGTACAGGCGGAAATCATGAATAGTCCGAGACCACTTCCTTCACTGGCATACTCCGGCCAGTGTTCTGTGAGTTTCTGTCTGCGTCGAGACACGACAGAAGCTTTTGCGGCTGAAATCACGTTGCAATCCTTAACCGGGATTCAGCGGTCCTATCCCAGACCTGCAAGTTTCTTGGCAAAGTGCGCTCTCCAGCCCTCTGGTAAGGCTTCTGTCCCGATAGCGCGGTGTAGGAGAACGCGATTTGCCTTCTCCGCTGTGTGCAGCAGCACGACGTCGGCGACTTTGATGCTGTTCTGGCGGCGATGAATCAGCTCGATGGCATCTCCAGCTGCCACTTCACCCTCCCGGGCGACTGACAAATAAAATCCAGTCCGCTCGCCTGCTGTCATTCGCTTGCCCACGTCGGCGACCCCGAATTTGCGAGCGAGCTTCTGGCATGGCAGCCGCGGCTGCGTCACCATCAAGATAGAAGACCCAAAGCGAAACTGGTCCCCAATATTCACAACGTGCTCGTCCATGCCTTCGGTCGTGATGTTCTCCCCCAGCATCCCCCATGGCATGTCCAGCCACGGGTACACATCCTTCCAAAAGCCGTAGTGTTCGGAGGGATACACATAAATCGCCTTGTCGAGGCCTCCATGAACGGTGAGATCCGCTTGCCGATCGCCTTCAAGGTTCATCCTTCGCACGCAGACTTTACCGATGGCCGGCGTTTTGAATATAGCGGTCATGAATGTCTGATTGTTGTATCTGAATTCGCGCGGCAAACCCAGGTTCACCGATACTGTCTTCATCGGCACTCTCTCTATCTTTCAGGCAGGGATCAGCGGTTCTAAGCTTCACCGAAACGCCCATCCACTTTCATAAAGCCGCAGCCCGGTCGAAATATTCCGTTTTTCTTACCGTGGTTTGGAATACAAGCGGCGTCATCGGAGCTCCTGCTCTTTCTTCGTTTATTTAGAGTGAGATTGCCTAAAGGAGGATTCAATTTTTTGGGAGCTGTTGGATTAACCCATTCGCATCACGCCTGAGCTTCCACACGGAATATTACAACCGCGTGACCGGATATACATGAAGAGGGAGGACAAATTTGGACTATCTGATCTCTGCACGGGCACTGGTTTCGAAAGTAGCGTTCCACGAAGCGGTGTGGCTTTTTCCGCTGAGTTTCATCCTGCACGTTCTCGAAGAGTGGCCGCGATTCACAAGCTGGGCTCAACGATATGCATCCG
>Ga0137381_10003732_pt1 | contig 10918 bp, 12 predicted proteins | sample SagtaG_16_FD_104808 | JGI IMG/M metagenome (GOLD analysis project Ga0137381, IMG submission 104808) | Vadose zone soil microbial communities from Sagehorn Ranch, Mendocino, California, USA - Sage2_L_115_16 metaG | ecosystem: Environmental > Terrestrial > Soil > Vadose zone | place: USA... | reverse complement strand
TCCCTGGCCTTCTATCGCGACACCCTCGGCTTCGAGGTCCGCAACGACGTCGGATACGGCGGGATGCGCTGGATCACGGTCGGCCCCGCCGCCCAGCCCGGCACGTCCATCCTGCTGGCGCCGCCGGCCGCCGACCCTGGGGTCACCGACGACGAGCGCCGCGCCATCACCGAGATGATGGCCAAGGGCACCTACGGCTGGATCCTGCTGGCCGCCAAGGACCTCGACGGCACCTTCGAGCAGGTGCAGGCCGGCGGAGCCGAGGTCGTCCAGGAGCCGACCGACCAGCCCTACGGGATTCGCGACTGCGCCTTCCGCGATCCCGCGGGCAACCTGGTCCGCATCCAGGAACTGCGCTAGCGCTGATCGCAGCCATGTGCACAGACGCGTACCGTGCGGCGCTGACACGAGCTCTCTCATCCACGGCGTCATCGGCGCCGACCCCGGCACCGGCGCCGAGCCAGCGCCGCGCCATTGACGCCGACCGCGAAGGCGTTGAGGGGCGGCCGCTCCAGCGTCGTACCAATCCCGGACAGGACGATCGCAAGCCTCTGGAGCCGGATCACGTTGACACGGGCGCTTGTTCCCCTTCACCTTGACTGACTGACGTTCCGTTCACCTTGACTGACTGACGTTCCGTTCACCTTGACTGACTGACGTTCCGGCGCTCAGGCGATGAGCAGCCGGGCGCCGAGGTCCATCTGGCTCAGGCCGGTGATCTCGCGGTTGCGTTCGGCCCACCGGCCGGAGCGGAGGTCATCGGCCAGCTCGCGGACAGCGCGCTGCTCGGCAGCGGGCCCGACCCGTGCCCATACCGAGCTGGCCCGACGGACCTCGGGCCGCAGATAGGCGCGCGGCCGGCGCCAGTAGGCGTGGAAGAACCCGTCGGCGCAGTCCCAGGGAACCGGCACCGCCTGCAGCCGGGCGCCGATGGCAGCGGCTCGCTCGGTCAGTGTCGGCACGCCCTGGCTGAGGTGGGCGAACTCGGGCAGGTAGTCGCGGATCAGCCAGAACCGGGCTGGGTCGCTGCTGTCGAACTGCAGCACTACCACCCGGCGGGCCACCCGGGTCATCTCGGCCAGCCCGGCAAGCGGGTCGGCCCAGTGGTGGTCGGACAGCACGCTCATCGCTGCGCCGAAGCACTGATCGGCGAACGGCAGGGACTCCGCGACCGCAGCCAGGCACGGAGCCGCGGCCGGCGGCCGTTGTGCACGCATCACCGCCGATGGCTCCACCGCGACCACGTTGCGGCCGGGAGGCTCGTAGGAGCCGGTGCCCGCGCCGATATTGACCACGGTGCGCGCGTTGCCCAGGGCCGCCCAGATCCGCGCGGCGATCCGCGGGTCGGTGCGGCGCCCAGCAGCATAGCCCCGGCCGATCACGTCATATTGGCCGCCGCTCACCGGAAGGCTCCGAGCCGCCGAACCCGATGGTTTGCCATACTGATGCTTTCACAGGGCACCGGAGCGGCTCCTGTCTCGTTCACGCGCGGACCTGGGGAGACGCGCCCGGTATGCGGCCATCTTGGCGCGGGCGCCGCAGGTGGCCATGGAGCACCAGCGCCGCCTGCCGGCGCGGCTGGTGTCGAGGAACAGCAGCGCGCAGTCCTGGGCGCTGCATTCGCGGATCCGGTGGGCTAGCGGACCGCCGAGCAGGTCGACGGCGTCGCGAGCCACGCTGGCCACCAGGGCCGCGGCCGTAGTTGCGTCAGTGCGCGCCCTTAGCTGGCCGTTATCGGCTTCCAGCCATCTGCGCGGCAGGGGGCGGCAGGCCCAGTCGTTGATGATGGCCAGATCGCCAGGGCCGGGCGGCTGGCCGGCCATCAGCCGCTTGATCGTCTGGTATAGCGCCTCGCGGAGCGTCCGTGCGTGGGCGAGGTCCTGCCGGGAGGCCGCGGGTGGCTGGTCCGCCAGCCCCGCCCCAACAAGCCAGCTGGCCAGGTCCTGCGGAGTGCGCAGCCGATCGGCCCGCCGTCCGAGCTCGCCGGCGGTGGCGGTGAGGTCCAGGCAGGCGCGGCCGCCCAGGAAGCGGAACCCCGGCTCGTGCTCGCCGGTCGGGTGAGGCACGGTTGCATGTTACCTGATAAGCAGGTAACACTATGACCATATCTATCCGCCTGGCGTCAACACGGTGGCGATCATGGCAAGGGAGGACCTGCCGATGACCGGGTTCAGCTGGCCGCGAGATCGCCGGATCACCGTGCGCGACTTGCAGGAAGCGACCGATTGGGGGGAACGATGGGCCATGCTCACCAGCTACGACGCGCTCACCGCCAGCGTCTTCGAACGGGCGGGCGTGCGGGCGCTGCTGGTCGGCGACACCGCCGCGATGGTGGTGTACGGCCATGACAGCACCATCCCGGTCACCTTCAGCCAGCTTATGCCGCTGGTGCAGGCCGTGGTCCGCGGCACCAGGACCGCGCTGATCGTCGCCGACCTTCCGCTAGGGGCCTACCAGGGCTCGGCGGAGCGGGCCCTCGACAGCGCTGTCCGCTATCTGAAGGAGGGCGGCGCCCAGGCAGTCAAACTGGAGGGCGGCCAGGCCGTGCTGCCTGCCGTGCAGGCGATGACGCAGGCCGGGATCCCGGTCATGGGCCACCTCGGCCTGACCCCGCAAAGTGAGCACGTCCTCGGCGGCACCCGGCGGGTCCAGGGCCGCGGCAGCGCCGGAGACCGCCTGCTGGAGGACGCGCTATCGCTGCAAGAGTCCGGCGCGTTCGCGGTTGTCCTGGAGGCCATTCCCGCCGACCTCGGAACGCGGGTCTCTGAGGCGCTGTCCATCCCCGCCGTCGGGATCGGCGCGGGCGCGGGATGCGACGCCCAGATCCTGGTCTGGCAGGACCTCGCCGGGCTCACCACCGGGCACATCCCGCGCTTCGTCAAGCGCTACGCCGACCTGGACGACGTGCTGACCAGGGCGGTGGCCAGCTACGTCAACGACGTCGCCGACGGCGCCTACCCCGCGCCCGAGCACTGCTACACCTGAACGCCGGCCTGGGAGGTGGCGATGGGACATCCAGACGCTTGCCGACAGCCCCCGCAATGAGCGCGGTGGCGGGCAAGTGTCCCGCCTCCTGCTGACCGCGGGACAGTTCGGCTCATGTCAGCTCAGCATCACCTGGGTGGAATGCCAGCCCGGCAGCCAGCAGGCTCTGCACGCCCACCCGGCGCACGAGCAGGTATATGTCATCGTGGAAGGCCGGGGCCAGATGCTGGTCGGCGCGGAAGCGCGCGAGGTCGGCCGGGGCGCGCTGGTGTTCGTGCCGCCGGCCGCCCCGCATGCGATCCGCGCCATTGGCGGCCAGCGCCTGGCGTATGTGTCGGCGACCTCACCGCCGTTCGAGGCCGCAACCACCGGCCAGACATGGGAGATCCCGCACTTGTGAGACTGTGAGATATGCGCTGCTTCAGTGCCTGGGAGAGACGAGGCCAACCATGACGGGCGAGGGAGGGAGCGTTCGGCGATTGCTGGTGACATGGCAAGCCGCGGGCGAAGCAGCGGCGCCAGCGCAGCCGTGCTACGTCGCCGCGCGGATGGACATGGGGGCGTTCTCATCGATGATCCTTGGGCGTTGCCGGTCCCGCCGGGCCCCCAGAGACCGGTGCCAGAGGCCACGGCGGTGACGACGAGCCGTTCTCGGCCCATAGGCGGCGACGCGGCAGCGACGGAGCATCGCCGCCTCTCTGAGCCCGCCTATCACGGCTCGTTCATCTCCCGGTACGACGACCTCCGGCCGGAGCCTCCCGCGGAGCTGATCGCTGTACTTGCCGCGCTCGCCCCTGCGGCTCCGCCACGGCTCGTCGTCGACCTCGGAAGCGGCACCGGCATCTCGACGAGCGCCTGGTCGGCGCGCGCGGACCGAGTGGTCGGCATCGAACACAACCCGGAGATGCTGGCCGCCGCGCGGGCAGCGCCTCGAGTCGAGTACCGCCACGCGCTTGCCCAGCAGACCGGTTTGCCGGACGCTTGCGCCGATGTTGTCACCTGCGCCCAGTCGTTCCACTGGATGGAGCACCGGTCAACGATCGACGAGATAGCGCGGATCCTGCGGCCGGAGGGAGCTTTCGCAGCCTATGACTACGACTGGCCACCGCTCGTGGACTGGGAGGTCGACGCAGCCTTCCTTGCTGTGATCGAGGCGACCGGCGTCGATCCGGCGCGCCCGGAGAAGGCGCGGCACATCGAGCGGCTGCAAGCCAGCGGCCGCTTCCGCTGGGTCCGCGAGTTCTTCATCCACCGGCGCGAGTCCCGCGATCCTGCAGCTATCGCGCTGCTTCCGCTGGCCTTCGGGCCGGTCGCGCGCAAGCTAAGCGAGGGCGCGACGCCCGAAGAGCTCGGCCTTGATCGCCTCCAGGAGGCCATCGGCAGGCGTATCGGTGTGCACGAGGCGACGCTTTGGTGGAGCTACCGCGTGCGATGCGCGGTCAAGTAAACGCATCCGAACCCGGAAAGGATCAGCATGGCCGTCAGCGACCGGCGCGCGCGCTTCAGGGCGCTGCACCACGCACAGCAGCTGTTTGTGATGCCCAACCCGTGGGACATTGGCTCGGCCCGCCTGCTTGCCGCATCCGGCTTCCAAGCGCTCGCGACCACAAGCGCCGGCTTCGCCTGGTCGATCGGGAAGCTCGACCAGACCGTGCGCCGCGACGAGCTCATTACACACGTCAGGCGGCTCGCCGACGCGACGCCGCTACCGCTCAACGTCGACAGCGAGCGCTGTTATCCCGACGATCCGGGCGGGGTGGCGGAAACAGTCGCGCTGCTGGCGGAGGCCGGCGCGGCAGGCTTTTCCATCGAGGACTACAACGCGGTCACCGGCGGCATCGACGACATCACAATGGCCGCGGATCGAGTCGCCATCGCCGCTGACGCGGCCCACAGCCTGCCCGAGCCGATGGTGCTCACGGGCCGGGCGGAAAACCACATTCGCGGCGTCGACGACCTAGGGGATACTATCTCCCGCCTGATCGCCTACCGCGACGCCGGCGCGGACGTCGTCTACGCCCCCGGCCTGTCCTCCATCGACCAGGTCGCAGCCGTGGCCGACGCGGTGGGCGCGCCCATGAACGTGCTCGCATTGCCCAACGGGCCCACGCTCAGCGAGCTGGCCTCCGCCGGCGTGCGACGAGTCTCAACCGGCAGTGCGCTTGCCGCCTGCGCGTACCGGGCGCTGACAGACGCGGCTCACGAATTGCTGACCCAGGGCACATCGCATTTCGCCGAGCATCGCATCACGCGCCGTGCGCTCGAGACCGCGTTCTCCTAGCCCTTCCAGCACACATCGCATTATCGGCGCGTCCTCGGCCAAGCCCAAACCCCTCTGCCCCGGAAAGCCCGATCTTCGACATAGCTGATCTCGCCGAGATAGCGCGTGATCAGCCACGGCAACAATTTCGCGAACATGGCGGCCATCAGGACCGCTGCAGTTCCATCAAGCCGGACAGCGACTGTCGCGGAACGTATACGTTAGCGACATGCGTTCGTCCAGATCGCCGAATATTCGCGTCTCTCCACGGCAGGCGCTATCGCCGTATTGAGTACAGATCAGCTGTTCGGGCTGGATTAGCGGCAGGGCTGGATTACCTGCGTCGGCGTCGTTAGGCGCTGGTGCCTGATGCTCGACCTCCAAGGACCTGCTTGCGGGTGGTTATTCGTCGCAGCTAACCTCCAAGTATGTCTTTGGAGGTAGGCGGGCAGAGAGTGATCGCCGCGCTGCGGGCCCGGGCCCACCCGCTGCGGCTGCGGATGCTGTCGCTGCTGACTAGGGCGGCGCTGTCAGCGGCCGAGCTGGCTCGGGAGTTGGAGGTGAGCCAGGCGCTGGCGAGCTACCACCTTCGCCGGCTTGCCGATGCCGGCCTGGTGGAGCTGGTTGAGGAGCGGTCCCGCCGCGGCGGGCAGGAGCGCAGGTACCGGCACCGGGTCGACCCGACGGCGAGGTGCTGACTGGTGACGATGAGGGGCAGGCGCTGTTCGTCGAGGCCATCATTGAGGAGCTGCGCCGCCGCAGCTCCCGGCGGGCGCTGGGCCCGCGTGGTCTGACTATCGACGCCGAACTGTGGGTTCGCCAGAAGGATTGGGGAGAAGCCCGGCAGGCGATCGCCGCGGCCGGCATCATGTTGCACGAGCGTGCCTGCCGACCGCGCCGCCCGTGGTCAGGAAGATCGGTCCTTCGCAGCGCGCGCCGATGGCCAGGTCGATCGCGCGGGCGGTCCGCGGGGCGAGCGAGATGGTCACCTTCGAGGGGATGGTGGTGGTCATCGGGACCTCCCGGTGTCGGGCTGAGACCCGGAAGGCTGCCGGGCCGACCGCGGCCCCAGCAAGGAATCCACCGTAAGATCGCACCGGCCGTCACGCCAGGTCACCGTGCAGGGCCTGGTCGCCACGGCGCAGGCATCCGGAAACGCGCCGGATCGCCGACTCGGAGTGGGCTGATGACTGCGCCGACCTCGCGGGGTTGCCAGGCGCAGATCGTCCGGTTATGAGCTCACCGTTTGCCCCAGCGTCAGGAAGCTGACCTGAGCCGGGCGGCGGACCGTTCCCATTCCGTCGCGCCCGCCCTTACGGTGACACCAGCGCCCAAACGGGTATTGTCCGGCCGTGGCGGTCGGGCCTGACTACAGAATCGGACGCGCCACGCGATCGCGCGTCGATACTGACTTTGGCAGCTGATAGCGCACGAGTTGGGTTCTTGAGCATGGATACCGCTGAGCTGGAGGTCTTCCTGGTTCTGGCTGAGGAGTTGCACTTCGGCCGGACCGCGGAGCGACTGCGCATGCCGCAGCCGCGGGTGAGTCGGCTGGTATCCGCCCTGGAGCGCAGGGTGGGCGGGGCGCTGTTCGAGCGGACCAGCCGCCGGGTACGGCTGACCCCGCTCGGCGCGCGGCTTCGTAGCCGGGTGCAGCCGGTCTACGGGCAGCTGATCGCGGCTCTCGACGATGCCCGTGCCGCTGCCAGGGAAACTGAAGGCGTCCTTCGGATCGGGTTCTCACCCACCTCCAACATGGAGGCGCTGACCCGGCTGGCCGGGGCATTCGAGGCCCGCCACCCCGGCTGCCATGCTGTCCTTGACGGGGTGTCAAACCTCGACCCCTACTCGGCACTGCGCCGCGGCGACCTTGACGTGCTGGTCAACTGGCTGGCCGTGGACGAGCCCGACCTCACCGTCGGCCCGGTCCTTGAATACCGCGACCGGGTTCTCGCCGTGGCGTCCGGTGACCCGCTGGCGGCCCGGCGGTCGGTGTCGCTCGAGGACCTCGCTGACCGGGATGTTGCCCTGATGACGCCACCGTTCCCGCCGGCTCTGTATGACGCCATCATCCCGCCGTGTACGCCATCCGGCCGGGCCATCCGCCGCACCCAGCCGGTGCGCAGCATTCATGAGCTGGTGGCCCTGGTGGCCCAGGGCCGGATCGTGCACCCGACGGCGACTGGAATACCGATGTTCGGCCGCGACGACATCACTCTGGTTCCCATCAGGGACCTGCCGCCGCTGCCGCTCGGGCTGATCTGGTGCACCGCACACGACAACGCCCGGATCCAGGCGCTCGCCGAAACCATCCGGTCCCTGCAGCAAGACGCGGAGCCGCGGTCTCGTGCCAGGCAAGAGTGGTCCCGTGCCAGGCAAGAAGGGCGCGCCTCGCGCCGTTAACCGGCTGGGCCGGGCCCCCGTCAGCCGGGGCCAACCACCTGCCGCCCGGCCGAATCCCGTATCTGCGTGGCATAGCTCGCGGCGCCGATCAATTGGCTGATGACGCGATCGTTACAGAATTCGCTGTTGATCATTCGGTGCCGACGGGCCAGGGTGACGCGTGTGACGCCCGCACGGCACGGTCCCTGCGACGACGGGTGCCAGGCCACGGGCCCGAGGAAGCCCTGACCAAGTGAGCCGGCCCCGGGGAGGATCAGAAAATGAGTGAGGAAAGCGCCAGGACGCGAGCCAGCGCGATCATCACCGTGCACAAATACGAGCCCGCGGCCTACGACGAGCCGGCCGAGGGACCGGCCTTGACCAGGATCCACGTTGCGGAGAGCTTCAGCGGCGACATCTCCGGCGACGGTGTGGTCGAGTTCCTGCAAGCCGCCCGGCCGGACGGGTCGGCCAGCTTTGTGGGGATCGAGCGGGTTACTGGGGCCGTGGGCAGCCGCCGGGGGACGTTCCTGCTCCAGGACGCCGGCACCGTAAAAGACAACATCGTCAGCGGCGACTGGTTCGTGATCCCTGGTTCGGGCACCGGCGGGCTGACCGGGCTGCGGGGTGAGGGCGGCTTCCGCGCGAACCTCGGCGAGGGCGCCCAGGTCCACCTCGACTACTGGTTCGAATGACCGGTCCTGTGCCGGGCCGGCAGGCCCGGCCTGGCAGCGAGCCAGGGCCGGCCGCGCCGCCACGGGCGGCCGGCCCCGTAACACTCGTGCTGGCGCTGGAGGTCAAGGCGGGGCATAGATCATCACGATCTCCAGTTCGACCACCGCGCTGATGCTGCCGGGATATGCGGTGTATGACGCGACGAAAGGCGCGGTCGAGCAGTTCACCCATATCCTGGCCAAGGAGTTCGGGCCGCGGCGGATCACCGTGAACGCGGTCAGCCCCGGCGCCACCGAGACCGAGACCTACCGCACCGGCAAGAGCGAGCAGTTCTTGGCCAGCCTGGAGGCGATGAGCGCGTTCGGCAGGCTCGGCCGCCCGGATGAGATCGCCGCCGTGGTCGCATTCCTGGCCAGTGACGCGGCCGGCTGGGTGACCGCACAGAACATCCGCGTCAACGGCGGCACCGCGTGACCGCCGGCCCCACAGCGCACAAGGAGAATACAAATGATCTTGGTGATCGGAGGGCGCAGCAGGACCGGACGGGAGCTCATCCGGCTGCTCCGGGCGGCCGGGGCGCCGCTGCGCATTCTGACCCGCTCCGGTGAGACCGCCGATGACCCGGACGCCGTGCCGGGCGACCTCGCCCGCCCGGCCACCCTGGACGCGGCGATGACCGGGGCCGGCAAGGTGTTTCTGCTGTGCTCGGCCGCGCCCGACGAGCTGGCCTGGCACCGCAACGCCATCGACGCCGCAGCCCGCGCCGGGGTCAGCCACCTGGTCCGCAGCTCGATCCTCGGCGCCGACCCAGCCTCACCGGCCAGGTTCATCCGCCACCACGGCCAGGCCGACGAGCACATGCGGGAATCCGGCGTGGGCTATACGATCCTGCGGCCGAACATGTACATGCACAACGTGAGCACGGTTTGGCCGCCCTCGATCGGCCCGGACGGCATTTACTACGCCCCCGCCGGGGACGCCCGGATCAGCATGACCGACGCCCGCGATGTCGCCGCGGTCGCCGCCCGGGCCCTGCTGGCCGACGGCCATACGGGGGAGGCCTACGACGTGACTGGGCCGGAGGCGCTCAGCCACGCCGACGCCTGCGGCAAGCTCGCCGCGGCTCTCGGCCGCCCCATCCGCTATGTCCCCGTCGACGATGACACCGCACGCTCGGCCATGCTCGCCGCCGGGCTGAACCGCTGGATGACCGACGCCCTCATCGAGCTGTACCAGGACTACCGCCGCTCAGGCGCCGATGGGTACGCCGCCAGGATCCATGACACCGTCCAAGCGGTCACCGACATGCCCCCCCGAACCCTCGGCCAAATCCTCGCCGACGACCTGGCCGACCGGTGATCTCGTAGCCAGGGTGGGCTCGGCGGAGCCTCATCGCGTGGACCTCCTCCAGAGGCGGCAGGGACCGCCAGCGGCGGCCGGGCTGCGATTCGCCCGGTGGCGCAGAACACCGCATTCTGAGTGCGTCACGGCAACCTCGACACCCGCCCGCCAGCCCGTGCATATCGGCGGGTCGGCGTGCGTTCTCCCTTATCTTCTCCGTCACTTACGTGATGCGGTCTGTCGGGGTAGCCCGATGCCGCCGCCGACTCGGTGCGGCGTGGCTGGTCAGGAGGTCGCGGTCGGGCGAGGTGCCCGTCGATGCTGCGAACGGGCGGCCATCCCTGCTGACCCGGGTGCGGCTGATCTGGCCCCTGGCAGGGACCGCCCGCATGCGTCTCGTGCAAGAGGCTAGTGCCCGCCGAGGTCCATTGTCTGGGGTTCCTGCCGAACTGTGAGCGCGCGCTGCACACCCGTACACATTGGCGACTGGTTGAGCGACAAATGGGTGATCTCTTATTTTCGGCACGAAGAGACAGAGCCAACCACATTTGTATCCCAGGATCCGCGGCAGCCAGGAATGTATGACGATCTCCAACTGCTCGTGTTAACGCCGGAATCGGATGTCCCGAGCGAAGACTTGCTTGTTAATTTATTAGGCGCTTGAGCCCTACATTCACGATGCGAGCGCCGAGCGCGCCAGCAGCGCCTGTAAGCACTCCTCTTGTAATAGTTGCCGAATGCTCCGCACCAAACTTCTTGGCTTCCTTCATAATGGGGCCTGCAGCTGCATTGAACCCCTCACTGAAAGCTCCATTATCAGTCGAAGCGTCATAGGCACCTTTGGCGAATCCGGCCGCAATCGCAACTGGAGATACGACAACCATGCTTACATCCGCCCAAAACTCACTCGTATTCTCCACCTGATTTTTCCCTGTCCCATGAGATTTCAGGAGACGATCCGACCACTAATTATAGCATCACAGCCATTAAGCGGCCAGCGGCGGCACTCGTCACCTCGCCGTCCTTGCTGTCCGGGTGGATGACTGTGGGCAAGCTTGTGTTCACCGGACACAATCCTGGCCTGCGCCGGGACGGCGCGCCATGGGCCGACACCCACACCCGTAGTGGGCCTGGGCCTACTTGCGCTGGCATCATGAGTGTGGCAAGACCAAGCGGATCGGCGCAGGCGAGAGCGAGGCGTGGTTCAACCCGCGCCGCGCTCTCACTGTTGCCGGGCGATCCGGCCGCTGCGGCATCGGCGTTCGCCGCTGGATC
>Ga0137381_10003721_pt1 | contig 10932 bp, 17 predicted proteins | sample SagtaG_16_FD_104808 | JGI IMG/M metagenome (GOLD analysis project Ga0137381, IMG submission 104808) | Vadose zone soil microbial communities from Sagehorn Ranch, Mendocino, California, USA - Sage2_L_115_16 metaG | ecosystem: Environmental > Terrestrial > Soil > Vadose zone | place: USA... | reverse complement strand
TAGAGAAACTCGTGAGAGCGATGAAGCCCGTCGTCGTACTGGAGACACTGGTTCGTTTTGGTGACGGCGAAGACGAGGATGACGCTGGAGAAGCGAACAAAATTGGCAAGATGCTCTTTCGCTTAATCACATGGGGCGCAAGAGGCGTCCTATGCATAAGCCATTCGAGAAAAGATTTGAAACGGAACGGAATAGACCTTGATCGGGCCATCCGAGGTAGTGGTGATTATGCCGCTCAACCAGATGCGATTTGGTGCATCGTCAGGGACGAGACTTTATACAGAGGTGGTTTAAGTGCCAACGAGGTAAAGATGCAGGGATGGGGACGAGATTTCCAGCCCTATCCTATGCGGCTGGCTCTGACCAAGAAAGCTCCAAAGGACCTACCAGCGTCCGTGATCACACTTGCCCCAGGCATCGTCTCCATTATCGATGAGGCCGGGGACTTGGGTTGGATTGATGTAAAAGCCAAAGCTGCCGCTGTAGTCGCATCCGAGACGGATTTGGCGGACACGTTGAAGAACATGATCCAAGATAACCCCTCGATCTCGTTGCGGGAACTAGCAAGGGCCGCAGGCCTAGAGTACAAGGCCACACGGACTCGTTTAAAGCGTATGGGCTGGGAAAAAGGTCAAGCACGAGGCGAGACTTGGAAAAAGGTTAAGGTCAGGTAGCTGCCGATCCTTTTCTGATCCCGTGTATATCCCTAGATATATACACGTGGGATCAAAAGAGATGAGGATTTGATCCCCAGGGAAATCCCTGGAATCAGAGCGAATCAAAACAAGGATCAGAATTTTTGGAGGCTTATGTTCGAACAAGGTAATCAACTGGCGCGGAAACCAGAAGATCAGCTTTCCCAAACACAGGATGCCATCAATGGTCGCAAGCGCCACGCCGCCGCCAAAACCAAAACTGAGGCCGAGCGCCGCCGTGTAGCTGCGGCCTCTGACGCAAAGAGAGCAGCAATGGTCGCTCGGTTCGGTGAAGCCCGTGTCGAGTCCTGGGAATCTGGTCAGATGGCCGGGATCGTAGTCTTCGATTTACTGGATTATTTCTTCGGGGACGTTGACGTGAAGACTGTAACCAACGACGAAAACGTCGAAGACGTTATCAATTGCCTCGCGAATTTGTTGGCCGAGTACAAGCCAGACCCGGAGATGCCGAGATGCAACTGGGATCGGTTTCGAGAATGGGTCGGTGAGGCTGGACGATTAGGGTTTGATATCGATATTACGCCTGAAAACTGTAAAGAGTTCTTTACCTATTATCTTCAGGTCCGACGGGGTCAGATTGTGGATGACCCAACTAAGCCTCGTTCCTGGTGGGAGCCTCAACCTGTTTCAGTTCAAGAGATATTGGCGCCGGAGCCGTCAGCGGAGCCCAAGCCAGAAACAGGTCAAGATTATGCAACGAAATCTCCAGAGTCTTTGGCACCACGCCTGAGCCCAAAGGACCCTGGCTACATGGGTACCAAAATTAAATAGGGAGTGCATGATGTCGATTAAAAATATTGTTTCAACCCAGAAACTTGGTAGCCGCACGTTGGTCACATTTCGTGTAGACGATGACGGTGAAGGGAACCCGCAATTTCGGTCCTACCGCTATTCCGCGCGAGCGGGAGCCCAAATTCGAAAAGGAAGAGACCCGATAGAGTTCAAAGCAACTGAAATTAAGGAGAACAAATAAATGTCGGAACGATTAAATCAACAGCTTCAGGCTACCGCAGCCGCTGAGTATGCCGCCGAGCAGGCTGCGTCCGAATATCGCGAGATGAGGATGTCCGGGATTCGGCCATCAGTAATTGCGTTCATCAAGAACGAGCGAGAGGACCTCGACCTAGAAGCAAATATCGGAGTAATTTGCAACCGGCTCGTGGATCAAAATCGCCAGCCTACGGAAGCAAACATAGTCGCCGCCATCTCCCAGGGCGGTGTTTCACCCAAGGTCCTGAGTGAAGCTGAACAACGTGAGGCCTTGGAGACGAAGTTGAAGGAAGAAGGTGCATCCTCAACCTTAATCGCAAAGTTCGCGAGCATGAGCACGGAGCAACTTCAGGCCAAGCTTGAAGAACTAAAAAATCTCCGTCGCTGGCAGGGCATGAGCCACGCTGAACTCCAGGCCGAGGCGCAGGCTGAACGTCAGGTTCCTCCTGGAGTAGTTCCTGTGGCACCGGGCACACCTATTCTTTCGCCTTCAATTACTCGGCACGTATTCTCTCGTTACAGTACCGAGGAATTGCACAAACTGATCCGCAGTATGGATCAGAAGCACGGACTCGGTGCAGGAGATGTCGCTGTCTCAGCGCGACTAAGTGGTGCCGACGCAAACGAGATCAAGAGAATTTACGGAATCGGAGAATAATAAATGTCTACATCATTTGGGTTTCCAAACTATCTAAGCGAAGGCGAGCAGGCCGCAGTCTCGACTTTCATCAAACATTTTGCGCCTGATGCTTTCGTACGGCGTGATTATGGGGTTATTGATAGTAGCTATTGGAATCGGTTGAGGGTCTTGCTTGGCCGAACCAAAGCCCAGATCACGGTCGATAACTTAACAATAGCCCATCTTGCGCTTGTTGAGGAGGATCGCGCTCTAGCTCGCGAGGCCGCGCGGAAACAACAGGTCTTCGCAGATGTCGAGGCCGCTTTAGCAAGTATTCCCGACTTTAACGCAGGCGACGAATACAACGTAAAGGCTGCGGAAACCTTTTTTAACCAGAATCCAACCGCGACCGCCCAGGATTTCATCCGCGATATCGATCTACATCCAGACCACTACCACTTCTATTCGGGTCCGAAGAAACCGGACCTTGTGGCGATGTTGCACCAGGATGCAAGTTCAGCCCGACGCCAAGAGCTTGTTCGAATTTACGGCGAATCTGCCGTGAACGCGGCTTGGAACTCGATAGCCCAAAGATTCGGTAAAGGCTTGAGTGAGGCGGAATCGAATTTACGTCGCGAAGGCCTGAAGAAAGCGTCTGAACAGGCTGCGGAAGCTAAAGCCGCCCAGGAAAAGCGCGAGAGCGATCCACGAGAAATTGAACGGGCGCGGTCGCGCGTCGAATCCCTAATCAATGGTGTTCGAATTTCATCCAACCATGCAGTTAACCACGAGGCCAAAGAATATTTGCGTGCTCTTGAAAACTCATTCATTAAACCTGGGCAGACTGAGACAGACTGGTTCGCCTACGAACGCGCATGTCTCGCGTACATCAACAGCGTAACCTCCACATCCATACGATAAGGTGAGCCATGACCCGGCAATGGACAGATGATGAAAAGAAGTTGTTAGGGCAATGGGCCTCAAGTGTGCCTTGGCTCCAAAAATATTTCGATCACAACCTGACTATAATTCCAAGATTTTTTGAATCTCATCCTAATATGCCGGTAACGGCGGAGACGCTAACTATTGCGGTTCAGAGCGTGGAGCTTTTACCGGACCCGTACCAACCCAATGCCTTGGATAGGCTTCGCATTGGCGAGATCGTGGCGCCGCCTCCACCACAACCATGGTCACAAGAGCTTGCGCAGCGTCCCGCCCCCGAGACTGAGAAGCAGTCTAAGCTTTTGAATAACGCCCTTTTACCAAGTCACGGGAGTCGGCAGCAGAGTATGCCGGATTGGTTTCGGCCAGCCACTGTTGAGTCTGGAGCCGAAATCCAGAGACTAAAAGAGGAACTTCGCAAGATGCGAACCCTTGAGACAAGAGATAACCTCCCAATAACAGGTGGGGAGCGAGGTTAGGACCGCTTAGAAAGATTTGTAATTCAATCAGCATCAGCAGTACCCCCAATTTAAAAACCAAAAGTTCACAGGCCGCAGTCGCGGTCATAGGAGAAATTTGTATGGACGGAAAGAAATCAAAAGAAACACAGGCTTGGGAGGACGCGCTTTTGCATCCTCATAAGGAAAAGCATGGATTCTTGCCCCGTGCCGCAGGTGAAAAAGTAATTCAGCCTATTCCCCGTGGAGAACCCAGTTTGGGCATGACAGATCGCGGAAAAAGTTCCGAACACGCCCGCGTGCACCCAGGCAAGCCATATTCCGAAGGCGCGAAGGTCGGAGCCAAGAAAGCCAATGGCTCAGTCATTGGCAAGGACACCAACCCAGAGTGTTATCCAAAACCATAAAGGGATTCAGCAGTTTCCCGCCTGAGCATGGCCTCAGTGATCACGATGCTCAACCCAGTCTTTGGGTCATCTTAACGTGATCACGAGCCGTCTGCGAGCAGACGCATACCGGGCCGATTGTCTTCGGGTGATCGGCCCCATTTCTTTTTAAACGAGATTCAGCCGGAAACACCGGCCACAAGGAGCAAGAAGATGTTCGATGCAGAAGCAGAAATTAAGAAGTTGCAGGAAGAGATTAAGGGATTATTGGCCGACATTCATATCCTGCAGCGTAATCAAAGTTCGAGACGCGGAACCGAAGGGCCGAGAGGAATTCAGGGAATGCCTGGTCACGACGGACGCGACACCCAGTTAATCGTTAAGACTGATACGAACAAGAACGTGATCCAGATTTTTAACGATGAGAAGCCGGTAGCCGAAATCGTTCCTGTGGAGGGTCCAAAGTGGTCCCGCGCCGACGTTATTAAGCTGGTGTCCAATGCTTTTTGGGCCGTATGCGCAGGGGATAAAGCTATTGCCGCCTTCAAAGCCGGAGAGAAAGAGTTCGATGCCCTTTATGAAGCTGAGAAGGCTAAGTATGAAGCTGAACGTTCGAAGAGTTAAGGGTTTGGGCTCTTTCGACACCGAGGTGTCGAGTCGGAGCCCAGAGCTTTCCCGGAGACTTTGATGAAGACTAAACAAGTTCATGCACCAAAAACTGCATTCAAACCAGATTTCAGCATCTACATTGCCCAGGATCATACCCCGGCTGTGTTTGACCCCGCGAAGACAGCCATGCTGAAAAGCTATCGCTTGGACCGTGCCCAGGGCCATGGCTGGGAGTTTGAGGTTGTTGACCCAAGGAATTTGGGTAAGCATGGGCACGCATTCTGATCGGCGCCATCTCCGGCACGTGTGCCCGGCAACTCCCGAGGGCTGCAGGAGAGGTGGGTTAGCTGCAGGCAAGGTCGCGCTCGAAACTGGGAGGCTGTCGGCAATGGGCCGATACAGTATGCACCTCCGCTGGCACCTGCACCGGCAGGTACTCAATCCATATTGCGAATTTTGTCTGGAAGGATGTGGACTCGCATGAGCCCCAGAACCATTTCCAGTTCCAGAGCCGGGATGCGATTGGAGCCCTTGGGTTGATACGAATATCAAACCGGATGCGCCGAACCAACCTCGTCTATAACTTATTCTTCGCCTTGAACTCCTTCCACTTAAATCTCCACGTCCGGGAACATCCTCTTGGCTGCGATCTTCGAAATCCTTAAGACCGTGTACACTTTTCGGTTTCGTCCTGAGAACGTGCGCTTGTCTATGCCAGATTTTTCTTTCAGCGCTCGTACGCGAATGGTGTTGGCACTGTAGCCGGTTCTCGAAGCCAGCCAAGCGCAGGTGACGTAGGACCCGTTTTTGGACTTGCGGCTGCGTTTCCTCGGGAAGAATTTTGAGAGCAACTCCTCTTCATACGCTATCGAGGCCTCGCCACTAGCCCAGAATGGATCATTGTCCAGGACCATATCCTCCACTAGCTTCCGTTGTTCTGCTGGCTTCATCTCCCTGAACCCGCGCACATCAGTGTCTAAGATCATTTGCGGCCCTCCGCAATGTTCTTGACCTTGCTGTCCTGGTTCGCTTGTTTCTGCGCCAGCTTTGCCGCCTGAGCTTCGATGATTTTCCGTTGTGCTTCCTTATGCGCCTGTTCGAATTCAGCAATCCAAGGAGCATAGTGTTTGAGAAATATTGCTACTGTGTCGCCGAGAGCATCAGCAATTGCTTGATGATTTACCTGACCCAACTCGTACTGCGTCCGAAGCTGGTTTATCGCGAACGTGTCCCGGAGCATGTGTGAGTGCGGCTCGCGGTCGCGGATGTCGGTCTTAACCGATTCGATTCCGGCCTCCGCGAATACCTTTTTCAATTCCGCGGACCAGTAGTTAGGGTTTGTATCATCGGCAATGGTTCTATCGTAGAAGGGTTGATTTAGGTCCCCATCGATTGGAACGGTTGTTTTCAACAGGTGTACCGCGTGAGGTACGAGCGTCGGTTGTGCCCGTCTTTTTGTCTTGTTACGGTAATACGTCACTTCGCCGTTATTCTTCATCGAATCCAGTTTGAATCGAACAGCATCTCCAAGGGCGAGCCCTCCCCATCTCATAAGTTCCACAAACGCCAGCAGCCGGTGAGTGTCATCGTGTTGTTTCTGATCTTCCAGTTTTTTAATCTCAGCCGGATAACGACGCTTGATAGTGGCGATGATGGAGTCGTATTGCTGCTCTGAGAAAGCCGTGGTACGGCTCCCGCGTTTGACTTTCGGTGGTTTCATTCCGACCATTGGATGATTTTTAATCCATTGTTTGCCGACGCAGTAATTGAAGAACCGTTTCAAGTCGCCGAAGGTGCCGAAATCAGTCAGGTCGGATTCGAAATCCCAAGTATTACGGAAGCTTTCGATTAGGTTCGGCGTCAAATCGGAGATGTAGACAGGCCGGGGGTTCACGGTTTTCAACCATTCCGAGAGACGGCCCTCGTTACCACGTCGATTCTTTTTGAATTTGAACGTTTGGGAATCGACATCACCCAACAGTGGCAGGTAACGCTCGATTCTCTTGTCGCTGATACGCTCGGCTTTCTTCGAAGCCAGGAACCGGGCAACCGCCTGTTCGATGGTTACCGTCTGAGATTCCTTCTCGGCCTTGAGTGCCTGGAGCTTCGCCTCTGCTTCCGCCCGAGCTTTTTTGTCGGGGTTGTGCTGGTCCCGGTATGCCTGGGCTATCTGCTCGGCATCGGTCCAGGAGCGCGTCTTGGTTTTGATGGTGTCCTGGCGCTTCTTCGGGTCCTCAATACGCGGGTCGTAAACTGAGATGTGTTTCCGGCAGTTGCAGTGAACATATTCCCGGCCCTCGTTCTTGTGGGGGCAGTTCGCAGAATGACGGCTGATTACCTTGTAAGTGGGTATCAAGCTTATCGTGTCTGGGCTCACGGGCTGCTCCTCGGCCATTATTTGATTACATGGCAATCACAAGACAAATTCCATAGACCGTTGGTACGGGGTTTCTAAGTCGCTGGAATTTAGTGACTTGTGAATCGCAGGAACAGCCTATCAGTGTTCATTCTACAGGGATTGTGAGCGGCTGATTGGTAAGTGCGCATTCCAATGGCCTTAGCCCGGGAGGATTTGCACAAGTGCTGGTTTTTTGGGCTAAAGGCCGAAAGCGGCTCTGCTGAGGAACTGCAAGGGGCTAGGTTTGTGCGCGACAGACCCGGTGAGAGACCAAGTGATGACGTGGCGCGCTGGGGACGCTTCGCCACCATGGAAACGACGACAAAAGGAAACTGCCGATCCCTAGTCCGGCTCGGTGGACACGCAAAAGCTCGACTTTTTGACGGGCGAAAAGCGCATCCTGCGGGTAGCCTTTTCGCCGCAGAGCTCGACTTTTGCGCGCGGAGGCGGACTCGGGATGACCGCAGAGCTAGCCGATCGACGCGGGGAATTGCGCAGGAGAGCGAAAGCATGGGAGATGTTACCCTAAAGGTAAAAGGATGTCAACGGCTTATTTACTTGTTTACCATTCGAACTAGCAGGTAAGTATCCCCACTAGACACGTATGGTAAAATCTGCCTGCTTACGGAAAGCCTCTGTTCCTTACTATGAAAGGCGTATTGTCTCTCTGCTAGACATGCTTCAGTTCGCCCTCCATGACTATTTCAGGGTATCCGGCGCATTGATGAAGCTGTGCTTGTTCCCACTTATGCCCGGCGACACGGAAGCAGAGCAAGAGTTTCAAAAGCTGCTCGACGACATTCACGCCGGATGTTACGCAATTGGCTTAACGCTATCCGTCAATCAGGTGAATACCATTATCCAGGCGATCAATTCTGGCAAATGCAAACCAGCGCAATTGCAGGCGTTGCTTCAAGAGCTTCACCGCAGGATTTTTGAGGAACTGAGTGCGGAAGTTTTCAATTACATCCCTCGATATAAAGCCGAATACGCAGACCATATGCGATTTAATCGAAAAGGCATCCTTGAGTTCGGATGGACTACTGTATCCGAATTTCAGCACGCCGGACTCTGTTATGCGGTGGGAGAGAACACCGCCTGCGTGTTCCATTTACTGCGCATCGTGGATGCGGGAATCAAATCTGCGGTCCAGCGGCTTATCGGGAAAGACTTTGGTGACGGCAATTGGAACAATCTAAAGACCAAGATCGAAACAGAAATGAACAAAAAGTACGGCGAGAAGTCCCTTGGGTGGAAACAATCAGAACCGTTCTATGCGAGTGTCCTGACCGACATTACCGCGATAGGGAAACTCCGCAATCGCGCGATACATGACTACAAAGCAACCTATTCAGAGGATGAAGCCAAGCACTTGCTAGCAATCACGGAAGGATTTGTTCGGCATCTTTGGGAAGGCGGCCTGACAGAGCCATGAGGCAAGGGCAGGAGGTAGAGCGTGAGACGGTTATCTCAACATCCCATCATTCGCAGCACTGCGAAGAGGGCTATCCACGTACACGCGACTATGAGCCATTGTTCCTTTTTGCCTAGTTTGTCCACGGAGATTGACCGATGACCATCGAACGCAGGATATTGGTCGGCTTAAGAGATATCAAGGCACTCTCGTTCGAGTGCAATAAATGCCATGCCCGCATATCCGTGTCGCCAGACGCGGGGAAAGTTCCCGCTTATCAATGTCCCGAATGTGAGCATCCTTGGCGTGGAAGCGATGCGTACACGAATAAAGAAGTGACGACGCCATATGTCGCGCTTGTAAAAGCGATCAGCACGTTGCGGAGTCTTAATAACAACGCAGAGGGCTTTACGATTCTGTTGGAGTTCGAGGAGCCAAAGGCATGATAGACTGGCGATATGGCGCGATCACGCAAATTAAAGCCGCGCAAGGAAACGCGGAAGATCATGCAGCCGATCTCCCGCGACGCATTCCACAAACTCCTCAGCCGCATCACGCCACGCGCTCCGCGACCCGCTTCAAAATAGCCCTAAATTGCTGGTTTCCGTCGTGTCTCCGGTTGTACCGGAAAGTGAATTCGTCTAGGTATGTTTGCAGGTAATCGGGCGAAACCGAATGATACACGCCGCGAATCCCATTCTTGATAAGGCTCCAAAGCCCTTCGACGGTATTGGTGTGGATGTCACCTTTGACGTAGACGCCAGCGGAATGCTTGATGTGGCGATGCCGATACTGCAATGGGATTCCCTCATCATCCCGCAGAAACTTGATCTGTTTATACGAAGCCAATTCATCGGTATAGATAGTGCTGCCCGGAGTGACGTGCTTCTTAATCAGGCTAGTCAGTTGGTGATGGTCCACGGTCGGCACGGTCTTTGCAATCACCTTGCCTCTGCGCTGGACAATTGCGACAACCGGAGTTTTCTTCTCATCCCATCCTGGCGGGCGCCCCTTGCGTCCCTTCTGAACGCCGCCCATCCAAGTTTCGTCCATCTCAACCGTTGGCCCCTCCAATTGCAGATCACCGTCCGAAAGCATCGAGCGAATCTGTTTGAACATGCGCCACGCGGTTTTGTAAGTGACTCCGCATTCTCGCTGAATTTGTTTCGCGGAGATTCCGCACCGAGTAGACCCCATCAGGTACATCGCATAGAACCAAGTCTTGAGCGGAGTAGTAGTCTTTTCCATGATGGTGCCAGCGAGCGGATAAATCTGAGTCCCGCAGTGATCGCAGCTATAGGCAGTGCGGCCCTTGATGCGGTAGTGCTTGCGCTCTACGCCACACTTCGCGCACTGAGTGACGCGACCGGGCCAGCGTTGCTCCATAAGGTAATCAAGGCAGGCATCATCGTTCGGAAACTCTTTGTCGAAGTCTCGAACAGTGTAGCGGAGTGCTTTGGGTATGTGCTGTTTGACTGGCATCGTAGTAACTCCCGATCTGACAGGGACAAGACTACCGCAAGCCTTACGTGTTGTCAAGGGATACTTACCAACTAGCATCCGGGGCGCGCGGCCTGCCAAAACGTTCGAATAAGATGGGAAGTATACTGCTTCGAACAAGGCGCCGTTCAGGGGGGTCGCATTTCCTCCTCGCCGGAACGGCCTGCCCTGAGAGCTTGTCGCCGACGGTCGCGGCCCATGATACGAGGACCTAATAGATCGCGATTGGGATAATTTTCTGGGGCTATAATGACCGGCGCGTCGTGCTGGCAGGCTCGGTTTCCTATCCCAAAATGGAAGGAGAATTTCGGCATGGCACCAGCTAATTGGTTCCGCAGCTCGGCCTTGTTGGTCTTGGGCTCAATCCTCGGTGGTCTTTTCGTTTCGGCTTGGGAACACCCCGCCGCGGTAGCGCAACAGAACAATCCGCAAGCCGCTCCTCCGACGATGGCGGACGTGGCCCACCTGAAAGATATTACACCGCCATTTTCTCATCCGATGGTTGACGTCGCCATGTTCGCCGCCAATCTTTGGTTTGCGGGCGATAAGAAAAATTGGCCGCTGGCTAACTACTATCTGGGGGAGATGCGCAACCGCTTGGGATGGGAAGTGCGCCTGAATCCCTCTCCGAAGGGAGCCGACGGCAATCCCGTGGATATGAAAAATATCTTTGACGGCATTGACACGGGTAGCTTGACCAAGCTGAAGACCATTATCGCCATGAAAGACAGCAAGCGATTTGCCCCGGAGTACAAGAACTTGCTGGAGGACTGCTATTCGTGTCACAAAACCGCGGGCCGAGCGTATATACGCCCCATGGTTCCGACTGCGGGTTCGCAACCTATTGTGAACCTCGACCCCGCAGCCACGTGGCCGCAATAGCAACGAGACTGAGAGTCC
>Ga0137381_10003720_pt1 | contig 10936 bp, 9 predicted proteins | sample SagtaG_16_FD_104808 | JGI IMG/M metagenome (GOLD analysis project Ga0137381, IMG submission 104808) | Vadose zone soil microbial communities from Sagehorn Ranch, Mendocino, California, USA - Sage2_L_115_16 metaG | ecosystem: Environmental > Terrestrial > Soil > Vadose zone | place: USA... | reverse complement strand
AGCGCCGAATGGGGCGAGCTCGTCGAGCGGGTGCTCGCGCCCTGGGTGCTGGAGGGGCGTGACCTGGGGGACCGGGTCCTCGAGGTGGGCGCGGGCCCCGGGCTGGTGACCGACGTGCTGCGCCGGCGTGCACCGTGGGTGGTCGCGGTCGAGCTGGACGAGCCGCTGGCGGCGGCGCTCGGTCGCCGCCTGGCCGGCGGCAACGTCGAGGTCGTGACCGCCGACGCGAGCGCGCTTCCGTTCCGGAGCGGCCGGTTCTCGGCGGTCGCCTGCTTCACCATGCTGCACCACGTTCCCAACCTGCCGATGCAGGACCGCATGCTCGCGGAGCTGCGGCGAGTCCTGCGTCCGGGGGGCGTGCTGATCGGCACCGACGGCACCGACACGCCCGAGCGGCGCGAGCTGCACGTCGGCGACGTGTTCCTGCCGGTCCCGCCAGCCGAGCTGCCCGCCCGCCTGGCCGCCGCCGGCTTCGTCGACCCGGTCGTGGAGACCCGCGACGACCGCATCCGCTTCGCCGCCACAGCGCGTGACCAGGTCAAACCGTAAATCCCTGGCGATGTCGCACGGCTCCTCTAGACTCGACCGCATGTCTGTAGCGATCCTTGCCAAGGACCTCGTCCGACGATTCGACGAGGTCGAAGCCGTTCGCGGCGTCAGTCTCGAGGTCGAGGAAGGCGAGATCTACGGCTTCCTCGGCCCGAACGGCGCCGGCAAGTCGACCATTGTCCGTATCCTGACCACCCTGCTCGAACCGACCTCCGGCTCCGGCTCCGTGCTGGGCCACGACGTCGTCAGAGAGCCGAACACCGTGCGCCGCCTGATCGGCGTCGCCCTGCAGGAGGCGGGCCTCGACCCCAAGCAGACCGGCCGCGAGCTGCTCACCCTCCAGGCTCGCCTCTACGGCCTGCGGGGCAGCGTGCTCGGCCAGCAGATCCAAGAGGTGACCGAGCTGGTCGGCCTCGTCGATGCCCTCGACCGCCGGATCCAGGGGTATTCGGGCGGCATGAAGCGGCGCCTCGACCTGGCCTCCTCGCTGCTGCACCGCCCGCGCGTGCTGTTCCTGGACGAGCCGACCACCGGGTTGGACCCGACCTCGCGGACGCTCATCTGGGACCGGGTGCGCGAGCTGCGCGAGCAGTTCGGCGCCACCATCTTCCTCACCACCCAGTACCTCGAAGAGGCGGACCATCTCGCCGACCGGGTCGCGATCATCAACCGCGGCCTGATCGTGCGCGAGGGCACGCCCGAGGCGCTGAAGGCCGAGGTGGGCACCGACGTGATCGATGTCTCCGTGAGCGATCACGAGTCGGGCGCCGCCCGGGTGGCGATCCTCGAGATGCAATCCAACGGCGAGCTTCCCGAAGGCGAGCTCAGGGGCACCGAGTCGGGCTACACCCTGTTCGTCCCCGACGGCGCCAGCAAGATCGCCGCGCTGGTGCGCGGACTGGACCGGGCGGGGGTCAGCACCGGGCCGATCAGCATCTCGCGGCCCACCCTCGACGACGTCTTCCTGGCCGCGACCGGCGGGCGCCTCCAGGCCTCCTCCGAGAGCCAGCCGAGCCAGGACAGCCAGCGCGTGCCGACCGCTCAGGGGGCGAGCCGATGACCGCGGCGACGGAGCGGTTCGGCGAGCCCGGGCGGGGCGGCCCGATCGACCGGTCCCAGCCGCGCACCCTGGCGGCGCCGACCGGCTACCTGTCGGACGTGGCCGCCTTGGCCGGCCGCTCGATCCGTGCGCTGCTGCGCGAGCCCGAGTCCTTCATCCCGGCGTTGCTCATCCCGCTGTTCTTCTTCGTGGTGCAGGTCGGCGCGCTCGGCAAGGTGGCCGAACGTGCCTTCGGGATCTCCAGCTACCCGGCCTTCCAGCTTCCCGTGGCGGTGCTGTTCGCCGCCGCCAACACCGCCGGCGGCAACGCTCTGGTGCTCGACATCGCCAACGGCTACTGGGACAAGCTGAGCCTCACCCCGGTGCATCGCTCCGCGATGGTGATCGGCACCCTCATCGGCGAGATGTTCGCGGTGGTGGGCTACAGCGTCCTGCTGATCGCCTTCGGCTGGGCCATCGGCGTGCGCTTCGCAGGTGGCGAGGTCCTGGGCGCGCTCGGCCTGCTGGGGCTGACAGTCCTGTTCGGGGTGGGCTTCGCCTCCATCAGCGTGGCGGTCGCGCTGGCGACCGGCTCGGTGCGCGCGACCCAGACGACCTTCGTCATCTTCTTCCCGCTGCTGTTCCTGACACCGGGAACGCTGCCGCGGAACCTGATGACCGGGTGGTTCAAGACAGCCGTCGCCATCAACCCGGTCACCTACATCCTGGAGGCCGCCCGCAGCTTCATCTTCGGGTTCCGCGGGCCCGTGCTGCTGAAGGGGCTGGCCGCCTGCATCGGCTTCTGCGCGGTGACCTTCTTGCTGACGGCGCTGGCGTTCCGCCGCCGCGCCAGGATGGGCTGACGGCGGGACGCGAGGCTCCAGCGTGAGCGGCCGGGCGTGCCGGCGGCGGGGGTAGCGGCACGCCCGGCCTGGCCTGGGCCGGCGCTCTAGGGGAGAGGGAGGGCCGTCCCTGGTCGGGGGCGGCGGATCGGCGCCAGCGGCAGGCGAAGCTCGAAGCGGGCGCCCGTGGCCGGGCGCGCGGGGTCGACGGCGACCAGCTCGCCGCCTTGGGCGTGGGCGAGCTGTCGGGCGATGGTCAGGCCCAGGCCGAGACCCCGCGCCTCACGGAGCGGGCCCTCGTCCAGGCGGGTGAACTGCTCGAAGATCCGCTCGCGCTCCCTGGCGGGCACGCCCGGCCCGGCGTCCTCGACGGCCAGCACGGCGGTGCGGCCTACGCGCCGCGCCTCCACCCAGATCTGGGTGCCGGGCGGCGTGTACTTGTCGGCGTTGCCGAGCAGGTTGTCGAGGATCTCGAGGATCTGGTCCGGGTCGACCCGGACCAGCAAGGTGCCGCCGACCTCGACCGCAATGGGCCTGCCCGGGTAGGTGAGGCTGGCCACATGCCCCGCCTGGCGAGCGAGGTCGGCGGCGTCGACCAGCTCGCGCTCCGCCGGGTCGGGCTGGAGCGTGGCCCGCCGCGGCTCGGCGCCGGCGAGGAGCTGGTCGATCATGTTGTTGAGCCGTGTGGCCTGCTGGAGGCCGGTTCTGGCGTAGTCGATCACCTGGCCGAGGCCGAGCTGGGAGCCGCGCTGCTCGACGGTCCGCAACATGGCCATGATGCTGGTCAGGGGGGTGCGGAGCTCGTGGGCGATCGCGGCGAGTCGGTCGCCGTCACGCTGCTCGGCCTCGTTCCAGGTGATCGGTTGGTTGCTGGGCCGGCGGGACTGCGGGGGCGGAGGAAGCCCCGCCGGCCCAGACATCTCTGGTCGCCTCACGGCCGGCGCGGTGGCCTGGCCGGTCGGCCTCGCGGACGGCGTGGGGGTGCCGCCCGCGAGGCCGGCGTCCAGCCCGCTGTCGCGTCGCAGGGATGCGCGGATGGCCGCCGCCTGCCGTCGCAGGCTGCCTGGCCAGCGCGGTCCCGCATCGGGTGCCGGGCCGAGGGGGGTGGTAGCCGGGACCGGCTGCGGTGACCATGGCGGCAATGCGGCGGCCATCTGCGCATCCCTTTCTTCGTTCCAGCGGCCGCTGGATCGGGTGGATCAGGTCAGGCCCGGTCCTGGCCGGGCGCGGGTTTGCGGAGTCGCCAGGCGGCCAGGGCGAACGCGATCGCGCCGAGTGCCATCAGCGCGACGCTGCCGTACAGCAGCGGCGTCGAGTCGCTCGCCCCGGTGAAGGGCAGGCTGCACATCGGCATGTCCCGGTCCATGGCGTGGTCGGCGAAGGCGAGTTGCCTGCCGTCGGCGGTGGCCACGGTCAGGCGGATGCTCGCGACCTGGTTGAGGTGGGCTCGGACGGTGGTCTTGAAGGTTCCGGCGGGCGAGGTGGTGACGTTCTGGCGGGCCAGGGTGGTGTTGTTGTCCTCGTCGACGAGCTCCAGGCGCAGGGTCGCGCTCTTCGGCATGTCCGTGCCGGCGGCGTTGATGCCGGTGCAGGTCATGTCCTGCAGCGCGGCGCGGGGGGTCTGCGCCAGCGCCGCCGCCGGCAGCAGCAGCAGCGCCGCGGTGCCCCCGGCGAGCAGGAACCTGAGCGGTCGCATGGTCGTCCTGCCTTCCTTTCTGGGCCTCCCAGGAGGGGCTGCGGGGGAACGGGAGGTCATCGGGTGGTCGTCTCCGGTGTGAAAGCGCTGCTGGAGGAGCCGAGCCGGACCTGGAGGTCGTCGAGCGCCACGGCGGCCCCCTGGGCCAGGTCGGGCACGACGACCTCTACGGCCAGCTCGGAGCCTGCCTGGTGGGTCACGTGGGTGACTTCGAGGCGCTGCCAGTCGCCGCCCGGCAGCACGGCGCCGGAGGTGTCGGTGGACAGGCGGCGCTGGCCGACGTACTCGACGAGGTTCAGCTCCGCGGTGGTGCCGGCTCGGGCGGTCCGGATCCAGGCGATGGCGCTGTAGGAGCGGTGCGCCTCGGACTCGGTCACGTGCCTGGCGCTCACGCCAGGTGCGCGGCCGCCTCCGGCCGTCAGGCTGAGCGCCAGGCTCCCTTCGCGCGACTCGTTGGCCAGGTCCAGCTTGGCGCCACCGATCGCCGTCCAGCCATCCAGGCCCTCTTCGAAGCCCGGGTTGGCCAGGAGGTTGCCGCCGCCCACGGCGGGCGTGCCGGACGATGCGGGCGTGCCTCCAGCGGGCGCGCTCGCCGCCGGCGCCGTGGCGGGGGTTCCCGCCGTGGGCGGCGGACTCGTGGGCCGCGGTTGGGCCTCCGGAGCAGCAGGGGTCTCCGTGGCCGCGGGCTCGCCGTGCCGGGTGACGGCCATGGCGAGCAGCCCACCGATGACGATGGTGATCGCGATCAACAGGAATTGGCCGAGCACCGTGCCCCGCTCGCGGGGAGAGCGAGCCGACAGGTGCCTCGGGTACCGGGTCGAGAAGCGCATGCCCGCACCTTCGCAGGCGCGACTAATGCATCTCTAACGGTCAGGCCTGGCCGAGGGGTCCGGTCAGGCCAGGCCGAGCGCCTCGGCTTCGGCGAGGCGCGCGTGGGCCTCGACCTCGCGGTAGAAGCTCGCGGCGGCGTCGAGCTCGGCCTCGGCCTCCGCGTGGCGGCCGGCGCCGAGGGCGAGCCGGGCGGCCGCGAGCCGGGCGCCGGCCTCCTCGGGGCGCGCGCCGATCCTCGCGTAGAGGTCGGCGGCGCGTGCCGGCTCGCCGACGATCAGTGCGCGCGCCGCGCCGAGCCAGGGCGACGGCGGCAGGCCGCAGCGGTCCAGCAGCGCCAGCGGGTGCCCCAGCGACGCCAACGCGATGCCGAGGTCGGCGCTCAGCTCCGCCCCTGGCAGGCTGCCGCCGAGGCCGGCCAGCAGCTCGCCCGTCATGGCCCTGGCCGCGCCCTCCCGGCCCGCGGCGAGCAGGGCGCAGGCGCGGAAGGCGCAGGCCGGGTTGAGCGCCATGGGGTCCGCGGTGCGTCGCGCCAGCTCCAGGGCCGCGGCCGAATCGGCCAGCGCGCCGTCGAGGTCACCCCGGGCCAGCCGGATCCGTCCCCGCCACACCCGGCACTCCCACTCCAGGTAGTGCCCCTCGCCGCCTGGCGAGGCGACCAGCGCGTCGACCACGCCGACGGCCTGGTCCCACCGTCCCGTCCAGAAGTGCTCCGCGACCCGCTGGAGCTGGATCGAGCGCAGCGCCCGCATGGACCCGAACCGCTCGGCCAGGCGCGCCGCCGCCTCCCACGTCTGGAAGCACCTGGCCAGGTCGCCGAGTGCCGCCAGAGCGTAGGCGAGGTTGAGATGCCAGGAGATCCCCGGCGTGCCCTCCCGCTCGAAGGTCTCGATGGCCGCCTCCAGGTCGGCGAGGCCGCCGGCGTCGCCCGCGTCCACCCTCGCCAGCCCGATGGTGCCGAGCGCGTCGGCCTCCAGCTCGGGCAGTCCCAGCTCGCGCGCCATGGCCAGGACCTCGGTGGCGGCCTCGCGCGCCTCGGCGTGGCGGTTGGCCATGGCCAGGTGCGCCATGCGCCCCCTGGCGACCGCGGCCTTGACCGGCGAGGGCGCCACGCCGGCGACCAGCGCGCGCGCCCGCTCCAGGTGGGCCGCCCGCTCGCCACCACGACCGCCCAGGAAGGCCAGCTCGCCGAGCAGCAGCTCGGCCTCGGCGGCGGGTTCCTGCTCGCCGCGGGCGCCGAAGGCGTCGCGCGCGGCCAGCAGCGCCTCCTCGCCGGTGCCCTCGCCGCGGCAGCGCGCGCGGCCGAGCCGCAGCAGCAGCTCGGCGCGCTCCGGGTCGTCGGACGGGCACAGCTGGAGCGCGTCGGCGTAGGAGCGGGCCGCGCCCGCGTACAGCCCCAGCGCGGCGGCGCGGTCGCCGGCGTCCCGCAGTGCGGCTCGCGCCAGCTCCTCCAGGCCCGCGACCTGCCCGCCGACGGCGTGCGACAGCTCGAGCGCGGACCGGTAGTGGTAGGCAAGCAGCTCGGCGCGCTCGCCGGCCCGGTCGGCGCCGACCCGCTCCAGCCAGGCGGCCGCCGCCAGATGCTTGTCCATGCGCTCGGCTCGCAGGATCTGGTTGTACGCGACGTCGCGCACGACCACGTGCCGGAAGGCGTACCCGGCGTGGACGGCCGTCGCCGCTTGGAGATCGAGCTGGAGCAGCTCCCTGGCTTCCAGGCGCCGGAGGCGGGCGTGCAGGTCGGCGGGGTCGCGGCCGCCGATCTCGGCGAGCGCGCCCACCCAGCCCACCGGCCCGAGCACCGCGGCGTCGTGCAACACCGCCTTCTCGGCCGCTGGCAGGGCGTCCAGGCGCGCGGCCACGATCCCGTGGACCGTATCGGGCACCAGGGTCCCTCCGCCAGGGGCCCGGAGGCTCAGGCCCCGGTCCCTGACCATGCGCACGTACTCCTCGGCGAACAGCGGATTGCCGCCAGCTCTGGCCAGCAGCTCCGGGCCCACCTCCGGGGCCAGGCCGTGGTGGTCGAGCAAGGCGGCCAGCAGGGCGGCGGTGTCGGCGTCCGACAGCGGCTCCAGCCGGATGGTGGTGCCGGCGGCACGCCGGCGACCGCCCAGGCGCGGTCGGCGCTCGGCCAGCTCCGGCCGGGCGGTGACCATCACCAGGAGCGGCGCCGAGCCGGCCGCCGGGGCCAGCTGCGGGTCGGCCAGGCTCTCGAGGAAGTCCAGCAGCGCCGGGTCGGCCCATTGCGCGTCCTCGACGGCGAGCACCAACGGCCGCTTGCCGGCCAGCGCGTACAGGAAGCGCCGCCAGACCCCGAGCATCTCCTCGCTCGAATCGCCGTCCTCCAGCGGGCGGGTCGCGCCCACCTGGGCGGCGCCCCCGACCAGACGCAGGAGCTGCCCGGTCATCCAGCCGACCGCCTCCGGATCGCGCTGCTCGCTCAGGACGGCGTTCACCGTGCGCCGCAGCTTGCGCTCGGCCTGCTCGGCGGTGTCGGTCTCGAGGATGGCGGCCTCGGCCCTGACGACCTGGGCCAGCGGCAGGAACGCCATGGCGCCGTACGGCGGCGAGCGGCCCTGCCGCCACGCCAGCGGGCGGGCGCCCGTCTCGACCGTGGTGGCCAGCTCGGCCAGCAGGCGGCTCTTGCCGATGCCTGGCTCGCCGAGCACTGCGACCAGTCGGGGGGTCCCGGTCGCCACCACCTGTGCTATCTCGTCCAGCAGCGCGCCGAGCTCGCCACCCCGCGCGACCAGCGGCGGCGACCCCCGGCCCAGCAGGCCAGGGCCGGCCGCGCCCTCGGGGCCGAGCGGTGTCCACACCGCCGCCGGTTCGCCGCTGCGCAGCGCCACCATGCCGGCGGGCCCGTAGGCCACGGTGCGCTCGCTGGCCCGGACGGTGGACTCGGCCACCAGGATGGCACCCGGTGGGGCGACCTCGAGCAGCCGCGCGCAGGTGGTGATCGGGTCGCCGAGCACCCGCTGGCCGGCGGCGCCCCGCGCGCCGAGCCTGACCAGAGCCCTGCCGGTGGCGACCGCGACCCGTGTGCGGGCCCCGGCCCTGGCCAGGCCGACCGCCTGGCGGATGGCGAGCGCGGCTCGGACGGCGCGCTCGGGGTCGTCGTCATGGGTGCGCGGCAGGCCGAAGACGGCCAGTGCCCGGCCGCCGACCCGTTGCTCGATCACGCCGCCGAAGCGCTCGACCTCGGCCTGCACGCGTGCCACGTCAGCGGCCACGCTGCGCTCGACGTCCTCGGGGTCGAGCTCGGTCCAGGTGGTGACGGCCTCGTCGACCTCGGCGAGGAGGACGGTGACGAGCTTGCGCTCGGCCTGGCGCTGGGCAGCGCCACCCGTCGTGGCGGGATCAGCCATCGGACGGCTCTGGAGGTTTCAAAAGAGGTCCCAACGCTCCAACGGCTCGGTCGTCTCAAGGGTAATCGCTTCACCGCCCGGTTGCGCCCGAAAATGCTGCGGCGGCGCGCTTGTCGAGCGCGCCGCCGGAAGCGGCTGGAGGGCGGAGTGGAGAGGGTCAGCCCCAGACCATCTTGAGCGGGCTGACGGTGGTGGCGGTCAACAGGGCCACGACGGCGATCGAGGCGGCGGCCAGGTACACCTGGCGGATGATGCCGTCACTCGGCCAGTGCTTGGACCGGTGGATCGTGTGCTCGGCAAGTCGCCGAGGGCTCACGAGCCCTGCCACGTGGCGGACGGCGGCGAGCATGACCAGCATCGGGCGGAGCGCCGCGAGCATGAGGGCCTCCCTTCGTGTCCGCCTGCCTCTGCCCGGTACCCCCGCGGCCCGAGCCATCGAGCGGACCCCAAGGTGATGATAAAGATCACTCTCTATCAAATCAAGGCCTAAATCTCACTCAATGAGAAAAAAATTTCGTCGAGCGCCTCAGATGGACGTTCACGCCGATGCGGGCTTGCGCCACACCTCCTGAAATACGAGGATGAGGCGAGACTTGCGTCGTTTGCAGCAAGCGACCGGTTCATCACTGACGCGAATACCGGTGGGCGGGACGTGAACGGGAACGAGAGACGAAACGGAGCCGCCGAGCGCTGGCTCGACTGGCTGAGCGGCGAGCTCACGCGGCGCGAGAGCGCCGCCGGGCCACGCCTGATGGTGCTCTGGGACGTGCTCGAGGAGTGGTTCGCCAGCGACGACTTCCAGGGACGCGTCGCGGACAGCCTCATCGGGGGAGCCGACCTGCCCGGTCCCGGGCATCCGGCGCACGCCGCGGTCGCGGCGAACCGCCATTCGCTGCGACGCCTGCTGGAGGATCTGGCTCAGGAGGTGGGGGCGCCCGATCCCGGCGAGCTGGCGTCCCAACTCCAGATGCTGTTCGAGGGAGCGGTGGTGGGGGCGCTCATCGACGGGCAGCCGCAGGTCGCACGGGCCGCGCGCCACCTGGCGCTGGTCGCGCTGGCGGCCAGCACCGGTCCCCGCGGGCTGCCGCCGGGGACCGGCGTCCGCTGATCAGGCCGCCGCGGCGGCGGCCTTGGCGGCGAGCGCCAGGCTCCTGGCGCCCTCGGCCGGGGCGCGGCTGCGGTCGAAGGCCGCCGTAGCGATGGCCCCGTCGATCAGGACCTGGAGCTGCGTGGCCAGCTCGGTCGGGGTGCGGGAGCCCGCCGCCTTGGCGAGGTCCTCGAGGAGCTGGCGCACCGCCAGGCGGTGACCCTCGATCACCCGGTGGGCCGGGTGATCCGGCTCGCCCCGCAGCTCGGTCGCGGCGCTGGCGATGAACGAGCCGTGGAAACGGTCGCTGGTGAACCAGTCGCCGAGCGCGTCGAACAGGCCGTTGAAGCGAGCCTCGGGGTCCTTACCGTGACGGTCCAGTTGGTCGGTCAGCCACTGGAGCCAGTCGGTGCTCCAGTGCTCCAGCGAAGCGGCCACGAGCGTGTCCTTGTCCCCGAACTGCCGGTAGAGGGTCATGAGTGCCACTCCGGCCTCCGCTATGAGCCGGTTGATGCCAACGGATTGGATGCCCTCCTTGTCGAGGAGCGCCGTGGCCGTGTTGAGGAGCCGCTCGCGCGGCGTATAGGTGGTGCTGTTCAAGCCGAACCCCGCCTCTCATGGACGAGAGGGAACACTCTCACTCATAGTTGTACTCCGGGGAGGGGGGCGTCGCATCTCAGTAGAACGCCCTATCTTTTGTCCCCCATCGAGGCCCCCCGGATCGGGAGCGCCGGGGGGTGGGCGTCCGCTACGCGAGCGAGAAGACCAGCTCCTCGGCCTCCTGCAGGTCGGCGCTGGCGCCGACCTCGCGGTAGAAGGTGACGGCGGCGGTCAGTTCGGCCTTGGCCTCGGCCGCCTCGCCGCGACCGAGCAGGTCGCGCGCCGCCATCAGATGAGCGGCAGCGGCGTCCGGCCGGGAGCCGATCGCCCCGTACAGCGCGGCGGCGCGGCGCGGGTCGCCGGCCACGAACGCGCGGGTCGCCTCCAGCCAGCGTGAGTCCAGCGCGCCGTCCAGCGCTTGGACCGGGTGGTCGAGCGCCGTCAGGGCGATGCCCAGGTCGATGCCGATCTCGGCCTTGAGCAGCCTCCGGTCGAGGCACTTCAGCAGCTCCTCGACGAGCTCGGCCGCCTCGTCGCGCCGGCCGGCCGCCAGCAGGCAGCGCGCGTGGAAGGCCAGCGCCGGATCGACGTCCTGCGGTTCGCCCGACGCCCGGGCCAGCTCCAGCGCCGCGGTCGAGTCGGCCAGCGCCGCGGCCGCCTGCCCGCGCGCCAGCCGCACGCGCCCGCGCCAGATGCGGCAGGGGCACTCCTGGGTGTCGCCACCGCCGGCGGCAGCCTCGACCACCAGCGCGTCGACCTGGCGGACGACCTCGTCCCAGCGGCCCGTCCAGTAGTGCTCGGCGACGCGTGACAGCTCGATCGAGCGCAGCCAGCGCGGCGCGTTGAACCGCTCGGCGACCCGCCCGGCCGCGGCCCAGGCGGCGAAGCCCCGCGGCAGCTCGCCCAGGCTCACCAGCATCGCGGCCAGGT
>Ga0137381_10003710_pt1 | contig 10944 bp, 15 predicted proteins | sample SagtaG_16_FD_104808 | JGI IMG/M metagenome (GOLD analysis project Ga0137381, IMG submission 104808) | Vadose zone soil microbial communities from Sagehorn Ranch, Mendocino, California, USA - Sage2_L_115_16 metaG | ecosystem: Environmental > Terrestrial > Soil > Vadose zone | place: USA... | reverse complement strand
CATGGTCGCTTCCCTTATTTGGCCGGCTTGGCCATGTTCTTGTGCAGCTTCGCCAGGGCTTCATACTCCTTGGCGATATCCTGGTATTTCTTGGCGATGGTGTTGCAGTGAGAGACCGCCCCAGTTTTCGTCTTCAGCACCGGCACCGTGGCATACGAGTTACTCATCTGCTGGTGCTCTTTATGCTTCTGGTGCGCCTCCTGAGCCTCCTTCTCGTAGTAAGCCGCAATGGCTTCGTGATCCGCCGGCGTCTTCGCTTCGGTGATCATCTGCTCAATGTTTTTCCCTTCCTCGGCTAAGCCGAAGGACCAGAAGCCCAGCGCCACGATAGCCAGCACGGCCGCTATAGCGCCGATGTTTTTCCACGTCTTCATGGGGTTTCTCCTCCCTTGGGGTTACATGGTTTATTCACAAAATGAGATAGTTACACCTGATGGCGCTCTCAGGCCGAAGCCCGGGGTTTGCGTCAGCAGACAGGAGGGCGGACGCTTCTCTGCTCCTCCTCACGCGCGATGAGAGAGGGGGAAATCAGATCAGCAGGGCAGTGTAAACGAGATACAACGGAGGTGGACGGGAGAGACGCAGTGCCTGAATAATGTGCAGCGACTGCACTTCCCCAGTCAGCGTTCCAATATCCGGTGGCAGCAGCGTGAGAAGCAGGAAAGGAGCAGCGTCAGTCAGCACGGAGGAAGCACGGAGCGCCTTGTTGTGCGCACCTCTCATTTCGCAACAGAGCGGCTCGGTCGTTCGTTCGTGATTGGCAGTAAGTGGACCAAGAGGTTGTGGGACGACAGAAGGCCGCGCACAGTGCCCCGCAGCAAGAGGCTGGTTTGCCGCGGCTTGGCGCAATATCGCAGCATGCACGTGAGGGTTCAAGGTGCAGAGGCTGAGAAAATCGATGGCAAGCAACAACAACACCCCCCAACTCAGGCACTGTTGTTGTTTTCTTTTTCTGGTACTGCTGCCAACCATATGACGACCTTCCGCTTTGTCTTCAGAGCAATCCTTATGCCAGCCTGGCTGCTTACACAGTTGCCCCTCTCCGCGTAACATAACAAGGCCCTGGGGCAAGGGAGGCGAAAACACAACGCGAGAGTCCCAGTCGGACAGGAAGCGCGGAGGATGAGGATAAGGAACAACAGGGGCAGCCGCAACGCGTGCATATCTGCTCGCAGCGGCTGCTACGCCTTTTGCAGGAAGAAGACTAAAGCCTTGAGGAGATCGGTCTCGGTAATAATTCCCACCAGCCTGCCGGCTTCGTCCACCACCGGCAGGGCTCCGATCTTTTCGTTGAGCATGCGCAGGGCCGCGCTGAGGAGCGTGTCCGGAGGATGTCTCCTTTCTGCGGACATTGCGTCCGGATTCCCATTTATAAGAAGCAGGAGGGTCAGGAATGGGCAAAAATGGGAACGAGCTCAGGTTGAGAAGCGTCAATCCGTTGGCACTGCTCTTGCTGGAGCAAGGGGACACCCCACAGAGGAGGGAGTATGCAGATCAAAACCATTCTGGTGCCGTGCGATTTTTCTGAGTATGCCGAGTACGCCTTTACGTGGGCACTGGGGTTGGCGGAACGCTGGGGGGCGAAGCTCATACTGTTGCGCGCAGCCCCACTGTTCACCAATACGTCCGACCCCGGAGAGGTGTTTCTCTTAGATTACACGAAGATCGAAAAAGAGCTGCTTGCTGACGCAGAGAAGCGCCCACTGAGTTCAGCGCCAACAAGGGACCGCACAGGGTCCCGGTAGACCCCTGCGCGGTCATAGGCGATCCGTTCTGGGAGATCTGCCAGGCCGCCAAGCGTGAACACGCGGACCTCATCGTGATGGGCTCACACGGCCGCACCAGGCTCGCGCATGTCCTGCTGGGCAGCGTGGCTGAGCGCGTGGTGCGTCATGCACCCTGCCCTGTACTGGTCGCCCGGCTGCCACACTCGGCTGCGCGTTAAGGGAGAGACAGCAATGAAAGTTCAAGATCTCATGCGGACCAATGTCGTCACCCTCCACAGCTCTGACGCCCTGGATATCGCCGCAGACATTATGAACATGGGTCGCATCCGGCATCTGCCAGTGGTGGATGCCGACAACCGCGTCGTCGGCATCGTGACGCAGCGGGACCTCTACAGAGCTTCCATCTCGTCGGTCTTAGGCTTTGCTCAAGCCAAGGAACACGAATGGCTAGGGCAGGTAACGGTGCGTGATGTCATGACCAAAGAGGTGACCGCGATCGGGCCTGAGGCAGGAGTAGTTGAGGCGGTGGACAAACTGGTGACGGCCAAGTTCGGGTGCCTGCCGGTGGTGGATGAGCTGATGGCACCGGCCCTCCCTCGTCCGCCTCGTGATCTGAGTGCCCCTTCTTACCAGACCCACATCAGCGATGCAGAGCTGCTCCGCATTATCTCGGAGGGCAAGGGAGCCATGCCTGGGGCCGCAGACGTCCTAAGTACCGAAGACCTCCGCTCAGTTATTGCCTTTGTGCGTCTCCTCTCCCCGGGCTACGAACTCTACGACCGTTTCTGCGCGGTTTGCCACGGTCCAGACGGTCACCCCCCGGCCTTAGCCCTCCAAGATAGGGTTGGCGCCGCCCTCATGCAGGAAGAGCCGCCCATTTTTAACCAGGCCTACTTTCGTACGCACCCAGACGACCAGGTGCGAGTGTGGATCCGCCATATGCTCAAGGAGAACCGCGCCGTCATGCCGCACTTCGCGGGCGAGATCAGCGCGGACAAGGTGCGCCAAATCTTGACCTACCTGCGCACCCTGCCGCCGGAATCGTAGGCCTGCTCGCCGAAGCGTACCCGGTTCTCTCACATGGGTGCATCACAAAAAGAGGGAGGCCTGCTTCTGCAAACCCCGGCAATGCCGTCTGCCTCCTGGCACCATTCGCTTGCTGCCGTGCAGGCCCAGCTCGGCTCCAGTCCCGAAGGGCTGAGCAGCGGGGAAGCCGCGGCGCGCTTGGCTCAGTATGGACCCAACATCTTGGCCACCCACCGCAAACGGACGCTCCTCCTGGAATTCCTGTCCCGCTTTCGCAATCCCCTCGTGATCCTGCTCCTGGCCGCTAGTGGCATCTCCGCCCTCACCGGAGAGGTGACCAGCTTTCTCATCATCAGTGCGATCGTGCTCATGAGCGTGACCCTGGACTTTGTCCAGGAACACCGCGCTGGACAGGCAGCGGAACGGCTCAAACAGTCGGTCGCCGTCAGAGTGTCAGTCCTGCGGGATGGAAGGCCGCAAGAGATTCCTGTCAGTGAACTGGTACCCGGCGATGTGGTCCTACTCTCCGCGGGTGACCTGGTGCCTGCGGATGGGCGGGTGTTGGAGGCGAAAGACTTTTTCGTCAACCAGGCCCTGCTGACGGGCGAACCCTACCCGGTGGAGAAGCACCCGAGCGAAGATACTGGCCAAGCGACAGCCGCGGACAGCACCCCCACTACAGTGTTCATGGGGACCTCAGTCATTAGTGGTACGGCCAGGGTGCTCGCGTGCCGCACCGGGACCAGTACCACCTTGGGAGAGATCGCCGAGACGTTAAGTACCAAAGCTCCAGCGACAGCCTTTGAGCGAGGGACCCATGACTTCGGGCTATTGATCCTACGCTTGACGCTGCTCCTGGTCCTCTTCGTCCTGCTGATCAACGGCTACTTTCACCGAGCGTGGCTGGAGTCCTTCCTCTTTGCGGTTGCCTTGGCGGTTGGCTTAACGCCAGAGCTGCTGCCCATGGTGGTCTCCGTCACTCTGGCCCGTGGCGCCCTGCGCATGGCCGAGAAGAAGGTCATCGTCAAGCGCTTGGCTGCCATTCATGACCTCGGCAGCATGGACGTCTTGTGTACCGACAAGACGGGCACGCTGACTGAAGCCCGGATCCGCTTGGAGCAGCACCTGGATGCCATGGGGCGCGACAGCCTGCGGGTGTTGGAGCTGGCGTATCTCAACAGTTACTTCGAGACCGGCCTCAAAAGCCCGCTGGACGACGCCATTCTGCAGCATGCAGAAGTAGACGTGCGCAGCTGGCAGAAGATCGACGAGGTGCCGTTTGACTTCGAGCGGCGGCGGGTCTCGGTGCTGGTCGATGACGGAACGGCGCGGCTCTTGGTGGTCAAAGGCGCGCTGGAGGATATTCTGCGCCTGTCCACTCACTATGAGGGCGATGGGCCAGAAGACCTGCGCCCTCTGGCCGCTGAGGCGGCGCAACGTATCCGGACTCAGTTCGAGACCCTGGGACGCGAGGGCTTTCGGGTCCTGGGGATCGCCTGGCGACAGGTGGACAGAGACCATCCCCACGCCATCGTGGATGACGAGACAGAGCTCGTCTTTGCCGGCTTTGCCGCCTTTCTTGATCCGCCCAAGGTGAGTGCTGCCCCGGTGCTCAAGGCTCTGGCCGAGAGTGGGATCAGGGTCAAGGTGGTGACTGGCGACAACGAGCTAGTCACCCGGCACGTGTGCGTACAGCTCGGCCTCCCCGTGATGGGGGTACTCACCGGAGCAGAGATCGCCCAGATGGATGACCACGCTCTACAAGCGCGAGTGGAGACGGCTACCCTGTTCTGTCGCGTCACGCCCGCCCAGAAAAACCGCATCATCCTCGCCCTCAAACAGCGCGGTCATGTGGTGGGCTATCTCGGTGACGGGATCAATGACGCCCCTTCCCTGCACTCCGCTGATGTCGGCCTTTCTGTGGATAGTGCCGTGGATGTGGCCAAGGAGGCTGCAGCCCTGATTCTCTTGGAGCATGACCTCGGGGTGCTGCACGCTGGAGTGCTGGAGGGGCGGCGCACCTTCGGCAACATCATGAAGTACATCATGATGGGCACCAGCTCTAACTTTGGCAACATGTTCAGCATGGCAGGAGCGTCCCTCGTGCTGCCCTTTCTCCCCATGCTGCCCCTCCAGATCCTGCTCAACAATTTCCTCTATGATCTCTCCGAGATCCCCATTCCCCTGGATAGCGTGGACGCCGAGTATCTGAACCGCCCGCGCCATTGGGACATAGGCTTCATCCGCAATTTCATGGTGGTCGTGGGGCCCGTGAGCTCCTTGTTTGACTTTCTGACCTTCTTCGTCATGCGCCACATTCTCCACGCTAACGAGGCCCTGTTTCACACGGGGTGGTTTATTGAGTCCCTGGCTACCCAGGTCTTGGTCATCTTCATCATTCGCACCCGCCGCAACCCCCTGCGCAGCCGTCCCAGCCCGTGGTTGATGGTTACCTCACTAGCAGTGGTTGCGGTGGCGATCGTGTTGCCGGTCACGCCGGTAGGGGTGCACCTGGGTTTCGTACCCCCGCCGCCAGCCTTCTTCCTGATCTTGGCGGGCATGGTGGCGGTGTATTTATTGGCAGTCGAGGGGGTGAAGCAGTGGTTTTACCAGCACTTCTCATGAACGCCGCCCGAGCAGCATCCAGATTCCGATAACGATGAACCCGAAATCCGCTCCAGCAGCTTATCAGCATCGCAACGGCGGGAGATGCTAGACAAGATGGTGTGAGGTTCCTCTGGAGGTCAGCAAGCAGGTAAAGGACGGTAAGGAGGTCCTGCAGCTGGGCTGCTAGATCACCGCGGGGCTCTTTCCGCCGAGAGAAACGTCACTTCGCGCCGCAGGCTCTCATCCGTCGTGCACCGCTGGATCACCTCTCTCAAGCGAGTAACATGCTCGTCTCTTTCCAAGTTGGTGGGGAGGCCGAGCTCGGCCAGATTGCTTGTAGAGACTAGCAACTCACGCAGAAAATCCAGTTCCGAACACTCCAGCTCCCACGTGATCCGCAACGCTTGGTCCAAAGACGCCCCTTCCTCCGCCCGGCGGCGGTACTCCGCCACCCGCGTGGCGAGAGAATCTAAAACTTCAACCGACATTAACCCGCCGCAGTCTGGGTGGAGATGTGCGTCCTTTTTTGCTCAATGCCACACTGGTCAATCGTTTCTTTACGCGCCTGGACCTCAAGGCAAGTTACCGCTACTACGATTTCGACAACCGCAGTAGGAGAGTCTTTTTCCCTGAAGGGATCATCGTCAATGACCAGGGCTCGGCGGTTGAGGCGGGCTTACGCTCTTTTCCTTGGGCCTACTCCAGGCAGTATGCCAGTCTTGATGCCAGTTATGCGGTCACCCGCTGGCTCTCGGCCAGGCTGGGATATGGGTGGGAACGTATGCACCGGGAAAGGCGGGAGGTTCTGAATGCGAATGAACATACCGTCGGCCCCACCTTCGATCTCACGCCCACTTCCTGGTTGATGGTGCGCACCGGCTACAAGCGTTCCTGGCGCGACGCCCACCGGTACGATGCGGGGAGATTTGCCGTGGTTGAGACAGAAGACAGCCCAGAGGAGGTCCGCGCAGCCCAGCTTGCCGTGCTGCGCAAGTATGACGAGGCGGCCAGGAACCGCGACCAGTACAGCCTCTTCACGCAAGTGACCCCGTGGAGCACCCTCACGCTCACTGCCGAGTTCGACTTCAACAAAGACCACTTTCCTGGCACGGCTATCGGCCTCAAGAACGATATTAACTATGTCCCTTCTATCGGCCTCACCTATGCGCCGCTAGACTGGATGAGTCTCTTTGCCGACTACAACTGGGAAGGGTACGACTGGAAGATGAGAGCGATGGAGCGTACCGCAACCACTCAGACTCCCTCCAGCGACCCTAACAGGTTATGGATTAGCCGGGGAAAGGATCAAGTGCATACCTTCGATATTGGCAGCGACCTCACCCTCATTAAGAATCTCCTGGGGTTCCGCATTCAATATACTTTTTCCGATGCCAGCAGCCTAACCCGGGCTAGTGGCAATAGCGCGGGGACCGCAGCCAGCGATTTTCCCCGCGTTACCAGCCAGTGGCACGAGTTGCTGGCGCGTTTTGACTACCGCCTCTACCGGGGTACTACCCTCAAGTTTGGTTACTATTTTAACCACTTCACCGAGAGCGATTTTGGCGTGGATGTCATGGACGTGTGGATGGGGAATGTGGATACCACCCCTAACGTCCAGAGGTCGATCTTTTTGGGTGACCGCATCAAGACCCCCTACACCGCTCACCTAGGGTTTGTGGCCTTGCGATGGGAATATTAGGCGACAGGAATGATGCCCCCAAGGAGGACTATGGATATGCCTATTGTGAGTGGTGTCTTTCTGATATGGGCCGTGTGGATTGGTGTGGGAATTGGATCTGCCATGGCAGGGGAAGAGGAAGGGAAAAAGGTCTTTGAGGAAAAAAACTGCATCAGGTGCCACAGCCTCGGAGAGGAGAAAGGAAAGATGGCCCAGTTGGGTGGGCCTCTTGATGGTATTGGGAGTAAACGGGAGACTGCCTGGCTGAAAAGCTACCTTCTTGACCCGAAGTCTCAGATTCCTGACGCCAAGATGCCGAAGCAGACCCTTACGGACAAAGAGCTGGAAGATCTGGTTGCATACCTGCTGAACTTGAAATGAGTCCTCAGTGCTCCGCAACTGAAAGTGACAGAGCAAAAAAGAAGAATGGAGAAACGTCTAGACGGGAGAGGAACAGGCTGGGTCCTTGGCGACTTCCTCCTCCTGATGCTCCTGCTCGAAGCCCATCCGATATGGGCCCAGAGCGCAGAGCAAGGGATGTCGGGAGAGGGGCTGATGCGTGGTCTGGGGATTGGTACCGCTCTGATCGCCTTGATCTGGCTGCTCTGTACCGAGTTCCTGTTCCGTCACCGCTTGCAGCGCGGCACCTATCACTGGATGCTGCTGCTGGGGCTGTTGGTGTTTCCTTTCATGACGCTCATCAGCACGACATCCACGCTTTTTGAGGAGACCAAAACCGTTCGCTCTTGTGCCGCGTGTCATGTGATGGACCCTTTTGTCAGCGACCTGAGGAATCCCGATAGCACCACGCTGGCAGCCCGGCATCACAGGAACAAATGGATTCCTGCGCACCAGTGCTACACATGTCATACTACCTATGGCATGCATGGTGCACTGCAAGCCAAGCTTGGTGGTGTCCGGCACTGGTGGCGCTATGTGACGGGCACGTGGCAAGAGCCCATCCGGCACCGAGGCCCCTATCCAAACTCCAACTGCTTGTTTTGCCATGCCGGGACGCCGAAGTTTGCGGGGCAAGCTATGCACACCGCAATGGCCGCGGATTTGACTACCAATAAGGTCGGCTGCGTGACCTGCCATGGGCCACCCCATCCGCCACCGAGCGAACGCCCGCTTACAAAACGTCCCGAGGGCGACCGCGAAGGAAGCTCCTGAGGTGAGGACGTTGGTGCGCGTTGCGGTTGGAGGAGCAATGGTAGGATTGCTATGTGCGCTGCTGTTTCTTTGGCGTGGTTTTACGGTATGGAGCCTAGGGGTAGGCATCTTTCTCGGTTCCCCGCTCTTGCTTGTAGCCATGGTGCTTTACGTCATTGTCGTTGCTCGCGACCTACAACGGCACGGCCTCTTTTGACAACACGGAATAGGAGCATTCCCGTTCGTGCATCGCCCTTATCAGGGCAGGCCGATCAACACCCACCGGCCGCCACCTTAGCGCTTCAGCCCGAGGCACTCGCCCTGGAGAAACCTCCTCTCTGCTGCTGGTACGCAGCCCAGACCGCAGTGGCCTGATTGTGCAGGGCTTTATCGACGCTGAAAGCCTGTGCGGCTTCCACTAGGCGGCGGAGGTGGACCTCCTCTTCCGGTGCCATCGCCTCGAGCAAGGACCCCAGGGTCGGACGGAACCCCTGAAACCAGGCCTCGTCCAGGCTGTTCAGCTCTGAGCCTTCGAGGCTCAGCGCCTGGCGTAACGCTTCGTCGGCGCTGAGATCAGGCCGTCGCACTGCGGCTTCAGCCGTTGCAACTTTCGCTTCCACTGCGGCCAGCGTGTCCTCAGACACCGTAGGGGGCGATTCCATCAAGTCGAGCAGGCCGGCGGAGCGCTCCAGGATGGCGAGGTGGTGGCGTTCGTCCTCGGCCATACAGTTCCAGAAGAAGCGCAGCTCGGCCGGGAACTCGGCTCGATCGCCCAAGGCCAGGTACAACCGGCGAGCGCGCCGCTCAAAATCGATCAGACGGTCAAGCAACAGACGCGGGCTCATAAGCTCCCCCTTGGGTTGCGATTCTCTCTACTCTTGCTTCGCAAGAGCGATGCCAACGCGCTGTCCCCTGGTGTTCCTGCTTTGCTTGGAGCATGCCCTCACGCAGGCTGCGGCGTATTCTCACCGATGAGAATGAAGCGCGGGGAATAGTCGCAGAAATGAGAACTGGCAGGGAGTCTACGGCTGCGTTCCTCAAAGGAGCCTACATAGAAAACAGGGGCGAAGCCTTGAAAGGGGGCAGCAGGGGGGCCTGCCCCTACAGACTTGTCAGTTCACGCTATCTCAGGTTGAGACACCGGCAGCACCAGGGTAAACGTCGTCCCCTGTCCGGGCACACTGTGATAAGTCAGAGTGCCTCTGTGAGCCGCGACGATCTGCCGCACGATCGTCAGCCCCAGCCCGGTGCCCTGGGGCTTGGTGGTGGTGAAAGGCTCGAAGATATCGACCCCAGTCGGAATGCCGACCCCGGTATCACTCACTTCTAGGCGCACCTGATCACCAGAGTTGCGTGCCCGTACCGTGAGCGTCCCGCCTTGAGGCATCGCCTCGGCAGCGTTCTTACAGAGGTTGAGCAGGACTTGCTTGAGCTTCTCATGGTCAGCAGCAATCGGTGGGAGATCGGGCGGGAGCACCTGCTCGACACGAATCCCGCCGGCAGTATAGTGCGGAGTTTCGGCGTTGAGCACGTCAGTGACGACCAGAGCGAGCGGGACCGACCGCAGGTTGAGCTGCTGGCGGCGCGCCAGGGAACGAAATTCTTCCAGCAGCAGATTGAGCCGTTTAATCTCGCCGGTGAGGTTGCGGACGATAGTCGTGAGCCGCTCGTCTGCGGGGTTGCTCTGCCTGACCAAGTGCCGTTCCAGGAGCTGGGTAGCCATGTACATGCCGTTGAGCGGATTGCCAACCTCATGGGCGAACTTGGCCGCAGTGGTGCCGATGGCGGCCAGGCGCTCGCGCTCAAGGAGCTGCTCCTGCAGCCGGACCTTCTCAGAAATATCGCGAATGAACGCGCCGTAGCGGACCTCCCCATCAGCCTTGACTTCGGTGACCGAGAGTTCGATGGGAAACACTTCGCCGTTTTTGCGCCGCGCGGCTACAGTGCGGATATGGCCGATAGCACGGCGCTCGCCGGTTTGTTCGTAGCGGGCGATATAGCCACCATGCTCGTTTGCATAGGGCTCAGGCATCAGTACATTAACTTTCTGTCCTTGGACTTCAGCTTGGGTGTACCCAAAGATGCGTTCGGCTGCGGAGTTGAACAGGACGACTCGCCCCTGGCGGTCAATGGTGAGGACGGCATCTTGCGTGGTGTCAATGAGGCTGCGCAGCCAGGCTTGCGCGCGTTCACGCTCGGTGATGTCCTGCCCGATAGAGAGCACGCCGATAGCGTTGCCGTTGGCGTCCTGGAGGGTTTTGCTAGACCACTGAATCTGGCGCTCATGCCCATCCTTGCTGACAATTGCCGTGGCGACGCTGGGCGTCTGCAGGGCCTGCACCGCCTCCCAGAACAGTTCTCGGGTGTGGCTCTGGTCGCGCTGCGGTACGAAGGTGGTAAACCAGTCCTTCCCCTGTACTTCCTCTAAGCGGTAGCCGGCAATCTCCTCCAGGTAGGGGTTGAAGCGGACAATCCGGCCCTCAGGGTCGAGGACTAGCACGATGGCCTGTGCCGTAATCACCACGTCTGCATACTTCCTAGCCAGCTCGTGCAGGCCCCGTAACCGTTCAGCGTCCTCATCGCGAAACTCCAGGAACTCTTTGCGCCGGGCAATCTCTTGGTCACTCAGCCCCATCTCTTGCATGAGCGAGTGTTTGGTCACTGGTTGAGTCCGGTCACCCATTGGGTTCTCCTTGCTATCATTTCAGTCCCTTCAGGACCTGAGTTCCGGGCTTATTGCTAAGAATAGACGAT
>Ga0137381_10003692_pt1 | contig 10965 bp, 9 predicted proteins | sample SagtaG_16_FD_104808 | JGI IMG/M metagenome (GOLD analysis project Ga0137381, IMG submission 104808) | Vadose zone soil microbial communities from Sagehorn Ranch, Mendocino, California, USA - Sage2_L_115_16 metaG | ecosystem: Environmental > Terrestrial > Soil > Vadose zone | place: USA... | reverse complement strand
TCCCCCGACTTCGCCCGGTTCTGGGCCAGCAGCGACGTGGCCGGCCCCGAGCGCAGGCTCAAGCGGTTCCGCCACCCCAGCGCCGGGCCGCTGACCCTCCGCAGCACCTCCCTGCTCATGGCCGACGACCCGATGATCCGCATCGTGATCCTCCACCCGGCCACCGCGTCGGATGCCGCCAAGCTGGCCCGCCTCGCCAGGTAACCAGCCCTGTACCGCTTCAAGCAGAGCTGACGCCCGTTACGGATAAACCGGGCGGCGCCGGGTAGCTGGAGGCCGTGGCTAGAGCCAGAACAGTAGCCGGGTATGCCATCCCCGGGATAGTCGTGTTCTTCTTCTGGTTGGTGGTCGTCATCCTCGCCATCATCCTGCTGGCGTTCATCGTGCACTGGGCCGGCGGCGGAGTCCTGAACCTGCGGCTCGGACACTTCGTCCTGAACGTCGGCTTCACCTAACCGGCAAACAGCAGCTCAACACCCAGGTACCTGGTTCTGAAGCGGCGCAGGGTACGGAAATCGCCGTACTCCGCGTCTGGCGTACGGCGTTTCCCGTAGCGGTATTGACGGCAGGTGCGTGACGACGGGAGGGGCCTGGTGCGGGCAGCCTGGCAGGGTTATCCCAGACCAGATACGGAGATCCTGCTGTGGCTGCTTTCCTGTACCGGGTGGGCCGGTTCGCGTTCCGGCACCGCTGGTACGTCGCCTTGCTGTGGGTGGCGGTGCTGGGCGGCGTGGTCGTGGTCGCGACCCGCGCGCCCGCGGCGCCCCCGGACAGCTCGTCCATTCCCGGCGCCGAGTTCCAGAACGCGAACGACCTGCTCCAGCGCAGCTTCCACGCCAACCCCAGCGGCGCGACGGCCCAGATCGTCTTCGTCGCCCCGCACGGGCAGAAAATCACCGCCGCGCGGTACGAGACGGTGATCGGCAATGTAGTAGCCGTTGCGACCCGCTCGCCGCAGGTCGGCAGCTCGGACAGTCCTGCCCAGACCCATGAGGTGAGCCGGGACGGCTCCACCGCGATCGCGAACGTCGACTACAACGTGGTGTCCGACAGCCTCACCGCCGCCACCAAGAACGCCCTGCAGAATGCGGCCCGCCACGGCCGGGACGCGGGCCTGACGGTGGAAGTCGGCGGCGACGCGCTGCAGCCCCAGGCATCGGACGCGGCGCTGCTGGTCAGCCTCGCCGTCGACGCGATCGTGCTGCTCATCACGTTCGGCGCGCTGGCCGCCGCCGGGCTGCCGCTGCTGACCGCGGCCGTAGGCGTGGGGCTCAGCCTGTCGGGGATCATCGCGCTGGGCAAGGCGCTGGGCCTGTCGTCCACCACCCAGTCGCTGGCCCTCATGCTCGGGCTGGCGGTCGGCATCGACTACGCCCTGTTCATCGTCTCCCGCTACCGTGAGGAGCGCGCCAGGGGCCGGGACCCGGAGGAAGCGGCCGGGTTCGCGGCAGGCACCGCCGGGTCGGCGGTGGTGTTCGCGGGCCTGACCGTCATCATCGCGCTGGCCGGCCTGTCGGTGATCGGCATCCCGACGGCCACCAAGATGGGCCTGACCGCCGCCGCGACCGTCGCCGTCGCGGTCCTGGTCGCGGTGACCCTCATCCCGGCCCTGCTCGGCTTGTTCCCGCGTGCCGTCCTGCCCCGCGCTGTCCGCCCCAGGGGGGCCAGGGGGGTACGGGGGGACGGGGAGTCCCTCCCAAGGGGGGTCCGGGGGGATGGGTCCCCCCGTGACCAGGGGGGGTCTGGGGGGGATCGTTCCCCCCGGGGCAACACTGCCAACACTGGCAGCCGCTGGGCTGGCTTCGTGCTGCGCTACCCGCTGCCCGTGCTGCTGCTCGCCGTCGCGGCCCTGGGGACGATTGCCGTGCCGGCCATGCACATGCGTCTTGGCGCGGCCGGGAACGCCATCTTGCCTGCCTCGGATACCCAGCGGCGCGCCTACGACGACATCAGCAAGGCCTTCGGCCCCGGCTACAACGGCCAGCTGACCATCGTGGTCACCACCAGCGGCACGCCGGACCCCAAGACTGCCGCGGCAGCGGTCGCCAGGAAGATCGGAGCCACGCCCGGGGTCGTGGCCGTCTCCCCGCCCCAGTTCGACGCGGCAGGTCACGTGGCCGTGCTCAACGCCGTCCCGGCCGCCGCACCCGACGCGCAGCAGACCGCCACCCTGGTCCAGGCGATCCGGAACGAGCGCCCTGCTATCAAGGCCGCCACCGGCGCCGACTACCTGGTCACCGGCCTGACCGCGGCGAACATCGACATCGCGGCCAAGGTCAGCAGCGCGCTGGTGCCCTACCTCCTGACCGTGGTGGGCCTGGCCTTCCTGCTCCTGCTAGTCGTGTTCCGATCCGTGCTCGTGCCGCTCAAGGCGACCGCCGGGTTCGTGCTGTCGGTGCTGGCCAGCCTCGGCGCGCTGGTGGCGGTGTTCCAGTGGGGCTGGCTCGGCAAAATCCTGGGCGTTCCCGCGACCGGCCCGATCCAGTCCTTCATCCCGATCCTCCTGGTGGGCATCTCCTTCGGGCTGGCCATGGACTACGAGGTGTTCCTGGTGACCCGGATCCGGGAAGCGCACGCCCATGGGGAGCAGCCCCGCCCCGCGGTGATCTCCGGGTTCCGGCACAGCGCCCGCGTGGTCATGGCCGCCGCGCTGATCATGATGTCGGTCTTCGCCGGCTTCATCAGTAACATCGACATCCTGGTCAAGGAGATCGGGTTCGGCCTGGCTGTGTCCGTCGTGCTGGACGCGTTCGTGGTCCGGATGACGATCGTCCCCGCCGTCCTGGCCCTGCTCGGCAAGTCGGCCTGGTGGCTGCCGCGCTGGCTGGACCGGCCCCTGCCGCACCTGGACATCGAGGGCCAGAACCTCGAACACCGCATGGCCCCCGGCACCGCCACCACGGGCTCCCTCGCACTGCCGGCCGCAAGCGAGCCGGCCCGGCAGGGACTCCCCGGCCGCTAGGCCACAGGCCGGGCCGCCATCCCCCGGGCGGCCCGGCCTGCTGCCTGGCCAGTTATCGTCGGTCTATGGTCAACGCACCTCCAGGGAGCACGGTCATGCTCTCCCGATGGCAGCGCTACCTGCGCGCCCACCCGCGGGCCATCGACGTGACCATCGCGCTGGTGCCCGTCTTCATCTCCTTCCCCGGCGTCACGGTCAGCGTGGACGGCGCCCCGGTGCCCGCGCACTGGCCGGGCTTCCTGCTCACCGGCATCGCCTGCGCCGCGCTGGCGTGGGCGCGCAGCCACCCCCGCAGCACCGCGGTGGTTACCATCGCCTGTGCCACCGCCCTGGCCGCGCTTGGCTACACACTGAGCCCGCTGCTGCTCGCGCCGGCCATGCTTGCGCTTTTCTTCCTGGCCCTGCGCACCGGCCAGAAGACCGCATACGCCTACACCGTCGCCGCCATCGCGATCCTGGTATGTACCGCGCTGATCGCCAGCCCCGCCAGGGAGCCTCTGGCCCAGGAGACGATCGGCACCGCCGCATGGCTGCTGCTGCCCGTCGCCCTCGGCATCACGGCCCGGCTGCGGGCGGCCTACCTGGAGGCTGCCAACGCCCGCGCCGAGTACGCCGAACGGACCCGGGAGGAAGAGGCGCGGCGCCGGGTCGCCGACGAGCGGATGCGCATCGCCCGGGAACTGCATGACGTGACCGCCCACCACCTCGCCCTGGCCAACGCCCAGGTCGGCACCGTCATCTACCTGATGGACACCGAGCCCGGCACAGCCCGGACCATGGCCGGCGACCTTAACGGCACGATCGTCGCGGCGCTGGAGGAGCTCAAGGCCACCGTCGGCCTGCTCCGCCAGGCCGACGACCCGGAATCACCCCTGGAACCCGCCCCCGGGCTGGCGCAGCTGCCCGGCCTGGCCGCCTCGTTCCGCCCCGCCGGGCTCACCGTCACCATCAGCACCGAAGGCGAACCCCAGCCGCTGTCCCCCGGGACAGACCTCACCGCCTACCGCATCATCCAGGAAGCACTGACCAACGTCACCAAGCACGCCGCCGCCAGCGACGCCCGGGTACGGCTGGCCTACGCCGGCGACCGGCTGCGCATCACGGTCACCAACGACAGCACCGGTCACCCGCCCCCCGCCGCTGCCGATGGTCCCGGCTACGGCCTGATCGGCATGCGCGAGCGGGCACTGTCCGTGGGCGGGCGGCTGCGCGCGGGCCACCGCCCCGCGGGCGGCTTCGAAGTCGCCGCCGAACTGCCCCTGCACCCCCGTGTCCCGGCAGGGGTCCGGACCTCGTGACCATCCGCGTCCTGCTCGCCGACGACCAGGCCCTGCTGCGCCAGACCTTCCGGATCCTGATCAGCGCCGCCCCCGGCATGGAGGTCGTCGGCGAAGCCGCCGACGGCAAGGAAGCCGCCGAGCTCGCCCGCGCGCATCATCCCGACGTCGTCGTGATGGACATCCGGATGCCCGGCACCGACGGCCTGGCCGGCACCGAAGCCATCTGCGGCGACCCGGACCTGGCCGGCACCCGCATCCTCATCCTGACCACCTTCGAAACCGACGAGTACGTCGCCCGCGCGCTCCGCGCCGGCGCCAGCGGCTTCCTCGGCAAGACCGCCAGCACCGACGACCTGCTGGCCGCCATCCGCACCATCGCCTCCGGCGACTCCCTGCTATCCCCCCAGGCCACCCGGGCACTCATCACCCGCTTCCTCGCCACCCCCGAACCAGGCAGCCACCTCGCACACCACGACATCCTCGCCGGCCTCACCGTCCGGGAACGCGAGATCATGGCCCTGGCCGCCGAAGGACATTCCAACAATGAGATCGCCGGAAAGCTCTTCCTCAGCACCCATACGGTGCGTACCCATATCCAGCGGGCCATGATGAAACTGCACGCCCGCGACCGCGCCCAGCTCGTCGTCATCGCCTACCAGACCGGCCTCGTCCGCCCCGCACCGCCGCCGCGATGACAGGCATCGATACCGTGTTCGTAAGCGGCGCCTGCGCTGGTCGGTCTCGGTCCTGGGAGCCGCTGTCCCCCCATTACCGACGCCAGATGACCCAGCTGCCGAACCGGTTGACTGCGACGACCCGCCAGCCGGCCGGGGCGTCCGGCCAGCTTGCCCGCGCGGGTTGCCCGGTCGGCCAGGCCGCATCGACCACGGTCACGTCGGCCGGAGGCAGTTGGCGATGGGGATTGAAAAATTGCACCTGCGTCGACGACACCTCGAAGGCCTGCGCGATCCGCAGAACCCCGGTGACGTCGGAGGCGATGGCGATCTGCTCACCCGGCTTCAGCCCGCCGGCCGCCGCCATCTGCCTCACGCCCATCGCCCGGGCCCAGACGCCGTCGGCCCGCGAGCAATGGGCCGTAATCTGAGCCACGGCCACCAGGCTCAGCGCCGCTACCGCGGCGCCCAGGACGGAAGCCAGGACCCGCATGTAGCGCGCGAGGAGCGCGAAGTAGATCCACACAAGGAGCAGGGCCAGCGCCGACGCCGTCGCGACCATGACGCTGGCCTGGCTCCAGTTCTGGGTCAGCACGGCAGGCTCGCCGAAGTTAAACGTCCTCCCGCGCTTCGTGGGCAGGGACGCTCCGGCGTACACGGCCACCGTCACGGCGGCCACCACAGTGAGGCCCGCGACGCAGGCGGCGAGGGCGAGGATCTGCCGGGGCGCCGCCCGCAGCAGCACCACTGCGCCAACCAGGAAGAACGTGACGGTCATGCCGTCCAGGTAGCGCCCCGAGGCCCAGGTCAGCGACTGATGAGGGGGCAGCGCGGCCGGCGCGGCGCAGGCGATCAGGACGGTGACCCCGACCGACAGCGACGCCATGACCCGCAGGTCGGTCCGTACGCCGCGCCGCGCGGTACCGGCCGGGGGGGACGACGCCGCCGACCTTGCCGCCTGCGGCGGCGCTGCCGACCTTGCCGCCTGCGGCGGCGCTGCCGACCTTGCCGCCTGCGGCGGCGGGCCCAGACCCCCCCGCACGGCGACGGCCACCGCGGCGATCAGGCCGATCCCGGCAATACCCCAGCTGTCCAGCACCAGCCGCCACAACTGGCCGCCTGCCTCCTCAGCCACGTGGATGGCTCCGTACACGCTTTCCAGCGTGCTCACCATCTGGCCGGAAAGGTTGTGCGTGCCCTGCGGGTAAAGGGCAGAGGCCAGATAGCGGTCCAGGGTCCAGCCCACGCCGGCGGTCACCACCGCGGTCAGCGCGGCCGCGGCCACGCTGCCGCGGGCGGCGGGCCGCCGCCAGGCGATGAATACGCCCACGGCGGCGAAGCCGGCCAGCAGCACCCCGCCCCGGGGATGTACTGCGTAGGCATAGCCGGACAGCACGCCGGAACCGACGGCCGCCGCGTACCGCGCCCGCGGCGAGGTGGCCACCAGCCAGCTGTGGATGGCCAGGAGCCAGGCCAGCGTGACCACTGGGAAGATCGCGTCGGCTATCGCGTACTCGCTGAAGAAGAACCCGGCGGGCAGCAGCGCCGCGACCATGGCCACGCCATAGGCGGCGGGGCGGCCGAGCCCGAGCCGGCGGCAGACCAGGTAGCCCAGCGGCATCACGGTGGCGCTGACCGCCGCGTTGATCAGCAGCACGGCGTGATACACGGCGGCGGGGCTGCTGGTGAACCAGTACACCGGCGTGATCAGAAGTGGATAGCCGCCCCGGTACAGCGTGGCGTGGTACAGCGTGGCGCCGGAGAAGTCGGCCGCCGGGCCGCCCCCGAGAACCCGCGCCGCGATCAGGTACGCGGTTTCGTCGGGATTGTCCAGCGGCACCGTCTGCCCGCGGCTGAACCACGCGCGCAGCCCGGCCTGGCCTAGCCAGCCGGCCACCAGCAGCAGCGCGAACAGCCAGTTCCTGCGCGGCGGGTCAACGGTGGACCCGATGGCCCGGTCGAGGCGGGACCCAGCCGCGACGGCGCTGGCGTCCGCGTCGATCTGGCTCTCAGCAGGCAATATGGTTTCGTTCCTGTTGGTCACTCAGAATCCTTGCCATGAGTCGCATCAGGCAGCGAGAGATGCCGCGCTAGTTGCCTAGTCGCCTTCTTGGCAGGGCTCATCCTGCCGCATCAGGAGTTGACAGGCAGGCCTATGAGCGAGATTTGACCGGTGTGATCACTAATTGCGACCGTAAAATCCGCCCGGGCGGCCCGCGACGAGCGCGGCCGGGCTAGTGCCGTGCCGGGTCACGTGGGCCTGGTCGCTGTGGCGCTGTGCGGGGCTGGCGCGGGAGGCATGAGCGGCGTGAGGCGCCCGGGGCGTGAGGGGCGGGGCCAGGAGGCCGGTAACCGGCGTGCGACAGCTCTGCGTTAGATGGACGTGGGTAGCAGTGCCCGCTGAGGTAAGGGACCGCTGAGCTAGGGGTGGGCGTAAGGCCGCCGCATGGAGGTGGCGGTGCTGGTCGCGCTGCCGGGGACGATAGTTTCAGAATCCGATGGCTTCGCGGAGCAGCAGGACGGTGCTGCGCCCGGGATAAGGTTCTGCGTTGAGGATCAGAAGGTGGTTGATGGCGCTGGGCTGCCCGTAGGCCACCTGGGCGCGGGCGCTTTCCAGCGGGAGGCAGTGGTCTTCGACGCGGCGCAGCGCGGTGCTCAGGTCGGGGACCACCTTCTGCGCCCCGGCGATCCAGATCCGGCGGGCGGCACCGCCGGCGTAGCCGGGCAGCTGGCTTCCGCTGCCCGAGGCGGCCACGAGGGAGCCGGTTTCGGTGAGCGCGGCGACGCTGCCCACGACGACGTCGGGGCTGGCCAGCAGCCGCCGGATGTCATCGGCGCCGGTGACGCGGTCCATGGCCAGGACACGTGGCTTGACGGCGTGGTACCGCCCGCTGGTGTTGATGTCCGCATCGATGCCGGACAGGCGGAGGGTCTCGCTGGCTGCGGTGAACACGCTGGCGCCCTCGGGTATCAGATCTTTGACGCGGGTACGCGCGGCGGCGGCGTTGTCGAGGATTTCGACGGTGAAACCGTGTGCCGTCAGCGCGGTGGCCGCCCGCTCCAGGCGCTGCGCGGGCGCCGGGCCGGTGAACAGTGCTGCCGGAATAGAGGTAGTCATAGTGCCACCTGGGCTGATCGTGGCGTGGTGGGTCGTAGGCCGGCACCCACAGGGTCAGCGGGCGGCCCCGGCCGCGCGGGGCGCCGAGCCCGCCAGCGGCGTGGTGTCGAGGTACCTGACCTCGTAGACCCGCTCGGTGAACTTCCAGCCGTCGCCGGTGCGCTGGTAGCGGTCGTGGTAGATGGCATAGTTCAGGTGCGAACTGCCGTCGCGGAGGCGCATGAGCTCTTGAATGTAGGCGCGGCCGGTCGCGGTGTCGCCGTCCAGGTGGATCGTGCCCGGGTGCGTGGTCTGCACGAAGAACTCCCATAGGGCCTGCAGCCGCTCGCCCCCGGCGCGGATCTGCTCCCGGCCGACCAGCTCGGCGGGGATGTTGGGCATCCGCAGCGCGCCGTCCTGGGTGAACAGCGACGCGAGGCGGGCGCGGTCGCGCATCATCGCCGCATCGGTGAACTCGCCGCGCAGCGCCTCGATCTCGACCCGGTCCGCGATGGCCTGAAAGTCACTCATCGGGTTCCTCCTTGTCACATCGAGCCCGGTGCCGGTGGCATCGGGTGTCGCTGAGGTTCCTGCTCGCTGGGTGGTGTGCTCGTCTCAGCAGTACGACGACACAGCCCGCCGGTTTGTGAGGCGGCACCCTGGACGTATCGGCCAGCATGGCTTGTCCCCGACCCCGCGCTCACGCGGGGATTCCCACCCAGTTACGCGGCTACTGGCGTCCGGGTTCTGAGCCTGGGCGGCGGCCGTGGCGGATCGCATCTACGAGCATGCCGATGACCCAGGTGATGGCCTGGGTCGCCTCGTCGCCGTCGAGCTTCCACGCGGTGATCAACCGCTCGTAGGAGGGCACGCTCCACAAGACGTCGAGCATGGCCGCGGCCATCTGGCGCTGGGTGGCGGACCAGTCCGCTGTCGATGGGGCGACGGCGCCGACGAGGGCATCACAGCGGCGCTGGTCCTCGGCCACCAACGTCGGCTGCTGCGGGTCTGGCCCCGTCCATCGCGAGACCGCGAATGACGACAGGGACGCGAAGACGCGCGCCGTGACGTCGGCGAGGTCGTCTAGGCCGAGTCCCTCGTAGGAAACGCCGCCTTCCTCCTGAAGGCGGCCCATGACGGCGTCGTGCAGTTCCCGCTCGGTGGGGAAGTACCGGTAGACGGTGCGCTTGCCGACTCCGGCCCGCTCGGCGACGGCGCCGAACGTCAGGCCCTGCCAGTCCCACGTCGGAAAGCTGTGTACCAGGGCGGAACCCGCGGCGAGGATCCGCTCGCGCGTCTCGGCGGCCCGCTGGCGCCGGAGCGTGCTGTCGTAACTGCGCCGCTGCCGCGCCGGCTCGTTTCTTCCCTCTTCGGGTATTGCCGGAGGACTCATATTGATGGCACCATGATGCCACGAAACCTTGGTCGATGCAGACGGAGGGGATCGGGGCCGTGATCGCTTTCGGCGCTGCACGTGGCCGCGAAGGCGGCCTGCGCGTCGCCTCCGCCGTTCCCGCTGCTTGCACGTGGACAGTCCACGTGAGCAGAGCATACGGCTGAAGGGAGCCGCGCATGGGACCGCACGACGAACTGCTCGCGGAGGCCCGCGCCGAGACCGGACTTGATGACTTCGGCGAGGACTCCTTCCGGGAGGGACTGGAGCGGCTGGTGCGCGCCCTGCGGGAGGAGGCTCATCTCAACGCGGCCGGTCAGGGCGCGCTCCGCCAGCTCATCGTGGGCCTGCTGGCCCAGCGGCTGCAGATCGAGGACTGGTACCAGCGTCACCCGGAGATCGACGACGAGCTGATCGAGCGGCCGCTGATCGGCCTCGGCCTGCCGCGGACCGGATCGACGGCCCTGTCGTTCCTGCTGGCCCAGGACCCGGACACCCGGTCGCTGAGCATGTGGGAAGCGATGCGGCCGTGCCCGCCACCGTCCACCGTCTCCGGTTCCGACGCCAGGATCGAATACGCCGCGGAGCAGCAGGCACAGTCGTCACGGCGCCACCGGGCCCTCGTCCCGGCCAGCGCGACCGGGCCGACCGAGTGCCAGGCCCTGATGGGGCTCGACTTCAAGGCGCACTACTTCCAGGCCTTCGCCCGCATCCCGTCCTACTCGAAGTGGCTGCTCTACCACGCCGACCTCACCCCGACCTACCAGTACGAGCGCCGTACCCTCAAGCTGCTGCAGTGGGGCTTCCCGGCGAAGCCGTGGCGGCTCAAGTGCCCGACCCATCTGCTGTTCCTCGACCACCTCGACCGGGTGTTCCCCGACGCCAGGTTCGTGATGACCCACCGGGATCCCGCCGAGGTCGTCGTGTCGGTGGCTGACCTCTACGCCGACACGGCCAGCAGGTACAGCGACGACATCGACCTGCGCTACCTCGGCGCGCTCAACGTCGAGCACTGGTCGGCCGGCATGCAGCGGGCCCTGGCGTTCAGGAACGGGGGCACCGGCGCCCGGTTCTACGACATCGATTTCCGGGCGATGCAGCGCGACCCGATCGGCCAGATCCGCGGGCTGTACGCCTGGCTGGGGAAGCCTGTCACCGACGCCTTCGAGGCCGGCCTGCGCAGATGGTGGCAGCAGAACGCCGAGCAGCGAGAGCAGAACGTCCACCCCGCCCCCGCCACGTTCGGGATCGACCTCGACCAGGTCCGGCCGCTGTTCGCCGGCTACACCGCGCACATGTCGCGGTGGACGGCTCGCTGAAAAGAGCACCACCCATGGCCATCGACCTCACCGGCGGTCTGGACGTCTCGCGCGAGTACGTCTTCGCGCAGCGCCCGGACAACCCGGAGATGCGGGATTCGGTGAGCATGTGGATCTCCGACGACCGCGGCGAACTCGGGCTCCCCCGGGTAGGTATCGAGGCGGTCGCTTCCGACTGGGAGACGCACGGCCTGCAGCTCAACGTGGCCTTCCCGGACGGGCGAGTATACCGCCTGCGGG
>Ga0137381_10003686_pt1 | contig 10976 bp, 10 predicted proteins | sample SagtaG_16_FD_104808 | JGI IMG/M metagenome (GOLD analysis project Ga0137381, IMG submission 104808) | Vadose zone soil microbial communities from Sagehorn Ranch, Mendocino, California, USA - Sage2_L_115_16 metaG | ecosystem: Environmental > Terrestrial > Soil > Vadose zone | place: USA... | reverse complement strand
CGGCGATCTTCATCACCTGGGACGACTGGGGCGGCTGGTGGGATCACGTCACGCCCCCGGAGGTCGAGAAGTGGACCGACGGCACCCAATTTCGCTACGGTGGTCGGGTCGGGTGCCTGGTGCTGAGCCCGTACGCGCGCGGCGGTTACGTGTCCAAGGCGCTGCACTCGCACGTGAGCCTTCTCAAGTTCTGCGAGCGCAATTTCAGCTTGCCGCCGCTCAACGCGCGCACGACGGCCGCCGATGGCATGGAGGACTGCTTCGATTTCGAGCAGAAGCCACTGCCCCCGCCTCAGTAGGTGATGCTGTCGAGCGATCTCCAGCCGTATGAGACTTCCTGCAGCAGCGCGGACCCGATCGTGATCGGCTGCTCGCGTACGTACGTCCCGCCAAGGCGTTCGTAAAACCTTCTGGCCGGGAAGTTGTCGCGCAGCACCCACACGATCATCTCGGTCAACCCCATCTCGCGCAGGCCGGCTGTCACCGCGCGCACCAGCGCGCGGCCGTGGCCGCGGCCCTGGGACTCCCGCATCACGTAGATGGCGTAGAGCTCTCCAGCGAAGCCAACCTCGCCGGCGCGTTCGCGTCCCCCTGAGGCGAAGGCCACAACCTCGTGAGCGTCTTCGGCGACGTACACGCCGGAGCCCTGGTCGGCGATCGTTCGCTCCCACCGCTCCTCGTACCGAGCCTCGCTCAACGAGTCGAGGAAGTCGTCGGGCAGTTGACCGCGATACGCAGTCCTCCAGGTGGCGACGTGAACCCGCGCGATCGCGGCGGCGTCACCGATCTCAGCCGGTCTGACGAGGCTGACCATGAAGTCAAAATCTAGACCGAAAAGCGATGGACGACTTACCGCAGCCCAGCCACCGGGCTCGGCGCGCGCTGCCCTTGATCGCCTCTGCACTGACCGCGATCGTGGTGGTCAGCCTCCTGTACCTGACGTCGGGCATCCGGTCATCGCAGTCGCCTGCCAGCTCGGCCCCGATCGCGGTCATGTCCGGACCGTACTTGGCCAGGTACGACTTCATCAGCCCGTCTGTGGGTTGGGCCCTAGTCCTCGATTACAGCAGCTTCGCCACCAGTTTCAGGATCTTCAGGACAACCGACAGCGCGAGCCACTGGCAGCTGCAGTACACGGGCCAGGCTGAGGGCGGCCAGACCTACATCCACTTCTTCGACCGCGACCACGGCTTTGCCTACGCGGGCCTTCTGTATCGGACCGTCGACGCGGGTGTGCACTGGGAGCAGATGCAGACGCCGGGATACTTTTCGATGTTCGCGAGCCCGGCTCTTGGTTGGTCGCTTGGGGCCCAGGATCACATGTACTCAACTTCCGATGGAGGTGTTACGTGGAAGCGGCTGCCCTCGGATTTGCCCGGATCTGCCTTCGGGGGCTATGGGGCTGGACCTGAGCCGGCCAGCTTTCGCGACACCGGCGAAGGATGGCTCGGGGCGGGATACCTCGATTCCCCGACCGTCTACCTGACCATTGACGGTGCAGTGACCTGGCGTGCGGTAGCGATTCCTCCTCCTGCATCCGCGAATAACCCTGGCTACCTGACCACCGTCTCGGTGGCGCCGGGCGGCCAGGTGGTCGTGCTGATCAGCGATGAAACGATGCTGCTGGGCGCGTATGCATCCGACGACCTCGGCAAGTCGTGGCGCGCGGTGACACTGCCTCCGACTCTTTCCACGTTCGCCGACCTGTCCTTTGTCGATGCCATCCACTGGATCGCGCTGCGAGCCGGCTACGTGTACAAGACCGCCGACGCAGGTGCGAGGTGGTCGTCGGTCCCGGTCTCAGGGTTACCAGACGATTGGAGATACGTGGACGCCCACGCGATCGACGGGGATCATGCGTGGTGGTCGATGATCGCGACGGCCAGGTCGACCGACAGCGCGCTGGCCATGACCTCGGACGGCGGCCGCCACTGGAAGACGGTCAACGTGCCCAACCCAAGACTAAGCTGACCTGGAAGTCGGCATGGAAACGGAGCTCGACGCAACTCCTTCGGGTGCCCGCGCGCTGCGCGCCCTGTCGTTGATCGCCGTATCCGTGCTCGTGCTCGTGGGGACGGGGATCGCCTACCTGCATCCCTCCCTGTCCGTCTTCACCGCGGCCGGGACGAGCCCGGCCGTACTCCAGAGCGCCTACAGCGTCAGCGCCGTCGACTTCATCGACTCCAAGACGGGTTGGGTCGTCGCCCAGTTTCCGTCGGGCAACATCGCCGTCCTCCACACGACCGATGGAGGCACGGCCTGGACGCGACAGCTTTCCTTGCGCGGCAACGGCCACGCCCAGTACATCAAGTTCTTCGACATGATCGTCGGCGTCTTCGCCATGGTGGGGGGCAGCCCGGTGCTCTATCGCACGTATGACGGCGGCGCATCTTGGGCCGCGATGCCCGTGTTGGGCCCGGGGGCGTCCCTGCTTTCGGTGTCGTTTCTCGATTCACGTCATGGATGGATGCTGGCCCGACAAGCAGGCGAGACACCAGGCTCGCCACCGAACCTGTACCGAACAGAGGACCGCGGCGCGAGCTGGATCAACCTCGGTCGGCCTCTCGCCGCCCCTGGGCAGGCCTATCAGGTCCGCTTCTCATCTCTGACGATGGGATGGCTCGCCACTTCGGGACCTGAGCCATTCGCATACAGGTCCGAAGATCTCGGCGACACCTGGTCACGGGTGGCGCTTCCCTCGCCGCGCGGAGCCTGGCCTGCGTCAGGACAGTTCTTCGTTGGCGTTCAGCCGACATCCGGAGGCGGCGCGCTTGCCTCGATCGTCTACTTCCCGCTCGTCAAGGGTCGCAGCGGCGTCGGCGGCTCCATCCGCGCCTTCCCGCCTCTGACCGTCCGCGTGTTCGACGGCGGAAAGCCGGACACGTACACGTATACGACCGTCCTCGACCGGCTCTCGATCGGCGGCCGCGCCGGGGCTCAGGCGCCGAACGAGACGGTGCTCAGCACGGTGGACAACGGCACCAGCTGGACACCCTTCCGGCCGCCCTCTACGGCGGGTGCCATCGGTTACTTCGACGCCGCCGACTGGTGGTGGGTCGGCGCCGGATCGTTGTCGAGAACCGCCGACGCAGGCATCAGCTGGACCAACCCCCAGAGCACCGCTGTCGTGGAGCCCTTGCCCGGCTCGCTGCAGCTTCTCGACGAGTCCCATGCCTGGTTCGCCGCGTCACTGGGGTCGCAGCCGGTGCTCGAATCGACGGATGACGCCGGGCTTCGCTGGCGGATCGTGCTGCTGCCGGCGCTTGCGGACAGCCCTCAGGCCTTGACGTAGGCGATCACGGCGCGCGCTTCGGCGACGATCTGGCCGTCGGCCTGCTCGACAGTCGTCTCGCAGAAAGCGAGCCGCTTGGTGCGATGCCGGACCGTCGCCCGAGCCACCAGCCTGCCGGGTTTTGCGGGCCGCAGGAAGTCGACCTTCAGGTCCGCGGTGACCGTGGTTTCCCCTTCCTCGGCGTGGGTGAATGCGACGGATCCGAGGGCTTCGTCGGCGATCGTGGCGATTGCTCCCCCGTGGACGATCGGCCCGCGAGGGGTGGGAAACCCATGCGCCTCGGCCGTGAGCGTGGCTTCGAGCACAAGCTTGCCGTACGCGACCTCCACGATCTTGGTCCCGATGTTGGCCACCATGCCGGTCGCGGACCATTCCTCGTAGAGCTCCGGAAGCGCCGCGACTCCGTAGTGCAACTCCTCTCCGTTCATGGGGAGGCGCCAACTCTTCCCCATTCATGGGGAAGTACCCGGCGTAGCCGGGGGATGGGGCCGGTGGACCGGCTCAAGCGCCGAGTCCGCGGTGCAGTTCGATGAGTGGCGAGACCAGCCGGTAGCCCATCTGCTCGTTGATGCGAAGGATCGGCGGATTGTCGGCGTCGTTGTTCGTGCGGACCCGCTCGAATCCGGCCTCGATCGCCTGCCCCATCGATTCGTACTTCAACGCGCGAGCGATACCGCGGCCGCGCACGGCCCGCGACGTCCCCGTGAAAATCGTCCACGGCACACCGCGCACCACTGGGCAATCGAGAACCGAACAGCCGACGATCGCGTCGCCTTCGCGAGCGATCCAGAAATTCTCCTCACGGACGCCCGGGTTCTCGAACCAGAATCGCATCCACTCGGCGAACGTGAGGACACGCCAGGGGACGGTGGTCGGGATGTCCTTCTCCGACTCGATCACAGTCGCGTAGAGCTTTCGATACCTCTCTGGGTCGCTGTCCTCGGCAAGGACGAGCAGCTTGACTCCCACGTCGCGCATCTGCCGCCGGCACTCGTCGCGCGCGGCGAGTATCTCGTCACGGTGCTTCAAGAGGTCCAGCTCGGACATTCGCATCCTGCGGTCTTCGCGATAACCGAGGCGTTCCAGCGCGGCCGCTTCGAGCTTGAAGTCTTCGCGCACCCGCGCGACAGCGGTCGCCGCTCCTTCACCGCGAAGCCATTCCTCCGCGATCTCGACCAGCGCCGCGTAAAGCGAGTAGCTCCACGTGTCCGGGTGCAGGCTTACCCGGACGGTGCCGTAGCGGTTCTCCTCGCGGTCCCACAGCTCGTGCGTCGCGCTTACGTATGCGATGGCGGCCCCATCGCGGAGGGCCACCTTGCGCATGCCCTTTTCCATCTGGTCGGTCATCCGCCACCAGTGCCGAAGCAGCACCGGATCGCGTGGTTCCTCGGGGTCACGCAAGCTGTCGAGGTCCGCGACCAGCGCCGCGTCGTCGAGCGTGGCCGGCCGCAGTTTGAGCTCCGAAATCGTCTCCGGCATGTCTTTGCTAGAAGGGTAAAGTCTGGAGGTTGATAGCCAGGCGCGTGGGCGAGAGGGTTGGGTTCGGCAGCCGTCGCAGCCGCGCCGTGCACCGGCTCGCGCTTTCGCCCGCGTGCTGGGGTGTCAACGAGGATGGCGGATGGGGCCACCAGATCGACGCCGAGCGCGTCCTCTCCGAGGCCGCCGCGGTGGGCGAAGGCGCGATCACGGCCGGGCCGCCGGGGTTTCTGCCGGACCGGAGCGATCAGGCCAAGTCCCTGCTCCGCCGGCAGCACGTGCAGGTTGTGGCCGGCCAGGTGCACGCGATCCTTCATCACCACGCCACGCGCGGACCGGAGCTCGCGCATATCGACGGCCACGCGCACTGGCTCGCGGCGATCGGCGCCGACACGCTGGTTCTTTCCGCGATTCCCGAGCGATCGCCGAACGCGGCGCGGCCAGGGCCGCTTTCGAACGCGGAATGGGCGCATCTGCTGCACCTGGTCGGATCCGTCGAGCACGTCTGCGCGCGCCACAGGCTGAAGCTCGCCGTGCAGCCGCGCTTCGGCAGCACGATCCAGGGCCCCGAGGAGATCGAGCGTCTACTGGTCGGATCCGAGGCCGGCGTGTGCCTCGACATCGCGCACCTTGTGATCGCGGGCGCGGACCCGGTCGAGGTCGTGGAGCTCGCGGCTGGACGCATCCAGCACGTGCATCTGAACGACGTCGACCCCGATGTCGCGCGACGAGTGCGCGAAGGCTCCCTCGACTACAAGGAAGCGATCGCGCGCGGCCTCTACATGCCGATCGGCGAGGGTGGCGCCAAGGTTGAGCGCGTCATCGACGCTTTGCGCGCGTCGGCTTACCGCAACTGGTACACGCTGGAGCAGGAAACAAGGTTGGCGACCTCAGACGACCGGCCGCTCGGCCGGATCAGCCGCTCGCTGGAGTACGTGCTACCCCTACTGAGCTGAGCGCTAGATGGTTCGGCCGGCTCCCGCCCAGTAAGGATCGCGCAGCTTGCGCTTGAGCAGCTTGCCGGCAGCGTCCCGCGGCAGCTCATCGACGAAATCGATCGATCGAGGTTTCTTGAAGCCGGCGAGCCGGTCGCCGCAAAATGCGATCAGGGCGTCGGCCGTGACCTCCATCCCACCACGAAGCTCGACGACCGCCTTCACCGACTCTCCCCACTGGTCATCGGGCACGCCGATGACCGCCGTGTCCATTACCGCGGGATGCGCGTGAAGCACTGCTTCGATCTCAGCCGGGTAGATGTTCACGCCACCCGAGATGATCATGTCGATCCTCCGGTCGCAGATGTAGAAGTAGCCCTCCTCGTCCCGGTACGCGACGTCTCCCACCGAGAAAAATCCTTCGTGCAGGCTGCCGCGGGTGGCATCGGGCCGGTTGAAATACTCGGCGAGCCAGTTGCTGCGGACCATGAGCTCCCCCGGCTCCCCAACCGCGGCCTCGGCCCCGTCCGCGCGCACGAGGCGGATCTCCTGACCGGGCAAGGCGGTTCCGCACGATCCGGGCTTGCGAAGCTGGTCTTCCGGCCGCAGCACGGTGTTGATGCCGGTCTCGGTCGCGCCATAGAACTCCCACACCACCTGGCCTAAGACCGCTTCGGCTCGAACTTTCAACGCGTACGGACATGGCGCCGCGCCGAGGATCACCGCTCGCAACGACGATGTATCGCGCGGTCGCTTCTCCTGAGCGTCGACCAAACGCTGCAATAGAGTCGGCGCCATGAACGTGGTCGTCACGCGATGCCGTGCCATCTCATCGAGCGCCACCTCAGCGTCGAACTTCGGCAGCAGCACCACCGTGGAGCCCAGGACCTGGTGCAGCGCTGAGAAGAACGCCACGCCGCTGTGGTAGCCGGGACCGCACACCAGGTGGACGTCCGACTGCGTGAGCTCGAAGGTGGAGATGACCTGCAGCACGTTGGCGATGTCCACGCCATGTGGCCTCCAGGCGCCCTTGGGGATGCCAGTCGTGCCGGACGTGTAGATCATCGACGCGCCCAGGCCCTCGCTCACCGACGCGAATTCGTCTGCAGCGGAATCAAGCAGCTCGTCATAGGAAAGCCATCCCTGCGGCACTCGATCACCTACGGCGACGAAACGCATGTCGTGCTTGACTTGCCCGATCGCCGCGGCCATCACCTCGACGTGGTCGGGTCCGGAGGCAGCGGCCTTCGCGCCCGAATCGTTGAGCACGTACGCGATCTCCGGGCCGCGCAGCCGGAAGTTGACCGGCACGATGACCAAGCCCGCTCGTCGCAGCCCGTTGGCGATCTCCGCGCCTTCGATGGAATTGAACGACATCCACGCGACACGGTCGCCGTCGCGGCATCCGAGCGAGGTGAAGGCGTTGGCGACCCGATTCGCCTGCCTGCTCAGGGTTGCGAAGTCGAGGACGCGATCGCCGCAGATGACGGCCGGCTTGGCCGCCAGCGCTCCGGCGTGGCCCGCCAGGAAATCCAGACCCACGGATCTGATCCTAGGAGTGGCTGGGGCTGGGCGAAAGCGTCGGCGTTGGCTTTGCCGAGCACAACGTGTTGCTCGCGAGACCGAACGTGAACGCCGTCGGCGTCACGCTTCCCGCGATCACCACGCGGTAGCGGTAGCAGCCTCCGAGTATTGCCCACGTGTCGGTGGGGGCCCAGTGATGAAACACCACCGACGCATTCATGGGCGGGTAATTCGCAAGCGTGTCGGGCTGCGCGTCGGCGATCGATTCGATGGGTGAAGTCTTCGACGAATCGAACTGCCAGAGATAGATCTTCGTGAGGGGGCGATTCGCAGGCGTGTCGGCCTGCGCTGGCAGCTTGGTCGCGGCGAGCAGCGCGTCCACCATCGTCTGCGGGCCCTTGCTCGCCTTCACCGAATCGAAGGTCAAGCCCGTGATCGCTGCGGACCAGGAGACTCCCACGACGTTTCCGCCGGCAAGGTAGCGCGACGCAGGGGGGCCGTCGGGCGCCGACGTCTTGTACAGCTCGACTTCGCCGTTCACCGCCACCGCAAGCTGCGCGCCGTCCGGGCTCCACGACAGCCCATCGGGATGCGGCAGCTTGGAGTTCACGTGCTTGACGCCCGTGCCTGTGGGACTCGGCCGGACCGACGGCGTCGCCACCGCCGCCGCGCTCGTGCTTGGCGAGCCAAGCGGCAGCTCGCTGTTGATGGGCTCGATGACGGCGCCGTGATCGATGTTCGCGACCGCGACCATCGTCCCGTCGGGACTGAATGCGATCGGTCCGTCGTCCACTCCGAGCTTGATCGGGAACGGATTGACCACGCCTGCATCGGCGTTGAGCCAGTACCAGGCTCCGGTGCCGAACGCGCGCACGGCCAGCAGTCCGGAGCTTCCCGGCGCCGCGCCTTCGGTGAAGAACGCGGTTTGAGCCGGCGGCTTCGACAGCACCTTCAACGGTCCCGCCGGTTTTGTCAGGTCGAGGGCGTCGACCTCGTAAGTCGTGCAGCATCCGACGCTGAGACCGAGGTAGTGAGAGTTGGCGACCAGTCCGATCGGGCCTTCGCTCGTCGAGTCCATCGACGCGGCGATCGGATCGATGGTGCCGGAGAACGGATCGACGCGAAACAGCCAGTCATAGGGGACAACACCCGCCGTGGTCCGTCTCTCTGGTGGCCGGTCGTCGTGGATCGTGAAGTAGAGGACGGGGTGGTCGAGACCGGGCGCCGGGCCCCAGACCGGGCCGGCGACTCGAAGTGCGCCCCCGGCGGGCAGCGGAGCCACGATCGCCGACTTCCCATTGGTCGGGTCGAGCACGCCGATGCCGGCGGTCGCGGCGTAAGCGATCAACCCCTGGCTCATGCCGCCTGCCGGTGCCGAGGGCGATCCCGCGGGCAGGGCGCCGGCGCTGCCGCTGCACGCGGTCAGCAGGAGGGAGGCGAGGAGGAGCATCGGTTTGCGCACGCGAAGCCGCGATCGTAACGTCACGGAGTTACCCAACGACGCCGCCGTCGTTTGGCTACTCAGATGCGGAAATTGATCCTTGTCGCCGCGGTCGGGCTACTTTCCGTTGCCTGTGGCGCGGGAATCGGCAACGGGTCGAACCCCACTCCGTCGCCATCGAGCCCAGGACAGCGGTTCGACTTCACCGCGACCGATACCGACCACGCGATCACGATGCGCTCCGGTCAGACGCTGGAGGTCGTGCTCCACGCCCCCACCGGGGTGAACAGCTGGACGCACCCGGTCTCGAGCGACCCCTCGAAGCTCGCACCGATCGTCGATCCCGCGGCATCGGCCGCACGAGGAGTCACGCTGAGCGCTTTCCAAGCGAGAAAGGCCGGTGAGGTGGACCTCACCGCGACGGCGTCTCCGATGTGCTCACCGGGCATGGCGTGCCCGATGCATATCGCGCTCTATTCGCTGAAGGTGACGATCACGCCTTAGCGGGCATGCCGGCCGCGCGGAGCGTCGCCGCCACCGCGTCGAGCTGGGCGCGGGCGGGCGGGTGCTCGTACGTCTCGGGGAACGTGAGCCCAAACCCATCCTTGGGGTAGCGCGGGATGACGTGGACGTGGAAATGGGGGACGTCCTGGTAAGCAGTCTCGCCGTCCATCACGAGCAGGTTCACGCCGCTCGCGCCGAGCGCGTGGCGGGCCACCTCGGCGAGCTTGCGGGCGATCCAGAACGTCCGCATCGCGGCCGTCTCGTTGATGTCCGTCATGAGCACCGCATGCTCACGAGGCAGCACGAGCATGTGGCCGTGGGTGATCGGCTGGACGTCCATGAAGGCCACGACTGTGTCGTCCTGGTAAGTCCAGCTCACGGGCGACTGGCCCCTGATGATCTCGCAGAACACGCACTGGTCGCTCATGCGGGGAAGAGCTTAAACGTACGTTTAAGAATCCGAGCCGCCTTGCGCCTCGGTCGATGCAGGCTTCGGCGGCGCAGCCGCCGGGCGAGGCCTTGGAGCAGCCTTCGCCTCCCCATCGGCCGGGGAGGTCGGCGGCGAAGCCGCCGGGCGAGGCCTTGGAGCAGCCTTCACCTCCCCACCGGCCGGGGAGGTCGGCGGCGAAGCCGCCGGGTGGGGACTTGAAGCTGACGCAACCTCGGCGATGCCGGCGCCATTGGTGGCAGCCTCGACCTCGACCGGCAGGGGCTCCGACCCGTTCGCCGAGATCGCCGCGTCGCCGATGACCGCAACCTCCCCCTGCAAGCGGGGGCCGCGGCGGCGCCTCCGCGTCCGGCGGTCGCCCCGGTGCGGCCGCGACAGGCGCTGCACCTGGGACCGGATTCCGACTCGCTGGCAGGCCGTGACCACGGCGCCGACTCCGGCGACCAGGCCTTCCTCCTTGCAGTGCTCGAACAGGGGACCGAAGAGCTCCGGCGCGCCGCCGATGACGGTCTTGGAGTCGCCGACGATCACGAGCAGCTTCTTGGCCCGGGAGATGGCGACGTTGACCCGGTTCGGGTCGTTGAGGAAGCCGATCGCGGCGCGGTCGTTGGACCGCACCAGGGACAGGATCACGCCGTCCGACTCGCGGCCTTCGAAGGCGTCGACCGACTCGATGTCGTCGGGCGGGACGATGCCCTTCAGCGATCCCTGCAAACGGTTGACCTGGGAGTTGTACATCGCGATCACGGCGAGCTTGGCCTTGCGCACGCGCCGCCGGATGATCGAGGTGATGTCCTTGCACAGCGCGACCTCGAACTCGTTGGCGACGGACCGCTGCGCGTCGCGGTACTCGTCCTGGGCGCCGGTGTCGACCCAGACCAGCTCGCGGTCGAACGGCCACGGCAGCGGCATCCGCGGGTGCGGCGCCTCGTGGATCAGCTTGCCTTCGTAGAAGAGGTCGGATACCACGCGGCCGATTGGCTCGCGCATCCGGTACTGGCGCGGCAGCATGATCCTGGACCCCGCAGGCACCTTGTCCCACACCCAGCCGTAGAAGCTGTCGTCGCGGACGACCTCGTCGAGCGGCTGCGAGATCTTGAACGTCGACGCCGCCTCTTCCATCACGGGCGGGAGCTGGTTGAGGTCGCCGATCATGACCCACCGCTTGGCCAGGGGCATGAGCGCCAGCGCCTCGTTGGCTCGCACCTTGTTGGCCTCGTCGAGGATGAGCCAGTCGAAGACCTTGAAACGTAGGCGGGAATCGATCGTCAGGCGGTTGCAGGTGCCCGCGACGAGGTTGTACGGCTCGAGGTCGTCGCCCTCGACCAGGGTCGGCCGCAGACGGCGCGGCACCTT
>Ga0137381_10003683_pt1 | contig 10982 bp, 7 predicted proteins | sample SagtaG_16_FD_104808 | JGI IMG/M metagenome (GOLD analysis project Ga0137381, IMG submission 104808) | Vadose zone soil microbial communities from Sagehorn Ranch, Mendocino, California, USA - Sage2_L_115_16 metaG | ecosystem: Environmental > Terrestrial > Soil > Vadose zone | place: USA... | reverse complement strand
CTACGAGCCGTTCAACCAGGCCCTCGTCAAGATGGCGCAGGACGAGGCGGAGATGGGGCCCACCCGGGTCATCCTGGCGGAAGCGGGGTTCTCCATCGGGGACCCGAAGCAGTGGCGGCTCCGCCGGCCGATGGCCGGCGGAGGGTCGCTCATGGACATCGGGATCTACGCCCTGAACGCCACGCGCTACCTCTCGGGGGAAGAGCCCGTCGAGGTCAACGCGATGATGTACTCGACCCCCGGCGACCCGCGCTTCGTCGAAGTGGAGGAGAACGTGACCTTTGAGCTCCGCTTCCCGGGGGGCGTGCTCGCCAACTGCACCTCGAGCTACAGCGCGGGCCTCAACCGCTTCCGGGTCTTCAAGCCGCGCGGCTCGTTCGAGCTGGAGCCGGCCCTGAGCTACTCGGGTCTCAAGATGCGCGTGTTGCGCGGGGGCGCGGTGGAGGAGCGGAGCCAGCCCGTGCGCGACCACTTCGCATCGGAGATGGACCACTTCTCCGAGTGCGTGATGAGCGACACCGAGCCCCTCACCCCCGGCGAGGAAGGCCTCCGCGACCTCAAGGTGATGACGGCCATCTACGAGGCCGCGCGGGCGGGACGGACGGTCAAGCTCTGACCCGCAGGAACGCCGGCGCGGGAGCCCGCGCGGAGGGTAGAATGCGCGGGCGGAAGTCGGTCCCATGCCCAGGGAGACCCAAATGAAGAGCCTGCTCCAAGTCTCGATGCTCCTGGCCGTGGGCGGCGTGCTGGCGGCCGTCCAGGCCCCTCAGCTCCCGCCGCCCTTCCACACCGAGTCGGTGAACAACGGCCCTGTCGTCATCGCGCGGCCCGAGGGCGTGCAGCTCAAGCTGCCCCAGGGCTTCAAGATCGAGGTGGCGGCAGAGGGCTTCGAGGTCCCCCGCTTCATGCTGCGCGGGCCGAGCGGCGAGATCCTGCTCTCGGACAGCGCGCGGGAGGGGGCGGGGGCGGTCTACGTGCTCAACGGCCCCGACCGCGAGGGCCGGTTCGACCAGAAGACGAAGATCATCGAGAAGCTGAACCGTCCCTACGGCCTCGCCCTCTGGAAGGACTACCTCTACGTCGGCGAGCCCGAGTCGGTGAAGCGCTACAAGTACGACGCCAAGGCCCGGAAGGTGGCGGGGCCGGGCGAGGAGGTCGTCTCCCTCAAGGGCCAGGGCCAGGGGCACTGGACGCGCACGGTCCTCTTCGATGGCAAGGGCGAGAAGATGTACGTGACCGTGGGGTCCGGCTCCAACGTCGATGCCGGAGAGGAGCCGCGCCGGGCCGCCATCAACCGCTTCAACCCCGACGGCACCGGCCACGAGATCCTGGCCTCGGGGATGCGCAACGTCATCGGCCTGCGTTTCCTCCCGGGGACGGACACCCTCTGGGCGGCCACCCAGGAGCGCGACGGGCTGGGCGACGACCTCGTCCCGGATTACTACACCGAGGTGAAGCCGGGGGCTTTCTACGGCTGGCCCTACGCCTACATCGGCCCCAACGAGGACCCCCGGCGGAAGGGCGAGCGGCCCGACCTCGTGCAGAAGACGGTAGTCCCCGACGTGCTGCTCGGCGCGCACGTGGCGGTCCTGGACTTCGTCTTCTACGGAGGCAAGAGCTTCCCGAAGGAATACCAGGGCGGCGCCTTCCTGGCCGAGCACGGCTCCTGGAATCGCTCGAAGCGCGTGGGCTACGGCGTGGTCTTCATCCCCTTCAAGGACGGCCGGCCCGCCGGCCCGCCGCAGGAGTTCCTGACCGGGTTCATGCTGGCCCCCGAGAAGCGCGAGGTGTGGGGGCGCCCGGTGGGGCTCCTCGAGCTGCCCGACGGCTCGCTGCTCCTGACCGACGACGGAGGGAAGAAGGTCTGGCGCATCTCCTACGGCGGATAGTCCCGGCCGCGGCCGCGCTCTCCGCGCTCGTGGGCGCCGCCCTTCCCGGGCGGTCCGAGGCGCGGGCCGCGCCCTCCGGGCCCTTCTCCCACCAGCGTCACCTCGCGCAGCCCGAGGTGACGTGTGACGTCTGCCACGCCTCGATACACGGGAGCACCGCCGCCACGGACGACAACCGTCCGGGCGGCGAGGCCTGCCTGCGCTGCCACGACCAGACCTACGCGGGCCTGGCGCGGGCGGAGCCACCGCGGGCGCGAAACTTCCGCTTCAACCACAAGCTCCATCTCGGCCTCGGCAACCTATCGCCCATTTTCGCCGCCGCCATCGACGGAGGCGCCTATCTCGGCGACGGCGCCGCGGTGCGGCCTCAGCTCCCGGGCGCGGACCGCTGCGGGGCCTGCCACCGCGGGATCACGCAGGCCGACCACATCACCTCCGCGAACCTGCCCCGGATGGCGGACTGCCTCGTCTGCCACTCGCGCATCGAGCCGCCCACCAGCTGCGCCTTCTGTCACGCGCGGGACGCCGTCCTCAAGCCTCCGTCGCACACGGCGCCGTTCGCCGACCGGCACTCGAGCCGCGAAGTCGGCAAGACCGACTGCAAGGTCTGCCACGGCACGAGGTTCACCTGCATGGGGTGCCACTGAGGGACGCGCCGGGGCGGCGGAAAGGGGCCCCGGCCGCCCGCCCGCATCAGGGACTTCTCGGGTCTTCTCAAGCCTCGGACGCCGGTCTGCGAACCGTCGGGCGGCGGGTTGCAGGAGCTCGCGGCGGAGCCGGACCGTCTCGGGTTCGGGCTCGACGCCCAGCTCGCCGCGGAGCACGCCCACGCAGGCGTGGTACTGGCGCAGCGCCTCCGCCCTCCGGCCCTGTCGCGTGTAGAGGCGGATCAGCGTGCGATGCACGACCTCCTGCGTGCGGTCGAGCCGCAGCAGCCGCAGCGCGGTCTGGATGGCGGGCTCGACCGCGCTCGACCGGCGCTGGTGCTGCAGCAGGCGGGCCAACGCTTCCACGGCCAGCTCCCTCAGGCGTTCCCGCTCCCCGCCGACCCAGTCCTGGAACGCCACCTCGTTGACGTGGAGATCCTCCAGGAACTCGCCGCGATAGAGCGCCGCGGCCTCTTCCAGTGAGCCGGCCGATCCCTCCGACACCCGGCGCGCGAAGGCGGCCACGTCCACCTCCGCGGCTTCGAGAGAAAGCATCTGCCCTTCGGCCCGGACCAGGGCAGGGGAGATCTCGGCCAGTGACCGGCGGAGCATGAGCAGCGCCTGGCGAAGGCTGTGGCGCGCCTGCTCGGGAGCCCCGTCGCCCCAGAGCAGGTCCGCGAGCCGGTCGCGGGAGCAGGCCTGGTTGGGCCGCGTCGCGAGATAGGCGAGGAGCCCCGCCGTCTTCTTCGGCAGTTGGAGCGTGATGGGGTGCACCCCTACCCACGTCTCGAAGCCGCCCAGCAGACAGATCCGGAATCGGTCCATGGCTTTCTCCGGGGCTTCGGATCCGAGGAGCCTGCCCGTGAGAGGCTCGTGGGCCCGGGACACGTTCTATTCGTTGAGCCCGAAACTATCGTCCCCGAGTCTGGTGTTGTCAAGAGTCAATTTTTGACCCACTTTTGACGATCGCAGGGACGGCGGCATGACGGGCGGGTTCCACACTGTTTTCCCGCGCAAGGAGTCCCTCACGGCCGGCGGTGCTCGCATCTCGCCCGAGGCATTCCATTGCGCCATTGCGCGCCCGAACCCCACTGAAGGGACAGGGAATCCGAAAGGGGCAAACGAATGAGATCATACCGGTGGCCTCTCACCTTGCCACTCGTCCTCGTCGTCGCAGCGTCCTACGGCGCCGAGGAGAAAGGCGGCACCCAGGCGGGCAATCCCAGCCCAATGCCCGCCCACGGGCAGGCCGTCAAGTTTGACAACTCGCCGCCGCTGCGACTCATCAGGCCCCCGGCCCCCACCGTGGCCGAGCCGCGCGAGGTCCCCATCCACCGGCTCGACGTCCTGACGAAGCGCGCCCAGCCGTCGCCGATCGCCGCGGACCCGTTGCTCGGGCTTAGCCAGCTTGGTCCGCTGGCGCCGATGCCGCCCCCGCTGCTGACGTTCGAGGGCACCTCGGACCTCGACAACCAAAACCTGGTCGGCTTCCGCGTCGTGCCTCCCGACACCAACGGTGACGTGGGCCCGAACCACTACGTCCAGTGGAACAACCTGGTCTTCGAGGTTTTCGACAAGAGCGGCGTTCCCGTGCTTGGACCACTGCCGGGCAACACGCTGTTCGCCGGCTTCGGCGGCCCCTGCGAGACCAACAACGACGGCGACCCGGTCGTCGTGTACGACCAGCTCGCCGACCGCTGGGTGCTGAGCCAGTTCTCGATCGGCCAGGGCACCCAGTGCGTCGCGGTGTCGCAGACCGGCGACCCCACCGGCGCCTACTTCCGATACGCTTTCGTCGTCACGCCCGGTGCCGAGAACGACTACCCCAAGATCGGGGTGTGGCCGGACGGCTACTACCTCACCTTCCGCAAGTTCCCGAACTTCCAGATGGTGGCCGCCGCCTTCGAGCGGGACAAGATGCTCCAGGGCCTGCCGGCCCAGCAGGTCCTCTTCCCCATCCCCGCGCCGGCGGGACCGGGCTGCACGGGGCCAGGAGACTGCTACGAGGGCGTGCTGCCCTCCCACCTGGAGGGCCGGACGCCTCCCCCGGCGGGCTCTCCCAACTACTTCCTGATGTCCTTCGACGACGAGGCCTTCAGCACCACGCCGGTGCCGGGCATGGACTCCTACAAGCTGTGGAAGTTCCACGTGGACTGGACCACCCCGGCAAACTCAACATTCATCGGACCAACGACGATACCGACCGCGGAGATGGACATCAACCTGTGCGGCTTCGGCCCCTGCGTGCCGCAGCAGGGCTCGAGCGAGCTGCTGGACCACTTGAGCTTCTTCACGATGTACCGGCTCGTGTACCGCAACTTCGGCGACCACGAGTCGCTGTGGGCCAACAACACCGTGAACCTGGGCGGCAACCGCGCCGGCATCCGCTGGGCCGAGATCCGCGACCCCAACGGCGCACCGGCCGTCTTCCAGGAAGGCACTCACGGGCCGAACGACGGCCTGCACCGCTGGATGGGCAGCCTCGCGGTGGACAAGGACGGCAACATGGCCCTCGGCTACAGCACGTCCGGCACGTCGCTCTTCCCGTCGATCCGCTACGTCGGCCGGCTCGCGGGCGACCCGCCGGGCACGCTGCCCCAGACCGAGACCGAGATGTTCGCGGGAACGGGCTCCCAGGTCGGCAGCTTCAGCCGCTGGGGCGACTACTCGGCGATGAGCGTCGACGAAAGCGACGAGTGCACCTTCTGGTACACCCAGGAGTACTACCAGACGACCGGCAGCTTCGACTTCCACACCCGCGTCGGCGCCTTCAAGTTCCCGAGCTGCACGCCGGCGCCCCACGGGACGCTGACCGGCGCCGTGACCAACGCCAGTAGCAGCGCCCCGATCCCCGGCGCCTCGGTCCAGGCCGGCGTGTTCTCGACGATCACCAACGCCAGCGGTGTCTACACGTTCGCCTCCCTGCCCGTCGGCACCTACAACGTGACCGCCAGCGCGTTCGGGTTCGCGAGCCAGACCGCGTCCGGCGTTCCCATCACCGGCGGCAATACGACGGTCCAGGACTTCGCCCTCGCCCCCGCGCCCTCGCACCAGGTGTCCGGCCACGTTCGCAACGTCGATGGCACGGCGATCCCGAACGCGATGGTCAGCATCCTCGGCACGCCGATCCCGCCGGCGACGACGGACGCCAGCGGGTTCTACAGCTTCGCCAGCGTGCCGGAGGGCGAGTACGACGTCCGGGCCGAGGCCGGACGCTGCAACAGCCCGCAGACGCAGCACCTCGTCGTCAACGGCGACGAGACCCTCGACTTCACGCTGCCCCAACGGCACGACAACTTTGGTTACACCTGCGAGCTCGTCCCCGTCAGCTACGTCGACGGCGATACCCCGCTGGCGCTCTCCGGCGACGACAACGTGACGACGCTCAGCCTGCCCTTCTCGTTCACCTTCTACGGGAACAGCTACTCGACCGCGTTCGTGGCCACGAACGGGTACCTCAACTTCCTGGCGCCCAGCAGCGTCTTCTCCAACAGCGCCATCCCCAGCAGTTTCGCGCCCAACGGCGCGATCTACCCGTTCTGGGACGACCTCTTCTTGGACGGGGCATCCACGGCGTGGACGAAGCTGACCGGCGCGGCGCCCAACCGTCAGTTCACGATCGAGTGGCGGAACGCCGCCTTCTTCGCCGACTTCTCGCACCGGGTGAACTTCGAGGTCACCCTCAACGAGAACGGCCGCATCCTGACGCAGTACAGGGACGTCGGCGCCTTCGGACGAGAGCAGGGCGACTCGGCCACGATCGGGATCGAGAACGCCGCCGGCAACGATGCCTTGCAGTACTCGTTCAACGAGGCGGTAATCACGCCGCCGGAGATAGCGATCCTGTACCGGCTGCCGCCCTCCGGCTTCATCGAGGGCCACGTGACCGATGCGAACGACCACCTGGCCCTCGCCGGCGCGACGGTGAAGGTGATCCAGGGCGGTCAGGCGGTCCGCCAGGTGACGACGGACGCGACCGGCTTCTACCGCACGCAGGTTGTCGTCGGGAGCTACATGGTCGAGGCCTCCGCGCCGAACTACCAGACCGCATCAGCGTCGGTGAACGTAACCGAGGACCACACCACCACCCAGGACTTCGCGCTCATGACACCGCGCGCCGAGGTGAGCCCGACCTCGTTCCAGTTCATCGTCCCCGCAAACCAAAGGCGGACTAGGACCCTGAGGCTGTCGAATACGGGTTCGTTGCCGCTCAACTGGGAGATAAGGGAAAGCGGCGGCGCCGCCGCGCCGGTGGGAGCGTTCGGCGGTGAGCTGTCCGGCGGAGAAAAGAGCAAGGGCTACGACGCCAACGCCATGAGCACGGAAGGACTGTACGTCAACGGCACCCCGGCCGGCTGGACGCCCCAGTCGCCCGGCCAGGTGATCCGCTCCTGGCCGGCCAGCGGGCTCAACCTCGCCTGGGGCGTCGGTTACACCGGTCACGTCTGGATCTCCGACCCGCTGGCCGGCGGAGGCCTGTGCGGGCCCTCCGGGACGTGCCACGACAAGGAGTTCGATGTCTTCGGCGCCGCGACCGGGCGCGACTGGCCCGCGCCGTGGGCTGGAGCGTGGAACGGCGACATGGCGTACGACGCTGGCCGCCATGCGATGTGCCAGGTCAACGTCGGCGGCGACAACGGCATCTACTGCTGGGATCCGAACACCGGCCAGACGGTCGGCTCGATCACGTCCGGGCCCTGGACGGGCATCTCCCAGCGCGGCCTCGCCTACCGGCCCGACGATGACAGCTTCTACATCGGCGGCTGGAACGAGGGCATCCTGTACCACATCAAGGGCCTGTCCTATCCGGACAAGGGAGCCGTCATCTCCCAATGCAACCCGCCCGACGGCAACATCTCCGGCCTGGCCTGGAACCCGGCCTTCAGCATCGTCTGGGCGGCCACCAACAGCCCGACCGACACCATCTACGAGCTCAACCCCGCCACCTGCCAGGTGATCACGACACTCCCCCACCCGAACCCCGGCTTCAACGGCGCCGGGCTCGAGATGGCCGAGGACGGGAACCTCTGGATGATCAGCCAAGGCGCGAACACGGCCTACCTCGTCGACAGCGGCGTCCCGGCGTTCCAGGACGTGCCGTGGATCTCGGAGAGCCCGGCGAGCGGCACCCTCGCCGCCGGCGCCTCGCAGAACATCATGGTGACGGTGGACACGCACGGGCTCACTCCGGGCGTCTACAACGCCACACTGTTCATTCAGTCGAACAGCGGCCGCAACCCGTCGCTGCACGTCCCGGTGAAGCTGATCGTGCCTGCGTACCAGCAGGGCGTCGACGTCGCCGCCATGAGCCCCTACACCGACGGCCTCGCCGACCCGTGGGCGCCCGACCAGGCGTACACCGTGGGATCCTGGGGCTACGTCTACCGCGGCAACGAGGCCAGCACGCGCCACGCGATCGCGGGCACCGACGACGACCCGCTCTACCAGACCGCGCGGCGGGGCCAGACCGAGTACCGCTTCGACGGGCTGCCGTCAGGCGTGTACCAGGTCGAGCTCCGGTTCGCGGAGATCCTGAACCGGAAGCCGAACCAGCGGCTCTTCGACGTTCTCATCGAGGGCAACCTCGTCCTGTACGCGTTCGACATCGCAGGCGAGGTCGGGCAGGACACCGCGGACGACAAGAGCTTCTTCGTCCCGGTGACGGACGGCCAGATGAACATCCGCTTCGTCACGCGGCAGGCCGACAAGGAGCCGCTCTTCAACGCCATCCGCGTGACTCACCGCCCGGACCGCTAGCCGCCGACCGGGCTCCACCAAGGACGGCGGCCCCGCGAAAGCGGGGCCGTCGTCCCTCATTCCCGAAAATGCCCCTAACGGTGAGGGGACAAGCCCCCTCCGAGCGAGCGTTCCTGTGTCCGAGACCCCTCCGGGAGGGTCTGATCAGCCGAACTCGGGGCCGAGGATGGCAAAACGCTGCCGGGGGTCGCCCGGGCTCGGCGCATCCCCCAGGATCATCCGGCGGAACGGCCGCTGCTCGCGGAAGCCGAGGATGCGAAGGCGCTCCCGCCACGCGGGGCGGTCGGGGATGTCGATGGTGAAGGCACGGCCGGGAACCGCCGCGAGGATCGCGGTCAGCAGGCGCGCCGCCGTCTCCTCGTCGTCGGCCACCAGCGGACCGAGGTGCTCGGTGCGGTGCCCGTGACGCCCCAGGACGTAACCGGCGGGTTCCTCCCTGGCGCCGGTGCTCCAAGCGTATTCGGGAGCCTGCTCGCGCGCCCAGGCCAGGACCGCCGAACGATCGGCGCCGAACACGGCCCCGTCCCGGGCGGCCAACCCAACGAGGTCGGGAGCCGTGAGCGGGCGCGGCACGGTCGGCCCCTGCTCCGCGCGGACCGGCTCTGCGTCCGCGGGCCGCTCCATTCGGGCGAAGCCGCCGCGGTCCGTGAAGCCGAGGCCGCCGTACACGGGCGCACCCTGGGGCGTCGCCTCGAGCCCCACGACCTCGACCGCCTTCAGCCGCGCCAACGCGTCCCGCATGAGACGCGTCGCGATCCCCTGCCGGCGCGCGTCGGGGTCGACCAGGATCATGGCCACCCAGGCGAGCCGCCGACCGTACACGACCGCGCCGCCCGAGCCGACCACCGTGGCGTCGCGCACGGCCACGCGGAAGAAGCCGTTCGCGAGCAAGGGCTGCCAGTCCTCCGTCCGCTGGTTCCAGCCCGCGAGCCGGCAAAGGCGCAGGACGGCGGGCACGTCCTCCGGCGTCATGTCGCGGAAGACGAGCCCCGCCGGCGCACCTCCTGCGGTCACTGCATTCATCGACCCCCTAACCGATCGTTCATCGACCCCCCCTCCTATCCTCCCCCACGTAGGGGGGAGGGAGCGCCAGGGCATGCACGGCTCCGCGCCTTATCGACCCCCCACCCTATCCCTCCCGAACACGAAGTCGCGGAACGCGGCGGGGACGTGAAAGCTCGGCTGGCCGGGAGGCGACCAGGCGGCGAAAACCGCGTCCTTCTCCGGCTCCCCCTTGCCGTGCGGGCGCTCGATGCGGAACACGTTGAAGCGCCACCGGTCGCCCGGCTTCGGGGGCAGCCGGGCCGCGCGGGCCGAGGGCAGCGTCCGGAAGCCGCTCCACGGGAAGAAGGCGGCGGCCGTCCAGCCGGTGGTCTTGCCCTGGGCGTCGCGCCGGAGATGGACGCGGCTCTCCAGCCCTTCGAGGTTCCAGGACAGGTCCGACTCCTTGTTCGGCGAGGGCGTGACCATGCGGACGTCGCAGATCACGTTCGCGGGGCTGACCTCGACCTCGGCGTAGTCCTTGCCCGAGCGGTCGAGGTCGAGGAAGATCTCGACCACCTCCTCCTCCCAGAGATGCTCGTCCTTCCGGGTCATGGTGGACCACGGATCGGGGTCGCGCGCGTCGAACCGCACGTAGAGCCCGCTCTCGTCCCAGAGCGCGCGGAAGGCGGTCTCGTACTTCTCCGGCCCCCAGGCGATGCGCTCCGCCTTCGACCAGGCCTCCTCCCCGGGCCCGAGCAGGGTCGCCCGGGGCGCCTCCGCACGGCCCACCGTGTAGCCCGCATCGCCCGCGCCGAGGGCCGCCGCGAGCAGGAGGGCCGGGGTCACGACGGCAGCCCCAGCACCCGGAGCGCGTTGTCGCGGTACACCTTCGCGAGGATGGCGTCGGGAAGGCCGAGGCCGTAGATCCGCCAGCGCCCCTGGGGCGGGACGGGGGCGGGCGCGTAGTCGAAGTACTCGTCCTCGGTCTCGAGGAACCGGTAGTAGATCTCGTAGAGCTCGTCCTTGAAGACCTGCTGCGGGTAATGCTCGCCGTCGGGAGGCGGCACGGCGTCGGTCCCGAAGAGGATACGGTCCTGGTATCTCTCGAAGAACTTCCGCGCAGTGCGCGGCTGGCGGCCCAGCTCCCCGATGCGCGCCCCCAGCTCCACGGTCATGTTGGGGAGCTTGTCGAGGGAGGCGGACACGAAGGCCAGGTTCTCGGCGTTGTGGCCCACGTGGAGGGCCACGAAGGACGTCTTGGGGTGGCGCGCGAACACGCGGTCGCGGGCCTCCATGATCGCCCGGTGGCTGGGAAAGTCCTTCCCGTGGAACGACCAGTCGGGGTGGTGTCCGAGCTCGTCCCAGCGCTCGTTCGTGCAGTCGATGGGCAGGAAGAACGCCTCGGGGTCGGAGACGTGGATGAAGACGGGCAGGCGGTGGGCCGCGCACGCCTCCCACATCGGGTCGAAGCGCGGATCGTCCACCTTGACCAGGGGGCCTTCGGTGATCCGCTCCCGCAGGAAGAGGCCGAGGGTCTTGAGCACCTTGAGCCCCCGGGCCCCCGCCCTCGCCGCCTTCTCGATCGCGTCGGCCTGGATCTGCGGGTAGCGCGGGTCCAGCAGCTCCCCGTACGAGGGCTCCGTGCAGGTGAAGAAGCGGCCCGGGTAGGCCTGGTCGAAGGCGGCGATCGTCCGCGCGAGCCCCT
>Ga0137381_10003681_pt1 | contig 10984 bp, 12 predicted proteins | sample SagtaG_16_FD_104808 | JGI IMG/M metagenome (GOLD analysis project Ga0137381, IMG submission 104808) | Vadose zone soil microbial communities from Sagehorn Ranch, Mendocino, California, USA - Sage2_L_115_16 metaG | ecosystem: Environmental > Terrestrial > Soil > Vadose zone | place: USA... | reverse complement strand
GTGACGGCTGATTTCGTTTCATTTACCCGGGCAAAAGGCCTGTATGCCGGACTAAACCTGGAGGGATCGGTGCTGGCGGTCAGGGACGGTCTTAACAGTGCCTATTACGGCAAGGCGGTCACACCGAAGGATATCATCGTAATGAAAGACGTCGAAAACTCCGGGGCAAATGAGCTCCGGGCGGCCTTGAACAAGGCTACGGCCAAGTAGAGGCCCGAATAAACCGGCAATTAAAAGGGGAGAGGCTTCTTTATCAAATAAGCAGCCTCTCCCTTTTATTACCCTTCTCTCCGGCATTTCAGTCACCACATGGTGCGTCTTTCCCGCTCCCCCACTGGTTCGTTAAAAATTTTCATTTACGTAATGTTTGACCAAATGATTTCCCTACCTCACGAGATGCGCTGAGAACCCCACTATTAAGGCCATCATTCATAACTGCTTGATATCTCCTGCCCAGATCCGAGGATGCAAAATCGATATACTTGTCAATTTCATCGTCCTTCAGTGTTCGATACGTATAGAGCAGCGAAACCAGGGTTTGTTCTTTTACGACAGCTTCCAATTGTTTGCGCCCGGCCTCGGTGCTTTTGACGATTTGATCAAACAGGGCAGGATCGTCAGGGGCGAATGCTGCCGCCATTGAGGACGCTACGGCTATTTGTGTATTGAGCGCCAGGTCCACCGAAGATTCCGTGGCTTTTATTGCTGCATCAAGCTTCCTGATTTTTTTCACCCGTGCGGTATCCTTCAACAACTCATCTTTCATGGATGTCATTGTTTCGTAAGCGCTGGAAGTTGAAGCAGCTACTTCCAGTTTTGTTATTTTTTCTCCAAGAGGCGACGTTAGCCATTGCAAAATGGCCTCGACGTCATATTTATTGAGATTTTTTTCGATATTTTGCTGAATTTTCTCAAGCATGGAGTCGGCGCGGAAACTCGCCAGTACCGCCTGTTTCAGGTTTTCAAAAACATCAGGGGGGATAGGCTGCTGAGACTGTTGAATCGCCTCATTCATGCCATACAGCATTAACATCGGAATTTGCTCTACTTGCTTGTTGACCCCGGACTTGGCCATCAAGGCTTGAGTCATCTGGGGCGTAGCTTTTACAGCCGCGGAGCACAGGGTTGAGCTGAAAATCGAGATTGCCGCAAGTCCCCCAATAATGTATCTAAACATATTCATTTCTCCTCTCTTAATTGTCTATTTTCAAGCCTGTGTGTCTCTTTTTCTGCGAAACCCCGGATGTGCGGTATACTGCTGTATGAGTCAAATCTGATGACCTGCCGGGCGCCAGGGCGGGAAAGGAGCATGACATGCCGTGCTATGCCAAGAATCCTGTCCTCCTCTTCACTTCCGGGTGCCGCAGGACGGTATGCATCCACTGCCGCGTCGATGTGCGGATGCCGCTTTTCGACGAAACCGGCACCGCGCCGTGCGAAGTGGTCCTCCGGAATCTCCCGCCGGCCGCCGCCACTCCGTTCCGCATCGTCTCTTCTTCTGCAGCCGCACCTCCATCCTGCGACGTGATCCGGTGACGGGGAACCGAACCATGTGATCACAGGTACGGTGAAAAGAGCTTCGCCGCGCCGTCTCTCATCCTCTCCGGCAGGCCCCTGCCGTCCATTTCCGCCAGGGACACCTCGCGGGAGACGTCCACCGCCGCCGCAAAGTCCCGCTCCAGCAGTTCGGTGAACTCCTGGTCGTACACCTCCAGGTCGAGCTCGAAGTTGAGCCTGAGGCTCCTCGGGTCGAGGTTCGCCGAGCCGATCAGGCTCCAGACCCCGTCCACCAGGAGGAGCTTGCTATGGACGAAGGGAGGGGGCTGGTAGCAGACCCTGATCCCCTGCTGGAGGAGCTCCCAGAGGTAGGCCCGGGTCGCCCAGTGGACGAAGGGGAGGTTGTTCTCGGCGGGAAGGACCAGGGTCACCTCGATGCCGCGCAGGGCGGTGGTCACCAGGGCGGAGATGAGCGGCTGGTCGGGAATGAAGTAGGGGGTCATGATCCGGACGTGGTGGCGGGCGCACGCCAGGGCGCCCATGATGAGCAGGTGGAGCTTGTGGAACTCCTTGTCCGGGCCGTCGGCTACGGCCCGCGCCAGGGCGGGTCCCGCCGGCGGGAGCGGAGGGAAGAGCCGCGGGTCGTTGAGGATTTCCCTTGTCACGAAGTGCCAGTCACCGAGAAAGACCCGCTGCAGGTCCGCCACCACCGGCCCTTCGACCATGAAGTGCAGATCGACCACCGACGGCGCCGCGGCGCCGCCTTGCGCCACGTGCCGGCCGCCGATGTTCATCCCCCCGGTGAAGGCCCGGTTGCCGTCCACCACCAGGATCTTCCGGTGGTTGCGCAGGTTGACGTACACTTCCCGGCTCAGGGGGAGAAACCGGCCGACCCGCACCCGCGAATTCTTCAGGAGCCTCCGGGCCGTGGGGCGGGAATATTTCTCCCCCAGGCTGTCGACGATCACCCTGACCTCGACCCCCCGGTCGGCGGCGCTCTTCAGGGCGTCCGTAAAGCGGCGCCCCGTCCCGTCCCCGTCGAAGATGTAGGTGCTCAGGTGGACCGAATGGCTGGCCCCATCGATTGCCGCCAGCATGGCGGGGTAGGCGTTTTCGCCATTTTTCAGGGGGACGATCCTGTTGCCGGGGAGGAGGGGGAAGCGCCCCACCCGGTCGCCCAGCCTGCTGAGCTCTGCCAGGTGTTCACCCTCCGGTGGAAGCGATGGCGGGGGCGCACCCTCTCCGCGCCCCTCCGGGAAGGTGGCCCACCCCGACAGGCGGCGACCGCTTTCGAGCCACTGCCGCGCCCGCCGATGAATCCGGTTGACCCCCATCGTCCAATAGAGAAACGGACCGACCACGGGAACGGTCAGGCAGATCCCTATCCAGCCGAAGGCAGCCCGCGGGTCCCGCTTGAACAGCAGGGCATGGCAGGCCGTAAGGAGCGACAGGGCAACCACCGCGGCAATCAGCAATCCCCAGAAGAAATGGTCCAGACCGCCTCCTCTCGCTACTGTTTAAGGTGATTAATGAGATCGCCGAAACATTACCATAAAAAAAGGGGGCAACAAAGCCCCCTTTTTCCTGCCGGCGCATTTTGTGCGAATAAACCTACAACAGTCCATACGGCTCGGCCCGCCTGGCCCATTCGCTCGCCGGATAGTCCGCTTTCAGCTTCTCGTACGCCTCCTTGAGGGGCTTGGCGTCATGGGAGGCTTTGTAGCGGCTCACCCCGCGGAGGTAGATTGTTTCCGGCGCGGCGGCGCTCTGCGGATATTCCTTGAGCAGCGTGTCGAAATGGATGATCGCGTCGTTGAACTGGTCCGCGTCGAAGTCGATCTTTCCCATCCCGAGCAGCATCGACGGGATGAACTCCTCGGGGGGGAAGAAGCCGACCGTGCGGTGGTGCTCCTTGCCGTAGTAATCGAGTACCACGATGGTGGGGGTCCACTTGACCTTGAACTCATCCGCCAGCGGGCTGTCGGAAAGCACCTGGATCGGCACCATCCGGCTCATCACGAACTCCGCCACTTTTTCATTGGGGTACGTAACTGCACCCATCTGTTTGCAGCCGATTCAGCCGGGGTTGAAAAAATCGAGCAGGATCGGTTTCTTCTCCGCCTGCCCCCGGGTGAGGGACTTGCTCAGTTCCGATTCCCATATGATCGCATTTGCCATGGTGAGACCTCCTTATCGTACTTGACTTCCTTTCTTCAAGGTTAGTCGAGCTTGCCGTGAAGTCAAGGGAGCGGGAAAGGGGAGAGCAGATCTCCCCTTTCCCGCTCTTCCGTTACGGACAGGTAGGACAAGTCGGGCAGAGATTGCACTTGGCCGATGGGAGAGAATTCGTCAGTGTCCTGGTAGTCCCGCTCACCACCCCCGTGAAGCTCACCGACGACAACTGGTCGGAGAAGGTGATCTTACCCGGGTCGGTTTCGGTACTGCTGTCGGCGCTGGTGGTGGTGTAACACTTCGTGTACGTGGCAGTGCCGCCGCCGTTGCTGAGCGTTGCACCGCTCACCACCGTGCCGGCCTTGTTGTCGACCACGCTGATGTCCTTCAGGTCTTCAACGCCGTTGTTGGTGAGAACCACGTCGATGCAGACCGTCGCCCCGCCTGTTAGGCTCAACGTCACCGGCGGTGTATTCACCGTGCTGCACTGTTTTTCTACCTTCAGGGCCGGGTTGTTCGTGAACGCACATGCCTCGCTTGTGCCTGAAAGGATCGAATGGCTGCGGCTGATGTCCGTTCCCGACCCGTCGCTGGCCGGATTGGCCTTCGCCGTGACGCTGTTGAGGAACGGGTTGCTGTGCGGCGAGTCGCAGACGACCGTCACGTGCATCGTCTGTCCGCCTCCCAGCGAATCGGCCACTTTCTGGTCAAAGGGGGTTACCGAATTCGAACCGATCAGGATACCCCCCGTCGGCACCGTCGTCGGGTTTATCCCTCCTGAGATCGCGGTGATTCTGCAGCTGTCTCCGGTCCCGAAAGTGACATCCTCGTGGATTCTGACGTCGTAGAGGGTGCTGAGGCCGTCGTTGGCGACGGAAACGTCGAACTGGGTTTCGAGGGTGGAGCCGTCGGAGAGCACATGGGGATTGTTCGTAGCGACCGTGTCGCACGCCTTACCCACGCTGAAGCCGCACAGGTTGAAGTTGCCGAGGGCAAAATCGAACAGGGTCGCGGTGGGCGTTGCCGACGAGCGGGTGTCGGCCAGGAACGTGGAAAAACACCCCTGCAGGCCGTTGGCGGTCAGGTCGATTCCCCCTTCAAAGAATTCCCCGGTATCCAGGTCGGCGGAAGTTGTGCCGGTCCCGGCCTTGGTCTGGGTGAGCCACGGCACATCCGTGCCGGCAAGCAGCGGTGAGCCGTTCACCGTGGCGCAGATCGACCCGGCTCCCAAACCCTGGCAATCGGCGCCGGTCACGACCGGCGTCGTATTCAACGCTCCGCTGGCCCCGCCTTCCCACTTGAAAACCTTGATCGTGCTGACGCCGCCACCCTTGGTGAATTCCGACACGACCAGCAGGTCGCCGTCCGTGTGCGTCCCGGTAAAGTTAGTCGCGTGGGTGCCGGCAACGCAAGCCACGGTCTGGTCCTTGAGGAACCAGAAGCCGACATCCTTGGTGCCGTTGTTGGACGCGACCTCCATGCCGAAGTAGACAAACACATGATCTACGCCGCCAACGCTATGGACCTGGGCCGTGGCGTAGGCGTTCAGCATGTCGACCTTGTCGCTGATGTTATTGCTCTTCGTGCACTGCCACCCTCCCCCGCCGATGTTCAGAATGTCCTTGCTCCCGGTGGTGTAGGTCGTCGAGTCGCTCGTCTGCCCCGGCGTGAAGTCGCGGATGAAAACCGGCGATGTTATGAAGCCGGCCGGCTGTGACGTTTTCGCTGTCGGGACATTATTCCCCGACACGTCGAAGAGGCTCGCCCAGTCTACCGTCGTCGTCTGATTTGGCGTCACTACAATGTTGCCATCGAGTTCGAACGTGCCGTCATCGATGGTGATGGCATGTGCAGGGACAACCGCGAACGCCGCGAAGGCGGCTGCCAGTGCCAGCGTTATTCTCAGGTTTTTCATGACGTTTTCCTCCTTTCCTGCGGGCCTCAGCCCGGCCTACCGTTGAATTCTGGCCGATGTTGCCATCGGGGGCGAAACCGCCACCGGCGACAGGTTCCAGCTATTCAGGCACCTCCCCAGTATTTTTAGCGCTTCCTGTTCACTGTACCCAAACCGTTGCAACAGCACTAAAATGGTGTGGTCTTCCCGGTTGATAAGGTAAAACATACAGGTCACCTCTTTTCAAGTTTCACAGTTGACCTCCAAATCTCCACCACCTCCAGATCAGTTAGAATCTGCTAACATATTGGAATAAAAGGGAAATAATGATTTTGGAATAAGTATACAAGCCGCAATTTTGATTTCTCAGGGGACATTGCTGTAAGTTCGGGGAATATTGCTTAATTAATGAAAACCTGCGGGAGGGAGCTCGCTATTGCTTAGCCTTCTTGGTCGATTTTCTGTACGCGGAGGGGGTAAAGCCGGTAACTTTCTTAAAATGCTTATTGAATTCGCTCAGGTCGTTGTATCCGCTCCGTAAAGCCACTCTGGAGACGGGGAACTCCGTGCAACAGAGGAGAAAGGTAGCCTGGCAGATACGCATATTCAGCATGAATTGGATGGGGCTGAGACCAACATGCTTCTTGAACATCCGGCAGAAATGGTATTTGCTCAGACAGGCTTCCCGGGCGATTTTCTCCAGATGGAGGGGATTTGACAGGTTCTGTTCCATGTAGTGGATTGCACGCATGAGTTGTTCCGGCAAGTTGGGTGAGATCTGAAGCGATGCCGGGATGCCTCCATTTCCCGCCATGGCCGGGGAAAGCCGTATTCCGCCATTGTCCCGCTTGAATTCGAGGATTTTCCCGGCCGCCGCCGTGAACTCGGCCACGTCGAGCGGTTTCCTGAAATACTCCCGCGCCCCGGCCTTGAACGCCCAGGTGACGACCTCCTCGGAACTCGCTTCGGTGACGAAGATGACAGGGAGATCGGGGCGGCGTTGCTTGACGTGGCACAACAGCCGAAGCCCTTCATCGGCTTCGCAGCCGCAATCGACGATCATCAGACAGGCTTCGCTCCGGTCGCAGAGCACGGCGGCTGCTTCGAGTCGATGAACCTCGACGATTGCGCCGAGCTCCCCGAGAGCGCCATACCACGTTAGGCCTCCCCCGTCGGCAAGGACCAACACCAACCCACGCTGCATCCCTCGAATTGCCACCATGTTGTCCTTTCCAACATCCCGGGAACGTCATATAATTAGTCTAGCATGGTCTTTGCCGAAGACAACCGAGGAGCCAAAGGAGGAAACCTTGCAGTTTTCCCCGGCAATGATTATACTGAAATTGCAGTTTGAACGAACAATAACGAGGTTCAGCAATGAATGCAGTGAAAACGACTTTTCTGATGGCCCTGCTGACCGTCCTGCTGGTGATGGCGGGAGGCGCCATCGGCGGCAGATCGGGGATGGCCTTCGCCCTGGTGATGGCCACGGTGATGAATTTCGTCTCCTACTGGTTTTCCGACAAGATCGTCCTGGCCATGTACGGCGCCCAGGAAGTGACCGAGGCGGACTACCCCGAATTTTTCGGGCTGGTCCGGCAACTGTCAGCCCAGGCGGCGATCCCGATGCCGCGGGTCTACATCATCCAGTCGGAAACCCCGAACGCCTTCGCCACCGGGAGGAACCCGGAACATGCAGCCGTGGCCGCGACCACCGGCATCATGCGGATCCTCACCCGCGACGAGCTCCTCGGGGTGATGGCCCACGAGCTCTCCCACGTGAAGCACCGGGACATCCTGATTTCCTCGATCGCCGCCACCATCGCCGGCGCCATCGCCTATCTTGCCCACATGGCCCAGTGGGCCGCCATCTTCGGCGGCGGCCGGGACCGGGACGAGGAAGGGGGGGGCGTCTTCGGGCTGATCGTCATGGCCATCGTCCTCCCGATCGCAGCCATGCTGATCCAGATGGCGATCTCCCGCTCCCGGGAGTACGAGGCGGACCGTGGGGGCGCTACGCTCTCCGGCAATCCCCTCTACCTCTCCAGTGCCCTGAAGAAGCTGCAGATGGCCAATCAGCAGATCCCGATGCAGGCCAACGCTGCCACGGCACACATGTTCATCGTCAACCCCCTGACCGGCGGCGGGCTGATGGCGCTCTTCTCCACCCACCCTCCGATGGAGGAACGGGTGAAAAGGCTGGAAGAGATGGCCTACGGCCGGCGCGGATAACTCCCGCAGCGCGGAAGGCGGAAGCGCGGAAGTTCGGAAGGAAAGTCTTTTTCTTCCGCTTTCGCGCTTTTTACTTTATAATTACTTCCTTCCAAGCTTCATATTGATTTGGTGATTAAACATCTGAACTGTAGGGGCGGTGCATGCCCCGCCCAATCGGGCGCAGCATGCTGCGCCCCTACATCAGGGTTTGTAAGTTAAACGCCAGAGCAATAACTTCCACACTTTTAAGGAGTTCCCTTGCCCACCACCAACCCCCGTCGCGCCGCCTATGACATCCTGCTCCGGATCGAGAACGAACGCTCCTATGCCGACATCCTGATCGACCGGGAACTCTCGGTCGGTGCCCTGCAAGGACCGGATCGCGGGCTCCTCACCGAACTGGTGTACGGAGTGCTCCGCCGGCGCGGCACTCTCGATCACGTTATCAACCAGTTCTCGAAACAGCATGTGGAAAAACTGGAGCGGGCGGTGCTGATTCTGCTCCGCCTCGGCCTGTACCAGGCATATTACCTCGACCGGATACCGGTATCCGCGGCCGTCAACGAAACGGTCAAGCTCGCCCATGCCCTCGCCCCCCGCGCCGCCGGTTTCATCAATGCGATCCTCCGCAGCGCGGACCGTGAGCGGGACGCCATCCGTTATCCGGACAGGGCCTCCGACCCGGCGAGCTTCATTGCCGCCTGCTACTCCACTCCCCGCTGGATAGCCGCGGACTGGATCGAACAGCTGGGAACAGAGGAGGCGGAAGCCCTTGCCCAGGCCATGCTGGCAACGCCACCCTTCACGGTCCGCGTCAACACCCTGAAAACCGGCCGGGAGGATCTCAAGGCCCGCCTGGCCAGCGAAGGGATTGCGGCCGAAGCCGGCCGCTTCTCTCCTTTCGCCTTGCGGCTCTCCGGTTCCGTCCAGCTCGCCGCCGTCGCCAGCTTCCGGGAGGGGCTCTTCACGGTCCAGGACGAATCGTCCCAACTGGCGGCCATATTCCTCGCCCCCCGGCCCGGCGAGCGGCTGCTCGACATCTGCGCCGCGCCGGGAGGGAAGACCACCCATCTGGCGCAGTTGATGGAGAACCGGGGGACGATCCTCGCCTGCGACGCCGCCCCGCGCAAGCTTGAGCTGATCGAGGAAACCGCCGCCCGGCTCGGTGTGACCATTATCACCACCCTCCCCCTGAACGCCGTGAGATCCCTGCAACCTCTGCGAGACGGAAAATTTGACCGGATTCTCGTGGACGCCCCCTGCTCCGGGCTCGGAGTGCTGCGGCGCAACCCCGAGGGGAAATGGTGGAAGACCCGTCAAAACATAGCGGAACTGGTCCTTGTCCAGAAGGCAATCCTCGGCAACGCTGCCGGCCGGCTGGCGGAAGGAGGTACCCTCCTCTACGCCACCTGTTCCACCACCCGGGAAGAAAATGAGGCGGTTGTTGACGATTTTCTTTCCCGACGCACCGATTTTGTGCTAGAAGATTTACGGGAACTGTTCCCTGATTATGAAGAGCTCTTAACCGAACGGGGCTGTTTCCGGAGCTGGCCGCAGAGGCACGGGATGGACGGCTTCTTCGCCGCCCGGCTGAGGAAACAGTGATTATCGTATAGGTCCCATGGGACCTATATGACCTATGGGACCTATATTTGGAGGTGTTATGAAGAAGATCGCGCCGTCCATCCTCTCCGCCGATTTCGCCCGACTGGGTGACGAGGTGCGGGCGGTAGCCGCGGCGGGCGCCGACTATATCCACGTGGACGTCATGGACGGCCATTTTGTGCCGAACATCACCATCGGCCCGCTGGTGGTGGAGGCGGTCAGAAAGGTGACCGACCTGCCGCTCGACGTCCACCTGATGATCGAGAACCCCGACCTCTACATTCCCGAATTCGCCCGGGCCGGGTCGGACATCATTGTCGTGCACGCCGAGGCGACCCACCACCTGCACCGGACCGTGCAGCTGATCAAGTCGTTCGGAAAGAAAGCGGGGGTTTCGCTCAACCCCGCCACCCCTCTCAATGTCCTCGACTACATCCTGGAGGAGCTCGACCTGGTGCTCCTGATGACCGTCAACCCGGGCTTCGGCGGACAGTCGTTCATCGAGGCGTGCCTCCCCAAGATCCACGCCCTGCGCGCGATGCTCGACAAGCGGGGACTGGAAACGGAGCTGGAAGTGGACGGCGGCGTAAAAACAGACAACATCGACCGGATTGCCCACGCCGGCGCGGACGTGTTCGTGGCCGGCAGCGCCGTCTTCGGAAGCCCCGACTACGCCGCCACTATCGCGGAGCTGAAGCGCAGGGCGAAGGAACCGGTGCTTTAAACCATGTTTCAAGTTTCATGTTTAAAGTTTAAAGTTAATCAACCTGAAACTTGAAACCTGAAACTTGGAACTATTCTTGTTTATGGATTTAAAAAAGAAAATAAAAACCGCCCTGGCCGCCCGAGAGCGGCTGGAGATGGCGCCCGGCCCCGTTCCCGCCGCGGTCCTCCTCCCCCTCTATGTCAAAGAGGGCGCCTGTCATGTGCTGTTTACCAAGCGGACCGAGCATCTTCATCACCACCGGGGTGAAATCTCCTTTCCCGGCGGGGTTCGCCATCCGGAAGACCGTGACGCGCTGGAAACCGCCCTGCGGGAAACCTGGGAAGAGGTGGGGGTCGCTCCCGAAGACGTGGATGTCCTCGGAGCGCTTGACGATTTCTACTCGATCCATGACTATCTGGTGACCCCCTATGTGGGGCTCCTCCCCGCAGACCCCCGGTTCCGCAGCAATGCCGGGGAGATTGAACGGCTGATTGAAGTCCCCCTCGCCCACCTCCTCCGCCCGGAAATCTTTCGCGCGGAGGACTGGAGCTGGCGGGGGCGCACCCAGCCGGTATATTTTTTTACGTACGGGAATGACGAGATCTGGGGGCTGACCGCCGCCATCCTCAAACAGTTTCTGGACATTATCTCGAACAAGGCTTGATTTTCAAGAGTGGGTACACATGCCAATCAGCATCCTGGTAATTGACGATTCGGATTCGATGCGCGCCCAGATCATCCGCACCCTCAGGGAAGCGCTCCTGTTCGATCAATGTCATGAGGCGCGGGACGGCATCGAAGGATTCAAGATCCTCATCCATAACAGGGTGGACCTGGTGTTCTGTGACCTGATCATGCCCAAGATGGACGGCTTCAAATTCATGTCATTGATGAAG
>Ga0137381_10003677_pt1 | contig 10990 bp, 9 predicted proteins | sample SagtaG_16_FD_104808 | JGI IMG/M metagenome (GOLD analysis project Ga0137381, IMG submission 104808) | Vadose zone soil microbial communities from Sagehorn Ranch, Mendocino, California, USA - Sage2_L_115_16 metaG | ecosystem: Environmental > Terrestrial > Soil > Vadose zone | place: USA... | reverse complement strand
GGTCCGGGTCCGGATCGCGCGTCCTGCACGTCTGGACGTTCCAGGTGGCCACCCGCAACAGGGTCATCGGGCGCGATCCTATGGCACAGTGACGCTCATGGCAGCCAACAGCACCATTGTCTTTCTGGTCCGCCATGCCAAGGCGGCGGACCGGGAGACCTGGGATGGCGCGGACCGGGACCGCCCCCTGATCGAGCGCGGGCGCCTCCAGGCCGACCGGCTCGCGACCGCGCTCGCCGCCGAGCGGCCGGCGGTGGTGGCCGCCAGCCCGTGGCAGCGTTGCATGGAGACCGCCGAGCCGCTGGCCGAGGCGCTCGGCCTGGAGGTCCAGCCGGATGACCGGCTCGGCTATGACGGCGCCGACCTGGCCGGCTTCGTCAGCGCCGCCGCGGCCGCCCATCCGGGACGCTCGGTGGTCGCGGTCAGCCACGGCGACCTCATCCCGCTCTACCTCGGGGCGGCCGGGCTGCTGGACGGCCATCCCCAGTTCCGCACCGGCTCCCTGTTCCGTCTCGACCTCCGCGACGGCCGCCCCGAGCGCGCCACCATGATCGACCGCCGCGACCTGAAGGGATGACCGAGTGCCGCTCATGTATCGGCGCCGCGCCGCGCTCGCCAGCTTCGCCACGGAGGTGGGCGGCCGTGGGTGACCTCCGCAGGATCGGGGTGATGGGCATCCGCGGGTCGTTCTCGGAGGAGGCTGCGCTGGAGTACGCCCGCGACAACGCCCTCGGCGAGGTCGAGATCATCGAGCTGCTCAGCACCGAGGGCGTGCTGTCGGCGGTCGAGGACGGCAGGATCGACTACGGCATCTTCGCGCTGGAGAACTCCAACGGCGGGGTCGTGTACGAGAGCGTGTACGCCATGGCGGCGCACCGCTTCCGCGTGGTCGACCTGTTCGAGATCGACGTGAACCACACCCTGCTGGTCCACCCCGACCTGGACGGCCGCCAGCAGATCGACCGCATCGCCTCGCATCAGCAGGCGATCCGCCAGTGCCGCATGTGGTTGCGGCACAACTTCCCCACCACCCTGGTCACCGAGGAGGCGGACACGGCCGAGGCGGCGCGCATGCTCGGCGCCGGCGAGCTGCCGCCGACCACCGCGGTGATCGCGGCGGAGCGCTGCGCGGACCTGTTCGGGCTGCGCGTGCTCGAGCGCCGCATCCAGGATCTCAAGTTCAACTTCACCACCTTCGTCGCCGCCGGCCGCTCCGCCGACTGACAAAGCGCTGGCCAGGCGCGGCCACCAGCGGCATGATGCTTGGGTGAGCCAAGCCAAACTGGACCAGGACGCCAGGCGCCGCATCGCCAGGGCGGTCGCGGGTGGCGAGACCCTCAACGACCCCGCCGAGGCCGAGGCGGCGGTCATGCTGGCGCGCTCCGCCGAGCGGCGCCTGCGTGCCCGGACCATCCCGAACGCCCTCCTGGTCAGCGTCGGCACCACCCTGGTGTGGCTGCTGGTGGTGGCGCTCCCGGCGACGCTCGGCAGCGGCGTCCACCCCAGCGCGCTGCTCGCCGGCCTCGGCGTCGGGGTGCTGCTGTTCGCGGTGATCCTGCTCCTGGGACAGCGGCAGATCCGCCTGGTCCGCCGGGCCGAGCACGACAACCAGCGGCTGCTCGACAGCTGGACCCCTGGTCCCGGCGGCCCGGCCCGGCCCTGGGGGCCCAGGCCGCCGCAGGGGCGCGAGCCGGGACCGCGGGAGCGGCGAAACCCTCCGTCGTGATCGGCCAGAGTCCGCCTGAACAGGCCACTCCTCGGCGGGTTCTCCGCGTCATGCTTGGGTGGGCAGAGGCGATGGATTAAGCTGCGTTTATCCCTTTCGATCGCATCGCCGCGGGCGATGGGCCGGCGGTCGGCGCGGGGACAACGGGGGAGACGGGTCTCCAGGGGGATCGGGCATGAGGCAGGAAGGCAGGTGACACCACGTCAGGTCGCCGAGCTCTTGGCAGAGACGGATCTGTTCGGCGTGCTGGACGCCGCGACCCTCGCGGAGGTCGCAGGGCACACGCTCACCAGGATGGCCGAGAAGGGGCAGACGATCTTCGTGCAGGACGAGCCTGGCGACCGGCTGTTCGTGATCGCCGAGGGCGCGGTCAAGCTGGTGGTCCGATCGGCCCAGGGCGACGTGGTGGAGCTGGCCCGCCACTGGCGCCCGGCGGTGTTCGGCGAGGTCGCCCTGCTGGACGGCGGCCGACGCTCCGCCACCGCTGAAGCGGTCGAGCGGACCACCCTGGCGGTGGTGACCAGGGATGACCTGATCCGACTGCTCAGGTCGACCTCCCAGATCGTGGACCAGGTGCTCAAGGCGCTCGGTGGCCTGATCCGGCGCGCCGATCAGCAGGCGATCGAGCTGGTCTTCCTCGACCTCCCCGGCCGCTTGGCACGGCGACTGCTCGAGCTGGCCGAGGCGGCGGACCCCTCGACAGAGCATGACGGGCGGCTGCGAGCTCGCCGCGTCACCCAGACCGAGCTGGCCAACATGGTCGGCGGCTCCCGCCAGAGCGTGAACATCGCGCTGCGTTCGCTGGAGAAGCGGGGCTTCGTGCGCGTCGTCGGCTCGTCGATCGAGCTGCTCGATCCCACTGAGCTACGCCGCCGGGCAGGCTGGTGACCGGGTACGAGATGACGGCTGGAGCAGGCGATCCCGGACCGCTCCCGGCGGACATCAAGGGACGGCGCGCGGTCGTGACCGGAGCTGGGCGTGGCATCGGCCTCGCCATCGCGCACCGGTTGATCACGGCCGAGGCCCGCGTGGTCGCGGTCGACAACGACAAGGAGTCCCTGGAGCGCGCGTTCAACGGCGCGCCCGGGTGCCACTGGGTGGCCGACGACATCGCCAGGCCCGACGTCACCGACCTGGCGGAGGAGATCCTGGAGGACGGCCCGGTGGAACTGATCGTCAACAATCTCGGCATCAGCACCGAGCATGGCTTCCTCGACCTCCAGGAGCCCGAGTTCGACCTGGTCCTTCGGACCAACTTGCGTGGGCCGCTGTTCTTCACCAGACGGCTGGCTCGCGAGCTGATCCAGCGCAACCGTCGGGGGGCGATCCTGTTCATCTCGTCCCTGCACGACACCTTCGTCGCACAGCGCCCACACTACAGCGCGAGCAAGGCGGGCGTTGCGATGCTTTGCCGCGAGCTGGCGCATGAGCTGGGGTCGCACGGCATCCGGGTGAACGCCATCTCCCCCGGCTGGATCAGGACGGCACCTGATCTCAACACGCCGCAGCAGCGGGCCAAGTACGAGTTGACCCAGCCGCGCATCCCGCTGCGGCGACCCGGCGACCCGGAGGACGTCGCCAAGGTGGCGCTGGTGCTGCTGAGCGACGCCTGGTCGGGCTACATCACAGGCGCCAACGTCCCGGTCGACGGCGGGTTGTCGCTGTTCAGTTGGAGCCAGCGACCCAACGACTGACCGACCGCGTGACCATGCGCCACCGCGAGGCCAGGCGGCCGGTAACGCCGCGCTCCGCCCGGAGCGATCCAGCTACCAGCGGCGTTCGACCCGGTAGGACACGTACCGCGAGCCAGGAGGCACCCACGGACCGGTGGCCGCCAGGATCACGATCCCGGCGAAGACCAACGGGACGACCGGGGAGGAACCGCCATGCCCGGACGCGGGTTCGTCGGTCGTCGAGAGCTGGCCGGTAGATGCGGCGTCGTCGTGGAGCGCCGCCCGGTCATGAGCGTCGCGCGCGGGGGCCGCCACCGCGGCGCTGGCCCCGGCGACGATCGCCAATACCACGGCGAGCATCAGGACCAGGAGCAGTCGTTGGGTCATCCATTTTCCGTTGATCGTCCCGGTTGGGCGGCGACTGCGCATCGGGTGCCTCCACGCCGTTGAGGTGCAGCGCTTGCCCGGACAGACTTCCAGGTCCCCCAATGCCTGACCGTCAATGCCTGGACAGCCGGAGTATCGGGTAGATGACACGGTGCCGCGGATGAACTCGGCCGGCCGGCCGGCCGGTCACTTCAGCTCCCTGATCGCGTGGTTTCCACAGCCTGCCGGCCGTAACGAAATGAGGGCGCGGCCAGTCGTAACATGCGGCAGCAGCGTTTCCCCCCTTCGACCCGAACGGACGGCTGGGAACGGAAGAAATGGACATCGATCACGTCACCGAGCTGCTCGGTCGGACCGAGCTGTTTCACACACTCGACGAGCAGGTCCGGCGGGAGCTGGCCAGGGCGACCACGCAGATCACCTTCGACAAGGGCCAGACCATCTTCGTCCAGGACGAGTGGGGCGATCGCATGTTCGTGCTGGCCAGCGGCGCCGTGAAGCTGGTTGTCCGCTCACGTCACGGCGAGGTCGTGGAGCTGGCGCGTCACTGGACACCGGCGGCGGTGTTCGGGGAGGTCGCGCTGCTGGACGGCGGCCCCCGCTCGGCCACGGCGGAGACGATCGAGCCGAGCCGCGTGCTCGGCATCTCTCGCGACAAGGTCATCGGGGTGCTCCGCTCCGACGAGGGCGTGGTCGACGCGCTGCTGCGGTCCCTGGGTGAGCTGGTCCGCCGGGCCAACCGCCAGACGACCGACCTGGTCTTCCTCGATCTGCAGGGACGGCTGGCTCGCAAGCTGCTGGAGCTGGCCGAGGCGCCAGGAGGGCCGAGCACCACGATCCTGGACCAGAGCCGGTTCACCCAGACGGAGCTGGCGAACATGGTCGGTGGCGCCAGGCAGACGGTGAACCTCGCCCTGCGCTCGCTCGAGAAACGCGGACTGATCCGCATGTCCGAGGGGAAGCTCGAGATTCTCGATTTCGACCAGCTCAAACGCCGCGTCGAGACCTGAGAGCGGCGGCGGGGGACATCGCCAACCATTTCGCTCTTGAATGGAGCAACGAAAGAGTGTACACATTTCGTGACTCGGTGCTGCCTCCGCGGCCGCGCCGATGTCACCGCGGCCGGGTCCTCCGGACCGTGCCCCCCCGCCGTACCGAGTCGCCTACATGACAGTTCGAGTGTCATGCACAGGACTGCGCTGCCGCGATGCGCGAGGTCTCATCTGCACCTGTGGTGGAATCGCTGCAGTGGAATTTTTCCAGCCGTGATCACCGATTCAACACACCTTTGAGGGGACCCGCGTGATTGAGCCCTCTCTGCTGTTCGTGACCCTGGTCTACGTGGGCGTCGTCGTCTCCTACGGGATAGCTCAGGGCCGTTACGCGCGGCAGTACCTGGCGAAGCCTCCCAGGCCGGCCAACCTTGTGTGGCCGAGCGTGGACCTCGTCCTGCCCTGCTACAACGAGGATCCGGACGTCCTCGCAAAATGCTGCGATTCGGTCGGTCACCTGGAATATCCGGGCAGGCTGCGCTTCTTCCTGGTGGACGATGGCTCCAGCAACCGCGAGGCGCTCGACCCCGTGTACCGCCGCTATCAGCGGCGACGGCACTGGACGGTGATGAAGCGACCCCGCCTGGGCAAGCGTGAGGCGCAGGCCGCCGCCATCCGCAGGGGAATTGGCGAGCTGGTGGTCACCATCGACTCCGACACGGTGCTTCAGCCCGACGCGCTGCGCAAGCTCGTCCCCGCCTTCGCGGAGGACGACGTCGGCGCGGTCACCGGCGACGTGCGTGCGCTCAATTGGGATCACAACTGGCTGACCCGGCTCCTCGACGAGCGGTACCGGCTGCTCTTCGAGCAGGAGCGGGCGGCCCAGAGTCACGTCGGCGCGGTGCTGTGCTGCTCTGGCCCGTTCTCCGCCTATCGCCGCGAGGCGGTCAAGGCGGTCCTGAAGAGCTACCGGGAGCAGACCTTCCTGGGCCTGCCTTGCATCACCGGGGACGACATCCACCTGACCAACCTCGTGCTGGCTCAGAAGCGCTACCGCTCGGTCTACGAGCCATCGGCCAAGGCGCAGACCATCGTGCCGACGACCCTGCGCCGCTATGCTCGCCAGCAGGCCCGCTGGAACCGCAGCTTCTACCGCGAGCTCCTCCCCACCCTCCGGGCCATCGAGGGCCGCGCGCCCTACCTGCTGCTCGACGTGACCGCTCGGCTCGTGCTCCCGATGCTGCTCACCGTCGCCATCGTGCTCGTCTGGAGGCAGGCCGCGGACGGCCGCGCGATGGGCGGTCTCCTGAGCTTGGGAGTCATGGGCATCGCCGGTGGGGGGCTGCTGACCCGCAAGACCGCGCAGCCTCGACCAAATCACGCCTTCGTCCTGTGGTACGGATTGATCTACGCCCTGCTGCTGATCCCGGTCAGGTTCTGGGCGCTGGCGACCCTGCGCAGCAATGGCTGGGGCACCAGGGGCATGCCGCGCCGGTCCGCCCGGAAGCGGATCAGGACGGTCGCGAAGGCGACGACCACCCGAGCGGCCCAGGCGATCGCCTAACCTAACCGGCCATTGCGCCGCGCAGCGGAACCATCAGCTCGCGCATCTGGCCAGCGGCAACCAGGTTGCCCTTCCGCTCATACAGCGCCAGAGCGCGAGCGAACTCGCTCGACGCCTCGGCAGAGCGACCTGACATTCGCAACACTTCGGCCAAGTCGGCATGGGCCTCGGCGATCGTATCCGGTTGATCGGTTTTTTCCGCCTGCTCCAGCGCCTCGCGCGCCAGCGTGTGGGCCTCCTCGATCTGGCCGCGCCGGGCCAGCACCACCGCGCGGATCGAACGCCACTTGACCTGAACGTCGACCTGATGCTCGCCCGCGATCCGCTCGCAGACCCGGGTGATCTCGTAGGCCTCCTCGTCACGCTCCTGCTGGAGGAGGACACGGGCGAGCATCGCCGCCACCACCCCGAGCGGGCCGGTTCCCCGCATCTCCTCGAGCGCCTGGTAGCCACGGACCAGGGCCTGCTCAGCGGCGGGCAGCTCGCCGTCGAGGAGCTCGACGAGACCCTCGGTGATCGAGTCGGTCGCTTGCGTCAGCAACTCCCCGAGGTCGGTGTTGATGTCGACCGCCTCGCGGTTGTACTCGCGGGCTTCCTCGAAGTCCCCGCGCATGGCGGCGCAGCGGGCGAGGATCGTCAGCGCGCCGGCGCGCAGGCTCTGCATGTTGCGACTGCGCCCCATCTCGGCGACTTCGTGGTTGTAGCGTTCGACCGTGTCGACCGGCGCCGGTCCCCAGTACATGCTCAGGCACCGCAGGCGGATCGCGTAGGCCTCCCACCGTTCGTCGCCGACTTCGCTCACGAGCTCGAGCGCACGGTCGACCTTCTCCAGGGCCTCCCCGTTCCTGGACTTCGCCCAGTCCGCGTACGACAGCAGGTACCACGCCTTCGCGAGGCCCAGGCGATCCCCCAGTTTCTCGAGCAGGGGGAGGAGCTGCCTGATCCGCTCGGGTCCCCGCCGGAAGAATTCCTCGATGTCCTGGAACGCGGTCACGTACAGCCGGCCCAGCTCCGCGTTGAGCGCGGAGCTCTGGTCCCCCGCGGCGGTCGCGCTCTCGATGATGTCCTCGTAGACCTTCATCGCGAGCTTCAGGTCGCCCTTGGACTGGACGGCGTCCGCGAGGCCGGGCAGCAGCCGCAGCCTTCGCGGATCGTCGGCGGGGAGCAGCGCGGCCGCGCGTCCCAGCCACGTCGACGTCAGCTTGATGTCTCCGCGCAGCGCTGCCCGCTCGCCGGCTGCCGCGAAGCGTTCCCCGGCGCGAACAGCCAGCGCCAGCCCCCGCTCGTCCAACGGCCCCATTTTCTGGCGGTAGCGGTACGCCTGGTAGAGGTGCAGGCACATCAGCTCATCGAACTGGCTGATGCGGTCCCCGGCGGTTTGCTCCAGCCAATCGGCGAATTTCTCGTGGTACTCCCCGCGGACCGACTCGGTCATTCGCTCGTAGGCAACCGTTCGCATGGTGATGTGCCTGAACCGGAATCCCTCCCCGCTCTCGGTCGCCAGCGGCGCCGCAACGGCGTGTGCGGGCTGGATCAGTTCTTTTCGCACGAGGGCATACAGACGCGCCGTCAACTCCGCGTGAGGTATTTCTGGCGAGAGTGCCGCGATGTCGCTGTCGTGGAACTGCTCACCGACGATCGCCGCCAGCTCGATCACCGTGCGATCGCGCTCCTCCAACCGGTCGAGCCTGGCTTCGAGCAGCGCGTGGATCGTCGGCGGAGCCGATTCGTCCGACAGGTCTTTGGTACCGATCCAGCGGCCATCCTGCAACCTCAGCACGTTTCGCTCGATGAGGGTGGCGATCACCTCCTCGATGATCAGCGGGTAGCCCTGCGCGAGGTAGGTGATGCGCGCCAACGCATCCGGATCGAGGCCTCTGGATTCGAGCAGGTGATCGACGAGTTGCTCACCCTCGGCCTTGCTGAGCGGCTCCAGGAATACCGAGGTCGCGTTGAGCCGCCCTTCCGGCCAATGCTTCCGCCGCTCGTACAGCTCATCTGGTCGCGCCATGCAAACGAGCATGATGGGCGACTCTCGCGACGACTCCGCGATGGACTCGAGGGTATCCAGCAGCGTGGGCTCCGCCCATTGGAGATCCTCGATGAGGACAATGACCGGCTTCCGGCGGGCCAGAACTTCGAGCATGCGTCGCAACGCCCAGGCGGTGTCGCCGGGCAGGTCCTCGGGAGACTGCCGACCGATTCCGAGCAGCTCGCCGATCTGCGACAGCGCCTGGCGGTCGCGATCCTCCCCCGCCATCAGCCGCGCGAGCCGATCGCGCGCCCTGGTGGGCGAATCAGCCGCCGCGATGCCGGCGGCTTCCCGCACGACCTGCACCATCGGCCAGAATGTCACGCTGTCGCCGAGCGTCAGGCACTGCCCGTGGAGCACTCTGGCCCGGTCCCCCAGGTCCCGCGTGAATTCCTCGGCCAGCCTTGTCTTTCCGACGCCCGCCTGGCCGAGGACCGTCACCAGATGGCAGGTCCGCCTGGCGGCGACACGCTCGAACAGCGCCCGCAGCGTATTGCGGTCATAGTCACGGCCGATCATCGGACCATGCAGCCGCGGGATCCTGCCCGGCTTCCCAGGGAGCCACGCCAGCACTCGGTAGGCTTGGACGGGGTCGTCGATGCCCTTCACAGCGAGCGGCTCGAGCTTGTCGTACTTGATCGCGTCCCGAACCAACTCGTACGTGCTCTCGCTGATCAGGATCGTTCCGGGCTGGGCTTTGTCCTGCAATCGATTGGCGAGGTTCACGGCCGTTCCAGTGACGCGCTCCTCGAGCGCGTCGGCGTCACTGACCAGCACCCTGCCGGTGGTGATCCCGAGGCGCACGCTGAACTGCACCCCATGATCCCGTTGCAGCGCCTCGGCGAGGGGATCGAGCGCACTCTGGACTTCCAGTGCCGCTCGCACGGCGCGCAGAGCGTCGTCGTCGTTGGCGATCGGGATCCCGAAAACGAACAGGATGCCGTCGCCGATGAGGGCCCCCGACTGCCCGCCGTAGGCGGTCACCACACGACGGACGGTATCGCGGAACGTGTTCTTGCTCTCCTGCCACTTCTCGGGATCGAGCTCTTCTCCCAGCTCGGTCGACCCGACGATGTCGCAGAACGCCGCCGTGACGACCTTGAACTGACGAGGCGCCGCCGGAGCTGGCGCCCGGAGGCTCCTCCCGCATTGCTGGCAGAAGTTGGCCGCTTCCTCGGCCTCTCTCCCGCAACCCGGACAAGTCACCATGAGCGCAGTATGCAACATCTCATTGCTGGATAGGGTGACTCTAGGGGATTATCCCCGGCATGGCTGACAGCTAGGTGACAGCTACCCGCGACGGGCGAGCAGGGCCTCGGCGATCTCGGGGCGGGTGAACTCCTCGTAGGCGTAGGCGGCCGCGCGGACGCCGTTGAAGTAGTTGGCGAGGTTGAGACGCTCGTTGGGGGCGTGGATGTGGTCCTCGGGGAGCATCACGCCGAGGTAGACGCAGGAGGCGTCCAGGGCGTCGCTCAGCGCCCGCTCGGGACCGGACCCGCCCTCGCGGGTGAACAGCGGCTCGATCCCCCACGCGCGCGCGACCGCGCGGCGGGCGGCCTGGTTGCCCGGATGGTCCAGCGGGGTGCGGCAGGGCTTGACCCCGTGGAGCCACTGCACGCCGACCTCGGCGCCCTCCGGAGCGTTCTCGGTCACCCAGCGCTCGAACAGCGGCCGCAGCGTGGACGGGTCCTGGTCCGAGACCAACCGGAACGACACCTTCGCGTGGGCCTCGGCGGGGATCACCGTCTTGGACCCGATCCCCGTGTAGCCGCCCCAGACGCCGCAGACGTCGGCGCTCGGCCGGCCGCCGATGCGCTCCAGCGGCGACCAGCCGCGCTCGCCGGGTAGCGCCAGCACCCCGGCGGTGCGCTGGAAGGCGCCGGCGTCGAACGGCAACGCCGCGAACTGCGCCCGCTCCGCCTCGGTCAGGTCCAGCACGTCGTCGTACCAGCCGGGCACCGCGATGCGACCGTCGGCGTCCTTGAGCTTGGAGAGCAGCTCCACCAGCGCGGCCACGGCGTTCGGAACGGTCCCGCCGAACTCGCCCGAGTGCAGGTCGCTGGTGGCCGTGCGCAGGTCGACCTGGAAGTACATGAGCCCCCGCATGGCGGTCACCAGCGAGGGCACGTCGGCCGCGTACATGCCGGTGTCGGAGACGAAGATCATGTCGCAGGCCAGGCGGTCGGCGTGCTCGGCGAGGAAGGCGTCGATGCCGGGCGAGCCGGCCTCCTCCTCGCCCTCGACGAAGAACTTGAGGTTGACCGGCAGGCCGCCGTCGGCGGCCAGCAGGTGGCGAATGGCCGCGAGCTGGAAGTGGATCTGCCCCTTGTCGTCGGAGGCGCCGCGCGCGTACAGGCAGCCGTCGCGCACGGTCGGCTCGAATGGCGGGCTGGTCCACAGCTCCAGCGGGTCGACCGGCTGCACGTCGTGGTGGCCGTACACGGTGATCGTCGGCGCCTGGGCGCCGGCGCCAAGCCATTCCGCGTAGACCGCCGGCTGGCCGCCGTCGACCGGGAGCACCTCGGCGTGCAGCCCGGCGGTCTCCATCAGCCCCGCCAGGTGCTCAGCGGAACGGCGCACTTCGAGGGCATAGGCCGGATCGGTGGAGATGGAGGG
>Ga0137381_10003668_pt1 | contig 11005 bp, 7 predicted proteins | sample SagtaG_16_FD_104808 | JGI IMG/M metagenome (GOLD analysis project Ga0137381, IMG submission 104808) | Vadose zone soil microbial communities from Sagehorn Ranch, Mendocino, California, USA - Sage2_L_115_16 metaG | ecosystem: Environmental > Terrestrial > Soil > Vadose zone | place: USA... | reverse complement strand
CCCGCCGTCCATCGCCTCGTCCGATTCGACCTTCACGTCCATCCGGTCGAGCGACGCCAGCGTCGCGCGCCGCACGCGCTCCCGCGGCTCGGCGAACGTCCGATAGGCGATGCCGTCGAGCGTGTAGTTCGTGCTGGTACCGGCGCCGACGCCCGCGCCTATGCCCAGGACGGTGAGGCCGGCGGCGGCGCAGCCTTGAAGGCAAACAACCGCGGCGACCACGACGAGACACACCACCTGCTTGGCTGATCCGGCCCCCATGGCCCCCTCCAGTCCGTGAACGAAGCGGCCCTCGCAATGCCGAGCACACCGGCACGTCCGTTGATACAAAGGATGTAATGAGCATCGCGTATGCCAGCGAGGCCCTTGGGGGCTGGGCAGACCATTTTATCTGGGAAGTCGCGTACTTACGAGGCCAAGCGACCTGCCGGAGCACGCCCCGAGAGTACCTCCTGGGGGGCTCCGGCGCGCAGACCTTACACGGTCATCCTATGCAAGCCTTACATAGCGAACGTTTTCCACAACCTGGCTCGCCGTCACCACCGGTGCCCGTATCTGTAAGGGTAGTACGGGTACGAGTAGTAGTACGGATAGGGCTGCACGTAGACGGCCGCAGGCGGCGCGGGAGCATACCCGTACGGGGGCACGGGGGCCACCGGCACCACGCAGCCGCCCAGAAGAGTCGCGGTCAGTGCGATCCATAGCAGTCTCATGGTTCGCCCTCCCTCACGAGTGGACGAACCGGCCGCCTGTTCTATTTCTGCGACGGTTCAGTAAATGGACATGCCTGGCGGTTACGTCTAAGTTGGTACAAGCCCCCCCGAAAGGTCGGGCGGACAGGAGTCAGCCATGAGGCGTATCGTCGCAGTGCTTCTGGTGCTGAGCATGATCGCCGGCAGCCGGGGTTTCGGGTCGGCAGCCGAGGCGCCGCCGGCTCCACCGGGAAGCGAGGCCACGCCACCCCGCGTCAGCTACATCAACGGCGAGGTCTCCTTCTGGCGGCCTGGAGCTCAGGACTGGGCCCCGGCCAGGGTCAACCTGCCGCTCGCGCCAGGTGATGCTTTCTATACGGGTGGCGGCGGGAACGTCGAGGTCCAGATCGGCCCGCGCGCGTTCGTGCGAGCCGCCGAGGGCACCCAGCTCGGCCTCGACAACCAGGAGCCCGACTACGTCCAGTTCCGTGTGACAGCCGGCCACGCCGGGCTCGACTTCCGCGAGCTGGGGGCGGGGCAGACCGTCGAGCTCGACACGCCGAACGCGGTATTCACGATCGAGCGCGCGGGCTACTACCGCGTGGACGTGACCGAGGACTCCACCACCTTCAGGACTCACCGCGGCGGCAGCGCTACGATGACGCCCGCGGGTGGCCAGCCCACCGCGATTGCGGCCAACCAGCAGATCGTCCTCACGGGTGCGGATGCGCCGCGTGTGGAAGCGGGTCCCGCACCACAGCTCTCGGCCTGGGACCGCTGGAACTCTCAACGCACCGCCGCGTTGCTGCAGCCCGCAAGCGCGCGGTACGTGCCGCAAACTGTCTACGGTGCGGAGTCGCTCGATCAGTACGGCAGCTGGCGCACGGTCGACACGTACGGCGCGGTGTGGGTTCCCTCCGCGGTGGCCGTCGGCTGGGTGCCGTACAGCGCGGGTCACTGGATCTGGGACCCGCGCTTCGGCTGGACGTGGCTCGATGACGCGCCGTGGGGATGGGCGCCGTACCACTACGGCCGCTGGGTCTTTATCGGTACCTCTTGGGGGTGGGTGCCCGGTCCGATCGTCGTGCGGCCGGTGTACGCGCCCGCGCTCGTAGTCTTCCTGGGCGGCGGCGTGACCGTGAGCGTCGGCCGTCCGCTCTGCTGGGCTCCCCTCGGCTGGGGCGAGCCCATCATTCCCTGGTGGGGCCGCCAGGGCCACGTCGGTGTGGCATCGTGGCAGGGCTGGGGCGGCCCGCGCGTCGTCAACAACGTCGTCGTCAACCGGACCACGACCGTCAACGTGACGAACATCAACGTCTACAACAACGTGCACGTGACCAACGCGGTGGTTGGTGTGCCGGCGGATCGCTTCGGACGTGGCTCGGTGCAGGCCACTCGTATCGACTCGGCGCAAGTCCGTCAGCTCAAGCCGGTGCGCGGTGTCCTCGAGGTCACGCCCGTCGCCGCAAGCGTGGCGCCGGCTGGTAGCGCGGCGGTGCGGCCGCCCGCGACGATTCGGGAGCGGCCCGTGGTTGCGACACGCCCGCCCCACGACGTCCGGCCCGCGCTCCGTGCGCAGGGACTTGCCTCCACTGCCGAGCCTGTGCCAGCCCCCACACCGAAGCTGGTGCCTTCGCCTAAGCCCGTCACACGGGGCGCGACGACGTCTGAACCGCCGAGCGGAACTCGTCCTCCCGATGACCGGACGGAGCCGAAGAAGGAGAAACGGGCAGCGACGCCGCCGCCGCGCCCCACGCCGGAGGCGACGACCCCACAGGCGCCCGGCGCGACGACATCTCAGCCGCCGGCGGAGCCGAAGAAGGAGAAACGGACGGCAACACCTCCGCCGCCGCGCCCCACGCCGGAGGCGACGACCCCGCCGGCGGAGCTGAAGAAGGAGAAACGGACGGTAACACCTCCGCCGCCGCGCCCAGAGGAAGCTCGCCCCGAGCAGAAGGCCGAGCCGAGGAAGGACAAACGCCCGACGCCGGAGGTAGCGGTTCCCACGGTGCCGTCGCCGGCACAGCCGGCGCCGCCCGCCGTGCAGAGCAATCCGGGTCAGCGTAGACAGCAAGAAGGTCGGCCGCCGTCGGCCCCACCGAGCCCGGGAGCTGTCCGAGCGCCGGCGGAGCCACCGGCGCCTGCCCAGCCCAGTGATCCATCGGCTCGTGGGCGGGGTGACCAGCGCGAGCGCCAGGATCGTGAGCGATGAGGAGACGACCCATGGGTCAGCGATGGATGACGCTGGGGCTGATACTTCTGACCGTCGGTGGCTGCGTGAGCGTACCGACAGGACCGAGCGTGATGGCGCTGCCGGGCACGGGCAAGACGTTCGAGCAGTTCCAGGCGGATGATGCCGTGTGCCGCCAGTGGGCGCTCCAGCAGACGGGGACCACACCGGAGGCGGCAGCGACACAGAGCACGATCGGAGGCGCCGCGATCGGAACGGTCGTCGGCGCCGGTCTCGGTGCGGCGCTCGGTGCCGTGTCCGGCCACGCCGGCACCGGTGCGGCGATCGGCGCGGGCGGCGGGTTGCTCGTGGGAACGGCTGCCGGGGCCAGCGCGGGGCAGACCGCCGGTCTCAGTGCGCAGCGCCGCTACGACGGCGCGTACCAGCAGTGCATGTACGCCAAGGGGAACCAGATTCCCGTTCGCGGCCGTGTCGTCGCTCCTAGAGTCGCGCCGACGCAACCACCGCCGCCTGCGGCAGCCCCCGTGCCGCCGCCACCACCGCCGCCCGCGGCAGCCCCCGTGCCGCCGCCCCCCGCTGGGGTTCCCCCTCCGCCTCCCGTCACGGAGTGAGAGAGCAAATCTTCTCTTCCGTTCAGAGTTTCCGGATCACCACGTTCTCGATGTCGGTGTACTGCACCAGGAAGTCATCCGTCCCGTAGTTGAGATCCACCAGCCCCGCATCGTGGTCCTGGGTCGCCACGCTGGCGATGATCTTCGGCCGCGGCGGCGTGTAGAAGATGTTCAGCACGTCGGTCAGTTTCTGCTTGGCGCTCGGCAGGCCGCCGTCGATGAACAGATTGCGGTTCACCGGGCTGAGGGGCCCCGTGAAGACGTTGAATGTATCCGCGCCGTCCAGCCCGTTGACGTGCAGCGTGTTGAAGTTCGTATAGTTGCGCAGGGTGAGCAGGGTCACCGCCGAGGCGTTCTGCAGCTTGAGGATCGGATCGGCGTCCGTCCCCGCCGCCGCCAGGTTGATCTGGAACAGGTCCGCCCCGTTGGTCCCCGCAAACGTCAGCGTGTCCTCGTCCCCCCCCACGCCCGGGTTGCCGTTGACGTCGATCGTCTCCAGATTCGTGAACGTCAGCAGCAGCACCGCCGGCACACCGAGTTGGCCGCCGCCGACCACTCCGGAGGAGCTCACCGTGATGGCCTCCGCCACCCCGCTGACCCCGTTGTAGATCAGCACGTCGCTGCCACCCTGGGCGTCCAGCTGCCCGCTCTCGATCCCGCTCAGATTGACCGTCACCGCTCCCTGGGTCACCTGCGAGCCGTTCAGGATGAAGGTGTCGTTGCCCGTCGTCCCGATCAGGTTCACCCGATCTCCGGCCGCGGAGGCCTGCGGCCCGCCGTCCAGGTTCACCGTCGGATACGGGCTTCCCGAAATCGCCGCCGGCAGCGTGAAGGTGTCGTCCCCCCCTAGCCCTTCGAGCGTCAGCGCCTCGATGCTGAGCGTGGCGATCATCAGCCGGCCGTTCAGCGTGATCGCGCCAGTCGCCGCGACCGTGAAGCTGTCGTTGACCTCCGTGCCGTTCACCACCAGCGTGTCGGTCCCCGCGCCGCCGTCCAGCGTCAGGCTCGCCCCCGTTCCTAGGTTTTGATAGCTGAGCGCCAGCAGGCTGTTGACCCGGACGGTGCCGTCCTGATTGCCCAGCCCAGGCGTATGCACGAGCGTGTCATTGCCACTGGTGCCGACCACCGTCAGGCTGTCGTTGTCCCCCTGGCCGTCGTATACCAGCTGCTCGATACTGGTGAAGGTCACCAGGGAAGTCAGACTGCTGAGGTTCAGCGTTCCTCCGTCCACGGCCGTGGGCGTGTACACCGCCGTCTCGGCCGCGGCCCCCGGGGTCTGGACCACCAGCGTGTCGCTCGCCGCCGGCGGCCCGCCGTTGATCGTCACCGCCACGTTCCACACGGCGTTGTTCGGCGCCGGGGCCTGCAGCACCACCTCGTCGCTGCCGTCCAGGGCGTTCACCGTCAGCAGGGGCACGTTCAGGAACAGCACCGTCGGCCCCGCATTGATCGCCGTCGTGAAGTCCTGCACTCCGTCGGCTCCTGCAGACGTCGAGCTATCGCGCGCGGTCACCGTGATGGTGTCCGGCCCGGCGGTGCCGTTGATGACGGCCGCCGTCGCGCCCGTCACGCTTGCCGACTCGATGTGGGTGAAGCTTACCGGCTGATCACCCGTCACAGCGAAGCTCCCGCTATCCGGCGTCGGCCCGGAGGTGAAGGTGACCGTCCCGCCCCCGGCCGCGACGCTCAGCGCATCGCCCGGCAACGTGCTGATCGGATCGCCGCCGTCGATGAAAATCCCCACCCCCGCCGCCGGCGTCACATTGAACGTGTCGTTGCCGCCCAGTCCGTTGACGGTGACAACCTCCGCGCCCGTGTAGCTGACCGCGTTCCGCCCGGCGATGGTCACTGCCGTCCCGCCGACGGCGATCGTGTCGGCTACCGCCGACCCGTTCACCACGACCGTGTCGGCTCCGCCGCCCAGGTTCGCCGTCACCGGCCCCGCATTCGCAAAGCTGATCACCGGCACCACCCCGTTGCTCGTCAGCGTCCCGCCGTTGCTCCCCACTCCCGGGGTGACCTCCAGCGTGTCATCCGCCCCCGTCGTCGTGAGCGTCAGCGCCCCGATGCCCGCCGGCAGCGCCAGCGTCTCGATGGTCGCGAAGGTGATCGGCACGCCGGCGCCCGCCCCCGTCGCCCCCGTGATCAGCCCGGTTACCGTGTTCACCGTCACCGGACCGCCCGTGCCCGTGACGATCAGCGTGTCGCCGCTTGTGGGATCGCCCCCGTTGACCGTGAGGCTGCCCAGCCCGGTTGGTGTGTTGGGATTGTTGACACCAATGGTGTCGGTGCCCGCGCCGGCGTTGACGATCAGCGCCGTCTTGTTGGCGAACTCGATCGACTCCTGGTTGTCGATCGTGACGAGGCCCTGGGTCACCAGCGAGCCGACCGAGTAATTGATCGCGTTGTCCGCCGGCGTGGCGTTGACCGTGAGCGTCGCCGTCGGTACCAGGTCCAGCACCGGGCTCAGCGCTCCAAAGAAGACGGTCTGCGTCCCGCCCCCACCGCTGCCGACGATCGTGCTGATGCCCTCGCCCACGGTCGGCCCCACGCTGTAGGTGTCGCTCGTCTGTGTCGGCCCGTCGGTCTGCAGCAGATTCAGCCGGTCGAACCCCGTCCCGCCGTCGTAGCGGATACCGAGCGGCACATTGATCAGCCCGTTGGTGCTATCCGCGATCAAGGTGTCGTTGCCGCCCAGGCCGTTGACGTTGATCTGCTGCAAAGCGGCGATCGGCACCGACAAGGTCGGCACGCTGGTGGCGTTATTGAGAAACGCGTCCAGGAGCAACGGATTGTTACCGTCACGGATAAGGCGGATCGTGTCATCCTCACCCGCGAAGTCCGTGTCGCCGTTGATCTGCAAGACACCCGGGGTCGAGACATTCGTGCTGGCGCTCGAGATGGTCCAGGCGCCGCGCCCCCATAGACCGGCGACGAGCACGTCGTCGGTGCGATCGTACTCCAGGTCCTTGACGACGGAATTGGGCAGGTTGGCGCCGAGCTCGAACCAGGTCGGGCTACTGCCCGTTGTCGGATTGATCGTGCGGAACACGCCGTCGTTGCCGCCGGTGAGGAGCACCTCCGTGGATCCGTTCTTGATGAGCTGAACCGTCCGCAAGTCGGTGGACAGGCTCGCGAGGTTGCCGGTCAGGTCGCTCCATGTGGCGCCCGTGTCGGTCGTCTCCCAGATCTTGCCGCTCGAGTCGACGACGAACGCCCGGTGCCAGTTGTCGGGGTCAAGGACGATGTCCATGACCGTCGTGCCGCCGGCCGTGGTGTATGCGTTCAGCACGGTGGGGAGCCCGGTGCCGCTCGAGCGCTCCAGCAGCTGGCCGTTGGCGCCGACCCACAGCACCTCCGCATTGGCCACGCCGCCGGCCATGCCGCCGTAAGCGATGGGGCTGGTGTGGATGTTGACGGATCCGACGGGGTCCACCGAACCGACTGGATTGATCGGCTTGAAATTGCCTCCGCCCGTGGCCATCACGCCGCCGAGCGAGGTGAGCGTGTCGCCCTGGTCGGTAGACTCGTAGAGGAAATTGGTGCCGATGATCAACCGGGTCGGGTCCACCGCGTTCAGCGCGTAGGGTTGGACGAATCGGATCGTGCTTCCACCCGGGTTCTGTGCTTCGACCTGGAACAGGTTCTGCCCGCCGGTCCCGCTGACGACCAACGAGATGGGATGGGTGTTGACCGGCGTGTGGGTGTTGTCAAAGGTGATTCGCGTGAAGCCGCCGAAGTTCTGCGTGGCGAAGTACTGAATGGAGTGGTTGGCGTTACTCGTGTTGTCCACGGCCGTCAACGTGCCGTCTGCCCCCGATTGATCCGTCCAGGTGAAGCTTCCCGGGCTGTTCTGCTCGGGCGATCCGTTGTCCTGCGCGCCGCCAAAGATGACGTTGTTCACGGAATCGTAGGAGACGCCATAGAACTCGGTATCGGCGAGATCACCGATCATCGAAGACCAGGTCGGCGTACCTCCGCCGTTGGGGTGAATCAGCCGGTAGATACCGCCGTCGTTGGATTCGAGGATGCTGCCACCCGAATCGAAGATCATGTCGCGGGAGTCTGGGTGGGGCGCCGTGTTGTTGGCGCCGGCGTTGTCCAGTTCCGTCCAGGTGTTGGCCCCGGCGTCGCCGCGGAACAGGTTGCCCGCGTTGTTCGACGGGCCGCGGTCGCCGCTGACGTACACGATGTTAGGGTCGGTGGGATCTGCGACGATGGCCAGGTTGCTACCCCCCTGGCTCCCGGAGCTCACGTTGGGGACCGTATCGATCGCCGCCCAGTTGGCGCCCTGGTCGGCAGAGCGGAAGACGTTTGACAGCACCCCGGTACCATCCACCACGGCGGCATAGACCACGTTGTTTCCCACTGTGTTGTGAATCGCCAGCTCGATCCTGCTGGACCCCGACAGGCCCGTGAGGCCGGTATTGACCGAAGCCCAGGTCACGCCTCCGTCGGTGCTGCGAAAGACCCCCTGATTGGGAAGGGCCGCGTAGAACCGCATGTTGTTGGCGGAATCCGCGATGATGTCGGTGACGGCGCCGAGAGGCAATCCGCTGCCGAACGCGCCGGAGATCTGCGTCCATGTGCCGCCGTTGTCCGCGCTGCGATACAAACCGTTGTTGTTGACCGTACCGGCCAGCACCACTTGCTGCCCGGCGATGCTGAGCGCCGTCGGCACGACAGTCTGGATGCTCAGGCCATTGAACGTGCTCGTGCCCAGTTGCGCCCAGGTATCGCCGCCGTCGGCGGTCCGGAGCACGCCGGTGAGGGACCCGCCGTCTCCACGACCGTTGCTGAATCGCCCGACGCCGGCGAAGAGCGTGTTGTTGGTGGCATCCAGCGGACTGAACTCGATGTCGCCCATCGACAGCGACGGGAACTGGTCGGTCAACGGCGTCCAGTTTGGATTGGCGGCTGTTGCGTTGCTCGTGCGCCAGACGCCGCCGTCGACGGTGGCGATGAATACACGCGCCGCGTTGGCGGGATCGACGGCGATCGCCTCGACCGCTCCCGCTTGCGGGCTGTCGGTCATGATCACGTTGTTGCCGTTGTGGATCGGGCCCGGCCCCTGCTCAGCCCAGATCGGGACGCCTATGAGCCCGACCGAGAGGAGGAGACGGCTCTCGAGGGATTCGAAGACGAGCGTCCTGCGGAGGGGACGGACTCTGCGGCGTTGGCGCAGCCTGGCGTAGAACAACTCAGCGAGTTTCATCGTCGCGCCTCCACGAGATCGGAGATGTCGTGCTCAGCTCTTCCGGATCACCACGTTCTCGATGTCGGTGTATTGCAACCGGAACTAGAGGATGTTCGTCGTCCTCCCGGATGCCGCAACCCCGTTTGCGGCGCCCGGACGCACAGCGGGGTGACTCTAGTCGCCGGGTCGGGGCCTGTCAACAAGAATGCGCGACACAAGAATGCGCGGCTTCGCGGGCAGCGTCTTCTGGCGAGCCGCCGTCACGGCCGCGCCACGGTGAACGACTCGGCATCGGTCTCGCGGCGGTAAAAGACCCGCGGGCGCTGGAGCGTGCGCTGCTCGATGTCGCCGATGCGCTGCTCGCCGTCCACCACGGCCACCTCACGGCCGGCCGTACGGGCGCCCTCCATCATCATCAGCTGGAGCTGTGGCACCCGTCGCACGGCATAGTCGAGCCACTCGCGACCCGTGACCACGCCGTCCCTCGGATCGGTGTCGGCGACGTCGGTCTTGAGCGCCTCCTCGACGAGCGCATACGTCAGGAGGCCGTGACCCAGTCGCGTGGACTCGAGCGCGGCCTGGTAGCCCTGCGCCGCGGTCAGGATCTCCATCCCCTTGTCGTATGCGAGCTGCGCGAGCCCGCGCGAGTTCAGTGGACCCTGGCGCGATTCCTCGGACTCGAGCGCCTGGCCCGAGTTGCAGGCGTCGATGATCAGGATCAGCCGGCCCGCGTCCATGCCCTCGAATGCGGCGCTCATCTCGGCGTCCGAGAGACTGTGGGCCGCGATCGTCGCCCCGCGCAACCCGAACACGCAGCTGAACACGAACACCGGCGCCAGCGCCACGCAGAAGTAGCCATGCCACCGCGAGGGGCCGCTGACTCCGAGGGTCGGCGGCCCCCTCGCCGCGGTGGAGATTGGCGCGTTTTCTCTAGGTGATCGCGGGGGTCGCCTCCTAGCATCGAGGCGATGGCGACATCCGGTACTCTCCGACATGCCGCGTCGATTGTGTTCGCCGTCACCACAGTGGTGCCGCTCCTGATCTTCGTGTGGACCCTCTACTCGCTCGACACGCTCGGGCGATCAGAGGCTCATGTAGGTCTGGGACTGGCTCTAGCCATCGCGCTCCTCGGCTACTACATCTTCCGGGGACTCGTCGCGCAGATGTCGGATGTCATCGCGGGAGTCGGCAAGGCCCTGGAGGCGACGCCCGCCGTCGCGCCTGAGCCGCCCACTCCGTTGCCGACCGCGCCGGCCGACACATCGCACGCCGACAGACCGCACGCGGTTCCGGGTCTCGGCGCGATCCAGGAAGTGCAGGATCTGAATCGCGCGATGGCCGCGCTGTGGCAAAGCGAAGCGGCGGCGTTCAAGGGACAGCGCGTGGTGATCTCGGTGGTGAATTCGCCGCAGCCGATCAGCGGGACGCTCGTCATGCTGAGCCACGACGGGCTCCTGATCCAGACCGATCGCCAGGACCACGTGGCCGTCGGCTACAACCGCATCTCCGCGATCGACCCCGGGAAGTAAGGCGGGGCTAGGACGCGAGGGCTTTGCGCACGGCGCTGACGATGGCCGTGCCGAGCAGCGGCTTCTGCAGCACTTCGCGAACGCCCAGCCGCGTGACGATGTCCGGGTTGAGGAGCTCGCCGAACCCCGAGAGCACGACGATCGGGATGCTCGCCCACTCCGCGCGCTCGTGAATCTGCGCCAGCGCCTCGACACCGCTCATCGAGCCCGACGGCATGCCGAGGTCGAGCAGAATCAATTCCGGAATCGTGGTCTTCAAGATCTCGAGGGCGCGCTCGGCGCGATTGGCCTCGATCACGGAGAAGCCCGCCTCGCGTAGCGTGAGGGCCACCAGCTCGCGAACGCGTTCGTCGTCCACGACGAGCAGAATCTGCATCGCTGCCCTAGACCCCCGGCGACTGTCAATATGTTTCCGTAGGACTCCGAGCAATTAAGAGTCCACCTGAAAACGGAATGCCGAACCTATTGAAATGGCTGGAGACTTGTCTAGACCAGTGGGCGGGCCGTGTCAAGGTGACGGAAAAATTGACGGGATTGGGCGCTAGGCGGTGCCTTCCGCTCTGATCACCTGCTGGGCCTTGGCCAGCACCCAGACCATCGGCATCCACGCGCCGCTCGCGCAGGACGGACACCGCTTCGTTCCCAGCTGGAAGCATGCCTCGCAGTCCAGGCATACGGCGGTGCGGCGCAGCGGCAAACTCGACGGTGCCATCGATCGGTTTTCTCCTTTGCTCTGGGCTCTTATCGCGTCCACTACCCGCATGTATGAGCAAGAGCCTTGCCGT
>Ga0137381_10003664_pt1 | contig 11005 bp, 13 predicted proteins | sample SagtaG_16_FD_104808 | JGI IMG/M metagenome (GOLD analysis project Ga0137381, IMG submission 104808) | Vadose zone soil microbial communities from Sagehorn Ranch, Mendocino, California, USA - Sage2_L_115_16 metaG | ecosystem: Environmental > Terrestrial > Soil > Vadose zone | place: USA... | reverse complement strand
CTGCCCGCGGGCACGCTGACCAACCTGGGCCTTTTCGGCAACGGGCGGGCATTCGAGTACCTCATCACCAAGATGGCCGCCAGCGAGCTGCCGGAATGCCAGGCCCTGGCCTCCGACCTGCACCGCGAGCTGTCGCTCGTCATCCCGTCGTTTGTCCGGCGTGCACTCGACGACCGCTACGGCCGCCCCGCGGCGGAGCGAATGGCTCGAGTTCGGACGCGGATCAAAGAACTTGCCCCCTCCCCGCTCGCCGGGGAGGGCCGGGATGCGGGCGTGGCATCTGGAGTGCGCCTCATCGAATACGACCCGGATGCCGAGAGCAAGGTCGTCGCGGCGGCGCTCTTTCCGTACTCGAGCCTGCCGCTCGACGAGCAGAAACCAGACGCCGCCGCTGTCCTGGAGAACCTGCTGGCGGATCGGTCCAACCGCCGCCAGAGGGCTCCTCGGGCCCTCGAGCACGCCGAATACACCTTCGAGATCGTCGCCAACTTCGCTGCCTACCGCGACCTCCACCGCCACCGGATGCTCACGCAGGATCGCCAGCACCTCGGAACGGCGCTGGGCTTCGACCTGCCGCCGGGCCTCGCCGACCTCGGGCTGCAGGACGGCTTCGCTCGGGCAGTAGAGAGCGCGGCCGAGGTGCAAGCACGCCTCGACCGCGACCTCGGGCCGGCGCTGGCTCAGTACATCGTGCCGCTGGCCTTTCACGTGCGGTGGTACTTCCGCGCCAACCTGCGCGAGGTCTATCACCTGTGTGAGCTGCGGACCACGCCGCAGGGACACCCGGACTACCGCTGGATCGCCCAGGAGATGTTCCGCCGCGTCGCCGAGGTGCACCCGCGGCTGGCCGGTTACGCGCGCTTCATCGACCTCGGTCCTGGCGACGAGCTGGAGCGGCGGAAGTCAGAGCGAAGAATTGATGAAAAGCTCGACGTTTTGGACCAGCGCGTGCGATAGCATCAGCGACCTAGAAGTGGTGGACACAACACCGCGTGGACCTGAGCGCCGAAGCGGCGACGACCGGAGAGCCGGTCCGGACCGCCGCTTCGCCGAGCGCCGCGACCCGGAGCGGGCCGGTGCCGGTCGGCGCGTCCTCTTTCCCTTCGACCGGCGGGTCGCGGAACGGCGTTTCGTCGAACGCCGCAACGAGTGGCCTGAGGCCCAGGCGCAGGCGTACTAGCCAGGCATAGTTGGCCCGTCCGGCGCTGATCGTTCACGGAGGCGCCGGCCCCGTCCCTGAAGCGGAACGCCTGGTGCGCCAGGCTGCCGTCGAGCGGGCTCGAGACGCGGGTTGGTCCGTGATCGGCCGAGGCGCGCTGGCCGCCGCGGTCGCGGCGGTGAGGCACATGGAAGACGAGCCTCTTCTCAACGCGGGCATCGGCGCCTGCCTGAACAGGGACGGCGAGGTCGAGCTCGACGCCGGCGTGATGGAGGGCGCCGAGCTGCGCGCGGGAGGCGCCGCATGCTTGCGCGATGTGCGCCATCCGATCGACCTCGCGGTGGCCATCATGGAGGACGGACGGCACGTGCTCCTTGCGGCCGAGGGTGCGTCGCGTTTCGCCCGCGAAAATGGGGTGGAAATGGCCGATCCGTCGATCTTCATCACCGACCGCAAGCGCCAGGAGCTGATGCAGGGCGCCGACACGGTCGGCGCCGTCGCCCGCGACGGGGAAGGCCATCTCGCGGTCGCTGTCTCGACAGGAGGCGTGAAGGGCAAACTGCCCGGGCGGATTGGCGACTCGCCGATTCCAGGCGCGGGCCTTTATGTGGACGACCGCTTCGGTGCCGTCTGCGGGACTGGTCTGGGCGAGGCGTTCATCCGGCTGGGCCTGGCCCGATTGGTGGTGGTCGAGCTGCAGCGCGGCATGGACGCCACGTCGGTCGCCCAGGGTGCCGTCGACCATCTGACCAAGACACTCAAAGCCCCGGGTGGAGTGATCGTCATCTCACGCGAGGGCTCTCCGCGTGCGGCCTTCAACACGCCCGCGATGCCTTGGGCGATGGCGGATTAGGGATGGACTCGGGTAACGCGGGGGAGCTCGTGGCACTGGCATTGAAGCGGGGAGGGGTCAGTCATCTGTTCACTCTCAACGGCGGCCACATCTGGCCAATCCTCACCGGCGCGACCGAGCACGGCATCCGCGTCATCGACACCCGCCACGAGCAGTCGGCTGCCTTTGCCGCCGAGGGATGGGCAAAGGTCACGCGCGAGTGCGGCGTGGCGGCCGTGACCGCCGGTCCCGGCGTGACCAACTCGACGTCCGCGCTTGCTCAGGCCCAGGGCAACGACAGCCCGATGTTCGTGGTCGGTGGACGCGCGCCGGTGGCGCGATGGGGCATGGGCTCCCTGCAGGAGATGGACCACGTCGAGGTGGTACGCGGGCTGACCAAGAAGGCGCTGACGCTGGGTTCGGCCGACGACGCGTACGCGACGGCGATGGAATGCATGCGCACCGCCTTGAGCCGGCGCACCGGGCCGGTGTTCATGGACATCCCGATCGACGTTTTCTTCGGCGCCGCCGACCTGCCCGAGGCGACAGAGCACCTCACGCCCGACCCTGGTCCGCCGCCGGACCCTGACCAGATCGAGCGAGCCGCGCGGCTGATCCGTGAGGCGGAGCGTCCGGTGGTGGTCGCCGGCGGTGGCGTCTGGTGGGCGCATGCAGAAGAGGGGCTGAGGGCTTTGGTCGAGGCGGGGATGCTGCCGCTGACCGTCAACGGAATGGCCCGTGGAATGCTGCCTCCGTCGCATCCACTCTTTTTTTCGCGCGCGCGAAGCCAGGCGTTGCGTGAGGCCGACCTGATCGTGCTGGCGGGTGTGCTTCTCGACTTCCGGCTCAACTTCGGCCAGCCCCCAGTCTTTGGGGAGGATGCACGGCTGATCTACCTCGACGTCGACGACCACCGCAAGCATCGACCGGCCGAGGTCGCGATCTTCGGCAACCTCAAGGCGTCGATCGCGCAGTTGGCCTCGGCGTTACGCGAGAAGCCAGATCGCAGCGCGTGGGCGACAACGTTGCGCGAGACGGAGACTTCGGCGCGCAAGTCGGATGCGGCGATGACGCAGTCCGACACCTCGCCGGTCCACCCGGCCCGGCTCATCGCCGAGGTCGACCTCTTCGCCGATCCCGACGCGATCATCGTCGGCGACGGCGGCGACTTCATCTCCTTTGCCGGCCGCCTGATCGAGCGGCAGAAGCCGGGTCTGTGGATCGATCCCGGTCCGTTCGGCTGCCTCGGCTCAGGGCCGGGTTACGCGATGGCGGCCAAGCTTGCGCGACCCGACCGCCAGGTCATCCTGCTGTCCGGCGATGGGGCGTTCGGCTTCTCGGCGATGGAGTTCGACACCATGGTCCGGCACGGCATCCAGGTCGTCTGCGTCGTGGGCAACAATGGGATCTGGGCGCTGGAAAAGCACCCGATGGTGAGCATGCTCGGCGCCAGCGTGGCGGCCGACCTCGGACCAAAGACGCGCTACGACAAGGTCGTCGAGGCTCTCGGTGGGTATGGAGAGATGGTGGAGCGGCCGGATGAAATTCGCCCGGCGCTGGAGCGCGCGTTCAAATCGGGCCTCCCCGCCTGCATCAACGTCATCTGCGACCCGAACGCGGAATATCCGCGATCATCAGTGCTGATGTGAGCAGCATCGAGCTAAAACCGGCGATCGAAGCAGACGAGTGGCGCACTGCGCAGTCGCAGTTCGACGAGGCCGCCGAGCTGATCAAGGTCGAGCCATGGCTGCGCGACGTCCTGCGTGAGGTGCAGCGCGAGTTCACGTGTCACTTTCCGGTCAAGCTGGACAACGGTCACACCCGCATCTTCACGGGCTACCGCGTCCAGCACAACATCAACCGCGGTCCGGCTAAGGGCGGCATCCGCTATCACCCCGATGTGTCGCTCAACGAGGTCAAAGCGCTGGCGATGTGGATGACCTGGAAGTGCGCCGTTGTCAACATCCCGTTCGGCGGCGCGAAGGGCGGCGTCATCGTCGACCCGCGGGAGCTCTCGCTGAACGAGCTCGAGCACATGACGCGTCGTTTTGCGACCGAGATCTCGATCCTGATCGGCAGCGATCGCGACATCCCCGCGCCCGACGTCAACACAGACGGCCAGACGATGGCTTGGATCATGGACACGCTTTCCATGCACCTCGGGTACTCGGCGCCCGCTTCTGTGACCGGAAAGCCCCTCGAGGTCGGTGGGTCGGCGGGTCGGATCGAGGCCACGGGACGCGGCGTGACCATCTGCGCGGTGGCCGCGCTCGAGCACCTGGGTCGCGCGCCACATCAGACCAAGGTGGTGGTGCAGGGATTCGGCAACGTCGGCAGCATCAGCGCCAAGCTGCTCGAAGAGGCGGGGTGCACGGTCGTCGCCGTTTCCGAGGATTACGGTGGGATCTACAACCCGCTCGGCCTATCCATCAAGCGCGTGCTGGAGTACCGGGCGCGGGAGAAGACGCTCAAGGGATTCCCGGGTGCTCGCGAGGTTGGAAACCAGGACCTGCTCACCCTCGACTGCGACCTACTCGTGCCCGCGGCGATCGGCAACCAGCTGACGTCGCGCAATGCACGGGACGTGAAGGCGACGCTGATCGTCGAGGGGGCGAACGGGCCCACCACGCCAGAGGCCGACGCGATCTTCCGCGAGCGCGGAATCTTCCTCGTGCCGGATATCCTCGCGAACGCGGGCGGGGTCACCGTCTCGTATTTCGAGTGGGTTCAGGACCTGCAGTCTTTTTTCTGGTCCGAGCACGAGGTGAACCAGAAGCTGAAGGCGATCCTGTCGCGGGCCTTCAACGAGGTGCTGAAGACCAGGGAGGAGCGGAAGCTCGACATGCGGATGGCGGCGTACGTCCAGGCGGTGTCGAGGGTGGCGGGCGCGACTCGCGAACGGGGGCTGTACCCCTAAGAAGCGCCCCGGTGCGTCCTCGATCCGCACGGCTGACGCTCTGTTTAGATCTCCCTTCTTCGGAAGCTCCACATGCTGAGCCCCAGCACAAGCGCAAACCAGACCACGACCCACAGCAAGAAGAAGACCGGCGGAGGATCGACCGCGGCAAACGGATTGGCGCGGCCGAACGTCCCGGCGGCGCGCAGCGCGGCGAGGTAGGTGTCGGGCTCCATCGCGTAGATGGCGCCGCGCCATAGGCCGTCCGACGGCAGTACCAGATGGCTGACGATGCCCACGTTTTCCAGCGCCTGGTTCTGCAGCCCGATCCCGATGTCCCCGACCACGCCCGCGATCCATCCCATCAACCACGTCACAAGCGCGATCACGCCGGCGGTGATTCCGGAAAGCCGGGTCGACAGCAGCAGACCGAGCGATAGAAGCACCAGGCCCTCGGCCGCGACGAACAGGGTCAGCTCCAGCGGATGGGGAGGGACATAACCCGTCGCCCAGTCCACCGCCGCCAGCTCGAGAGTCGCGGTGCCGGCTGCGTACGCGGCCACGAGGATCGCCAGCCCAAGCCACTTGCCGAGCACGACCTCGCTGCGGCGCAAAGGCCTGGCGAGCATGGAAAGAAGTAGTCCGCTCTCGACTTCGCTCGAGATGAGCGGTCCGGCAACCACCGCCGCGCTGAGCGCGAGCACTCCGCTGAACATGAACGTGACGACGATGAGCAGCTGCGACGTGATCAGGTCGACCTGCTGCGCGGGCAGGGTCTGGCCGGCGCTGTTCGTAACGGTCGTGATCTTGTTGAAGCCCCAGGCGGAGAAGCCGACGACGATGAGAGTGAGGATCACCAGGGCCAGCAGCAGCCGGCGTCGCGAAGACTCCTGAACGGTCAGTCGCGCTATGACGAACACGGGAGGCATCAGGTCCTCTCCTCGTCAGCCAGCAGCTGCAGGAAGCGGTCCTCCAGCGTCTGGTGGCGGGGTGCAACTTCATGGACGCGCCCGCCCATGGCGACGATCGCCGCGACCAGGTCGGGAACGCGGTCGGGGTTGAGGTTGGTGAACGTGATCTGGTCGTCCTCGTCGTCGACGTGGCCGAAGTCGGACAGCTTGTTCTTGTTCGCCTGTGTCAATCCGGTCACGCGCAAGCGGACGGCGGTCCCGCCGAGCAGCTCATCCATCGTCCCCGACGCGATGACCCGCCCGTGGTCGACCACCGCGACGCGGTCGCAGACCTGCTCCACCTCGCTCAGGAGGTGAGAGTTGAGAAACACGGCGGTCCCTCGTGCCGCCAGCCCGCGGATGATCTCCCGCACGTCGTGACGGCCGACCGGATCGAGGGCCGAGGTGGGCTCGTCGAGGAAGACCAGCTCGGGCTCTCCCACGAGCGCGGCGCCGAGGCCCAGGCGCTGCTGCATCCCCTTGGAGAATGTGCCGACTCGATCGTTGGCCCGCTCAGCCAGGCCAACCGTCTCGAGCGCGGTTCGGACCTCGTCCTTCCAACTCGACCTTGGCAGTGGCGCCAGCTCGCAGTGCAGCGCCAACACCTCGGCCGCGGTGAGCCAGCCCTGGTAGCGGAACAGCTCGGGCAGGTAGCCGATGCGCCGCCGGGTCTTCAGGTCCCCGACCGGCCAGCCGAGGAGCCAGCCCTCGCCCGAGGTCGGCGTGAGCAGACCGAGCAGGAGCTTCACCGCTGTCGTCTTGCCCGCACCGTTGGGTCCGAGAAAGCCGAACACCTCGCCTCGCGGAACGGTCATGGAAAGCCCGGCCAGCGCGACCGTGCGGCCGAACCGCTTGGTCAGCTCGACGGTCTTGACCGCCGGGGTGCCGGCGGCGGCCTCTCCCTGGGGAAAAACCGCCGCTGTTTTCTCTGCTACCTCTGCCACCAGTTCAGGCTAAACGCCCGCCGGCTACTTCAGGTTATTCGCGATCGCGATGGCGTCATCCTGCTTGATCGACCCGGCGACCACGTAGACGACGCCGTTCTTGATCCAGATGACCCCCGACCCGACGCCGGTGTTGTCGCCGAGCGCGACGCCGGGTGCGCCCTGGACGGTGATGTCCTTCGAGGTCGCGTACTCAACGGGGATCGGAATCAGGAGCGTGGTGCTGGGATCGCCGATCGCCTCGACCGCCGCTTTCAGCTCGGGCGAGATCCCGGGCTGGGCGAGCACGTAGTCCTCGATCTGCTTGACCGAAAGCTGGCTCGAGGTGATTGTGGGTGCGCTGGACTTGGCGACGATCAGCTGCGGAAGGGTGATCTGCGATGTGTCCGAGCCGGCCGCAGGCTGCTGCAGCTCACCGAAGATCTCGCCGATCGCGGGTCCGACCGTGATGGTCAGCGTGGCACCGTCCATCCCCGCCGGGAGCGCCGGCAAGGGCTTGCCCTGAGCAGCAGCCGCCGCCCTGGCCTTGTCTGCCGAGAAGGTGAAGACCGCCTCGGCCTTGGTCATGGCCCCGTAGGTGATGTTCGTCGAGACGCCGTTCGGCAGATTGGAGACGACAGGGGCCTGCATTCCAGCGAGCGCTTCCGCGTCAGCGGCGCTGGTCGCCGCCTGAAGCTGCGGCTCCTTGGTCCAGGTCATGGTGCCGTAGTTGGCGAGCTGCGACAGGGCTTGCATATCGGCCACGGTCACCGGCACGGTCTTGACCGTCGTGGGCTGGAAGAAGAGGCCGTTAGCGGCGAACGCGACCACGACCAGCGCAGCGGCAGCGACCGCTGCCACGAACGCCAATTTCAGTGAGCGATTTGCTGGACCGATTAGCGGCAGTCGCAACCCGAAAGCCGGCTTCGACTTCCGCTCGCTCATCACATGCCCGAAAGCGCGGCGTACGTCGACACGCGTCTCCGGCACCGCAAGCAGGGTCGCGATCGAGTGTGCGTCGTCCGAGATGTTTTCGAATCGCCCCTTGCATTCCGAGCAGCCTTCGAGATGGGCGGCGTCGTCGCCGGCGCGCGCGTCCGGATCGTCGACCATCCGGCGCAGTGTTCCTTCAGTTAGATGTGCCACGGGTGACCTCCTTGCGCAGAGCCGTCTCGGCGCGTCTCAACAAAGTTCCAACTTGTCCGATGCCTACGCCCAGCGCCTGGGCGACCTCCGCGTAACTCAGCCCACTGGCCCGCAACGCCAGCGCTGCGGCGGGTTTGGGGGCCAGCCTGCCGAGTGCCGCACGCACCTGCCGCCGGTCCTCATCCACCTCGAGCTGCTTTTGCGGGTCGAGGGTTCGCTCACCCTCCTCGAGCGCCTGAGCGACCTCTCGCTTCTGCCTGCGCCGCGCGCCACGCAACCGGTTGAGCGACGCGTGCGCCGCCGCTCGGTGCAGCCACGCCGGCGCGTACTGTGCCTTCGCGGAGTGAAGCCGGTGGAAGTCGATGAAGACTTCCTGAGCCACGTCCTCGGCCTCGTGCGGGTCGGCGAGGACGCGGTTGGCGATTCCCACGACGCGTGCGTATTCGGCTGTGAAAAGGTCCTCGAACGCCTCCTCGTCAGACCTGACGGTCGACATTCGGCGCGCCTCGAGATTCATTCCCACTACTCATAAGCACCGCCGGAATGCGGTTTGTGGCGCAAGTGATCCGCTACTCCCTTGAAGAACGGCCAACCCCAGAGGCCGGCGGAAAGCAGGCCACCGAAGATCAACACCGCATCGATGCTCTCGCGGCCCTGGCGCTCCCAGTAAACGTCGCTCAGGTTGAGCCACAGCGCGAACTCGTCGAGCGTGAGCGCGGCGCCGACTCCGAAAGCGATCGCGGTCAGGCTCGCGACCCAGCTCGAGCCCACACCGACCTCGAGCAGCCACACGTAGCCGACGACGATCAGAAGCAGGATTCCCCAGACCAGGTGGTGGATGTGCAGGCCGCCGGCGGAGACGTTATGGACAGGTCCGATGCCTTGTCGAATCATGAACGTGATTCCACGCACGACAGCGAAGGTGATGAGGAACGCGACCGAGGCAAGGAAGAGGCGCTCCCGTCGCTCGCTTCGAAAATGGAATTGATACAGGCGCTTGAGAGCGCTCAAGGCACTAGCCTGCGAGCGCTTTGCGGCGACTGGAGGTGCGCGCTATCTCGTCCTCGATGATCGCGAAGTCCGCCCTGGGAAGCGCGTGGATGTGGCCCTGGAAGGCAAGCGTCCAGTGCTCGGGCGGCCACTTGCGCACGTAGTCGAGCCTGTATGCAAGTTCCTTCGCGGGCACCCAATCCGCTTCTTCCAGCACGAAATCCGGCCGGATGTGGACGCGCCACGGGTAGTCCTCGTCCCGGCGGGCCGAGCGCCAGATCGGCGTGTGGTCCTCGTACATCGGGGACGCCACGGTGACCGTGGCCGCGAATCCCATCCGCCCGGTGATGTAGTAGAGAAGCCGGTCGCCGGCCCGCATGGTCTCGACCCGCCTGCGGTGACGGCTCTTCAGGCCCTGGATCGAAAAGCCGTGCTCGCGCGTCTTGCGGAAGTTGTCGGGAGAGCTGACGACCATCCAGTACTGGGCCGCCCGGCCGCCCCCCGCCTTGCGCTTGCGCCTCGAGCGACCGGACCCGGCCGGCCGCGCTTCTTCAGAAGTCGACTCTTCGGGGTTCTCCGGCACGCTCCGAAGATTACTGGCCGTTCACCCTTATGGGTCGAACCGGGCCGAGGTCTTGGGGCTCCGGAAGCAGGGCGCTGAGGTTGCGGATCTGCGCGACGTGGGCCATCTCGTGCTTGGCAACCAGCCTGCAGACCTCGAGCAGGCTCATCTCGGCCCCGCGTGGATCGGTGATGGTCCGCTCCCATTCGGGCCTTCCCCAACCGTGGAGCAGGTCGACCGTCCGCCGCCGGACCCGAGCGAAGTCCTCGAGCGCCTCCTGCAGGGGAAGCGTCAGGTCCTGGTCGTGCCCGGGGTCGATGGCGGCGCGCACATCGGCCGTTTTCTGGCCGTCAAGGTGTGCGTGGCGGAGGAGGCCGTCGACCTTCGGCGCCGAGTCCACGAGGTGAGCGATCAGGCTGCCCAGGGTCGGGAAGGCCGGCCCGTGACGGTAGCGCAGCCGAGCCTCGTCGAGCCAGTAGACGAGATCGCTCGTCCGCTCAGGGACCGAGCTGAGCAGAAGGACCACGTCGCTGGTCGACATCTCCTCTTCGAGTTCCACACCAAACAGGTTAATGAGGCTGCGCCGGGGGCGCCGCGCGCCAATATGGCACGCGCGATGGACGTGATGATCGGGCCGGACGGCCGGCCGCCGGTTTTCGATGGTGCAGCCTGGGTCTCCGCCGACGGGCGTTACTGGTGGAACGGCGGCGCCTGGCAGCCGGTCAAGCGGCAGGGATTCCGTCCGCCGCTCGCGCTGGGTGGGCATCTTCCTCGTCCTGGGGGCGGGCGCCTGGTTCTTCGTTACAAAGGTCCTGCCCAGCACGCCGTCCAGCATCGTGGTCATGGGCGTGACGCACGCCAAAATCGATTCGTCCACCCAGGTCGAGCTCGACTACGCGAGGTCGACTGAGTGCAAGGACCTCACGTTTGAGTTCGTCTTCTACGACAAGGCAAATCACGACGTTGGCGATTACTTGAGCGACGACCATAAATACGTCTCCGCCGGCGATTCCCACCACTACGTCTTCTATACGTTCGAAGCGATTCCTTCGAGCGCGGTGCGCTTCGACTCCATCGCCAACTGCCACGACTAATGTCGTCGCATACTCGATGCCGTGGAACAGGCCCAGGCCGCTTGCGACAAGTGCGGCACGGCGCTCGTGCCGAATGCCGCTTACTGTGAGAAGTGCGGTGCCCGCACGCGCCGCGCACGGAGGCTGGTCCGGCTTGCGATCAGGGTGGAGCTGCTGTTCTTCTTGCTGGTCGTCGCGATCGTGATCGGGTTCACCTGGATCTACGCGACCCAGCGGTAGCTATCGCCGGTATATCGCCCGGCCCTCGACCTCGTCTTTTCCACCCCACGAAATCTGCGATTTCGCGGGGACCCCGGGATTCTGCTCAGCGCCGATAAATCGCCCGGCCTTCGACCTCGTCCTTATTAAGGCGCTTGTTCAGATGCAGGCCCTCGAGCACGAACTCGATGACCGACGCGCGGACCTCCGGACGGTCCGGCAATGAGAGTCGCTTCAGCGCGGTCACCAGCTCCG
>Ga0137381_10003659_pt1 | contig 11011 bp, 12 predicted proteins | sample SagtaG_16_FD_104808 | JGI IMG/M metagenome (GOLD analysis project Ga0137381, IMG submission 104808) | Vadose zone soil microbial communities from Sagehorn Ranch, Mendocino, California, USA - Sage2_L_115_16 metaG | ecosystem: Environmental > Terrestrial > Soil > Vadose zone | place: USA... | reverse complement strand
TGATGGCGGCGGCGGGCGCCGGCGCGGCCCAGGCGGGCTTCCTGCACCTGCTCACGCACGGCCTGTTCAAGGCGCTCCTGTTCCTCGCCGCCGGGGCCGTCATCCACGCCGTCGGCACCAACGACGTCTTCCGGATGGGCGGTCTCTTCCGGGCGATGCCGCAGACGGGCATCGTCTTCATCGTGGGAACGCTGGCCCTCGCCGGTGTGCCGCCGCTCGCCGGGTTCTTTTCCAAGGAGGCGGTGCTCGGCGGCGTGTGGGAGGCCCATCTCACCGGTCCGTTCCTGATGCTCGCGCTCACGGCACTGCTGACGGCGTTCTACATGTTCCGCGTCGTCTTCATCGCGTTCTTCGGCCGGGCGCACGCGGCAGGCCACCCGCACGAGGCCCCCTGGCTGATGCGCGGGCCCCTCTGGATCCTGGCCCTGCTCACCGTGCTGGTTGGAATCAGCCTGGCGCTCGGCGGCGTCGAGGGGCCCGAGGAGTCCCCGGGGTGGCTCGCGCCGCTCTCGGTGGGCCTGGCGCTCGTCGGGTTCCTGCTGGCCTGGGCCATGTACCAGCGCGGCGCCATCGCGCCGGCGCGGGTCGCCGCCGCCCTGGCGCCGCTGGACTACATGGCGCGCCGGCGCTACGGGCTCGACGCGCTCTACGGCGGCCTCTACCGCGGACTCATGCTCGGGTTCTCGCGGCTGGTCGGCTGGGTCGATCGCTACCTCGTGGACGGGCTCCTCAACGTCCTGAGCGCCCTGACGCTGCGCGGCGGTCACCGCCTGCGGGCCATCCAGAGCGGCCGGGCGCAGGACTACGTCTACGGCGTCGCGTTCGGCGTGCTGCTGCTCTTCGTCTGGGCCCAGCTATGGCGCTGACGCCGTGATCCGCCAGCTGCTCTCGCTGATCCCGGAGCTCTCGATCATCACGTGGTCGCCGTTCGTCGGCGCGCTGCTCATCATGTTCACGGCGCGCCACCGGCCGCGCGCGGTCCGGTGGATCGCCGCCGTGACGACCGGCCTCTCGGCCGTGCTGTCGATCCGGGTCTACGCCGCGTACGACTACGACACGGCCGGGTTCCAGTTCTACGAGAAGCTCCCGCTCGTGCCCCCGCTCGGCATCTCGTACGAGCTCGGCGCCGACGGGATCAGCCTGCTGATGCTCCTCTTGACGTCGATCATCATCGTGGCCGGCGTGTTCGCGTCGTGGACCGTCAAGGTGCGGAGCCAGGAATTCTACGCGCTGCTGCTCGCGCTCGTCACCGGCGTGTACGGCGTGTTCGTGTCGCTCGACCTCTTCGTCCTGTTCCTCTTCTACGAGCTGGCCGTGCTGCCGATGTACCTGCTGATCGGCATCTGGGGATCGACGGGCGAGGTGCGTCCCCGCGGCGTGTTCGCCTGGGCGTTCCGCGAGACCGGCGTCGGGACGAAAGAGTATGCGGCGATGAAGCTGACGCTCTACCTCCTGTTCGGGTCGGCGTTCATCCTGGTGGGGATCCTGGCCCTCTACGTCAACGCCGGCGCCAGCTCGTTCTCGTTCCTCGATTTCGAGGCCTCGGCGTTTCCCCGAGCGCTGCAGCGCTGGGTCTTCCTGGCCTTCTACGTCGGCTTCGGCATCCTCGCCGGAATCTGGCCGCTGCACACGTGGTCGCCGGACGGGCACGCCTCGGCGCCGACGGCGGTCTCGATGCTCCACGCCGGCGTGCTGATGAAGCTCGGGGCCTACGGGGTCGTTCGCGTGGGCATGGGCCTCCTGCCGGAGGGCGCGGCCGATCTCGCGTGGCTGGTCGGGACGGTCGCGTGCGTGAACATCGTCTACGGCGCGCTCTCGTCGATGGCGCAGACCGACCTCAAGTACGTGATCGCCTACTCGTCGGTGTCCCACATGGGGCTCGTCATGCTCGGCGCCGCGACCTTGACCGAGCCGGGGCTCAACGGCGCGGTGTTCCAGATGTTCGCGCACGGCGTCATGACCGGCCTCTTCTTCGCGCTGGTCGGGCTCGTCTACGAGAAGACGCACTCGCGGGAGATCGGGAAGATGAGCGGGTTCGGCAAGACAATGCCGGGCATCGCCACCGCCTTCACCGTGGGCGGCCTCTCGTCCCTCGGCCTGCCGGCCACGGCCGGCTTCGTCGCCGAGCTCCTGACCTTTCTCGGCGCGTGGCGCTCGGCCCACCGCTGGTGGCTCTTCGCGGCCGTCGCCGGCACGTTCCTGACGGCCGTGTACGTCCTGCGCGTCGCCAAGCAGATCTTCTGGGGCCCGCCCGCGCGCGAGTTCCACCATCTCGAGGACGCGCGGGGACCCGAGTGGGTCGCGCTGGTCGTCCTGGTGTTCGTGCTCGTTCTCTTCGGCATGGTGCCAGGCCTGGCGATCGCCCCGGTGGGCACCGCGACGGTCCCGCTGCTGGCCCGGATCGTGAGCCCATGACGGCGTTCACGCTCGAGCTCGGCCTGGCCGTCCTCCTCCTCCTGGTGTTCGGCGCGAGCCTGAGCGCCCGCGGCCGCGATCGCCGCTGGATCGCCTGGCTGGCGACCGTCGGCATCCTGGTGCTGGGAATCGTCAGCGCGTTCCTGAAGCCGACGCCGCCGGCACTCTTCGGCATGTTCGTCCAGGACGGGCTGGCGATCTTCGCGAAGCGGCTCTTCCTCGCCGCGACCTTCATCGGCCTCCTTGGCGGCATCTCCTCCGACGCGGTCGCCTGCGGCCGGCGCGCCGGCGAGTATCACCTGCTCATCCTGTCCTCACTGCTCGGGATGCTCGTCCTCGCGTCGGCCCGCGATCTGATCCTGCTCTTCGTCGCCTTCGAGCTCATGTCCATCCCGCTCTACGTCCTCGCGGGCTTTCTCAAGCGCCAGGACGAAGCGGTCGAGGCCGCCCTGAAGTTCTTCCTGGTCGGCAGCGTCTCCTCCGCCGTGATGGCGTACGGGCTCTCGTTCGTGTACGGCGCCGCGCGCACGACCGATCTCGGAGGAGTCGCGCAGGCGTTCGTGCCGGGCCAGCCGCTCGTGCTGCTGGGCCTGCTCGCGGTGTTCGCCGGCTTCGCGTTCAAGATCGCGGCGTTCCCGTTCCACATGTGGGTGCCGGACACCTACGAGGCGGCCTCGACGCCGTTCGTGGCGTGGCTGTCCGTCGCGCCGAAGGCCGCCGGCTTCGTGGCGCTGTTCCGTGTGTACTTCGAGGGAATGGGCGACCGCGCGGCCACCTGGGTCCCGATCGCCGCGGGCCTCGCGGCGATCACGATCGTCGCGGGCAACCTGATGGCACTGCCGCAGCAGAACACGAAGCGCTTGCTCGCGTACTCGGGGATCGCCCACATCGGGTACATGCTCGTGGGGTTCGCCGCGGCGTCCGCCTCCGGGACGGCGATGGTCCTCTTCTATCTGGTCGCGTACGTCTTCGGGAACATGGGCGCCTTTCTCGTCGTCGAGGCGGTCGCGCGGTCGGAGCACTCCGAAGCGACGGCAGCGCTCCGTGGGCTGGCCCAACGCTCGCCGCTCCTGGCCCTGGCAATGCTGCTGTTCCTGCTCTCGCTGGGGGGCATCCCGTTCGTGGCGGGCTTCTGGGCGAAGCTCTACGTCTTCTGGGCGGCCGCCGCGGCCGGCCTCTACTGGCTCGTGCTCCTCGGCGCGCTCTTGACGGTGGTCGCGCTCTTCTACTACCTGCTCGTCGCCAAGCGCATGTACATCGAGCCCCCGGACGCCGGCGCGGGGCCGCTCCGCCTGCCCGGCACCCTGGCGCTGGCGCTGATTCTGTGCGCCCTCGCCGTGGTCGGTCTTGGTCTCTATCCGAAGCCGGTTGTCATGTCCGCGCTCCGGGTCGCCGCACCGCTCTTCTAGTTCGACCCGCTCGAATCTGATCCTCAAGTAGCTGGAAAATAAGCGCCTTCAGGAAAATTATTGACGCAGAGCGTAATTCATGGATATTTTGTGTACCAACTGGTCAGTACACATGACGACGAAGACGACGGAAAGCGGAAGCAGCGGACGGGTCCGGGATGGACGGTCGACCCGCGAGGCGATCATCGAGGCGGCGAGCCGGCTGATTCACGTGCACGGCTACAACCACACGTCGCTCGACGACGTGCTCCGCGAGAGCGGCGTCGGCAAGGGCAACTTCTACTACCACTTCAAGAGCAAGGAAGAGCTCGGCTACGCCATCCTGGATCAGATCATTGCCTCGTTTCTCGAGCGGACGCTCGAACCCTGCTTCGCCGATCCCGACCGGGGCGCGCTCGCGCAGATTCGCTGCTTCCTCGATCGTGTCCTCGAGGCGCAGCGCGCGCGCAACTGCGTCGGAGGGTGCCCGCTCGGGAACCTCGCCGCCGAGCTGTCCGACGTGCACGAGGGGTTCCGCGCCCGGCTCGCCTCCGTGTTCGCGGCGTGGCGCGAGCGGCTCACGCTGGCGCTCCGTGCCGAGCAGGGCCGGGGAGTCGGTGACGCGTGCCGGCCCGAGGCGGTCGCGGACTTTCTCGTCGCATCGCTGGAAGGCGCCATTCTGCTGACCAAGCTGACGAAGGACATCACTGTCATGGAGCAGTGCGTGGCGGAGATGAAGCGCTATCTGACGCTGTTCGAGCCGAGGGTATGACTGTCATGGACAGGATGAAAGCCGACGGCGACGCGGCCCTCGTCGAGGCGCTGCGCCGCGAGGATCCAGAAGCCCCGGAGCTCCTGGTGGAGACCTACGGCGATCGCGTGTACCGGCTCGCCCTGCGCATCACGGGATCGAACGAGGACGCCGAGGAAGTGGCGCAGGACGCGCTGTGGACGGCGGCTCGCAAGGTCTCGACCTTCAAGGGTGAGGCCGCCTTCGGCAGCTGGCTCTACCGCATCGCGGCCAACGCGGCCTACCAGAAGCTGCGCACGCGCAAGGCGAAGGCCCACGAGATCGCGATGGACGACGTGCTGCCGGCCTTCGACGACGCCGGGCGGCACTTCGAGCCGATGGCCGACTGGTCGGATCGAGTCGACGAGCAGGCGCTGCAGGGCGAGCTGCGCCGGGTGCTCGGGGCCGCGATCGACGAGCTGCCGCCCGACTACCGCACCGCGCTCGTCATGCACGACGTGGAAGGGCTGTCGAACCCCGACATCGCCGAGGCGCTCGGGATCAGCCTGCCCGCGGTGAAGTCTCGCGTGCATCGCTCGCGCCTCTTCGTGCGCAAGCAGCTCGCCGAGTACATGAAGACGGCGTAAGGGGCGGCGTTCTCCGGCGCCAAGGTTGACGCAAGGCGTCGGCCTGTGGTCTGATGTGGGCTCGCCGAAGTCGACGTACGAAGAAAGGTCTGGGCATGGAAGCCGTGATCGCGACCGGGGGGAAGCAGTACCGCGTGGCACCGGGCCAGGTCATCTCCATCGAGAAGGTCCCGGGCGAGAAGGGATCGGCGGTCGAGTTTCGCTCCGTCCTGCTCGTCACGCGCGACGGCGAGGTCATCGCCGGCGAGAAGGCCCTCAGCCGCGCGAAGGTGTCCGGCGAGGTCGTGGCCCAGGGGCGCCGCCGGAAGGTGTCCGTCGTGAAGTTCAAGCGCCGGAAGAACTATCGCCGGAACCGCGGTCACCGCCAGGCGGCGACGACCGTCCGTATTACGACGATCGAGGTCTAGGAGAGATGGCGCACAAGAAAGGCGTCGGCAGCTCCCGCAACGGCCGGGATTCCAATCCCCAGATGCTCGGCGTGAAGCGCTTCGCCGGCCAGTTCGTGACGGGCGGCTCCATCCTGGTCCGGCAGCGGGGCACCCGATTCAAGCCCGGCTTGAACGTGGGGCTCGGCTCCGACGACACGCTCTTCGCGAAGGTCGACGGCTACGTGAAATTCGCACGACGCGGAGATTCGCGCTACGTGAGCGTCGGCTCCAACCCGGTGTAACCTCCGGCGGGCCCCCCGGCCCGCGGTGTACGGCATGTTCGTCGACGAGATCGATGTGTTCGTCAAGGGCGGCGACGGGGGCGCCGGCTGCGTGAGCTTCCGTCGCGAGAAATTCGTCCCCTACGGCGGGCCCGACGGGGGAGACGGCGGAAACGGCGGCACCATCTGGCTCGAGGCCGATCCCGCGCTGACGACGCTGCTCGATTACCACTACAAGCGCCACTACCACGCCGAGCGCGGCACCCACGGGCAAGGCTCGAACCGTCACGGCGCCAGCGGTCGCGACACGATCTTGAAGGTCCCCCTCGGCACCGTCGTCGCCGATCGCGACACCGGCGAGCATCTCGGCGACCTGACGACCAAGGGTCAGCGCGTGATGGCGGTTCGCGGCTCGCACGGCGGGCGGGGCAACGCGCGCTTCGCCACCTCCACCAACCAGGCGCCCCGCCGCGCCGATCTGGGGCGCCCCGGACCCGAGCGGTGGCTCCATCTGGAGCTGAAGCTCCTGGCCGACGTCGGCGTCATCGGCTTCCCCAATGCCGGCAAGTCGACGCTCGTGTCCCGCCTGTCGGCGGCGCGCCCGAAGATCGCCGACTACCCGTTCACGACGCTTGAGCCCACGCTCGGAATCGTGCGAGCGGACGGTGAGCGGACGTTCGTGATCGCCGATCTGCCGGGGCTGATTCCGGGCGCCGCCGAGGGCAAGGGCCTCGGCCACCAGTTCCTGCGTCACACCGAGCGAACGCGCCTCTTGCTGCACATGCTCGATCTCGACCCGCAGGCGGGCCGCGATCCGATCGACGATCTGAACGTGATCAATCGGGAGCTCGCCGCCTACTCGGCCGCCCTGGCGACGCGGCCCCAGATCATCGTCGCCAACAAGGCGGATCTGCCGGACGCGGCTCCGAACCGCGAGCAGGTCGATCGGTTCTGCGCCTCGAAGGGGCTGACCCTGTTCGTCATCTCGGCCGTCACCGGTGCCGGTCTCACGGAGCTGGTGCGGGCCGTCGTCCGGCACCTCGATTCCATCTCGGCGTCGGCCTCGCCGGACGCGTCTGGAACGGCGACGGATGAGGAGCGCCTGACCCCGCGGTCGGCGCCCTCGCCGACGCCGCGCCCGTCATGAGCACGGCGCGCCGGCTCGGGCGCGTACGGCGGATCGTCGTGAAGGTCGGCAGCGGTCTCGTGACCACGCCGGGTACGGGCGCGGCCGCCGAGCGCATCGAGTCGCTCGCCGCCGACATCGCCGCGATTCGCGAGGGGCGACGGATCGTGCTGGTCAGCTCGGGCGCGATCGCGAGCGGCATGGCGCGACTCAAGCTGCCGGAGCGGCCGCGCTCCATCCCGGAGAAGCAGGCGGCGGCCGCGGTGGGCCAGTCCGTGCTGATGTGGCAGTACGAGGCGGCGTTCGGGCGCCACCACGTCCAGGTCGGCCAGGTGCTCCTGACCGCGCAGGACATATCCGACCGGGCGCGCTACCTCAACGCCAAGAACACGCTGCTGGCGCTCCTGAAGTTCGACGTCCTGCCGATCGTCAACGAGAACGACACGGTCGCCGTTGAGGAGATCAAGGTCGGCGACAATGACAACCTGAGCGCGCTGGTCGCCTCGCTGATCGACGCCGATCTGCTGGTGCTCCTCACCGACGTCGACGGGCTCTACACCGACGACCCGGCCGTCAACGCGCGCGCCCGGAAGCTCGACACCGTGGAAGCGGTCACCGAGGACATCGCGCGCCTCGCGCGCGACCGCGCGGACCGCATCTCGGTCGGCGGCATGGGGACGAAGCTCCAGGCGGCGCGCAAGGCGGCGGCCGCCGGCGTGCCCATGATCATCGCCAGCGGCCGTGAGCCCGGCGTCCTCGGGCGCATCGTCGCCGGCGAGCCCGTCGGCACCTACTTCGCGCCGAAGGCGGCCCGCCTGGGCGCCCGGAAGCGCTGGATCGCGTTCGCCGTCCCGCCGCAGGGATGGCTCACCGTCGACGCGGGCGCGCTGGACGCCCTCACGCAGCGTGGCAAGAGCCTCCTGCCTTCAGGCATAGTCGAGGTCAAGGGTGACTTCGCCTCGGGCGAGGTGGTGGCCCTCCGCGGCGGCACCGGCGGCGAGGAATTCGCGCGCGGCGTCGTGAACTTCGACGCGGCGGAGCTCAGAAAGATCAGGGGGGCGAAGACGCAGGAGATCGAGCGACGGCTCGGGTACAAGAGCTTTGACGAAGTGATCCATCGTGACAATCTGGTGATCCTCTAGGGGATGGCTATGGACGCCCGGACTCTCGTCGAAACCCGCGTCCGGGCCGCGCGCGCCGCGGCCCGCGCCCTGGCGCTCTGCCCGACCAGGACGAAGAACGAGGCGCTCACTCAGATGGCCCGGGGGCTCGTCGAGAAGGCCGAGGCGCTGCTCGAGGCCAACCGGGCCGACCTCGACCGCGCGCGCGGCCGGGTGACCAAGGCGTTTCTCGACCGCCTGACGCTCACCGAGGCGCGTATCGAGGAAATGGCCCAGGGGCTCCGTGAGATCGCCGCGCTTCCCGATCCGGTCGGGACCGTGGCCGAGTCGTGGCGCCGGCCGAACGGGATCGAGATCTCGCGGGTCCGCGTCCCGCTGGGTGTGATCGGCTTCATCTACGAGTCGAGGCCGAACGTCACGGCCGACGCCGGTGGCCTCTGCGTGAAGTCCGGCAACGCGGTGGTGCTGCGCGGGGGGAGCGAGGCAATCGAGTCCAACACCGCCATCGCGGCGGTGCTCGCGAAGGCCCTGGAGAAGGTGGGAGCACCGGCCGACGCGATCCAGTTCGTCGACACCACGGACCGAGCCGCCGTGGCTGCGCTGCTCGAGGCCGACGGGCTCGTCGACCTGGTCATCCCCCGCGGCGGCGAGGAGTTCGTGCGGTGGGTCAGCGAGCACTCGCGCGTGCCGGTGCTCAAGCACGACAAGGGGCTCGTGCACGTGTACGTGGACGCCGGCGCCGACCCCGCGATGGCCACGACGATCGTCGTCAATGCCAAGGCGCAGCGGCCGAGCGTGTGCAACGCGCTCGAGACGCTGCTGGTCCACCGCGACATTGCGCCGGGGCTCCTGCCGGGGCTGGCGGCGCGTTTGCGCGAGGCGGGCGTCGCGCTGCGCGGCTGCCCTCGGACGGTGGCGCTGGTTCCAGGAACGACGCCGGCCACCGACGCCGACTGGGACACCGAGTATCTCGACCTGATCCTCGCCGTTCGCGTGGTCGACGACCTCGACGCGGCGATCCGGCACATCGAGCGGCACGGCTCGGGCCTGGCGGAGGCGATCGTGACGAGTGACCTCGCCCACGCCCGCCGCTTCACGCGCGAGGTCGACGCGGCCGCCGTCCTCGTGAACGCGTCGACACGGCTCGTGGACGGCAACCAGTTCGGCATGGGCGCCGAGATGGGGATCTCGACCTCCCGGGTTCACGCCCGCGGGCCGGTCGGTGTGCGGGAATTGACGACGACCAAGTTCGTCGTGCAGGGCGACGGGCAGGTACGGGACTAGGTGCCCTTCCGGACTGGCCTTTTCGGCGGATCGTTCAACCCGATCCACTACGGGCACCTGCTGCTCGCCGACGAGGTTGCGGACGCGCTCGAGCTCGACCGCGTGCTGTTCGTGACCGCGCCCCAGCCGCCGCACAAGCCGAACGCGCAGCTGGCGCCCGCCGCGGACCGACACGCGATGGTCGAGCTGGCGGTCGCCGGCCATCCGAAGTTCGCCGCCTCCGACGTCGAGCTGCGCCGCGCCGGCCCCTCGTACACCGTGGACACGCTCGCCGCGCTCGGCATGCCCCGCGCCGAGGCGTTTGTGATCGTCGGGTCGGAGACGTTCCTCGACCTGCTCACCTGGCGGACGCCGCGACGCGTCGCCGAGCTCGCGCAGATCGTCGTCGTGCCGCGGGCCGGGAGCGCATTCGATCCGGACAGCGCAGCGGTGCAGAAAGTCGTGCATGAGATCGGCGAGTCGCCGCTGGTCGTTCGCGCGACCTCGCTGCCCATCTCCGCGTCGGACATCCGGCGGCGGGTGCGCGAGGGACGCTCCATCGCGTACCGGGTGCCCGACGCGGTCGCCGTGTACATCCGGACCAAGCGGCTCTACCGCGGCGCGGGCGCGTGACGATGCCGTCCGCCGAATGGAAGGCGCGTCGCGCCGCCCGGGTGGCCCTCGACAAGCGTGCGGGCGACCTGGTCGTGCTCGACGTCCAGCGCGTGTCGAGTGTCACGGACTATTTCCTCATCTGCAGCGGCCAGTCGCGGACCCATCTGCAGACGATCACCGACGCGATCCGCATCGAGCTCAAGGGAGACGGCGTGCAGCCGCGCCACGCCGAGGGGGTGGCGGAGAGCGGCTGGGTCCTCCTCGACTACGGCGACGTCCTCATGCACGTGTTTCTCGAGGACACCCGCGCGTACTACGCGCTCGAGCGGCTGTGGGGCGACGCGCCGACCCTGCCGCTCGACGGGGTGTGACGCCGACGCGAGCCCGGCGCGTGAAGGTATTGCGCGCTCTCGGGTCGCGTGCTAGCGTCTACTCCTTGAGTGCGCGCCTTGGTGGTGGGAAGGAGGTTCAGATGCGCAAGGATCGGCTCGCATACTTCAAAAAGCAGCTCATCGAGAAGCAACGGCAGCTGACCGAAGAGGTCGGGCGAACCGCCCTCTACGGAAAAGACCAGGAAGACGATTCCATCAAGGACCTCGGCGACCAGGCGAACACGGCGTACACGAGAGAATTCTTCTTCGAGCTGGGCAACGGTGACCGCCGGTTGCTGCGGGACGTCGTCTCCGCGCTCCAGAAGCTGGACGACGGCGCGTTCGGCTCGTGCGAGCGGTGCGGCGAGCCGATTTCCGAAAAGCGGCTCGAGGCCCTGCCGTTCGCGCGCCACTGCATCGGCTGCCAGCGGGTGATCGAGGAAGAGGAGCGGATGGCCACGGGCTAGCCGTGCCCGGGTCCGTCGCGCTCCCACCCTGCGCGCCGCGCGAGTCACCGCGTCCGTGAAGTTGCCGGTCTCCCTCCGTTCCCTCCTGTCTCTCGGCATCACGCTCAAGAGTCTGCTGAGCTTCGGCACGGCGCCGGGTCCCATGGCGGACGACATCGCGACGACCGAGCTCTTGCAGCGCGCCGAGGACGCGCGGCGGCTGGGTCGCCCCGACGACGC
>Ga0137381_10003643_pt1 | contig 11029 bp, 10 predicted proteins | sample SagtaG_16_FD_104808 | JGI IMG/M metagenome (GOLD analysis project Ga0137381, IMG submission 104808) | Vadose zone soil microbial communities from Sagehorn Ranch, Mendocino, California, USA - Sage2_L_115_16 metaG | ecosystem: Environmental > Terrestrial > Soil > Vadose zone | place: USA... | reverse complement strand
TCCGTCGGATCGATCAGGTTGAAAAAATAGGGGGTGATGGCCAGGGCAAGTTTGGTATTGGCTAATCGGGTGCCCGCGTATTCCTCCGGCGTCAGCGTTGGCATCAGGCGCTGGAGCTGGGCGAGGGTGGTGATCCGGTTTCTTAGCTGCCAGTGCCAACTGTTCCAATCCCGGTCCGGAACATCGCTCCAAAAACCGCGGCCGGCTGAATGAAACACTTTGAGTTTGTTGAGTAGGGCCTGTGACCCCGAGTCATCCCGGCTCGTCCCCGCTGACGTTGAACCACGCATTTTTGGCGAACTATAGGTTTGGCCAACATCCTGTCAAGGCCACGGCAAAAATTCACCTGTGGCCGCTCTCAATGCGATCTTCCCAGGCTTGATCAAGCAACCTTCATTTATTGGGACAGGTTAGAGCCGGTACCGCTCAGATTGCCTACCTGAGTGGTGTTAGCCGTGCAGATCCGGCGTAGTACCAAGGTGTTGCGCGCCGTAGTAGAGAAACGGCAACCCCCTCGTGGAAGGGGTGATTCAGTCCCTCTTCAGCTCGCTATGGCGATCAGATGCCATAATATAGGCCTCAGGGCCGCGTTTGGTTAACGGCGGCACTGATTGCTCTGGAAGTCATTCTGTTGCTGGTAGTTATGGCGGAAAAACCCGCGGCTGAACGCCTTTCCTCGACCATCTTCGCCCTTCGGCGCTTTTCTCACTTGGACAGCCAGAACGCCGCTATTCAATCCTCGGGTCGCTCGCCGCTTGGCGCCATCTTCACCAACCTAGGATCGAAACGACCGATCGCTTCCACCAAGTCGCTCTGTGCGGCCATCACTTGGTGAATGTCCTTATAGACCATCGGCACCTCGTCGATGCCGGCGGAGATGAGCGTGACGCCGCGTTCGCGCAGGTGCGCGTTGACCTCCTTCCAGTTGAACGTTTGCGCTGCACGTGTGCGGCTCATCACGCGACCAGCGCCATGGGCGGCCGAGTTCAATGATTCCGCATTTCCTTTGCCGCGCACCACGAATCCCGGTGACGCCATCGAGCCGGGAATAATACCCAGCACGCCCGCGCCCGCCGGCGTGGCGCCTTTGCGATGCACGATCACCTCGCGCTCCACGCCATTGATCACGTGCCGCTCCTTCCAGGCGAAGTTGTGATGGTTCTCGATGTCGAGCAACACCCGGGCGCCGAGGTTGGCCGCCACGTGCCGATGGATGAGCGCATGGTTGGCCGCCGCGTATCGGCCCATCAACTCCATCGCCGCCCAATACTCCTGGCCGTCCGCTCCATCGAGCGAGAGCCAGGCAAGCCGGCTCATTTCCTTCGGCAGCTTGGGGCGCCGCTGCGCGGCGACTTTGCTGTAGTGGTTGCAAACGGCCGCGCCGGTACCGCGACTGCCGCTGTGGCTGAGCAAGGCGACATATTCGCCCGGCGCCAGTCCCACCGCGCTGTCCAGCACGGTGAACGTGCCAAACTCGACAAAATGATTGCCGCTGCCGCTGGTGCCAAGTTGCGCCCAGGCGCGGTCTCTATTCGACTTCGTGATCGGACTCACGTTCCAATCGGCCTCCAGCACCTCGTGGTCGCGCCGCTCCCGGAACGTCGAGCCAACGCCGAAGCGCGTCTCCGCCTCGATGGCGCGCGTGAGCCGGTCCTGCCTGCGCTCCAGGTCGTGCGCGGGAATATCCAGCACGGTCAACTTCATGCGGCAGGCGATATCGACCCCCACAGCGTAGGGGATGACCGCGTTGTCCGTGGCGAGCACGCCACCGATGGGCAGGCCATAGCCGACGTGCGCATCGGGCATCAACGCGCCCGCGACCGAGACCGGCAGAAAACAGGCGTTCTCCATCTGCATCACAGCGTCGGGCTCGAGTCCTTCACCCCACTGGCAATACTTTGCTGGCTCGGTTCGCGACGGGGGAGGCGCCTCGAGTAGCGCCCGCGCGAAATCGCCGCGCAATGGGTCATCCGTGAACGCGGCGGGATTTCGCACAATCGCCGCGACTTCCTCGCGCAACCGCGTCTTGTCGCCGCCGCCGAGAATGAGCTTACTGATGAAATCCGTCGCGCGCCGCTGCGCAGCACCGAGCGGCACGCCAAGAGAGATGAGGTCTTTGGTGTTCATGAGAAAATCGGAAGAGCCGCGGTCAGTTCCAGCAGCTCGTCAAACGTGACCCGGGCGAACGACTTCAAAACCTGCCTCGACGGCGGCTTTGGACTGTCCTTCATCGTGCGTCATCAGACGCGAGACTTTCAACTCCTCCATCGCGGCCAAGTGCAAACGATCCAGCGTGCGGCAATGGACGTCGCCGGAACGCCGGTGTTGGCGCAACGCAGTTTGGAACACCGCGCCGGGCAAAGTCCGAAACTCGTAAGGGGGCTGATTGCGAAGAGCGGCAAATTGCGCTTCCAACCGGCGCCACCGCGGCAAGGTGTAGTCGCCTCCGAGATAAGCGGCCTTTAGTTGCACCGAGGTCTCCATCTCCGCGAGCTCAGAAACCACCACCCCGGTTTCGGCGGCGATCGCGTCGATCACCGCTGAACTTTCCGGCTCATTCCACAGCAACTTGAGCAGTGAACTGGAATCCAGATAGATCATCTTGCGGCGGAAAGTTTCCGGTCCTCACGGTCAGCCTGGAGATACTTGTCCACCAGGCGAACCTGCTTGTTGCCCCAAAACTTCTTGAGCCACCGCTTGTGCGCCGCGGGATTCCAGCGCTTGCGTTTGGCCCTGGTTTCGGCGACTCGAACCAGCTTGGCCACCGGCCGTCCATCACGGGTGACGAGGAGTTCGTGCTCGATCTGCAACGACTTTTCCATTTCCGGCCACCGGAGCCGCAAATCCCGAATCGTGATGGTTTTCACGGATAAAGTGTAACATGTTTCACAGCACGGTCAACCCCAGCGTTCCTGCCGCCAGGGCTGAGTCTGGAAATTCAACCCCTCGCCGGCCGCGGCTTGCCGCCGCCGCAGAGGATGAATTTGGAACTAAAATCCGTCGCCCGTCCCTGCGCTGCACCGAGCGGCAGGCCGAGGGAGAGGAGGTCTTTGGTGTTCATACATTACAAACGGTCGGCCGAGCGTGGATTGGATCGCGTTCTCCATTTAGTGCGCGCCGACGCGGCAGAAGGCGGGGCAATTCTTGAGTGCAATTTATTTGATCAAGGCTCACCGGCACTGCGGAAGAACTGAACACTGGAAGCGGCGTCTGGTACCAAGAACTCGACTCGTCCGTTCTGGTCAGCAACGACGGTTTGGAGATCAATCCAATCTAAGAGGTTGGCCGATGTCTGCAAGGTGCAGGTTGCGCCCGGCACCGCTCCCCGCGTGATCCCCCAGTTCCCATCGTTTCGCTTCTGGAGCGACAGAATAGCGGCCTCAACCGCGCCGATGTCGCAGCCGCGGCCTTGCGGGCGGGGCACGCCGCGCTGGTCGGTGGCGAGGCAGAAGGCCGGGTTCGCGGCATCGATGGCCGGGCTGCCCGGGCGTAGCGCCATCGTCAGGGTCGGTCCGCCGTAAGCGCCCAGGGGAGCCAGCATCGGGTCCATAGTGTTGTAGCCGCCCGGCGCCGAGAAAGCACAGGTTGCATCTGAACTGATGCTGTTGCCGTTGTCAATGAGTGCGCCGGCGCAGTTACTCGGGACGTTCGACGACAGAATCGAGTTGCGCACATAAACCTTACCGCTGCTGAGATATACTCCTCCGCCGAGAGCCACGCTGGAACTGCTCCCGAAGCTGCCGGCGCCCGTGCCCGTGTTGACGCTATTGGCAGCGATCGTAACGTGCGTCAGGATGGAGGTGTTGTTGAGAAAAAGTGCGCCGCCGTACGCGCTGCTCAGAGGAAAGCTCGGAAAGGTGATGTCCCCTCCTCGGGCGACATTGGCCGTCAGGGTGCAGTTGAGCATTTGGAGATTGCCGGAAGATGCCACCGCACCTCCGCGGGCATATCCGGCTGTGCCGACCGCCGGACCCTGCAACCCGCCCTTCGCCACATTGCCCACGAAGCAAGAGTTGGAAATAACCGCATCGCAGAACAGCTTTACCTGTCCCTGTACGCCCGTTGCCATGAAGGAGAGCATGAGCGCGCCTCCATCGGCGCTGCCGGCATTGCTACCGCTGCCGATAATAATTCCATCGCCGCCGGCCACCTTATTCGTGGCGAACGTGCAACCGCTGATCCAGAGAGACCCGGCCGCTTGGAAAAGCGCTCCGGCCGCGGCATCGCAAAACCAGCGGCCGCCACCGACGGACTGGCGCTCAAACCGGCTATCGAAAATGACCGTCGTTCCCGCAAGACAATACAAGGCACCGGCGACCGCCGAGCCGCTGCTTGGATTGTAACCATTGGCCGGACCCGGAACGCTGGCCGGCGCCGAGTTACTGATAAAGCGACAACTGGCAATCGTCACCAGACCGGTGCGGCTGTAAATAGCACCGCCGACGGAGGGACCGCCGCTACCGCCTTTGGATGGAGTTGAGGAGGGGGCAGGCCCGCCCTGGCCTCCCTGGGCGACGTTATCGCTGAACACCACGTTCGTCAGCCGCAACGTGCCCGTATCGTTGTAAATCGCCCCGCCCAAGCCGCCGCCGCCGAAGTTGAACGCGATGGTCCCGCTGACGCCGGGTCCGCCGATGCCGCCGAAAGCGGCATTATTTGCGAACAGACAATCGGTCGCTTGCAACGTCCCGGCCTGGTTCCACACCGCGCCTCCAAGGCCGTCGCCGCCGCTGCCATTGCCGACCGACGAATTTGTCCCTCGCACGAATCCGTCAGCCAGCGACAGATGTTTTAACTCGAGGGCCGCACCCGGTTTAATCTCGAATAATCGCACGGAATTGCCGCCGCTGATCGTCACTTCATGCCCGGCCGCATCGACAGTGGTGTCGTTGCCGATAATCAGCGGGCCGGATAGCCCGACAACGCCGTCGCAGGCAAACGTGACCTGTCCGCCCCCGCTGAGCGCGGCCCGCAAATCGGTTTCGGTGCAATTCGTCACCACGCTGTCCGCCCGGCTAAAACCCGCACTCGCCAGCGCCAGGCAGAGGCAAAGGGCGGTCCGAGAGAGTGTTGAACGCACGAGTGCGCTCGCCCATTGCGTTATCTGCCCCGCCAGGATTTCTGCCTGCATGATTCCGTTTGTGTATTTCTCGGGCCTGAAGCGGTCACCGTTGTCCAAAATGAAGCGGTGCTACTTCACAGGCGCTCGCGATGGGACATCCCTCTATCATAAACTGTGGCGCTTTGCGAGCACTTTCGGCATCGCAGGTCTAACAGCCCGTCGAAAAAGCGGCTTGTAGCGGCGCTCTGTGAGCGCCGACGCGTATATTTCTGCGGGAATCCGGCGGTCACAGACCGCCGCTGCAGTGTCAGGCGAGTTTTTAAACGGACTACTAAAGTGGTTTTCGCGTTGACCACGGATCGGGGACCAGCCCGCTTCATGCTGCGCGAATTGTTTCTGCATTCTTCCTTCTTCCTTCTGCATTGACGAAGAGACCGCTGCACCACTGCAATGCTTGCAACCCAACGCGACGCGAAGGCGGAGTTGAACCGCCGCAGCCAGGTCTGTGCGGTCCTGGCCGGCACCGGTGTTCGCGTCGCGGAAAATGGTTGGAGCGCGGCTGTGGTCGCAGACCCAGCCGCAGGGCGTTGGAGAAGATTGGCGTGCTGCGGCTGATGCTTCGCACACAGCCGCGCGCCGGCAGTTGGCCGGGCGGGAGTTGCGCCCGCGTGGATGCCTGCTTTCCATTGCCGCCTTTAAAATCTTGCTCGCGGAGCCGCCTGACCCGTCCGTTGAACCGCGCCCGCGCCATCAGTCCATCTTTGGGGGATCCGTCAAACTGGATCTCTCCCCATTTGGCGCGGATTTAGTGCTTGCCTTTTTTCACGATTTGCGTAGGAATAGAACCGGCGAAGCGAAGAGCACTGGTCCAAATACCGGGTTTGAGATCTTTGTCCGGGGCGTCAGGACTGATTCGCTAGACGAATCCTCATCCCGCTTGCGGGAGCGCCAATCTCATTGTGCCATTGCTTCGCCATTTCTTTTTTGACGGCAAACAGCGAACAACTCGACAGGGAGCCGCCGAGCCGCCGAGCCGTTCGCCCGATGCATATGTGCAAATCGTTGGCGAACGCAACGCGTGGATCGTCCCCGACGTGGCCGTCACCGGCGCCACCGCCTTCAGCCGTTTGGTGAACGAAACGCTCGGACTGTCGTGCGAAACCAAACCACCGCCAAGTGAACCTTGGCGCGCGCGTCGGTTGCCTCCAGGCGGCGACACAGGAGCACGCTGATCGTTCGGCGTATTCCTGAATTGGAAGCCGTGTTGGAATTCCCCCAGCCTTTGCGGCTTCGCAGGCCGCCGCCTGGACTGTTCGGCTAACGGGATACCTCAAACCGTCTTAGCAAGTCCGATCCTGAACGATTGCCTTGCCGCTGCTCATCCCTCGGAGGCGGGATTTTAACCAGATCAGTCGATGATCAGCGGCCCGTCGAAGCGCTGGCACCGAACAACAAACCCGAAGGTTGAATTCCCGCCCCGGCTGGCGAGCTCTGCTTCAGGTCATCGAATGCCTTGAGCACTTGGTCGGGGCGCGCCCGGACTGCGAGGCTCTCGGTCAAATTCACCCAGCGGATCGCGCCGATTGAGTCGATCAGGAATTCGGCGGGGCGGGCGACGTCGCTGCCCTTAGGTCCGCCGCCTAGGTGCAGGAGATCGTAGCGCCGGATGACCTCGGCCTTCGAGTCGGATAGGAAGGTATAAGTGAAGCCCAGCTTTTGGCAGTGCCGGCGATTGACCTCCGGCGCGTCAACGCTGATGGCGACCACGCGGATGCCGCGCGTGTTGAAGTCCGGGAGCCGCTGCTGAAAACTCCGCAACTCGGAGTTGCAAAGCGGTCACCAGTAGCCGCGGTAGAAAATCAGCAAGACGCCGTTGGCTCTTGCGCTTCCCGCGCCGGGCGGCGGCGAGGAGAGGAGCTCGGCGAGCGCCACCGGCTTGCCATTTTGATCCGGCAGAGTGAAATCCGGCGCCTTCTCCCCGACGCGCGGCGCTGCCGCCGAAGCCGGCACCTGCCTGAACTCGTAGAAAACGCCGAATACGAACAAGCTCACGGCCACCACGCTGAGAGCGGTCAGGATGGAGCCGAGGATTTTGCCGCGATAGAGTTCCGGCTGCCGAAAGGCCCGTGTCAGGCCCCGAAAGAGCAAAACTCCGCCCGCCAAAAAAAGCAAAAGGTTCGCCCACGGAAAATCTCGCGTGATGGGAAACAACGCAAAGATGGGGATGTAACTCAAGACCCCGGCGACTACAAGAAGAAATCCCGCCCACAGTGAGAGATTCCAGTAACGCTTCATAGACGTTTGCATGACAGCGCGTCTTTAACACTCCACGGGGAGAATTGCAAGCGGCGAGACGGGACGCAGCAGCAGCAACCCCACACCTTCACCGCAGTCCTTCATCGTTCTGCATTCAGAATCCTTCATTCAGAGAGTGGCATCCGTGGCCGGAGTCGCACCGGCCAGGCTCTGCTTGAAGGGCAGGCCGCGAGCCCACGGCCATTGAATTCAAGGCGAAGGGCGCCTTTCCCAGCCCCCATCGGGGCGGCATATATGTAGATAGCGAACGGCAAAAACCAAAGCTCCGTAGGACTTGAATCCGCCTTCACGTCGGATTCAAGTCCTACGGAGCTGCGGCCTCACTCTTCCGGTCGGCGAGTCGCCCGTGCGACCCATTTTCCGGACACGCTCTAAAAGAGTCCAAACAGCGGCGGCGACGCACAAATTCACCGGCGTAACGTACAGACCATGTCCCGGAGGGACCATCGAGAATAGCCCAGCCTTTCAAGGCTGGGTTAAGCAGCAGTGAGGAGCAAGTCCCGAAGGGACGGCTGAAATCATCTATAACTAATGCGGAAACACCGGACTCGAGTCTTGACGCATTGAGGATGGCTCCGATACTCTTGCGGACACGCCGCGAAGGCTTCGGGTGAAGTATCCGGACGCCAACTTATTGGAACCCGAAACATCGGAGCGCGCCATAGCTGCCGACGGCTTACCGTAACGGCGTATTTGACCCTGTGAATTTGATGACATCGAATCAAGCCGCCAAAACAACGTTTCGCAGAGGTATCGATGTGACTACCGATGGAATCAGCACCGAAGATTGGGAGGTCGTTAAAGACTTCGCCGCGAAGATTGCAAATGCTGTGTGCGCTGAGGACAACGCGAATTCACAGCGCCTCACTGAGGACCTTTTGCGTTACCTCGAACGCCTGGAGACCAAGTACGGCAGGCTTCCCAGCATAATCGCGACCAAGGCGGACTACACGACGGAGCTTAACCAGCGGGTTCAACTGTTGAAGCAAGCTTACGCGCTGGCCAAACAGTCAAACGACAAGGTAAATATGACCCTCACGGCATCATCACTGGCACAACTATTTGTTGAGGAGACATTGGACTTGAAAACCTCAAGCGGCGGGCGAAGCCAAGTTCGCTTGCGTAAATGCGCAACCACCAAAGGGTGCTAGTCGCACGGAACTGGCCGTTTTTGAACTGACCACACGGGCAGGCGTGCCATGCACATTCATTAGGGCCGGGACAAGAAGGGGGCGACGGCCAGCGAGCACGACCGATCTGATTTCCGCACATTCTCTCAGCCTGACCAATCGCTAATAAGTCGCGCGGCCGCCGGACAGGTCGAAGACCGCGCCGGTGCTGAAGGAACAGTCCTGCGAACAGAGCCAGGCGACCAGCGCGGCGGCCTCCTCCTTCCGCCCAAAGCGGCCCATTGGAATTTTCGAGAGCATGTATTCGATATGCTGCGGGGTGACTTGTTTGAGGATGTCCGTTTCGATTACCGCCGGGGTAACGCAGTTCACGATGACGCCCGACTTGGCCAGCTCTTTGCCGATGGATTTCGTCAACGCGATCACCCCGCCCTTGGCCGCGCTGTAATGGGAGGCATTCGGGTTGCCTTCCTTGCCGGCGATCGAGGCGATGTTGACGATGCGGCCATAACCGCGCTCGATCATGCGCGGCACGATCGCATGGCAGCAGAGATAAACTCCAAAGAGATCCACCTGCAAGACCTCCTGCCATTCGGCGGGTGTCAATTCCCAGGTCATTTTGCTCGCGCCGGCAATGCCGGCATTGTTCACAAGAATGTCGATCGGGCCGAATCGTTTGGCTGTTTTTTCCGTGGCCGCCTGCACCGACTCCGGTTTGGTGACGTTGACGACTACCGCTTCGATCTCGTCTGGGGCGGCCAGGCTATCGGCGGCGGCGGCAAGGCCTTCGCGGTCCATGTCCCAGAGACTGCAGCGGGCGCCCGAAGCGAGCAGGCGTTCAACAATGGTGAAGCCAATGCCCCGCGCCGCGCCGGTGACCACCGCGTTTTTGTCGTGCAAATCGATTTGGTTCATTTGAATGCGCCGTTATTCCTGGCGAGTGGCAGGATCAATCCAGCGCCAGCAAACGGCGCCCAGCAGACAAATCGCGCCACCCAGACTAATTCCCCATGCCCAACCGAATGCGCCGCTAATCAGCGGCGTGAGCACCGGCGCCAACATGCCGCCGAGATTGCCACCGGTGTTGCAGATCGCCGCGGCCGTCCCGCCGCGCCGGCCACCCAGTTCGACGGCCGTCGCCCAAAACGGCGCCTCGCTCACGCCGAGCGAGCCTAGGGCCAGCGTGAACCAGGTGACAATCCAAAGCGGCTCACGCGCGAGAATCCCCAAACCCAGTAGCGCCGCGCCCGCAACCATTCCCGACGCCGAAACCAGGCCGCGCGCCAGGCGCGGACCGAAGGAGCGCTGCAATCGGTCCGCGAGCCAGCCACCACACGGCATGGTCAGGGCCATGGCCAGTTGCGGAATGCCCGCGTAAAAGTGGCTGGCTTTTTCGCCCAGATGCAACTCTTTGTCAAAATAGTACTGCATCCAATAGACGAACAGATATTGGAAGTAACCTACCGCCGCATAACTCAACGTGAGCAAGAGCAGGCTCCGGTTCGTCAACAAGCTCCGCCAGCCCGCGGCCGGCGCGGCGGGGGCGTTTTCCGCGCCCGGCTGGTTGCCGGCGATAAGCCGCTGCTCGCGGCGATTGATCCAGCGGTGTTGCGCCGGCTGCTCGGTCGCATAGAGGGCGAAGAGCAAGCTGAGCGCGGCCATGAGACCGCCGGTGATTAGAAACGCCACCGGCCAATCGAACCAGTGAATCAGCGCGCCGAAACCCTTGTAACTTGCGGCCACTCCGATGATCGCCGCGCCGGTGACCAGCCCGTTGGCCCGTCCGCGCTCGGAAAATGGAAACCAGTTTCCCACGGCCCGCGCGCTCCCGGGATGCAGCGGAGTGGCAGACAACCCCATCAACGACCGGACCACGATCAAGCCGGCCAGGGCCTGGCTCGCGGCGTGGCAGATGAAGCCGATCCCGCCGGTCAGCGCGCCGAACAACGCTGTGCCAAAGCCCATGGTTATGAGCGCGACACGCGCCCCGCATCGGTCGATGTAAAAGCCGCCGGGGATCATGCCGATCGAATAGACCAGCAGGAAGGCCGAATAGACCGCGCCCATCTTCGTCGGCGAAATGGAATACTGCTCCATGATGCGGTCGTTGCCGGCCACGGACATGCTGACGCGATTGAAGTGGCTCAGGAAACACAAGGCCATCAGCAGCGCCAGGATGTGCCAGCGGACGCGGGTCGATTGCTCCTCGGATAAACGAAGCGAGTGGACGCTCGCGGAGGTGGCCGGTTCGCTCATGTTCGGCTCGGATTAACCGCCGGATTCCGCGACCAAATAGCGCTCGATGAATTCCTCATTCAAGGTGACGCCCAACCCCGGCGCGTCGGGCACGGTGATCCAACCATCCTTGGCCTGCATCCGTTCGAGCGTCAGCTCGTGGCGCATCGGTGAATCATCCACGCTGTCTTCGAAAAGGAACGCGTCCCGGCAGGTGCTCAGCCAGTGCAGCGAAGCGGCGACGGTGACGGGGCTGGTATAACAATGATTGCAAAGCCGCGCGCCG
>Ga0137381_10003642_pt1 | contig 11031 bp, 8 predicted proteins | sample SagtaG_16_FD_104808 | JGI IMG/M metagenome (GOLD analysis project Ga0137381, IMG submission 104808) | Vadose zone soil microbial communities from Sagehorn Ranch, Mendocino, California, USA - Sage2_L_115_16 metaG | ecosystem: Environmental > Terrestrial > Soil > Vadose zone | place: USA... | reverse complement strand
GCCCTAGCGAGCCACGCCTTCGCCTGCTGGCCGACGATGTCCACGAGATTACCCATCGCGACGTTGAGATCCACCAGATGCAGGCCCCAGTCCGCCAACACCTGACCGTTCCCAACGATATCGCCAATGATGTCGTCGGTGCGCGGGCCGGATGGATCGCCGTGCACCGTCACCTCGAGATAGGTTGCGTTGTCATTGGACGTGCACTGGGCCGTGAGCAGCCCGGGAACGCTTACCCATGGCGTGTCGATGGGCCGCTCCGGGACGACCCACGGTTTGGGCGGAGTCGTTCCCGTGATGGTACGGCCATCCATGGAGAGATACGGGTGCAACTCTCCGACGCCGCCACCGAGCGCCGCCGGGTTCGTGCACGCGGCGGCCATGTTCTGGCCGGTGACTTTGCCGAACCGCGTGTTGGCTGGCGGCGGCAGCGTCGAGCGGAACGAAGCGTACGTGATGACGCAGCCGATCTGCGAAGCCGAATGGCAAAGCGGCAGGTGCTGGAAAGCGCCGCCGACGTCCTTCCCGCGCGGAACGGCCAGCGTGGTGCCAGGCAGGATCGCCGAAACCATGCGCGACTGCACCGGTTTGCCGTCGATCTCTTTCCGAATGAGTTCCGCGAGGATGAACGAGCCCTGCGAGTGGCCGATGAGCACGAAGCCGCGACCCTTGTTGTCGTGCTCGAGATAATAGTTCCACGCATCCCGCACGTCGTCGTACTGGAGGCCGCGGTCCAGTGATGCGCCGCCACCTCCGCTGCCAAGCAAGCGGCGGAGTCCCGCCAGAGTGACCTGCCGGTACAGCGGCGCGTACCGGCGGCACTTCGATCCGAAGCGCGCGAACTGCTGCCGGATGACGTTCAGTTCAGCAGGATCGGCGGTCATGTCGCTGTTCGGCGACGGGTCGGTCGACACCGTCGGATATACGTAGAAACAATCGATCGGCGCGTTCGCATCGGCGGTCCACGTCTCCCGGCTCAACCTGCCGTCGGCCCCGACAACGGTGGCCGTGAGGTCGGCGTCGCAGGCGTCATGCTGGCCGGGCCGGCAGAGCCATGACCTGCCGTCGCCGTAATCGTTCGGTTGTTGGGCAGATGTTGATGCGGAAGACTGTGCCGGTTGGGCTGACGCCGTTCCCGCGAAACACAGATGTGCGGCAAGTGCCGCAAATATAAACTGCTTTAACACTGAAGCCTCCCGCGTTCGGTCAACGTTTCACCTCGACCCCGGTGGCTTCGCCTGGTCGGTGGGAATGGCGTTGGCAGGCGGCGCACCCGGGCCGGACGAGCCGAGCAGCAGTTTGCGGCCGTCAGGGAATGTCACGTTGCGTCCGTTCGCTCGCAGCAGGGAATAGTCTCGCGCCTGATAGCCGTCAACGACGATTTCGGTTCCCACTGGCAGGGTGTCTCTCGTGACGCCACGCCTGAGCAGCGAGTTCGGACTTCCGCCCTCGACCATCCAGACTTCCTTGGCTCCATTCGGCTTCGTTACCTCGACGTGGATCCAGGCGTGGGGATTGACCCACTCGATCTTCACAATCTTGCCCTTCAGCAGAACTGGCCGGTTCGGGTCGAATTCACCTCCAAACGCATGATGCGCGATCGCCGGTATGGCAGCGGCGAGCAAGAACGCCGCTGCTCCGGCAAGGGAAACCAGGACCTTCATTCGCATCGGAATCACCCCAATCGTTTTCCGTTCTGGTTCACTTCTTTGTCTTCGCCGCCTCGTCAGCCTCTCGCAGCCGCGCGCCGCGCAAAACATCGCCCAGCGCGTAATTAGCCTCGTGGCAGGCGTATTCATAAATATGTTCGCCGGTTGCCGGCCAGGTGTATTCGCCGGTCCAGGGCTTTGCCCACGTTGCAGGATCCTCGATCGTGAAGCGATAGAGCAGCGTTTTGGCGTCGACGCGCGAGAAGCGCTCGATCACGTGCAGATCCTCACTCGATCCTCTGAACCGGGTCTTGTCGGTGAAATTGGTGGTGTCGACGACCAGCGTGTCGCCCTCCCAATGACCGACCGAGTCGCCCATCCACTTGCGGATTTTTTTCGGAAGATGCTGCGTGTTCATCCGGACGATTCGGGCATCGTGGACCATCTCGGTTAGGATCATCACCGCATCCCGCGTCTGCACGATCTGATGGAGATTGTTGTAGAAATAGTTCGGCAGCACCGGCGGGCCCGATGTTGAACCAAATCCGAGCAAACAGCGCTCGCCCAGCGGACGGCGTTCCGGATCGTCGTAGGCGCCGGGCGGTTCGAGGCCAGGATCGTTGGTTTCCTGCGCGTCCGACGTCGGCCTCGCCAGGAGCGCGGCCACACGCTGCCGCGCCGCCGGCGTGAGGGGAGGCACTCGGCCGTCAGGCGGATCGATGATGAGCGACGTGCGCCTTTCTCCGTTGACAATGGTGTACGTCGAACCGGGATCGAGCCAGAATGTGTTATAGCCACCCACGTTCCCCGCGGGTCCGGCCGAACCGTCCCCGCCCTTCGGCGGGGCCTGCCGATCGCCTTGGATTGGCCGATCCCCCTGCTCCTTCCGCGCGGCGGCCTCGTTCTCGAGCTTGGCCGCCTCTTGAGCCGTGAGCACCGCCTTCGCTCCGGCGGGCCGCTCCAGCGGTGTCAACGTGGCCAGGTCGTAAATGCCCTGAAGGTCCGGATGGCCGTCCGGCATACGAACTGGGACCTTCGGTGTCTGGCCAGCCGTTCGCGCGGGGTTCAGGGACACCGTGGCGATTGCCATTCCCAGCAGGGCCGTCAACGTAACGAATTGATTCGTCATACTGGCACCTTTCGCCGCGCCGATTAACGGTCGAGCGGCTTCCTGCGCCACTGGCCGTACATCAACTCTTCCACGAACTCGACGCATTTGAAATCCATGAGCTGCGCGTTCTTTTCCTGACGCCGGTAGAGCGGCATGCTCATCTTCCAGGGACGCGTGAACACCTTCGGATCCTCGATCGTCGCTTCGTACGAGATCACATCAGGGCTGGTGCGCGTGTAACGCTCGATGACGTGCAGCGCGTCGCTGTGGAAATTCCCGGCTCGATCGAACCAGGTTTGGTCGTTCATGCCCTTCACGTCGACGACCAGCGTCTCTCCCTCCCAGTGGCCGACCGATTGTCCCATCCACGAGTCGACGGGAGGCGGTCCCGGATCCTTGAGATAGATGTTGCGCACCGCGCCGGCATACTCGTAAGTGATGAAGATCACGTTCGTGTTCTGAAAGATTTGAAACGGGTAAGGCATATAGGTGGCGCGCGGGACGCCCGGCAGATAGCACTTGATTTCCGGATCAGCGGTTAACCAGTTCTCCTGGTTCTCCTTCTTCTTCGCAAGGGCATCCGGCTGGTAAGGGATCTCGTCACCCTCAACCACGCCGAGGCCGGGCGGAACTGACCCGACGGCGCCGAGCGCAAGCACGGGCGCCGCGGGTACCGGACCGTAGGGTCCTGACCTGAGCGCCATCGCAGGCCGCGCAGTATGGGCTTGAATGTCGTAATTGGCTTCGTTGAGCGCCTGCCAGACCCCGTTGAGGTCCGGCTTGCCGCTGGCTGTCCGCGGCGCACGATACACCGGCGCCTGGCCGGCCACCGGCATAAACGCGACCGCAAGCACTGCACCCACGGCAGCCACAGCGACAGCCGTTATCACGTTATTCTGAACCTTTTTCCACATTCGACAGGACCCTGTTCTTTGCGTCGAATATACGGCAACCGAGCTTTACGAGGGAAGAGAGAATCACCCGCGGAATCGTGGGTGTGGGAAAAATATTGAACAAGACCATATTCCCCTCCTTACAAAGGAGGGGTGGCCGCGCCATCAAAAAGATGATGCCGAAGGCCACCAAGTCGGCGCGGACGGGGTGGTCAGTCCTTGAAAAATCTCATCTCAAATGACTACCCCGTCTGCGCCAATAAGGAATGGAACCATTTTCCTGATGGCGCAGCCACCCCTCCTGTTCCAGGAGGGGAATTCCGTTGTCACTCCCGCGTGTCCAGCACACCTTTTGAGCAACCCCGAAAAATGTCCAAACTTCAGTTTGAAATGAATTGGGCGAAAGCAAAACGACGATTTGGTCAGTTCGTCAATGCGTGATTTGGTTGTTGGACAAGTGCATTTGAGATCGTACATGGGACATCCCAACATTTGACATTTTGGGGAAGCTCGAGCGTGCAGCGAACAATGTCAAATGTTGGGATGTCCCATGTGCGATGTCCCATGTACTTGTCAAACAACCCAACGACCAACTGACACAATGACGCCACCTGGCGAGCTGAACCAAACCGTAACTGCTCCAGATGCGCGTACCCGCGTACATATCGCCGGGCCTCGGTTAACGTGCTTCGACGACCTCCGCGGTCTCGGCTCTGTGGAACAGGTGGCCGTCGCTTGCGGTGAAGAGAATATACACGACCGGAAGCACGAATAGCGTCAGCAGCGTTGCGGAAATCAGTCCACCGATAATGACGACTGCGAGTGGTTTTTGGGTTTCTGAACCGATGCCGTGCGATAGCGCCATCGGCAGGAGACCGAGCATCGCAAGCGTACCCGTCATCAGCACGGTGCGGAGCCTGACCAGGGCTCCATTCACTACGGCCTCGAATGTCCGTGTGCCTTCATCACGGAGTTGATTGAAGTAACTGACCATCACTACACCATTCAATACGGCCTGCCCGAAAAGAGCAATGAATCCGATTGCAGCCGACACGCTGAGATTGATTCCAGTCAACCGCAGCGCGAAGATTCCCCCAATTAGGGCGAACGGCACGTTGAGCAGGATGAGTGCGGCATGCTTCGCGGATCCGAACGCGTTGAAGAGAAGCGCGAAAATAAGCAGCACGCTAACCGGCACAATCACCGCCAGTCGTTTCATGGCGCGTTGCTGGTTCTCAAATTCTCCGCCCCATGTGAGGTAGTAACCTTGAGGCAGTTTAATCTCTTTGTCGACGCGCTCCTGCATTTCTGCCACGAGACTTCCCATGTCACGGTTCTCGATGAAAACACCGATTGCCATGACACGGCTACCGAATTCGCGGCTGATGTTCATGCTTCCCTCTCGGATTGAGACAGTCGCTAACTGGTCTAGCGGGATTCGCTGCCCATCCGGCGTGTCGACGAGAACGTTTTTGATGTTGTCCATCCCACGCTGGTTTTCCTTCAGCCGGACAGCCACAGCAAATCGCTTTTCACCTTCCCACACTTCAGTGGCCTCTTTGCCGCCCAGCGCGATTTCAATGACATCCTGAATATCGGCGACGTTCAATCCATACCGTGCGCATTTTGCACGATCGACTTCGATCTGCAACTGTGGCACACGCCCGAAGCGGTCAATGTACGCCCGTCCTACTCCCCGGACTGGAGAAATCGTCTGAAGCACCTTCTGCGTCTGATCCCGAAGAACATCCCCATCAGGTCCAAAGACTTTGATGACGATTTGTCCATCGATCTGGGAAATGCTTTCCAGGACGTTGTCACGAATCGGCTGTGAAAATGAGTGTTCCACACCAGGAAGCGCGTCCATTTGTTTGTCGAACTGTTGGATAAGCTGCTCTTTCGTGAGCTTCGCCGGCCATTCCGACGGCGGTTTTAAATCGACAAAAAACTCCGCCATGTTGATCGGTTTTGGATCCGTGCCGTCTTCGGGGCGGCCGGCTTTCGAAGTCACCGAGCGGACAACTTCATTACTACGGAGGATCTCGCGAACTCTTGCCGCCAGCCGCTTCGCTTCGTTGATAGAGATTCCTGGCGGAAAGTTGATGTTGACCCACATCGTTCCCTCGTTCAGTTCCGGCAGAAACTCGCTGCCGAGGCGGCTCACGGTGATAAAACTCGCCGCCAGCAGGACCACCGCGGCGGCAATTACTGTCCAGCGGTGCGCAAGCGCCCAAATGAGCGCCGGGCGATAAGACCGCTTGCAGATTCTGACGACCAGGTTCTCTTTCTCCGACACACCTTCGCGCAGCAGTAAATAGCAGAGCAACGGGACCAGCGAGAGTGAAAGCATCAGGGAACCGACCAACGCTGAAGTTACCGTCCACGCCATCGGCGCAAAAATTCGACCTTCATGACGCTGTAGCGTGAAGATTGGAATGTGCGCGGTGATAATAATGAGCATCGAAAACAGTGTCGGTCTGCCAACCTCGGTGGCCGCTTCAAGGATCACCTCCTTCAAAGCTCTCCGATCCCGTTTGAACCCGCGCTGATGGGATGAGTGTTCGGCAAGCTTGCGGAAAATGTTTTCTACGACGATCACGGCGCCGTCAACAATGATGCCGAAGTCCATTGCGCCAAGAGAGAGCAGATTCGCCGGAATGCCGCGAATGGTGAGCCCGGTAAAGGTTGCAAGTAGCGACAGCGGGATGACTATGGCGACGATCAGCGCCGCGCGCAGGCTGCCCAGGAAAACCAGCAGAACGCCCGTAACCAGCAGGGCGCCTTCGAGCAGATTTTTGAAAACGGTCTGAAGCGTTGTATCAATCAGCCAGGTTCGGTCGTAGATAGGCACGATCTGAGCGTCTCGGGGCAATACGCTCGAATTCAAAGTCTCGATCTTCAGCTTGAGGTCTTTGAGCACTTCCGAAGGATTCTCGCCTTTGCGCATCAGCACGAGGCCTGCAACAATGTCATCCTCCTTGTCCTGGCCGGTGAGTCCCTGCCGCGGTACGCCGCCCGTCTCAATGGTGCTGATGTCACTGACCAGCAGCGGCGTACCGGCTCGTTGAGTGACAACGATGTTACCGATGTCGTCTGCCGATTTCAGAAGGCCAATCCCTCGAATCAGGTATTGCTGCTCGCCCCTGTCGACATAACCTCCGCCGGCGTTGGCACTGCCGCGACCCAGAGCGCTAAACAACTGCTGCAGTGTGACGCCGTAGGCTTTCAACTTCGGAAGGTCCGGCTCCACCTGGTACTGCTTGATAAAGCCGCCATAGGTCACCACGTCCGCAACACCGGGCACCGTTTTCAACTGCCGCGCGACGATCCAGTCCTGGATCGTACGCATGTCTGTCGGAGAGAGGCCGCCTTTGAGCCGATACCGATAAATCTCACCGATCGGAGTCGCCAGCGGTCCCAACTGTGGGTCGAGTCCCGGAGGGAGGTCGACGTCGCGCAATCTCTCCAGCACTTGCTGTCTCGCGAAGTACGCGTCAACCGCATCGTCGAAAGTCACCGCGATGAACGACAATCCGAACTGTGTGTGTGAGAACAGACGTATGGAGTGGGGAACAGCGCTCAGTCCAATCTCGATAGGAATCGTGACTTGCTTCTCAACCTCTTCGGCTGCCCGTCCGGGAAAGAGCGTGATGACTTGAACCTGGGTGTCCGTGACATCGGGAAACGCTTCGACCGGCAGGGACCGAAATGCCGCGACACCACCAGCCGTAAAGAGCGCTACCAACAAGATCAAGAAGAACGGCTGGTCGAGCGCAAACGAAACGACACGCCGGATCATAGTTTGCTACTTTCTGTTGAACGCGTTGCTGAGCAACAAAACGCCGCTTGTGACGACTCGATCGTCAGCACGAAGACCTCGCGTGACCACCGTGTAACCCTGAAGGTCTCGTGCGGACTTCACATATTGCTTCCGGAAGCGCCCGGGCGATGCCTCCACCAATACAAACGACTCTGAGCCTTCGGTGAGAACTGCAGTCGATGGAATGCTGGGTAGTTTTTGCTTGGCCGCATCGCTGATGCGAATATTGGCGAACATTTCAGGCTTGAGTAAGCCTGAAGCGTTCGGCACCAGGCAGCGCACGTGAATGGTGCGCGTCTGGGCATCGACTATCGGATTGATGGCGGTTATGCGCGCAGGGAACTTGCGCTCAGGGTACGACGCGACCGTGATCTCGACCGGCGCTCCGACATGGACTTGCGGGAGGTACATTTCGTAAATGTCCACGTTCACCCAAACAGTTGACAGGTCACTGATGAGGTAGAGCGGTTCCGGAGCGTCGGATTTTATGTATTGTCCAGGCCCGACCTTACGTTCCACGATCGTCCCCGCCAGGGGCGCACGAATCACGATTTGGCGGTCTGTTTGATCGGTGACGGATTCTTCAAGTTGAGCAATCTCGCTGGTACTCTTGCCGAAAAGCGTCAAGTGGTTCCTCACTGCCGCTATCCTTGCCAGTGCTCGACGGTAATCCTCACGCGCACGTGCAAGATCGGATTCCGAGGCCTGTAGTTCTTTGGCCGCCAGCGCCTCGAGCGCGTTCAGGTTGCGGGCGCGCTGGGCCGCTTTGTCGGCGCTATCCAGCGCGATTTTGGCTTTCTCTGCTTCTGCGCGAGCTTCGGCAAGGTCGTTGACCGCGGTCACCAAATCGGGCGATTCAACGACGAGTAATGGTTGGCCGGTTTTGACGAGATCGCCCTTGTTGACGAGAACTTCCAGAACACGGCCGGCATAGGGCGAGAAGACTGGTGTCATTCGATCCTCGTTGAATCCAACTTTACCCGTCGTCTGGAGATCCAGATCGATGACCTGCTCACGCACGGTTTCAATCCGGACCTGTTCGAGTTGCTCAGGGGTCGCCTCGATGACATCACTTGAGGATGGGGTCGCGGCTTGCTGCGGCTTCGGGTCGGTCCTCCGGTCCAACGGCCGGACAATGACGGCTGCGGCCAGCACCACCAGCAAGAACACGGCGGCAACGACCATGTAGCGCCGTCTGATCCAATTGGGCATGGAGGGCGTCACTGCCGCAGTTTCCTTGCTCTGCTGTTCTTTCGCTTTGACATTGGAATCTTCCATAATCTCTTCTCCTTTGCCTACCGCAATGAACGGCCGGTTGCCTGTTCCAACTCCCACAAGGTCATCTGGTAGTCGTAGCGCGCCTGATTGTAGGCGGTCATGGCCTGGCTGTAAGCGCGTTGCGCATCTAGGAACTCAAACAGGCTCGAGGCGCCCTCTCTGTAACTCACCGCTGCAACAGTGCGCAGCTTGTCGACCTGCGAAAGGTTCTGCGTGTTGTAAACTTCGAGCACCCGCCGCGCTGAAAGATAGGACCGGTACGCCTTGTCGACGTCCGTGACGGCCTGCAGTTCGGCCTGTTTCAACTGGGCTTCGGCCGCGCGCTTCTGCGCCTCGGCCTGTGCAAATAGGGCACGCTGGTTGTTGTAGAGAAGAAGCGGAACCTGGACAACGAAACCGAGTGAATGATCATTACCGACACGCTGGTATTCATACGCCGTATCGACGTCGCGCGTACGCTGAGCCTGCGCCAGTTGCACTCCGTTTACGGCTGAGGCCAGCAGATGGCGCGCCGCCAATACATCCGGACGCTCAGCGAGCGCAATCGCTCGCAGTTCATTCAGTGTTTGAAGGACAGGCCGGTCATCGAAATCGCTGATCAGTTCCAATGGCGTGCGTGGTGACTCCAGCTCTTGCAAGTCGCTGGCAACGGGTGCGGCGTCCCGGGCGGCAAGCGGCTGTACCCGAGCTGTCTGGACGATAGAGGTTTGAACCTCTTCTTCCCGCGCACCCAGAAGATTGAGCACGTCACGGATCGCCCCGTCGTAACCAGTTCGGGCCTGCAATACCGCTTGTTGATATTGGAGCCGGCCAGCGCTGACACGGTAAATCTCAACTTTAGCGATGTCGCCCTGATCTACCTTGGCCTGGGTCAGATTCTCCGTCTGCGCATACTGCCGGTCGGCGGCTTCGGCCAGGTTGAGGTTTTCCCGAGCGAGCATCGTTGTCGCAAAGGCACGTCGCAGTTGAAAGACTTGGGTCCGAGTCGCGTCGAGCATTTGTGCCTCCGATGCCTGAAGCTGTTCATCGGCAAGCGACGTTCGCAGTTCCCGTTTGCCACCGCGTTCCCAGATTTTGTCCACTCTCAGGGTGTACACGGGGTTCGCACCGGCATCCGGATTCGTGCCAAGCAGTCGCGGGACACTGCCTGGTACGGGCGAAACAAAGGGCAGTTGCTCCGCGCCAACTGTCAATACTGGATTCGGCTTATAGCTGGAAATCAGACGCGCTGCCCGGTTCGCTTCAATCTGATACTTCGCGGCAAGTATCGTAAGATTTCGCTCAATCAGCAAATTCTCGGCTTGGGCCAGCGTCAGCCGCGTGGGTATGGAGTTGGCCGGGGGCTGCGCTTCCGCCTGCGTCACCGGCAACGTTAGAAAGCCCAATGCACTTATCAATACGTGGATGTAACCGGCTCTCAACATTCAGGCCCTTTCCTTCGCAGGCCGACGGATTATGGAAGCGACCTGCCAAACAGGTTGATTTTAGGAAACGATGATTCTCAGGAAAGTTCTGAAGGAGGGCCGCGTTTTCTCAGTACGGACAGATACGGCATCGAGGCAGCTCGTGTCTGATTTGGCTGCCATGTCTGTGCCGATACGATGTGGAACTGATATGGGGTTTTGAGTAAACCGATCCATACGGGAGCCAGCAGCAGCGCACATGCGAGTTCGCGGCCGGCGGAATTATCCGACAGACCCGATGGGGCCTCATCGTTTAGCAGCGCATGGATTCGATGAAGGTTCGATTCGGGTTTCGTGGCGATCGAAAAATCCCCACGACCGTCCCCAAGCCAGATGACGAACTTTTCCGGATCACCTTGCGACATCCAGATCAGGTCGTCATCGCCGTCGTTGTCGAGATCTCCGGAAACCAGCCTACCCTTGTCCGAGACGACGGAATCGAAGAAAAGTGAACGCCAGGATGATTTCCCCAGCGTGACGTAAATCGTCTTGAACCGCCCGCGCGAAGACAGCTCCGCTTGATCCAACTTGTGATCGCCGTCAAAATCGGAAAATACCGGCCGCGCGGAAAGAGAGAAACCTGCCGGATGAAGGTTGTGAGACGTCGAGCCGAATCCGAATACCGCCAGCAGCCACGGCACGAGCACGACCGCGGCGGGAACCAATAGGCTGAACTTGGGAAAATGACCTTTTTTGCGTATACCAAACGGTGTCATCGGCTGGTCCATCAACAGAGACATCTGCAAAACAAAGCCGAAGAATAACATGGGACCACCGTCACCGTATGCAGCAAAGCGGACCCACCCTTGGAAATGGG
>Ga0137381_10003628_pt1 | contig 11046 bp, 7 predicted proteins | sample SagtaG_16_FD_104808 | JGI IMG/M metagenome (GOLD analysis project Ga0137381, IMG submission 104808) | Vadose zone soil microbial communities from Sagehorn Ranch, Mendocino, California, USA - Sage2_L_115_16 metaG | ecosystem: Environmental > Terrestrial > Soil > Vadose zone | place: USA... | reverse complement strand
TTTACCGCCTCGCGTTCGTCATCCGCCCTGGAGGGCGACCATGCCGCACACTGAACAATGGGCCCGCACGCGGGTCCGCACCTGCCGCGACTTGCGACGCGGCGCGTGGTATCGCGTGATGCGCGCCACCCCCGCCGAGGGTGTGCTCGAAGTGAACCGGCGCCTCGTCACCGTCCCGCGCACCTTCCTGCAGATTCTCCCGTTTCGCCCCCAGCTCTGGTCCGTCGTCCCCCGCGTCGCCAGCGCGCCGCAGCCGCCCCTGTCCTGGGGACCGAGCTACGGCGTCTGCCCGCAGTGCAGTGCGCGCGCGTCCCTGGCCCAGCATGCGCTCAAGGTCTCGTGCCCGCGCTGCAACGGCCTGTTCCCCGTCGCCTGGGAAGACTCCGGGTGGTGTGCGTTCGAAATGTCGCGGGACAAATCGGCGGTGAGTCCGAAGCTCTGAGGGCGTAGCGGCCGGGTCAGCGCCGACGGCGCTCCCGGCTGTGGCCGCCGTCCCCCCCGGAGCGCCGCGCCATGCTGGTCCGGCGGTCGATACCGCTGCGCCGCTCGACCGACACCGAGACCGTATTACGACGACGGTCCCGCACCATCCGCCGACCCAGGCTTTGCCTGCGGTCAACGAGCCGCCGACGCTGCATAACGGTGATGTTGCCTCGCAGTAACGGAACCGTCTCGGGCGGTTTGCAAATCGTGTGCTCCCCATCTCACACTGCATGGTCACCCGGCGGGCCTCACAAAATGCCGCGGGCCCGCAACAGTTTTGGGCCCGTGGCCACAACGACGCGGCCACAGTCCGCTGCAGCGCGGGGCCCGGGCGTGCTACGATTGGGTGCGCTATGCGACCCCCTCGACTCGGGCTCACGCTCGGCCTGGTGCTCCCCGCCCTGACGGGCGGGGCCATGCTCCCGGCGTACGCACAAACCCCCAAAATCGGCATTGCCCTGAGTGGGGGCGCGGCGCGCGGCCTCGCGCATATCGGCGTGTTGAAAGTGCTGGAGCAGGCGGGTATTCCGCTGGACGTCATCGCCGGCACGAGCATGGGCAGCGTCGTCGGTGGGTTGTACGCGGTCGGCTACAGCGCGGCACAGCTCGACACGATCGTGCGCGGCCAGAACTGGTTTCGCCTGCTCACCGATCCCGTGGACCGGCGCGACCTGCCGATCGATCGCAAGGTCGCCGCGGATCGCTTGCTGCTCACGCTCCCCATTTATCGCGGCGGCATCCAGCTCCCCAAGAGCGTCGTGCCGGGCCAGCGCATCTGGGAGCTCCTGACCCGGCTCACCTGGTCGGCGCACGGCATCCACGATTTCCGTCGGCTCCCCATCCCGTTCGCGGCCGTCGCGACCGACCTGGAGACCGGCCAGGCGGTGGTGCTGGATCAGGGATTTCTCCCGGACGCGATCCGTGCCAGCATGGCGCTGCCGAGCGTGTTCGCTCCCGTCGAGCTCGGGCCGAACGTCCTGATCGACGGCGGCGTGGTGCGCAACCTGCCGGCGCGGGACGCGCGTGCCCTGGGCGCGGACGTGCTGATCTGCAGCGATGTGACCGATCCGCTCGAGCCACGCGATTCGATCGTGTCGCTGGTGGACGTGCTGGCGCAATCGGTGTCGTTCCGCGTGTGGGATTCGGAGCGCGCCGAGCGCGCCGCGTGCGACGTGCTCATCGTGCCGGACGTGCGCGCCTTCACGAGCTTCGGGTTCGGGCGCGCCGGCGAGCTGATGGCGCGGGGCGAGGCGGCGGCGCGCGCCGCCCTACCCGAGATCGAGGCCAAGGTGGGGCGCCGCAGGGTGGAGCCTCGCCACCCGATGCCCGCGGCGCCCGACTCGGTGCGGGTGACGAGGGTGCGGTTCGATGTCTCCGGAGGAGGGACGGTGACGCAGGCGTATCTGGCGCGCACGCTCGGGCTGGAGCCGCCCGCGTGGATTTCGCTGCGAGATCTGGGCGCGCGCATCGAGCGGCTCTACGCCACCGGGCTGTTCGCCAACGTGCGCTATCGCCTGGAGCAGGGCGAGCTGACGCTGTTGATCACCGAACGCTCCGGCGGCCGCTTCGGGCTGGGGTTGCGCTACGACAGCCGCTACAAGGCCTCGGTGCTCCTCTCCGGTGGGCGCGGCGGCGTGGAGCTGGACGCCCGCCTGGGCCAGCAGATCCGCGTCGGGCTCGGCGCCGCGCAGGCGCTGGGCGACGCCCAGAGCCTCGCGCTGGGCGCGCGCGTCGCGTACGCGCACGGCCCATTCGACCTGTTTCGCGATGGACGGCGGGTGGCGGAGGCGCGGGTCGATCTGGGGGCGGTCACGGCATCGCTCGAGCGGCGCCTGGGAACGGCCGCGGCGCTGTACCTGCGAGTGAAGGGCGAGCACGCGCGTTGGGCCGAAGCAGTGGCGGCGGTGGATTCGCCGCCGATCAACCGCACGTTCGCGACGGCGGCGGGTGTGGTGGAGCTCGATACGTACGACAGCGGGGTGTTTCCGAGCCGCGGTGTGGGCCTGCGGGCCGTGTCCGAGTGGAGCACCGCGTTCTCGCACCACAGCGGTGACGTGCGGGGGTACCTGCCGCTGGGGCGCCGGGTGTCACTCTGGGCGGGCGCGACGCTCGGTGCCTCGGGCGGCACGCCGCCGCCCCATTACCTCTTTTTCCTGGGGGGCGCCAACGGCTACTACCTCTTTCCGGACCGCATGATCGCGTTCGCGGGGCTGCATGTGCAGGGGCGGGGCGGCCGTCACGTCCAGAAGGCGGAGCTCGGCGCCCAGTGGCAGGTCTCCGTCGCTCCCGACCTGTTCGCCCGCGTGCGCTGGAACGCCGGCACGGTACTCGACCGCTGGACGTTCCAGCCCGCGGGCTGGGTCGACGGTATCGGCGTCGAGCTGGGCGCCAGGACGGTGGCCGGTCGCGTCAGCCTGAGCGTGTCCGGAACCGCCCGCTCGACGCCGATCGTCGAGCTCGACCTCGGCTACCCCTTCTGAACCAGATCGCACGCCGGCACGACCTCGGTCTCGGCGTCCACGCGCACGTGGATGCTGCCGTTCACCGAGAGGTAGGCGTTCACCAGATCGTACATCCCCACCGCGGGGACCTGCAGACCCTCCAGCGTGACGTCGGTGGCGAGTGGGCGCTCATCGCCCCGCTGCATCAGCTGGCGCACGCGGATCGAGCCCATGTTGCAGAACATGAGTTGCGCCTCGCCTGTGGCGGCGAGCACCGCGACCCTCACGCCCGGCAGGTCCACCCGGGCCTCCTCCCCGTGCGAGACCTTGGCTTCCTCCAGTCGCTCCCGCAAGCGGAACGACTGCGACTGTGCTGTGATGCGGGCTTCCATAAGGCACCTCCTGTTGAATCGGGTCCTACCGCCGACGGCGCACCGTAGTTCCTGTGCACGCCCCGTGCCGTGGCGACCGAGGTGCAACCGGCTGCGCGCACCGGGGTATCTTTAGTTACGTTGTTGAACTCAACCGTCCACGCCGTATGACCACTCGGCCGCGCCTAACGCGCCCGCCGCGCATCCTCATCGCCAGCGAGCAGAATCACGCCCTCTGGGACGTCGAGGGCACGCTCGGGCGACAGGGGTATTCCGTGCTGCGTGTATTCGCCGGCACGGCCGTGCTGGCGCGCGCGCGGGCGGCGTGCCCCGACGTGATCCTCTTGGACGCCAGGCTCGCCGACTCGGAGAGCCTGGACCTGAGTCGGCTGCTGCGCGCCGATCCCCTGATCGGCGCGAGCACGCCGATCCTGCTGCTGGTGCACGACCGTCCCACACGGGAAGACCATCTCAGCGCGCTGCGCGCCGGCGTGTGGGAGCTGCTGCGCCCGCCGGTGGACACTGGCGCGCTGCTCGGCAAGCTCGAGACCTACCTGGTCGCCAAGCTCGAGACCGAGCGGGCGCCCAAGCGCAGCCTGGTGGACGAGCTGACCGGCCTGTACACGCGGCGCGGCCTCGCGCGGCGCGCCTGGGAGCTGATCCTCCAGACAGCGCACCACAACACGTCCGTGGCGTGCGTGGTCGTCGCGCCCGAGGTGCGGGGCGAGCTCGGCGTGGGCGTGCTGCGCGACGTCGCCCGGCTGGTGCGGGCCACGGCGCGCCACTCCGACGCGGTGGGACGCGTGGGGCTCACCGAATTCGCCGTCGTCGCGCCCGGAGCGAACCGCGTCGGGGCGCGCCGGCTGGCGCAGCGGCTCCAAGGCGCGGCGCACGCCGGCGGCAACGGCGATGGGAAGGGGGACGTGGCGCTCGGGCTGCGGGCCGGCTACGACTCGCTGCGCCAGCTGCGCACCGCAGCGATTGAGCCACGCCGCTTGCTGGGACGCGCCGCGCGGGCGCTCGAGATGGCGCGGGCCGAGGGGAAGTGGCTGCGCGAGGGCGCTACGGCGCGAGCACCGTGAGCAACTTCTTCCGCGAAGTTAGCGAGCACTCTGTCAGCGATCTGCCACAACTCGGCGCCGCGCCGGATCGGGCGACCGCTGTCCCAAGGAGTTAGCGGGGCCCGAAAACTGCCACCGACGGGCTGTGGCCCCAGCCATGACCCGTCACCCCGTCCCCGGTCTTTCCCGCATCCGCCGCGTCGCGCGCGCCGTTCTCGCGCTCGCGGCCGCCAGCGTCGCCACCTGCCACCGCGATATCGCGGGCCCGGCGACGGCCACCCAGCTTCTGTTCAGCGTCCAGCCTGGCAACACCATCGCGGGCGACCTGCTGAGTCCCGCGGTGAAGGTGCGCGCGGCCGATGCACAGGGTCACGACGCCCCGGGTTTCACGGGGAGCGTGACCGTCGGGCTCGGTGCCAATCCGGGCGGCGGCACGCTCGCGGGAACCACCACCGTCCGAGCGGTGAGCGGCGTGGCGACCTTCGACGATCTGCGGCTCAACCGGGCGGGCACGGGCTACACGCTCACCGTCGCCGCGTCGGGGCTCACCGGCGCCACGAGCGAATCCTTCGCGATCAACCCCGGCTCCGCGACGCAGGTCGCGTTTACCGGCCAACCGGCGACGACGGTCGCGGGCCAGACGATCACCCCGGCCGTCCAGGTGACGGCGCTCGATCCGGCCGGGAACCCGGTGCCGGCTTTCACGGGGACGGTGTCGGTGTCGTTCGGCAACAACCCGGGGGGCGCGACCCTCGGCGGTACGACGAGCGTCGCGGCGGTGAGCGGGGTGGCGAGCTTCGGCGATTTGCGCATCACCAAGGCGAGCACGGGCTACTGGCTGACCGCCAGGGCGACCGGGCTGATTAGGGCGACCAGCAGCGAGTTCGTCATCACGCCGGCGACCGCGACGCAGCTGGCGTTCGCCGTCCAACCGGGGACGACGGTGGCGGATCACCAGATTGCGCCGGCCGTGAAGGTGCAAGCGCTCGACACGTTCGCAAACCTGGCGACGGGCTTCACCGGCGGCATCGCCGTCGCGCTGGGCAATAATCCCGGTGGCGCGACGCTGGGCGGGACGAGCGCCATCGCGGCTTTCGCGGGCATTGCCACCTTCTCCGACCTGAGCATCAAGCAGACGGGGACGGGATACACCCTCGCCGCCACCAGCACCGGTCTCAGCCTGGCCACGAGCGCGGCGTTCGACGTCACGCCCGGCACGGCGACGCAGCTCCTGTTCACGGTGCAGCCCACCACCACCGTCGCGGGCCAGCCCATCACCCCGGCGGTGCAGGTCACGGCACTCGATCCCGCGGGGAACCCGGTGCCGGGTTTCACGGGGACGGTGACGGTGGCGTTCGGCAACAACCCGGGGGGCGCGGCCCTCGCCGGCACGACGAGCGTCGCGGCGCTGAGCGGCGTGGCGACGTTCGGCGACTTGAGGATCACCAAGGCGGGCACGGGTTACTGGTTGACGGCGACGGCCGCCGGGCTCAACAAAGGGACCAGCGGCGACTTCGGCATCCTTCCCGGAGTCGCGACGCAGGTGGTGTTCGGCGTGCAGCCCGGGACGACGGTGGCGGATCACCAGATCACGCCGGCCGTCAAAGTGCGGGCGCTCGATGCCTGGGGCAACCTGGCGACGAGCTTCGCGGGAAGCGTGAGTATCGCCGTCGGCGCTAACCCGGCCGGCGGGACCCTGAGCGGCACCAGCCCCATCGCCGCGGTGAGCGGCGTCGCGACGTTCTTCGATCTGAGCATCGACAAGGCCGGCGCCGGCTACACGCTCATGGCCAGCGCCGGCGGGTTCAGCCCCGCGACGAGCCCGCCCTTCGATATCACGCCCGGTGTCGCGACGCAGCTGGCCTTCACGGGCCAACCGTCCAACGCCGTCGCCGGCGTCGCGATCAGTCCGGCCGTCCACGTGACGGCACTGGACCAGGCTGGAAATCCGGTACCGGGCTTCACCGGGACGGTGACGGTCGCGTTCGGGAACAATCCCGGGGGCGGGACGCTCGGGGGCACGACGAGCGTCGCGGCGGTCGGCGGCGTGGCGAGCTTTGGTGACCTGAGCATCACCAAGACGGGCGCGAACTATTGGCTGACGGCAACCGCGACCGGCCTCAGCACGGCGACCAGCGGCACGTTCACCATCACTGCTGCGGTCGCAACCCAGATCGGATTCGGGGTGCAGCCCACGACCACGGTGGCGGATCACCAGATCGCGCCGGCGGTGAAGGTCCGGGCGTTCGACGCGTTCGGGAACTTGGCGACCGGTTTCACTGAGAATGTGAGTGTCGCGCTCGGGAGCAACCCGGCCGGCGGGACACTGAGCGGGACGATACCGGTGGCGGCGGTCGGGGGTGTGGCGACATTCTTCGATCTGAGCATCAACAAGACCGGCGTCGGCTATACCCTCACTGCGAGTGCGGCGGGCTTTAGCGCCATCACCAGTGCGGCGTTCGACATCACGCCCGGCACCGCGACGCAGTTGACCTTCATCGCTCAGCCTACCACGACGGTCGCCGGCCGGCTCATCACGCCGGCCCTGCAGGTGCTCGCACTCGATCGCACCGGGAATCCAGTGCCGGGTTTCACGGGGATGGTGACTATGGCGTTCGGCGGTGACCCGGGTGGGGCGACGCTCAGCGGCACCACGAGCGTGGCGGCGGTGAACGGCGTGGCGAGCTTCGGCGATCTGAGCATCACTAAGACGGGCCCAAGCTATTGGCTGACGGCGACTGCGACCGGGCTGAGCAGGGCGGCGAGCAACAACTTCCCCATCCTGCCCGGGCCGGCGACCCAGCTCGTGTTCGGTGTGCAGCCGACCACGATCACGGGCGGGACGATCTTCAGCCCGACGGTGAAGGTGCGGGCGCTCGACGCGCTCGGGAACCTGGCGACCGATTTCACCGGCGACGTGCACATGGAGCTGGGAGTGAGCCCGAGCGGTCAGGCGCTCCAGGGAACGACGACCGTCACGGCGGTGAACGGCGTGGCCAACTTCCTCTTACTCAGTGTGAACGCGGCCGCGTTCGGCTACACGCTCGTCGCGTCGGCTGGGGGGCTCCCCGCGGTGACGAGCGTGCCGTTCGACGTGCTGATCGGGCCGGCGAGCCACCTCGACTTCCAGGTGCGCCCCAAGAATGAGATTGCCGGTACCCCGATCGGCGACCCGTACGTTCAGCTCAGGGGCGAGGACGCGGGCGGGAACCTGGACACCACCTTCACCGGCGTCGTGACGGTGGGGATCGCGGCTAATCCGGGAGGGGGGACCCTCTCCGGAACGATGGCCGTGACGGCGGTCGGAGGCCTGGCGAAGTTCTCCGACCTGAGCATCGACAAGGCCGGGACCGGCTACACGCTGAGCTTCGCTTCCGCGGGACTGCTCGGCGTCACGAGCCTCGAGTTCAACATCACCAGCGCAGCGGCCACCCGGCTGGTGTTCACCGTCCAACCGACCAACACCGCCGCCGGTGCGACCATCACACCGCCGGTGCAGGTGACGGCGCTCGACGCCTTCGGCAACGTCGCGACCGGGTTTACGGGCAAGGTGACGGTCGCCATCGGCACGCACGCGGGCGGCGGTGCGCTGGGTGGGACCGTCACCGTCACGGCGGTCGGCGGTCTGGCGACCTTCTCGGACTTGCGTATCAGCAGTGCCGGCGTCGGCTACACCCTCACGGCCGCGGCCGGTGCGGTGACTGGTGACACGAGCGCCGCGTTCACGGTGAACTGAACGGACGTTTCAAGGACAGGCTCAGTTGGCCGCGCTGGGCTCGAGCGCTCGCCCGACCAGCGAGAGGAATACCGTTGCGATGCGCCGGCCGGTGGCGCGCGCCGCCTGCGCGACGAGGCGGCCCGCCACCCGCAGGAACGGCCGCAGGTCGTCGCGCGCGAACCACGCTCCCTCTTCCACGCCGGCGAGCGTGGCCAGCCAGCGCCGCGGCGTAAGCGTCCCGTCGCGCACGCGTGCCAGGCCCGAGTCCAGGTCGTGGTCCTCCACCAGCCACTTGCGTCCCTCACGCACGCGCCCCGGCCAGACCGGCTGCCGCGTGATATCGCAGTACAGCACGCGCACCACGTCCAAACCCTGCTCGTCCACGAACAGCCGGAACGTGGCGCCCACGCGGGGGTTGGGGTCGAGCAGCTTGTACTGACCGTCGCGCGCGTCGTAGCGATAGCCCACGTCGAGCACGCCCTGATAGCCCAACGCCCACATGAAGTCGATGGTGAGGCGCTCGACTCGCTCGTTGCGCTCGCACACGCCCAGGCTGGTCGTGCCGCCGTACACCGGGTGCTGGCGCAGCTTGCGGCCGGTGAACGCGGCCACGCACTCGGACCACTCGTTGAACACGCCGTTGAACATCCACACGGCGTCGTCGCCGCCGGGAATGTGCTCCTGCAGCATCAGGTTGGGCGCGGCGCTGTCCTCCCACTCGAGGTAGTGGGACAGCAGCGCGTCGGGCGTCGCCACGATCGCCAACCGCCGGCCGGTGCGCCGCTCGAAGCGCGTCGGGTCGATCGGTTTGAGGACAACGGGGAACCGGGCGTCCGCCAGAAATTGCTCCACGTCGTCGCGCGAGCGGGGGAGGATCGTGAACGGCGTGGGCACGCCGAACTGGTGGGCGAGCCGGAACACTTCGCGCTTGTCGGTGAGCCGGCGCACCAGCGCGCGCGGGGGCCGGGGGAACAAGAATCGTGGAGCCAGCTCGTCCGAGTGCTCGGCGACGAGGACGGCGGTCGCGTCGGTCGTGGGGAGCAGCAGCGCGGGCCCGAGACGCTGCCCCAGGTCGTCCAAGAAGCCCAGCGTGTCGGTCACGCGCGCGCCCGCGAAGTCCCACGCGTGGGCGCTCCGGACGTAGCGCGACGCGAGGCCCGCCGCCGCCGGGTCTGGATCCACCGCGTGAACGCCCACGCCGAGCCGACCCAGGCTGCGCGCGATCCCGAGACCACCGTAGCCGAACCCCAGCACCACGACCGGGAGCGAGGGGTTGATGCGCAGGCGACTCATGCCGGCAGCGCTATTCCTGACGGGACGGCGATCACTTCGCCGTGGTGCAGCTGGAACACATCGGGCAGATCGTCCTGATGCGCCAGGATGAAGTCGAGATCCGCGAGCTGGCCGCTGGCGCGCAGGTAGTGCACGCTCTTACTCACGAGCCAGGCGTCGGGGGAGGCGGTGCGCCAGCGGCGCACCAGGGCGGCGGTCGGGCCGTCCTCGGCCGTGTACCCGGCGTCGAGCAGCTCGCCCGCGATCACGGCGCAGCACACGCGATCCTCCTCGCGGAACTCGCCGTGGCTGGCGGCCGCCACGATCGCCACCCGGGCGTGCCGTTCCGCGAGCCACAGCCCGAGGTAGCGGGCGTTGCGGAGTGAGCCGAGGTACACCGTGCCGGAGAGCGCCGCGGCGTGGATCAATGGCGTGCCCGACGACGACACCAGCACCAGCGGTCGCTCCACGTCGCTGCGGGCAGCGATCGCGGCCGGGCTGTTGTTCAGCTCGAACCCGGCCGGGACGACGCCCCCGATCTCGCCGGCCAAGAGCGGTTGCTCGAGCTGGGCGGCGCGGCGGCGCGCCGCCGCGACGCTGGGCGCGGTAAAGCAGCGGCGTCCCTGCGCCACCGCGGTCACGGCCGTCGTGGTGGCGCGCACCACGTCCACCACGACGATCACGTCCCCCGCGACGAGCGCGCCTCCGGCCGGGTCGCGGAAACACCCGATGACCACGCTGCCGGCTCTCATCCGGCGGCGGCCGCCGCGACGGAAATGGACGCCACGCCGGGAAGCTTGAGGCGGGGCTTCGCGAACGCGTCGGCATGGAGGCCGCGGCGGTAGATCTCGACCCGCAGCAGCTCCTCGAGCCGCACGTTGCACAGCTGGACCGCGTGCCCGAAGTGATCGAGCAGCGCGAATTGACTCCCTTTGGTGGGCGCCTCGAACGCGACCGCGGCGCTGCCGAACGCGGCGACGAACCGCTCGGCGAACGCCACGCTCAACCGGCCGCTCGCGTCGAACAGGCCGATGCCGGTCGCGCTCTCGCGCGCCTCGACCACGAGCTGCGCGGCGCCCGCGTCGAGCCAGCGTCGGCCCTGGTCGATCAGCGCGTCCACCGTGTCGCGCGCGAAGGTCCCGCCGGTCTTCTTCCCGAGCTCGAACTGGACGGAGAGACCGTGGCGCCGCGCCAGCGCGACGATGGCGCGCGGGTCGAGCACCACGTCGGTGAACCCGGCCCCGCACTCCACGCGGTCGACGCCCAGCGCGGCGCACAGCTCGAAGTAGGCGGGCAGCTGGCCCCGCGCCGCCGCGATCTCGAACGGGCCCCCACCCGTGACGGTGGCCACGCCGTGGCGCCGGGCCGCCGCCAGCTTGCGTCGCACGGCCGCTTCGTCGGCGATGAGCCAGCAGGCCATCGAGAGCTTGAGGCGCGACATGAGATGGCCGCTCTGCTCGAGGTGACTCTCTAGCGTCGCCGGGTCGTAGCCGGGGTCGAAGGGGCTCGTCGCCGGCGCGAGATCGGGAGCGCCGATTCGCTTGAGAAATGCCGCCTGAATGGGAACGGGTGCAGCTCGCACAGGGCTCACCTTTCTGAGGCAACATCGCCACACGCTGCAGCCCGCACGTCGCAGTCGCTCTGCATCGCGTGCGTTCAGCAAGTCGGAGGCCAGACAGTTGTGAGCTAGATCACGCGGC
>Ga0137381_10003627_pt1 | contig 11046 bp, 9 predicted proteins | sample SagtaG_16_FD_104808 | JGI IMG/M metagenome (GOLD analysis project Ga0137381, IMG submission 104808) | Vadose zone soil microbial communities from Sagehorn Ranch, Mendocino, California, USA - Sage2_L_115_16 metaG | ecosystem: Environmental > Terrestrial > Soil > Vadose zone | place: USA... | reverse complement strand
TGGTGGGCCAGCCGCGCATATCGCGATGATGCGAGAAGAGGTGGTGCGACGACGCCAGTGGATGAGCGATGAGCGCTTTGTGGATCTGATTGGTATCACAAATCTTATCCCCGGTCCCTCTTCAACGGAACTGGCTATCTATTTGGGTTATTTACGAGCCGGGTGGCCAGGCTTATTCGTGGCCGGCATCTGTTTTATCGGTCCGGCCATGCTGATTGTCCTTGCTATCTCCTGGGCGTATGTGACCTATGGAGCCCTGCCCCAGGTGGGCTGGCTCTTCTATGGCATTCAACCCGTCGTGGTCGCCATTATCGCGCAAGCCATCTGGAATCTGGGACGCACGATCTTCAAAGGAGTGCTAGCAGCCGGGGTTGCCTTGCTGGTGCTGGTTCTGTATCTGCTCGGCGTCAATGTCCTGGTGTTGCTTTTTGGAGGCGCCGGGCTCTTTGGAGTACTCCGTCTGCTTCAGAAGCGCTGGAGCCGCAAACCGTCCGTCATGAGCGTGCTGCTCCCTGCTGTACCTATGAGCCAGCGGGGCATCTGGAAGGTGACCTTTCCCACACTGGGTGCAGGACTGCTGGCAGGAGGGACATCGTTCAGCTTGTTGGCGCTTTTTCTCACGTTCCTCAAGCTGGGAGCGATCGTTTATGGGAGCGGCTACACTCTCCTGGCATTCTTACGGGCGGATCTGGTGCAGAACCTGCACTGGTTGACCGACAAGCAGTTACTCGATGCCGTCTCCATTGGGCAGTTTACGCCTGGCCCGGTCTTTACAACTGCCACCTTCATCGGCTACATCCTCGGAGGCTTACCTGGAGCGGTGGTCGCAACGGTTGGGATATTCCTGCCCTCATTTGTCTTTATCGCCCTGATCCATCCAGTTGCAGCACGTCTCCGCCAGTTCGCCTGGACCGCCACGCTGTTGGATGGGGTCAATGCCGCTGCGCTTGCACTGATGACCGGGGTGCTGGTTCAACTGGGGCAACATGCGCTCATGGACGTGCTCACCTGGGCTGTGGCGCTTGTGTCTTTTGCCACCTTAATGCGCTTCAAGCTCAATTCGGTCTGGCTTATTCTGGCCGGAGCGGCCCTCGGTCTGCTCCGCTTCTGGTTGTTGACAGGATAATGTACGCGCCACTGGACCTCCGGTCGGGAGAAAATATGGTTCAGTTTGTCCTGAAGAGTAAAATTTCCTCATAGGTAGGGTTGCTATTTTTCCTAGTTACTTGTCTTTAAGCCTGTAATTAGGCTATAGTGTTTCTCTGTTATCAGTTTTGTATAATGATTGGTGAAGATTTATGAATACGAAGAGAATACTAGTCGTTGTTATAGCTATCCTATCTATTGTGATCATTGGAGTGACAGCCTTCGCTGGCTTTCTTATCCTGAACCACCAGGGACAGCAGCAAGCAACTCCAACACCAATTGTCAATGGCAGTAATACTCCTGGTAGTTTTCCTACTTTCTCTGGCTCTCCAGTTGCAACCGGCATGCCCTATGTGCGGGGTAGTCAGATCATTGATGGGTCAGGGCATCCCTTTACACTCCGAGGAGCCCAGATTGAGAGTCCTTTTAATTATATTAAAAACTGGGAGAGCGGAAAAAGACCATCCATTATGCTCAACAGCACCGTCTTTAATGTGATGGTGCATGACTGGAAGATGAATGTTCTCCGCTTGCCCATTTCTAACTGGATTTACGCGAAAGACACAACAGATTACATGAGCCAGCTTGATCAAGTTGTCCAGGAGGCAAACACGGCTGGCTTATATGTCGTGCTTGATCTGCATGATAACGTTAAAAGTGGCTCTCCCTACGGCGATACTGCCGATATGCCAAAGTCTGAGAATATCTCTTTCTGGCAGGCTATTGCCACTCACTACAAAACGAATCCCATGGTTATGTTTGATCTGTATAACGAGCCAAAAGCTACAAATTGGCAGACCTGGCTGCATGGAGGCGGTACCGTAAACGGCGCGAAAATAGTGGGCTTCCAGGACCTGGTAGATGCCATTCGTTCCGCCGGCGCCAAACAAATCATTATCGTTGAGCCTGGTTCAGCCGGAGGAGGTGGCGGCGGCGTCAACGGCGCCGAGGAAGGTGGTTGGGCTACGGTCGGCAGTAATACCATCAATGATTCCAATGTTGTCTACTCACTCCATGTCTACGATGGCATTCTTCTTTCACCGCAGCGGCAAGATGCAAAGTGGGGACCAATTCTCAATCACCACCCGATTTTTTATGGAGAGTGGGCTCTGGTTACCAATGGATTTGGTCAGTCAGGTGCAAATCACTGCAAGAATGTTGTTCCCAGTCAAGCGGATCAAGATGTCCACACCTTCCTGTCCTACATGGCTTCACGCAACGCGAGTTGGGCTGCCTGGCAGTTTGCACCACACTCGTTGATCCAGGATTACAATAGCTTCACTCCAACGAGTCTTGATATTCCCTGGGTCTGTGGAGATACGTCTTCCGGTGCCGGTATGGGATCAATGGTCAAACAATTCTTGACCACCGGACAATAACACTTTATCGTCTTGCTTCACCTCTGCCTTATAAGCCTATCCGAACTAACTGCTACTTTTACTGCGTGTATGTTGTGTTCATGCCTTTTTCAAGGGTCTCTCCATTTCATCAGAGGATAGTGTATGCCTGGTAAGAGTATATACTGGGGATTTGGTGAAGTCAAATTTCAAGGTCTTTTTTCTCCGTCTACTCACGCTTGTAAGGTGGAGGGTCGCCAGCGCGCCTGAGAAGAGGCTTTATTGATGAAATCCTTATCAAATGCTTATCAAAATGATGCGCTATTAAAGTGAACTGATGAGCTTTCTGCTCCAGTGGTGAGCAGCAAGAGGGGCCTGCCTGGCAAGAAGGGATAGCAGGAGCAGGAGAGGCAAAAGCCTGGTAGGTGGGGCTTTGGAAACGGCATGGCTGATCTCCTTTTAAGGGGACGGAACGGCAAACGTGGTGATGGGTGCGAAGACAAGACTCTGTGGGAAGAGGGGTCCTACTTTTAGTATATCACGCGGCACAATCGTTCTGCTTAGCGCTGTAAGTCACGGCAGGGCGAGGGAAAAGCGAATTTTAGCAGTGAGAGAACGCTGAATCGGCTCCCGAAGCTGGGCGAGGACAAGCCATTATACCTGCCCCCAGGCAGGATTCCCCTACTATGCCTACGCGTGCCTCGGCTGGCGAAGCCCGTCGATAGGAGAGGAACTCTGTCTGGAGGCAGGTATATGCCTTGCGCTCGTCCAGTCCATCACCGCACATTGCTTGCCAACGCCTTTAGTTCGCGCCAGTGGGCTTTGTCCCTCAGCACTTTCCCTTCTTTTCCGCGTGCGATGACTTGTAAAGAGTTCTGGATGGTTGCGGCAGGACAGACGTCTGCTCATGATGAGCCTAGCCAGGTTGACCACCGCCGCGCCTATGATGACCGCCTCCCTCGTGATAACGCCTGCCCCACCCATAATGACCCTTTTGGTCATTATGGGTGGGGCAGGCGTTATGTTGATTGTTGGTTATTCCCTCTTGCCCGTTCTACCCATACACGCTATACTACAGCCGTACTATTAGAGAAGAAGACTTATTCGATCTCTCGTTGAGGAGGTAGACGGGCATGGCAGATACTTCTACTGAGAACACAAGCACTCAGGGGCCACCGGATTGGTTTGTAAGAGCGTGTAAGTGGCTCTGGAAGAAGCGGGGTTTTTTCTGGGGTACTATTAGCCTGAGTATCGCGTTGAATGTAATTGCTTCCTTGCTTTTTATTCGCTGGCCGCTGTCTACTAACAAAAACCTGGATGGAACGCTTATTGGGTGGTTTATTCAGAATCCTATCTTTATCCTGGTTGCCGGTCTCTTCTTACTTTTACTCATGTGCATCATCTACCTTGGTAGCCGCTTTAATGTTAATGTTGCAGTTCCGAACAAAAAAGCTAATGAAGTCCTTGTAGACTCGGCGAAAGAAGGCGAACGCCGCTATCTCCAGCGTATGATTCGCGAAACCGAGAACCTCACCCTCAAAGGCATTCCCGCTGGCCTCATGGCTCAAGGTGTTCCACTGGGTGAGATTTTTATTCCCTTGCAGTTCAAGCCTAACCGTCCGCTAAGCGACTACCCCCTCACTCAAGAAGAACGCAAAGTGTACCGTGATCTTTTAAAGCGTGGCATCCTCTCCGAGGAAATGGAGTGTGTCCTCTTTGAGGCCGAGAAGGATTGGCAACAGCTTCTGAAAAGGATCGATAGGATTACCATTGCTGATCTTTGGCAGCAATTGACCAGGAATAGCCCTGCTGCCGTTATTCAAGGCGTCCCTGGCATAGGCAAAAGCACGCTCATGGAGCGCATGACTCTATATATGGCCCGTTGCGGCTTGAAGCAACCTGATCCTTATATGCCCGAGCCGCAAAGGATGAAGCCAACGCTTGTGCCCATTCTTCTTCGTTTGAAAGAATACGCGGGCGAGCGCGAGCAGACTCCTGGGCTCTCGCTTGAGAACTACCTGGAAAGTATCCTGGCTAAACTGAATATTCCTAGTGTCGATGTGAGCTCATGGGTTCTCACGTGCCTGAAAACTGGTCGCTGCCTTTTCATGCTTGATGGCCTGGACGAGGTCAGTGATCCTACGATGCGCAAGCAGGTACAGGAGGCCATTAAAACGTTCATTCTTGATCATCTGGATACCTCTGAGAAGGATTTCAATCGTTTTCTGATTACCTCGCGCGTCGCAGGCTATGACCAGGAGGCCTTTCCGAACTACATCCACTATACAGTGGCTGAGTTGTCTTCTGAACAAATCGAAGACTTTTTACCACGCTGGTGTCGTGCCAGCGTCAGTCGCAATCGTGGTGCTGTAACCAGTAGCAGCGGACTGATTGAGCAGGATGAGACGATTGCCAGGGAGGCTGAGCAGCTAGCGGGAAACCTCAGCACTGCTCTTAGAAACAATCAGGGTGTGCGCGGCCTGGCCGAAAACCCTCTGTTACTCACGTTGTTAGCGGTAATGCAGTTGAATAGTATCGAACTCCCGCGCCAGCGCGTAGAACTGTACAGTGTCGTTACCCGCACCCTGCTGGAGAATCGCAATATTGCCAAAGGACTTCCGCAGATTCCCGAAGCTCTGGCTATCCGGCGTCTTGGCCCGCTGGCCTTCAGGATGCAGGAAACACGCAATAGCTTTGCTCGCCAGAAGGATGTGGTGCAAGCGTTAACGCAGGCCATCGCCTCGGAAGGCGGTACTCCTGATCAAGTAGCAGAGGAAGCCGGGAACTTTCTGAGCCGTATTCGCGAGCGCGGCGGCCTCTTTATTCTGCGCACAGGTGACTATTTCGGCTTTTTCCATCGTACCTTCCAGGAATACTTCGCGGCACGCTATATGCTCAATAATATCAAAGAGGATCCAGCTAAGGGAATCGCAGAACTTGCGAGTAGAGCGCGCCGCACAGATGACCTCTGGCGTGAACCCTTCCTGCTTGCCGTGGCCTACCAGAGCAACGAGAACGAAAAAGTTGCCAGTGATATTATCCGTGCCTTGCTTACTCCTCCTCAAAACGCCAACCAGGAACAGAAAGAGCATGACTTACTACTTGCTGCTGATTGCCTGATCGAAGCAAAACCGCTCTCTATTGAGTCGGCGCTCGAGAAGCAAGTTGCCCATCAACTTTTACAGATATATGAGGAAGCACAACAGCGCCACCAATTTAATGCGTGTAAGCTGATTGAAGCGGTCATGCGTCGATGGCTACTCAGTCTGCCCGGGGAAGCAGCATATCGTCTGCCGCTGTTAGCGGTGCTGCGCCAGTCTATCGGCGATACCTCCCAGATAGCACGTCAACGTGCTGTACTCACCCTGCTTACAATGATTGCTCAGCAACTGGATGCTTGCCATTCCAGTGTCTTTGAAATGCTTATTCCACCCCTGCTGGCCTTGGCAGGCTTATCCGCAATCGGTGAGCATCGCCCCGCTGCTGATGTTCCAGCAGTATCCGATTTCAATGTAGCTGACCTGGCACTGACTGTGCTCTCCTTTATGGGCAAACGGGGTCCGGCAGGGTTACTCCTGGCAGAGGTGCGCCAGTATTTCAAGGACCATCCGGCACATCTTCGCCTACTGGCTCGCTACTCCCTTGAGTGTGGTACCCTGCTCACGCTTGCGGTTGTCCCACTGGCAGAAGAGAACTATCAGCGCTATGAAGCCACTATTGAAGAATGGATAAAGCTGCTTGACTCTCATAAAATACGCTATGTAACAGAACAGGAAATAGATACTTGTCTTTATATCCATCAGGCTCTCCTGGACTGCGCCGAAGAGGCCTGTTATCCGGCTGCTATCCACCTGTTGAAAATGCTTCAAGCCTCGGCGGAGCATCCTGATCAACCATGGCAAGAAAACTGGCAAAGCTACCTGTTAGATCAACTCAAGTCCTGTCAATACATCGCCTACCAGGAAACTGTCTTGGTATGGGTATCGCTTTTTCCACAAGAACCGGCGCAAGCGAGGTTGGCCTCCTTGCTTTTACATCACTATAACAGTGATGGCACTTCTGTGCAACGCTATGCGCAACGTTTTTTAGGTACTCTCAGTACAGACCTACGAGTTGTACGTCTTTTTGAAGATTTAAGAGCTCTAGGAGATGTTGGATTTCTAAGGGCTTTACGAATTATACAAGGCTTGCGATATTTGCATGTTCTACGGGATTTACGAGATATACGATACTTATGCTATATGCAAGTTTTAAAAAGTTTACGAAAATTACAAGATATAAGATTTATACGAGATTTACGGGGTATACGAGACTTACTACTTGTTAATCAAGTTGCCAGCAAGGCTGTCAAGCTACTTTCTTACACCGGTAGAGCTTCTCTTGACTTGGTAGAGCAGATAGAACTTCTTACCATCCTTCTTGGGCGAGTGCTTCAGGTACAGAAGGCTAATGAGTCAGGTCATGATGTTGAGCGTGAGATACAGGAAATTGTACAAATCATCCAGCCGATTTTCACCTCGACACGTAATGATGAAATAAGCGGAATTGTTCTTGATATACTGAGCTACTTGCCCGCTCGCTCAGCAAACGAGATCGAGTATGTGCTGCAATTGATCAATGATGCTACAGATGAGCGCATACAGATAGCCTGTGCAAGCGCGTTAAGATATGCAAGTCCAGGGACTCCTGAAGCCTGGACTGCTTTGGAGGTGGGCAGGCAATCTAAGGTGGAGGTGGTGAGGAAGGCGGTGGGGGAGGGGTTGGAGCGGAGGAGGTGATTATGAGAAGGGCGATGACCCCCGCCCATGATGTTCGCGGCGGACATCATGGGCGGGGAGATCCTTCGCTGCGCTCAGGATGACAGGGCTGGAAGGTAGCGAAGGATGACAGGAGGGTCCTTTGGGTTAAGGTGTAATCGCAATCACCCTTAGGGGACTCCCGGAGCCATTCACGATCTTGAGTGGGGCTGCAATCACGATTGCGCCTGTTGGGGGCAGCTTATCGAGGTTGATGAGGCTGGTGATGCCAAATCTGCCGACGCCGTGCATGAAGGTGTGGCTGGGGAAGGGTGGATCGAAGCCGCCAGCCAGCCCGGCGTCGGTACCGACGGTCTCCACGCCGACACCTAGAATGTCGCGCTCTTTTGCCAGGAATTGAGAGCAGGTGGGGTGGAAGCCGGGTGAGTGGGATCCGTCTGCCTGGACATTCAGAAATTCCTCGCGGCCCTCGCGTGAACTCCAGCCGGTGCGAATCAAGAACCACGCGCCTGACGGAAGGCGGCCGTGTTCGCTTTCCCAGGCCTCGACCCGGTCGATGGTCAGCAAGAAATCGGGGTTTTTCTGTACGTCGGCGGTGACGTCGATGACACAGGCAGGACCGATGAACTTGCGCGGCGCAATAGTATCCGTGGCATTATTTGGCAAGTCTTTGCCGGTGACCCAGTGGATTGGCGCATCGAAGTGGGTGCCTGTATGCTCGCCCAGGCTGATTACATTCCAGTACCAGGCTGGCCCTCGGCTGTCGTAGTGTGAAATCTCGGTCATTGTCAACCCGGGTGAGGGCGCAAATACAGGGGGCAGGTCGATGACCGGTGTATCTGGCCCCAGCGGAGTGGTTAGATCGACGATCTGCAGGCGACCAGAATTGAGTTCCTCAATCAATTGCGACAAAACTTCCATGTTTGGCTCCTCCTTAAATAATTAACCTGATCAAACCTTGCTTTGCCGTTGCATGGCTTCCAGGCAGCGTTTGAACTGGAAGCGGTTCTCAAGCAGCGGCAGATCCATATGAAACGACTTCGGCCCTATGGCTTCGACCTTTGAGACAATTGTCGTCAATGTGTTACCTGAGAGTGCTTCCGTCAGGGCAGCTTTGAGGCTTTCCGGTGTGTTTGCTTCCATTACACATAGTACACCCGATGCCCTGGCGATGCCTGCCAGGTCTGTGCCGGTCGATGTTGCCGTTGGGAACCCTCCTACCGAGAGCAGGCTTTCGTTATCGAAGACGATATGCACCAGGTTGCCTGGCTTGTAGCGGGCCATCGTGCTCAACGAGCCCAGGTTCATGAGCAGGGACCCATCACCGTCGAGGACGATCACTTTGTGTTCAGGCATCACCAATGCAATACCCAGGCCCATCGAAGAAGCGAGTCCCATAGCATGCTCAAGATAAAAAAAGTTGTGACGGTGTCCCAGCGTATATAGCTCTGCGGCAACGGCCCCCATAATTGTGACGACTATGCGCTCTTCCAATTCAGGGTAAATAGTCTTCAATGCATCTTCGCGTAGCATAACTGGTCATTCCTCCCACATTAGTTCGCGTGATAGCAAAATGGCAACAGGGTGCAGTGAGGCGTGAGCCAGTGTCTGCGCGTCTTTGAGACGACGGTAGATATCAGTAGGGGTATTTAAATGCCAGATTGGGATGCTCAGCGTACGCAGCAGTGGCTCTGTCGCCAAGCCCCCTTGAGTTTGCCAGGGGTCTTTTTCTCCCCAATGCCCTCGGTAACTGATAAGTAGCAGCAGTGGTATCCTGTAGAGCAGTGCCAGCGAGACAATGCCATTGATTGACGCCAGGAAACCATGATTTTGCATGAGCATCGCGGAATTGACGCCTGCCAGGTATGCCCCTGCCGAGATACCCACGCCCTCCTCCTCTTTCGCAAGGCGTACAAGCTTCATAGCCGGGTCTTCCTCAGCCATGCGGATCAAATGGACGAGCCAGGTCTCGGGGAGGGCAGACATGATCTTCACGTCACACGCTTTCAGGGCATCGTAGATCAGTTTGGAATTGGTTACAGAAACAGGCATAAATAGCACCCTCCAGGAAGAGTAAAAGCACTGTGTGAGATAATTTCTGTAATAAGGTAACTATTGGGTTCTTCTCTCTTCTTGACTCCTCACTGCCTGCGGCAGTTCGCAGAGGTTTAGTGTGAGTGACCGACTTTGCCGCCTGTGGCGGCAAAGTCGGTCACTCACACAAATAAATGGGTGAGCCGCCGCAGGCGGCAAGAAGCCCTGAGTAGTTACGTACTAAGTTAAGTATAGCATATTGAGAATGTCATGGTTGTTGCCTTCGTACTATATTCAGCTTGAAAATCGGGTATACTATTGAATAGAGTAATCACAGGGGTAATGCTATGGTCTGTAGCCTCCTATGCCTCTGTATCGTGTAAGTAATGTGGCCTTACGGCACACGAATAAGCAAGTGTAATTGATACAGAAAGCAGGACTGTTGCAAAGTTTTTTTGCGCCCTGCGGGCGCGGGAGAAAAAGAGACTGGGGGACGCCCCCAGGCCCCCGCAAAGGGGCGGCTGCCCCTTTGAACCCCGCTTTTTCCCGATCTTGCAACAGCCGTGATACAGAAAGAGAAAGCATTATGTGTATAAGCTGTGGTTGTGGCAAACCAGACGACGATCATGGAGATGCCCGCAATATCACTATGAAGGATCTTGACCAGGCTGCACAGGCAGCAGGCACCACCCGCGATAGAGTTCTACAGAATATCATGCAAGGTAGCCAGCCAGGCTCTACCGGCAACGGGCAAGGGCAAGGGGGAAATACTCAATTCCAGAGTCACCAGAGTGATTCTAACGAGTCACAGGCCCAACAGAACAAAAACGCTCAGGCGCAAAGTCAGCCTGGAGAGTACCAACCATCTCCAGGCCATCAATCTGGTACTGCCTGGGGGCAAGATCAGGAGAACATTAATTATCAACCACCGGAGGAGCAGAAACATACCAGTTAGTGACTGACAAAACTTGCCTCTTCGAATAGTGAGGGAGCAATACATATGCAAGAACAGGCTAAAATACAGCAGATTCCTGTGAAGGTCTATCGAACTTCCGACCGCTTGATGGTTGCAGCTCCTATGCCTGGACTTCAGCCAGAGGACATTCTGGTCGAGGTCACCGGTGATGGACATCTGATCCTACAAGCTGTAGTGCGCGCCCTACTCAAGGACGTCAAGGAGTTGCTGCTTGACGAATGGAGCGTAGGAAGCTATTATCGTGAAGTGCTATTACCAGATGCCGTTGATGCTGAGCAGGCCAATGTCACCTACGGCAATGGTGTGCTCGTGGTCGCTTTACCCATTAGTGATCACACCCGGGCTGCCAGATTGACTTTAGATACGGTAGGGCCGGCCCACGGTGAGCGTGCAGGTAATGCCGGGCATCCACCGTCTTAAATTTGTAAACCTCGCGCATACTAATATAGCTCGCGTGGCCTTTTTGTTGTCTAATAAAGTAAATTTAAAAGTGAGGATTGTCCTCTTTATTTAGCGCTGCAACAAAATCTTTTAAGAAAGCAGTACAGTCATAGCTGTGTTCTACGTGCCATAAGGCAATGGCAAACGATGTTCTGGCTGCCCACCAGAAAATTCTATCAACCAGGCAATCCTCCATTTGTTGACCAAAGTCCACGAAAAAATCATGCCATTGCTCTTTCGCAACGTACCACCAGAGCCAGAGTCCTACGTCCCGCATTGGATCGGAAAGCTGGACATCGCCCCAGTCAACCATAATCAGTTTACTACAGGTCAGCAGCATATTTTTCGTATTTGG
>Ga0137381_10003626_pt1 | contig 11050 bp, 9 predicted proteins | sample SagtaG_16_FD_104808 | JGI IMG/M metagenome (GOLD analysis project Ga0137381, IMG submission 104808) | Vadose zone soil microbial communities from Sagehorn Ranch, Mendocino, California, USA - Sage2_L_115_16 metaG | ecosystem: Environmental > Terrestrial > Soil > Vadose zone | place: USA... | reverse complement strand
GCGGGCCGGGCTGACCGGCCGCGGCGTCCACGTCGCCATCGTCGACACGGGAATCGACGGCTCACGCATTCCCGTGGCTGGCGGTTGGGCGCCCAGGCCGGGCTACGCGCCGGGCTCGAGCGCGCCCAACCACGGCACCATGGTGGCGTACGACGTCCGCATCGCGGCGCCCGACGCGCAGATCCTCGACTACGCGCTCCTCACATCCCGGGCGGGGACGTGGGCCGCGTTCCTCTCGGACGCCATCGCCGCGTTCGCGGATCTCGTGGACCGAGTGAATGCCACTCCGGGGCGGTGGGTAGTCAACAACAGCTGGGGGTTGTTCGACCGCGCCGGCGACGCACCCATCGGCTCGCCGGAGAACTACTCCGCCAATCCCGACCATCCGTTCAATCAGATTACCGGCGCGCTCGTCGCGGCCGGCGCGGACGTGTTCTTCGCGGCCGGGAATTGCGGCGCCGACTGCCCCGATAGACGGTGTGGCACGGGCGATACCGGCCCCGGAGCCTCGATCCACGGCGCGAACTCCCATCCTGACGTCGTGACCGTGGCCGCGGTCACCGTCACGGACCGGCGCCTCGGCTATTCGTCGCAAGGGCCCGGCGCGCTCTACTCTCGTAAACCCGATCTCGCGGGGCTGAGTCACTTCAAGGGCTCGGGCATTTACCCGGTGGACGGGGGCACGTCCGCCGCGAGTCCCGTAGCCGCCGGCGTTGCGGCGGCACTGCGCCAGGCTCGCCCCGCCGATCGCCTGGCGCCCGCGCAACTGAAGGGCCTGTTGCAGCGAACCGCGCGGGACCTGGGGGGCGACGGCTGGGACTACGACCTGGGCTACGGGGTGATCGATGCGGCGGCGGCCGTGAAGGCGCTGCGGTTGCAGCCGAAGGCGCGACGGAGAGCGAAGGCGATCCGCTAGCGTCCCATCAGGAGGCGGGCTCCTGGATCGCGTCGGCGAAGAAGCGCACGCCCGGAATCTGCTCGGCCCGCTGGCGCGCGTCGGGGGACGCTACGCCGCGGACCACGTAGCGACCGAGTTTGGGGTCGATCGGGACCGGGCCGTAGTCGGGGTCCACCGCGACCCCAACCCCGTCGAGCAGGGCGCGGATCGCCGTCATGTCGACCCGTTCGCCGGGCCGGTCCACCTGAATGATGTAGCGCGTGGCTGGGGGCATCTCGCCGAGCAGACAGTAACCGCTTCCAGAAAAAAGGGCTAGCCCGGCGCCGCGACTCCGTAGATCGGATGCAGCTCCCACAGCGCCCGCAACGACGAGTTGCAGCGGCCGTGCTGGATGGCATAAGGAGGCCCACCGGCAACTGCCCGCTGATGGAACCCGTCGAAGAAGGCGGCACCGGTGAACCGGACTCGCACCGGCGGACGGAGATCGCCACGGGGCCCGAGCTGCGTGGTGTCGACCAGGCTCGCGAGTGCCGCGCGGGCCCGGCTATAGATCACACCGTAGCGCTCCGCGGGAATCTCCACGATGATGCAGGAGTCGACGGGGGTGGTGGGGGCCGCGGTCAGCTCGACGTGCCAGTCTCCGTCGGACTCCTGCAGCCGTATGCGCCGCACCCAGCCGACGAGCACGAACACGCTGTCCTCTCGGGCCCCGCGCGGCGCGCACATGTCTCTGCTCGTGAGGCTCAAGGGCGCCCAGGCCGTCAGGATCGCAGCGATGTCCACGGGCGCGGCCGGGCGCGTTTGCAGCGTGGTGTCGACCTTTTCACTCCAGCGATAGTGTGGCTCGGCGCACGCCTGCCCCCTCCCCGCCGCCGGCGCAAGGAGCAGCCCACTCACCACGACTATGACCCAGCGCGCCATATTTCCCCTTCCTTCACCCTCACTACCTTCTTCCCCCAGCGCTGTTCGAACCATTCCGGATGCTCGGTGTGCACCGGCAAGATGCGCCGCGCGGCTGTACGAACTCCTCGAAGAACCTGCAGGTAGGCCCGAAGCGCATCCCGAAGTCGAGTAGCCAGCGTCGCGCGGCCCATTCGAGCAAGATTCGGTTCCCCCCGATCTCGCCGGGGGCGCCGCCGTAGACGGTGATGGTGAGGCCGGCTCGCGACACGTTTCTACGTTGCACGCCTTGCATCACGTGAAGCAAACTTCACACGCCGCGCGCACGCGTCACGCGAGTGCGCGACAACAGCCGTGACCAACCCGCAGCGGCGCGGTACTGCAACGCCCGACCTATCTCCCGACGCGCCAACACGCTGCTGGATGCACATAAAATGGCACCGCATTTGCTTTGGGGGCACGCGCAACCAACGTGTCACGAATCTAGGCGGAGGAGGCCGGAACTCATATGAAGCCGAGACCCACCATCTGCGCTATCCTGCCGGGCCTCGTTGCGGTCGCCCTGCTCGTCGCGGCCTGCCAGGACTCGTCGCGACCGTTTGCGCCGCCGCACAAGCCCAGCTTCTGGGCCGGAGGCGAGCGCCAATGCCCCATTGGGAAGTTCACGGGAGGCGGGCGCATCGATCCAACGCCCACGAACACCATGTACGGGAAGGTCACGTTCGGATTCAACATCTTCCTGGACCAGCACTGCAACGTGCTGAAGGGACAGCTTGAAGTGGTGCATCATCCGTCTCAGACGAAGTTTCACAGCGTGTCGTTCAGCAGTGCCTCCGAAGAGGGCACCTGTGTCACGTTCTTCGGCACGGTGCGCGCGAAGCACGCGAACGGCGATTGGCACGAGCACTCGTTCGGTGTACGCACGTGCGACAACGGCGAGCCCGGTTCCAGCCCCGGCACGGGACCCGATACGTTCCGGTTTGCGATCACGGATGACGACTCGTTCGGGCACGGTGACACCGGGGACACACCGCTGACCGGCGGGAACATCCAAGCTCACTGAAAGGCAGGGTCCAAGCGATGAGCATCAAGAGCACCCTCGGCCTGGTCGTCGCGCTGGCCGCCGGAGCGGCGGCGACGGGCGTCGCTCAATCGATCAGCGGCCAAGCGTTCGGCGTGTTCGTGAACACGCCCGCCGCCTCGCAGGCCCAGGCGCCGCTGGCGGTGCTGCCGGCCATCTCAGGAACGGACGGCGACATCGCGCACGCCGATGCCGACGTCCTCGGAGTGCCAAACACTCTGTCGTCGAGCTTTCTGAACAGCACGGCGACGGGTGCGATCGGCACCGCGGAGACCAGCGCACAGAGCGTCGCCACCGTGGCGAACGTCACCATCCTGAACGGACTGATCACGGCAGGCGAGTTGATCGCTACCGTGACGAGCACCCGCGGCGCGAGCGGCGTCACGAGCAGCACCAACGGCTCCACCTTCGAGAACCTGGTGGTCGCCGGCACGCCGGTTACGTCGGGGGACCAGCCGGTGGCTCCCAACACTCGCCTCGAGCTGCCAGCGGTCGGCTATGTCGTGCTGAACGAGCAAGTCCCGCTAGGTGACGGGGTGACAAGCGGCGGCATGACGGTGAATATGATCCACGTGTACTTGCAGACTATCAGCGGTGGGATTGTGGATCCCCTCACCGGCCAGCTGGTCGGCGGCACGGCGACGACGACGGGCGAGATCATCGTCGGCTCCGCGACGACGTCGGTCGGAGGCTGACGCAGGCCGTCTCTTGTGAGGGCCGTCCGGCGCGCGCCGGGCGGCCCTGTCGTCACACCCTCCACTCGATATGCACGCTAGATTGTTTCGGTCGCCCGACCCACGACGATGGCCACCACGTTCACCCGCCTCCCGAGCCCGCTCGGCGAGCTCGTCCTCACGGCCTCGGGCACTGCGCTGACGGCAGTGTTCTTTCCGATCCGCCGCCACGGACCCGCGCCTGAAGCACAACCCGGTTGGCTCGAGGACGACGGCCGCGGTCCCGCAGGCACCGTGCTCGCTCGCGCCGGCCAGCAATTGAGCGAGTACTTCGCGCGCACCCGCACGACCTTCGACCTGCCGCTCGCCCCGGCTGGCACCCCGTTTCAACGGCGCGTGTGGGACGCCTTGCGCGCCATCCCCTACGGCACGACCACGAGCTACGGTGAGCTGGCGCGCCGCCTCGGCGGCGCGAGCGCCACCCGCGCCGTCGGCGCCGCCAACGGCAAGAACCCCATCCCCATCATCGTCCCCTGCCACCGTGTGGTCGGGTCGCGCGGCGAGCTGACTGGCTTCGGCGGCGGCCTGGACCGCAAGCGCTGGCTGCTTGAGCACGAAGGGGTCGCGCTGGCGCTCGGGCTCTAGCCGCGGGGGCTCCTGACCCCTATCATAGCACCGTATCCCCCGCGTGCGGGCGGGATTGCGTGACTAACCAGCTGGCTCACCTGCAGGCATCACTCCCCGATCGCTACACGCTCGAGCGTCCGCTCGGTCGCGGCGGAATGGCTACGGTCTACCTCGCCAACGACCGGAACCTCGGTCGCCAGGTCGCGCTCAAGGTGCTCCATGCCGAGCTCGCGACCGCCGTCGGTGTGGAACGCTTCCTGCGCGAGATCGGCACCGCCGCCGGGCTCAACCATCCCCTCATTCTGGCGCTCCACGATTCCGGCGAAGCAGGGGACCTGCCCTTTTACACGATGCCGTACGTCGAGGGAGAGGAGACGCTCCGCCGACGGCTCAACCGCGAGCGCCAGCTCTCGATCGACGATGCGGTCGCGGTCACGTGCGACGTCGCCGAGGCGCTGGCGTACGCGCACAGCCGGGGTGTGGTCCATCGGGACATCAAGCCCGAGAACATTCTGTTCTCCGCGGGCCGCGCCGTCGTGGCGGACTTCGGGATCGCGCGCGCGCTGACCGTCGCCAGGATCGAGCCGCTGACCGGGATTGGGGCCATGATCGGCACACCCGCCTACATGAGCCCCGAGCAGGTGGCGGGCGACGCGGCGCTCGACGGCCGCAGCGACCAGTACAGCCTCGCGTGCGTGTTGTACGAGATGCTCGCCGGGAGGCCGCCGTTCGACGGGCCGACGGTCCAGGCCGTGCTCGCGCGTCTCTCGATCGAGCTGCCCGCACCGATCCGCACGGCGCGGCCGTCCGTACCGATCGCGATGGAGGCCGCCGTGCTCAAGGCGCTCGCGAAGGTCCCGGCGGACCGGTTCGCCACCATTGCGCAGTTCGCGGATGCCCTGCGTGCGTGGGACGACGCGCCGGCGGTCGCAGCGGATGCCGAGTCGATCGCCGTCTTGCCGTTTGCGAACCTGAGCGCCGACCCCGGCTTCGAGTACCTGAGCGATGGGATTGCCGAGGATATCATCAACGCGCTCGCCCAGCTGCCCGGCCTCCGCGTCGCGGCGCGCACGTCCTCGTTCGCGTTTCGCGCTCGGGCCGTCGAGTTGGCCGAGGTCGGTGCGAAGCTCAAGGTGGCGATGGTGCTCGAAGGGAGCGTCCGCAAGGCCGGAAATCGCCTCCGGGTCACCGCCCAGCTGGTGAAAGTAGGCGATGGCGACCATCTCTGGTCGGAACGCTACGACCGCGACATGACCGACATCTTCGCCATCCAGGACGAGATCGCGAAAGCGATCGCCGAGCGGCTGAAGGTCACCTTGGACGGCGGCGCGGCGGCGTCGCTCGTGACCCCGGCCACTGGAAATCTCGATGCCTACCATCTCTGTCTGCGGGGTCGATATCTGCTGGCGCAGCGCGGGCTCGGGCTGAAGCAGGCACTGGAGTGTTTCGATCAGGCGATCGCCCTGGATCCGAACTACGCGCTGGCGCACGCCGGGCTCGCCGAGGCCTGCACCGTGCTTGCACAGTATGGCCTCGTGCCGCCTGGTGCGCTGCGCGCCAAAGCGCACGCCGCCGCGTGCCGCGCCCTCGACCTCGCTCCCAAGCTGGCCGAGGCGCACGCCGCGGCTGGGACCGTGAGCTTCGTGATGGATTGGGACTGGCGCACGGCGGCTGCGGAGCTGCAGCAGGCCATCGTGCTGAATCCGCGTTACGTCATCGCGCGGCTCTGGCTCTCCTACTATCTCGTCTTCATAGAGGACCTGTTCGAGGAGGGGATCGCGCATGGCCGGCGCGCCGTGGAGCTCGACCCGCTGTCCCCGTTGCCCAACATGCAGCTCGGCATGAGCCTGATGGGGGCGGGCCGGCTGGAGGAAGCGATCGCGCCGCTCGAGCGGGCCGCCGCGCTCGCACCCACGATGTTCCTACCGCCCATCCACCTGGGAGTGCTCTACAACGAGCTGGGACGGAAAGAAGAGGCGATCCGGTCGGTCGAGGCCGCCGTCGTCACCTCCGGTCGCCATCCCTGGACACTGTGCGCGCTGGGGGTGTGCTACAGCTCCGCCGGGAAGGTGGCAGAGGTGGAAGCGATTCGCGACGAGTTGACCGCGCGGGCGCGCCGCGAGTACGTGCAGTACACCATGCTCGCGATCTTGAGCGCCGCTCTCGGGCGATTGGACGAAGCGTTCGAGTTGCTCGAGCGCGCGTGCGACGACCGCGACGGGATCCTTGTCTACTCGCGCCGCTACCCGTTCTTCAGCGCGTTCCAGCACGATCCCCGGATGGAGCGGATCTATCGCCGGATCGGACTCCCTTGACGCTCCCTTGACGCCATCACGGCAGCCTTCGAGCCGTGCGAACCCTCGCATTCCTCGTCTTACAACGTCGTCAGCGGAGGCTGCCCCATGAACCGACGCCTGCTCATTCTCTCGCTCGGCACGGCGGTAACACTCGCCTGCGATCGCGGCTCCCCAACTGCTTCACGTCTGCCGTCGCTCCACGCGGACGCGGTCGGCGCTGTGGTGGTCAGCGCGATCACCGATCTCGGAACCCTGCCGGGCGGCGACTTCAGCTCTGCGGCCGCGATCAACGCGGCGGGTGTGATCGTGGGAAGCAGCAACACTCAGCCGGGCGGCCCCTCTCACGCTGCTTTGTGGCAGCCGGACGGGACGGTCAGGGACTTGGGCACGTTGCCCGGCGGCGAGCAAAGCTTCGCCGTCGCGATCAACGCCCGGGTGCAAGTCGCCGGCTCGAGCAGTGTCGGAGGATTCTTTCCCTTCCATGCGTTTCGCTGGGAGAACGGCGTCATGACCGACCTCGGCACGCTGCCGGGCGGCGGGTTCAGCTCCGCGACGGGCATCAACAATGCGGGCGACGTCGTCGGCTCGAGCGGGGGACACCCAGTGCTGTGGCGTAGCGACGGCAGCCTGGTCGACCTGGGGACCCTGCCGGGCTCCGTCGGCGGTGGCGCGACCGCGATCAACGACCGCGGACAGGTCGTCGGCAGCAGCAACTTCCCGGACTTCGTCACCGTGCACGCGTTCTTGTGGCAGGCCGGGACGATGATCGACCTCGGGACACTCGGGGGAGATTCTAGCATTGCCTTGGCGATCAACAATGCCGGTCAGGTTGTGGGAACGAGCACGCTCCCCGGTCCTTTCGCTCCCGGCCATGCCTTCCTGTGGCAGCAGGGCGCGGGGATGACCGACCTCGGGACCCTTCCAGGCGGGAGCATCAGCGGCGCCGCAGGCATCAGCGCCTCCGGTCGGATTGTCGGACGAGGCACGACTGCGACGGGGCAGGAGGCGTTTTTTTGGCAGGCCGGCACGTTCACCGGCCTCGGGACGCTGGGCGGTCCATTCAGCTCCGCCATGGGCGTCAACGCCAGCGGCCAGGTCGTGGGGTTCTCCGCGACGCCGAGTTTTGCGTTTCATGCGGTCCGGTGGACGATGCGAAGCCGCTGAGAGCGAGCGCGGCGGGCTTGAGCGGCGCTTGAGGCGTGCGCGGTATCGTGCGACCTCGGACAGTGGTCGCACCTGCTCTCTCGCCATGAGGCCTCTATGAACCGCGCCGCAATTGTCGGAGTCCTGGCAACGCTCACGCTCGGCGCGTGCGCCGGTCATCCTGCAGCGCCCACCGGGCCGAGCCTCGGACGTCCCAGCGCCGCGCGCGCGGGCGCGCCGGCTCCGAGCCCGCTCGTCACGCTGCCATTGCCTGGTCGGACACTCGAACTGTGGCCATTCACCGGCTTCGGCTTCGGCCAGCAGTCGGACCCGGTGAACCTCGTCTGGACCGGCCACGCCGATCCCCGCGCCCTGCGGGCCGCGCTGCTGTCGCTCGACGGCGACCGCACAGCGTTCGGGTTCCCCGCTGTGTTCCCCTTCAACTGCACCTGGCACGACGAGCCGGAGGTGCAACCCGAGGTCGCCTACACCGCCGCGAGCGGTTGGGTCGGTAGCCCGATCATGTTGGAGTGCGGCACCTACGACCAGGCTCGCTTTCATCTGCGGTTCTTCGACGTAGGCGGAGTGACGGTCGGGGGGGCGCCCTTCGAGGTACTGATCCCCGGTACGTTGGATCACCAGACGATCAGCTGGAAGCTCGCCGAGCAGTTCGTGGTGGTGGACTTCCTGCGAACCGGCCTGCTCGATCCGGCTGCGCCGCCCTTCACGACCGATCCGATCAATCCCCCCGCGTTCGGCACCATTCCGGCGGTGATTTACAACGGCATCCCGACGGGCCTGCGGCAGGCGATCGGTGGACCATTGGGCGACGTGACCGACGCCGTGCCCATCCCCAGCAGTGGTCACGCCACGGTGCTCACCTTGCGCGGCGGTGTCGCGGGAGCGCCGCTCACGGCGCACCGGAGTTGGGTCCAGCAATTCGACCAGGTGATCCCGCAGCCGTTCTGCGCTCCCGGACCGAATGCGTTCCTCTACGTCGTGGGGCCGGTGACGCTCGAGCAAGACGTGGAGCTCACGTCCGCGGGCCACTACGTGAGCCAGTTCCGCGCGGCGGGGCGCCTGAACGTGACGCCCGTCGATCCGACCACCGGCCGGCCCAGCGGGGCCACGTACGGGGCGGTCGTCCTCGAAACCCACCGGGGCATTCTCACCGACGCGGGCACATCGACCGCGTTCTTCACGCGACGCATCACCCTGCCGCCCAGCGCCCCAGCCCACGGCACGTTCGAGTTCGCCTTTGCCGTCGACCCGGGCGGGATCACCCGTGCGACGGCGAGCGAGCGCTGCGGGTCATAGTCGGGCCGCGTCGACGATGCGCTGGCGTTGTCCCGCCAGGACCATGTCGCGGGCCACGACCTCGCGCACGATGCCCGCGACGAAGCTGTACCCGCGTGACTCGGCGGTGAGCCAGCGCTGCCATTCGAGCTCGTCGAGGGCTGCCGCCAATGGCTCGGCGTCGAGGCCCGAGGCGCGGGCCAGGTCCGGGAGCGCCACCCGGCTGCCCAGGACGGCGGCCACGACCAGCACGGCTTGCGCAGCGGCGCTGAGCCGGCGAAAGCCGATCCGGATCGCCGCGACCACGACGTCGGGCAGCTCGCCCGGCAAGGTCTGATCGAGTGTCCGGCCGGGCTCCGGCCACGCGGCGGGTGATCCCTGCAGGTCGAGCCCCAGGGCCACGGCATGCAGCAGCTCGACCGCGAGGAGCGGGATCCCCGCCGAGTCGGTGGCCACGCGACGCGTCACCCGATCGAGGTCAACTTCGCCGTAGCGAGGGAGGACCGAGTGCGCGAGACTCCGGAGGGCATCGCTCGAGAGCGGCCCGAGCCGTACTGCCGCTCCCGGCAACTCGCGTCCGATGCGCACGCGCAGCTCGTCGAGCGGCGGGCACGGGTGGTGAGCGACGGTCGTAAACAATAGGAACAGGGGCCAGCCGGCGAGATCGCGGGCGCAGGCGCTCAGTGCGCCCAGCGACTCTGCATCACACCAGGCGGCGTCGTCCACCAGCATGACGACAGATGCTTCTTCGACGACGGCGCGGAGCACCTCCGCGAACGCCTGCGCGGGGCGCGCGGCCCCCCCGTCAGTGTCGCGCAGCGCCGTGAGGGCGGCTGGTGGGGCGCCCGCGACGCCCCGCGCCCGGAGCAGGCCATCGCGCGCGAGGCAGGCGAGACCGCTCCACGGCTCGCGCAGATCGGACTCGACCGACCGCACCAAGGCAACCGCGGCTCCGTCCAGCCGCGCGCGGGCCACTACCTCTTCCACGAGCCGCGTCTTGCCCATCCCCGCGTCCCCTTCCACGACGCCCACGGCGGCGCGGCCGGCGCGGCGGCAGGTCGCCCACGCCTCGAGCAATGACGCGAGCTCGGGCGCGCGGCCGACCAGGGTGGCGTGGCGCCAGTCCACGGCAGCGCCGCCCGCCTCCCCCGCCGCGCCGCGCGCCGGCAGCCGCCACGTCCGCTCGCGCCGGATCCGCTCGGCGAGGGCCTGGGTCTCGGCGTCCGGCATCGTCCCGACCTCTGACGCGAGCCGAGCCGCGAACCCCTCGAACCGCTCGAGTGCCCCGGCCCGGTCGCTGGCGAGGGCCAGGCAGCGCAGCACCGCGCGGACGGCGGCGTCGGACGTGGGGGCGAGACCGCACGCCAGCTCCGCGGCATCGCGCGCGGCGCCGAGGGCGCCGCCCGCGAGCAGCTGCTCGACCCGCCGCAGCAACACGTCGACGCAGCGGGTGCTCCACGCCGCCCGCTCAGCTCCGACCCAGTCGTCGAAGCCGGAGGCGCCGGCGACGCTGAAGCCTTCGAGGAAGTGGCCGCGCACGAGCGCCGCCGCGGCCTCGTAGTCGCCTTGCGCCGCCAGTGTCTCCAACCGGTCGGTGTCGAGATCGACGGCCCCGGCGAGCAGCCGCACCTGCGTCGTGTCGGATTCGAGCCCGGCACCGAGGTAGCGCCGCAACGTGCGCAGTGCCTCGTTGAGAGATTGACGTGCCCGCTGCTCTGCCTTGTCGCCCCACAGTAACCCGATCAGATGGTCGCGCGCGCGGGCGCGTTTGGGGGATCGCGCGAGGTATACGAGCAGAGCGAGGTTCTTCCGCCACAAGAGCGCGGCGGGCGCTCCGGCGCCGTTCACGGACACCTCGATCGGGCCGAGCGTGCGGCAGGCGATCATGCGAGCGGCCAAGCTGTCACCGCACGCCAGGGTCGTCAAGCAGGATGCCGCAGTCTCACCCCGCGTGGCCCCGAGCACGCTGGGCGATGAGCTGCTCCAAGTGCTCCCAGATTTCGGGTCTAATGCTGTCCACCAGCTCCTTGTTCAGCTTGCCGAGCATCACGGCGATCGAGCTCGTGTCGAGGCCGGCGATGCGGCACTCTTCGATAACCGCGGTGAAATGGATTCGGGCTTCCCGGATCATCCG
>Ga0137381_10003624_pt1 | contig 11052 bp, 9 predicted proteins | sample SagtaG_16_FD_104808 | JGI IMG/M metagenome (GOLD analysis project Ga0137381, IMG submission 104808) | Vadose zone soil microbial communities from Sagehorn Ranch, Mendocino, California, USA - Sage2_L_115_16 metaG | ecosystem: Environmental > Terrestrial > Soil > Vadose zone | place: USA... | reverse complement strand
TTACCGAATCGCGCAACTCAACACCGATGGCAGCGTGGTCGGCAGCATCCAGTTTAATCCACCGATTCCGATGCCGGAGGGGCAATTCCGAGTAACCACCCAAAACTGGCCACCGGTGAACGTGATCATTGAAGCTTCAAGCAACCTGGCGGATTGGACTCCCGTCTATACGAACACAGCACCGACTAGCCCTTTGGACTTTATCGACACGAACGCCGGCCAGTTCCGCCAGAGATTCTATCGTGCCGTGATGCAACCCTGAATCGAGCCGAGAGCCTCGCCGAGGAAGCCAGTCTCGCTGGTCTGCAAACTCGAAAACGCATCGGTCCTCACCCTTGCCACTTTCGTGAATTGGTCTCCCGGTATCGGACCGCTTCTTTCCGCTTGTCGAGGTACTGGGTTGACCCTCGCGAACCATGGCCGGCTATTTCATCGCCCGGGCGATGGCGTTCCACCAGCGGTCGTGCAGTTCGGCCAGCGGCCAATTCCATTCGCCGGTGGCCGTCTTGATCGCCAATGTCTCGCCGCCCACGGCGCCGACGCGGGCGGCGCTCACCCCGAGCAGTTTCGCGCGTCCAACGACTTTCACCGCGTCGATGGCTTTCACGGAAATAACGATGCGGCTTTGGGTCTCGCCGAAGAGCAGGGCGTCGAGCCGAACTCCCTCGAGCGCGGACAAATCGATGCGCGCGCCGATGAGCCGCGGCGTTTCGCGGGCGACTTGTTGCGAGATGCACGATTCGGCCAGGGCCACCGCCAGGCCGCCGTCGCTGCAATCGTGCGCGCTCAGGATGCCGCCGGCATAGATCAGCGAACGGAGCGCGCCGTGCAACTCCGTTTCTTTTTCCAAGTCGCAACGGGGCGGCGCGCCGGTCTTGAGTTTGCGAATGGCTTGCAGATAGGCCGACCCGCCCAGGCCCAGCAACGGATCGTTGGAATCGATCCAGTCGCCGAGCAGGATGATTGCGTCGCCCTCGTTCTTGAACCATTGCGTGGTGATGTGTTCCGCCCGTTCGATCCGCCCGACCATCGCCACGGTCGGCGTCGGGTCGATCGGGCCGGCCGGACTCTGGTTGTAAAGGCTGACGTTGCCGCCGGTCACCGGCGCGTTGAAAGCGCGGCAGGCCTCGGCGACGCCGCGCACCGATTCCTGGAGCTGCCAAAAAAGTTCGGGACGGTGCGGGTTGCCGAAATTCAAGTTGTCGGTCACGCCCAGCGGCGCCGCGCCGGTACAAGCCAGGTTGCGCGCCGCTTCCGCCACGGCGATCTTGCCCCCTTCGTACGGGTCGAGATAAACGTAAGCCGCGTTGCAATCGACGGCCAGGGCGAGAAACTTCTCCGGGATGGCGGGAGGGGCTTCCAGCGCCGGACGTTCCGCCGACAAACTGTCCGGCGGCAGCGAATCCTCCTTGATGCGGACCACTGCTGCATCCGAGCCTGGACCGACCACCGAACCGTCGCGCACCATGTGATCGTATTGGCGATAGACCCAGTTCTTCGAGGCGATGCTCGGCCACGCCAGCAGGGCCTTCAAATCCCCCTCCACGTCGCTGGTATCCGGCATTTGCTCGAGGGTGAAGGCGCGCACCGATTTCAGATAAGCCGGCTCGCGCGCGTCGCGCTGGTAAATGGGCGCTTCGTTGGCGAGCTTGGCGGCCGGGATATCGACGACGATTTGTCCGCGGTTTTTCACCGCCATACGGCCGGTGTCGGTGACGACGCCGATCTCCGCCCACGGCAGGTCCCATTTGTCGAAAATCTTGCGCACCTCGGCTTCGCGGCCCTTTTTCACGATGATGAGCATCCGCTCCTGCGATTCGCTGAGCATGATTTCGTAAGGGGTCATGTTCGGCGCGCGCTGCGGGACCTGGCTCAATTCGATCTCGATGCCGGTGCCCGCGCGCGCGGCGGTTTCGCAGGTCGAGCAGGTCAATCCCGCCGCCCCCATGTCCTGAATGCCGGCCACGGCGCCGGTGGCGAGCAATTCGAGGCAGGCTTCCATCACCAGCTTTTCCATGAACGGATCGCCCACTTGCACCGCCCCGCGCTGCTGCTCGGCGGACGCTTCAGTCAAATCCTGGGACGCGAAGGCGGCGCCGGCCAGCCCGTCGCGCCCCGTCGCCGGCCCGACATAGAAGACCGGGTTGCCAACGCCGCGGGCCGCGCCCCGGACGATCTGGTGGTGGCGCAGCACGCCGAGACAAAACACGTTGACCAGCGGGTTGCCTTCGTAGGTCGGGTCGAAATAAATCTCACCGCCGATTGTCGGAATCCCAAAACAGTTCCCGTAATGGGCGATGCCCGCCACGACGCCGCCGAAGAGGCGGCGAACTTCGGGCGACGCCAGATCGCCGAAGCGCAATGAATTGAGCGTGCAGAGCGGTCGCGCGCCCATGGTGAAGATGTCGCGGATGATCCCGCCGACGCCGGTGGCCGCGCCTTGGAACGGCTCGACGGCGCTGGGATGATTATGCGATTCGATTTTGAACGCGATCGCCAGGCCGTCGCCGATATCGATGATGCCGGCGTTTTCCTCGCCCGCGCCGACCAGGATTCGCGGCGCGCGGGTGGGAAAAGTTTTGAGCAGCGGCCGTGTATTCTTATAGGAGCAATGCTCGCTCCACATGACCGAGAAGACCCCCAGCTCCGTGTAATTCGGCTCGCGGCCGAGGAGGCTCTTGATGCGGTCGAATTCGCCCGGTGAGAGTCCGTGCTGCTCGATGAGGGCGGGAGTGATGGCGGGTTCGGTCGTCAAATTAGTCACTCAATTTCAGTTGCCACGGTCGAGAATTTCGACCGCGCCATGATTCGGAATCCCCGCCGCGACCACAAGCCAATCTTTTGGCCGGGCGCGGCCGAGGGTGCAAGCCAGCCTTTGTTCAGCCCCGTTGGGGCTGAGCAAGCGCCTGCTTGCCCCCGACGTGCCGCAGCACTTGGGCGCGGGGTTGACAAATTTTTTTGCTGCCTTCATGTTTCCGCGTTCTTGGATTGCCTCGGTAGCTCAATTGGCAGAGCAGTTGACTCTTAATCAATTGGTTCTAGGTTCAAGTCCTAGCCGAGGCACCAGCTCTTATAGGGGCGTGGTGGATTTTGGATTTGTGGCGCTTCGCAAATCACCATTGTAATATCAAGCGCAGCATCATCCCGGTTAAGATTTTCGTTTCCGCTTGCGCGCGTGAACTCCTGCGCGGACACCGGGGAGGGTAGTCCTGAGCCCCGCGGTTGTCCGGCCAAATTACACCTCCACCCCTGCTTGCCACAGCCGCCGCCGTTGTGGTAGGTTTAAGGCGTCATGCAAGTCACGCTGAAATTGCCCGATCATGTCGCCCGCCAGTGGGGAGCAACGCCGGACGCGGTAGGGCGCCACGTCATGGAAGTCGCCGCGATTGAGGGGTATCGCGCCGGACGCCTTTCGCATCGGCAAGTCGGCGAGCTGCTGGGCCTTGATTACTGGCAGGCGGAGGCTTTCCTCAAAGGACGCGGTGTGCCGCTGAATTACTCCGCTGCGGACTTGGAAGCTGACAAGGCGACGTTGGAGAAAATCCTCGCTCCTTCGTGAGCGTTGTCGTCTCGGACACTTCGCCGTTGCATTACCTCATTCTGTGCGACGAGGAAACAGTGCTCCCCCGCCTTTTCAGCGAGGTGGTGATTCCGCCGACGGTTTTCCGCGAACTTCAACAGCCGAACACTCCCCCGCTCGTGCGGGAGTGGGCGCGCTCGTTGCCGGCTTGGGCTGTCGTTCAAACGCCAAAGGCACTCAACCTCTCGCTGGACGTGGACGAAGGCGAATTGGAAGCAATTTGCCTGGCGTGTGAGATCAAAGCCGATGCGGTTCTGATGGACGACCGCGCCGGACGCCTTGCCGCCGTTCATTGCGGACTTGCGGTGATTGGAACGATTGGACTGGTTGAACAAGCTGCGGCGCGAGGAATGCTGGATTTGCCGCTAGTGATGGAGCGGCTTCGGCAGACGAATGCGCGACTCGACGTGGGAAGGCTCTCCTATCGCTTCTGTTTCCGAGAAAATTTAAGCCTCGTTACCTCGGCTGCTACGGGAAGTGGCGTTTTTCAACAGGGTCTTAGGGCGCAACGGTCGGGGTTCGCTTCTTCCACTCGTCATTTCTGAGCTTTCGGTCAATCTGCCGCTCAATTGTTGCCATGACCTGCTCGCGGTCGCCTCTTATCGGGCCGAACGTAGCGCCACACTTCCCGCATTTGAACGAAGTACGGCCGTCGAAACGTTCGGTATGGGCCAATGCCGTATCATCGCGCGGGCAGAAGCACGAGAGATTGAGAATCATGCCGGAGGCGCCGAAAGTCCAACGCCACCTCACCCCGTGAAATAAATCGTTCTTGTAGTCGAGCCAGTTCGGGGCGCTCGAGCTGCGCCGATTAAACAACGAAGCGGCGAAACGCGCGACCACTAAAACGGCGGCAATCAATAGCAGTGCGAGGAGCCAGACCGGAACCGGGACCTTGCTGAACACAAACCACGATAGAAACCACGTAGCCGTCGCCTTCACCCAAGGCCAAACCCCCGGAATATAAGTGGCCAGCCAACCCAGCGTCGCCAAAACAACCACGGCCATCACCATGTCTCTGATCCAATGGCTCTTTTCCTCACTCATGACCTGCGCGCCGCCGCTTAACGATTCAAAGCTAAGCGACCGGCACCCGAGCGGGACTCCCGCCGACCCGACGCGCTCCGTAGGAGCGGCATCGAACCTGAAGATGCCGCCCCGACGGGGCTTTTGGCTGGGTGGGACCCGTCAGCTACAAATAGGTCGCTCCTACGGAGCTGCGGACTCGCTCCTCCGGTCGGCAGGTCGCCGACCGGCGCGGGCGAGTCGCCCGTGCGACCCATTTTCCGGACTCGCTCTGAATCAATGACAATGAAACGATCCACCGGCTTATGGAAGTCATTCGACGGAAGCACGCTGCGCTGGCCACCGAGCGCAGTTACCACCCCGGGCTGAGCCGATATTGCGACTTCCTCAAAGGCCTTCCATTGCATTTGCCGAGCGAACAAAAATCGAACGGTCTCTGACCGCTCTGGTTAAAAACTGTGTCGCCCCCGGCACCCACAATCAAGCTTTTAACGCGATTGCTTTCTCCCACGGATGCGTTGCGGGAAAGTTACGTTCCGGCATTAAGCTGCTCCGAACAGCGGTTGCTTCCAGAGATAATCCCAACCTTCGGCGGAGAGCCGGGCGCAACGCCGGTTCCGCATGGCGGCGGCGCCAGCCGCGGTCCAAAACATGCCGGATTGTTTGCGCCTCCGCCCGGCCACGCGTTTGCGGCCTGCTGGTCACGCAAATTATTCTTTACAAAAAACCACGGCTCCGCCAGACTCGCGGTACACCGTAAAAAGTCGGCTCTTAAGCTTGAGTAAAGTTTGCGACACGTCACCACCATCTTGCTTTCTGGCCCACTGCTTTTGAGCGTCGTTTCGGCGCCAGCAGCGGTTGTCCCTTTCCCATTCGCTGGGCTTGCCCTTGCGCACGATGTAACCGCCAGGTCCGATTGCGAGAGGAACCTCCTCCAGATAAACTTCGCCGCGGAAATCTTTGCCAGTGATACCGGCCATCTCCCCGCGAGCTTCCAGGACCTGACGAACTACCTCGACGGTCCGAAATGGCTCCTCTGCCCTGCGAACGGCGCGCATTCACCGCCGGCATCCTGGGCGGATTTCAATTGGAATGATGTGGACTACGAATTGGTTCCCGGCGCAAACCTCGCTAATCCTTCGGCGCCGTTTTGCCGCTGCAAAATCCACAACAATTCTGTCAATCTTGACGGCTCGCCGACGACACAATTAGGCTACCGTCCCGGATGGCCCGCCGTCGTTGTCAATCCGCTTTACCAATATGCCACCCCCGGATCGACGGTTCAGTTTGAGGTAAGCATTGTGACGAATGCGCTTCAGCCAATCTCGTTCCAATGGCGCAGACAACATTTGTATTATGTCACCAATATCACCTTCATGATCGACACCAATGCCCCCGGCGGCGGGTTCTATCGAACCAACTTCAAGGCCAATTTCACGGTGACCATCCTCCCGGGAGAAACCAATTCGATTTATACCATCGCGAACGCCCAAACCAACCAGAGCGATTATTATAGTGTCGCGATCACTAACTCCATGGGCGTCGCTATTTCGTATTATGCGCGCCTGCTGGTTGACCCCATTGCCGCCATCATAGTCACCAATGATTACTGGTTTGCTGTCCGATGTCAGAATAATCTGAGGCAAATAACGCTTCTCGGCGCTGTGTGGGAAGACAGCTATCCCGGTCAATCGGTTACGAATTTGAACCAGATGGTGAATATCGATGGATCCTTCTGGTTGGAATGGCCGGTCCAAGTTTACTGCCCGGCCGATAAGGCCAGAACCGCTCCAACCAATTGGAACGAGGTTGATTTTTCCGACACGAGCTATGAAATTAAGCCGCATCCCCCGCGGGAAGTGGATCCTTCCGCCGCCTTTTGTGAATGTAAAGTGCATCACTATGTTGCTGCGCTGGGCGGTTCCGTTTCCTACAGCACGAACAGTCCGCTGGTGCTGAGCCTGCTGGTGAATAAGACGGCGGCCTATGGAAGCAACACCGTGTTCCGGGCAAGTGCGCTCGGGCTGGCGCCGCTCACCTACGCCTGGTATAAAGATGGGCAGCCGGTTTCGAACGCCACCAGCAACACGCTTGCGCTCGCCAATGTCGTCCGTGCCGATGCGGGCGTCTATTCGGTTTCGGTCAGCAATTCCGTGGGCAGCGCCAGCAGTAGCGCGGCACTGACCGTGCAAGTCCCGCAACTGCTGAGCCACCCGCGGTTCGTTCCATCCGGCGCCTTCCAACTCATTTCAGATTACGCCGACGGATGGCCGGTCTCTCCCGGTGAACTTGCCGGCTTTGAGGCTCAGACAAGCTCGAACCTGGTAAACTGGGTGACACTGCCAAACTCACTGGCCGTGTCGGGCGGTTCGTTGATTTTGCAGGACACGAGTTCGGCTAATCAGCCCAGGCGCTTCTACCGAATCGTTCAACCGTGATTCAACCATTACGTGCATTCTTGGGAAGGTGCGCGTTGGCTAATGTTCGATCAACGCACTCCTGCCTGCGATCCCGCCCCCAATCCGCCCAAGTGGTTTGCCGCGGTTGGGATGATTCGCCGCGCGGCTGACCAGGACCGGCTGCACAAGGCCACCGAAGGAATTTCGACATACTGGCGGCACAAGCGTCAGCGGCGTCGGACTCCACCCACCCTCGTCACGTCCATCCCAGCGCCAAGCCGTCAAATTTCGGGTGGCGGCCTGATTTGAGGGATGGCTGGCGGCTGTCCGGATGTTGAATCCCAGCCGCCGAATAGAGCGGGGAAGTCGGCCACCAGCCGCGTCGTCGGGCGAGTGGAGGTTTTTGTGTGTCCCAGCCGCGGCGAAGTAATTGTTGACAGCGGAAGCGAAAAGCGAGAAAACTGAAGCGTATGAGAACAGGAAAAGAACTCATCTTCGCAACCAAGCCGTACGCCGCGGATTCCCCGGGGCGGAGCTGGTGGTATTTTCTTTCCACCGCGTTTCTCCTGGCGGTTTCCCTGGCGGGGACGCTTTGGAATTTTCATTGGGCCGGCAAGATCGTGTGCAGTGTTTTCGCCGGGCTGCTCATTCTCCGGTTGTTTGTGATTTATCACGATCAACAGCATCAGGCGATCTTGCCCCACTCCCGCCTGGCCGAGGGCTTGATGCGGATCTTTGGGATTCTGGTTCTCAGCCCCAGCAGCATTTGGCAAAGCTCGCACAACCATCATCACACTCACAACTCCAAGCTCCGGGGTTCGCATATTGGCTCCTTTCCCATCATGACCAAAGCCCAGTACGTGAAGTCGTCGGCGGCCAAGCGCTTTGAGTACCTGTTTATGCGCCATCCGCTGACCATCTTGTTTGGGTATCCGATCGTGTTTGTTTACGGGATGTGTCTTTCTCCGTTCGTCACTAATCTGCGGGCACATTATGATTGCTTCATCGCTTTCGTGTTGCACTTCGTGATCGCGGCGACCCTTACCTGGTTCCTTGGATGGCCGGCGCTGTTGTTGACGCAAGTCATTCCTCACTTCATCGCCAGCGCCATTGGAACTTATCTGTTTTACGCCCAGCACAACTTTCCCGGCGTTTCTTTTAACGACAATGCGGGTTGGACTTACGAGAAAGCCGCGATGGAATCCTCCTGTTATATCAAAACCGGCCCGCTCTGGGCCTGGTTCACAGCCAATATCGGCTATCATCACATCCATCACTTGAATGCCCGCGTCCCCTTTTACCGATTGCCGGAGGTCTTCACTGAGATACCCGAATTGAATACGCCCAAAACCACTTCGCTCCATCCGGTCGAAATCATCCGTTGTCTGCGTTTGAAGGTTTGGGATGTCGAAGCTCAACAGATGGTAAGTCTCCGGGATGTCTGAGCAAAATCAGAACGCCCATCCCATCACGCCGTGCCTTTTACGGTTTCTCAAATTGCGGAACAACTCCGGGGCGAAGTCCTGGGCGACGGCTCGGTTGAATTGACCGGCTTCGCGTCGGCCGATCACGCCCGAAATGGCGACCTCACCTTCGCCGATAAGGACACGTACTTCGCCGCCGCCGAGCAAAGCCAGGCCGCCGCCATCATTGTGACAGGCGCATTTACCTCGGCGAAGAAAATCCTCATCCGCGTGCCCAATGCGCGGGCGGCGGTGGCGCGGGTGCTGCCGGTCTTTTTCCCGCCGGACCAACACCCGCTCGGCATTCATCCCAGCGCGATCATCGCCGACTCGGCGCAGATTGATCCCACGGCGCACATCGGGCCGAACTGCGTGGTCGGCGCCCGCGTGCGATTAGGCGCGCGCTCCGTGCTCATGGGTGGCAACCATGTCGGTCGCGACTCGCAGATCGGCGACGACGGCTGTCTGTTCCCCAACGTCGTCATCTACGCGCAGTCCCAGATTGGCCACCGCGTCACCATCCACGCCGGCACCGTCATCGGCTCGGACGGCTACGGCTATGTGTTCGACGAGGGCCGCCACCGCAAGATGCTGCAGATCGGCAACGTGATCATCCACGACGACGTCGAGATCGGGGCCAACACGGCCATTGACCGCGGCGCCCTCGGCGCCACGGTCGTCGGCCAGGGCACCAAGATTGACAACCTCGTGCACATCGCCCACAACGTGATCATTGGCCGACATTGCCTGGTCATGGGCCAGGTGGGTTTCGCCGGCAGCACGCGACTGGGAGATTATTGCGTGATCGCTTCGCAGTCGGGAATTGCCGGACATCTCACCCTCGGCAATCAGGCCACGGTCGGCGCGAAGTCCGGCGTCATGCGCGACATTCCCGACAAGGGAACGGTGCTCGGCATCCCCGCCGCGCCGGACAAGCGGGCGAAGCGGCAGATGATCGCGTTACAACAGTTGCCGGAGTTGATCCGCCGCACGCGCGAACTGGAAAAGCAGGTGGCGGAACTCAAGGCCAAGGCCGGCGGCTAAGTGGTCATTTTGTTGCTCCTGGCGGCGTGTAGTCATCAACCGGGCCGTCAGCAGATTGCTTTCAAGGGCGGAGTCAGAGCCGGCGAGCTGAATGGCACGTTATCCGGTTCTGCTGGTTTTACCTTGCTGCTGACGCGTTTTGGACAACGCTCGATTTTCGCCGCGAATCGGCCATATCGACCGCATGGTATTAGCGCGCCGGTTTGAAAATGCAGACGAGTCGGAGGGGCGTAGCCCCCGGTTCGCTATTGAAACACACAAATCAGTCCCACTGACCGCCTGATCAGCCACCAACCTCGATGGATGCAATTCTCACAGCCATACTTGATGATGATCGACCGAGCGTCAAGAAACTGCTAAAGGCGGACCCCCGGCTGGCAACATGCCTCATCGATGCGGCCCGACTGTACGAATCGAAAATCGTCCACTGGGTTTACGTCGGCGATACGGCGCTGCACCTGGCTGCTGCCGGTTATCGCGTTGAACTTGTTCGATTATTGCTGGCCGCCGGCGCCGACCCAAACTCCACAACGAATCATCGTCAAAGTGGCCCATTACACTACGCGGCGGATGGCTACATAAACGGCCCCGATTGGAATGCGAAAAGGCAGGTCGAAACCATCCAATGCCTGCTCGACGCCGGAGCCGAAATTAATGCCCAGGACAAGAATGGCGCCGCACCATTGCACCGGGCAGTCCGTACGCGATGCGCCGCCGCTGTGAAATGCCTGCTCGAAGGGGGTAGTGATGCGACGCTGAAGAATAAACCAGGGTCCACGCCGTTTCACCTGGCGGTGCAAGACACTGGCCGCGGTGGAACCGGCGCGGAAGCAGCCAGAGCCGCACAGCGACAGATCATCCACGAGTTTCTTTCTTTTGGCCTAAACCCTGCGCTCAAGGACAGCAAAGGCAAATCCGTCTTCGATTGCGCCAGGAGCAGTTGGATACGAAATATACTTTCTGAAAATGCCGCGAAACCTGGCTGAAGCGGCTGCGCCAGCAGATATGCAGCAATTGAAAGGCCCCTTGCCAGCACCACGAAACCTGACATGGATAGAGGACCTCAGAGTGCCCGGTTTTGATTCGACCCCGGCTGGCTGGCGGTGCCCGACGGCTGACAACTGCAAAAAGGCCGCTTGCGGTTTTCCTCCGCGCCACTAATCCTTCGCGCATGAACTTCCCGCCATTCTGGGCTAAAGGCTCCCATCAGAACTTCTCCTGCTGGCGATGGTCCCAGCGCAGTTTGAGCGAAGCCGAAGCCCTGGCCAAAGAGGCTGCCCTCAAATTGGCCGAGCGGTTCGCCAGCGGCGGTGGCCGGCTCAACCGTTACGCCTACGGCGATCGTCCCTTGCGCGAACCGGTCTTGCGCGAATTGAAAAGCAATTCCGGCGACGTTGTCGCCGTCATCACGCGAAATGCTTGCGGCTGTCTCGTGCTTAACGCCGCCCGGGTCATGTTTGTGGATGTCGATCTCGCCCAGCCGCGGGGTTCGGGCAGCGCCGGCGTATGGCTGGCGCGGCTGCTGGGCCGGCCTCAGCCA
>Ga0137381_10003621_pt1 | contig 11054 bp, 8 predicted proteins | sample SagtaG_16_FD_104808 | JGI IMG/M metagenome (GOLD analysis project Ga0137381, IMG submission 104808) | Vadose zone soil microbial communities from Sagehorn Ranch, Mendocino, California, USA - Sage2_L_115_16 metaG | ecosystem: Environmental > Terrestrial > Soil > Vadose zone | place: USA... | reverse complement strand
GTGAAAACCCTGAAGCGCATGTTAGCGTGAGACGATCCACAGTACTCGACACAGAAACCGTTCCACACGCTACTGGCAGTCGACGTGTCGGGCGTATACCAGAGATAATTGGTGCGATTCGTTACCACGTCTCGCTTGCCACCAAGCTGCGGCGTCCAGAAAGAGTGAATCACGTCGGCAGATCGCAATCTGAAATTCACCGTGCGTCCGACCGGAATGTAAATCTCGTTCGCGGTCGTCACGCCGTACTCGGGATACCGGAATTCCCACCACCACTGGTGTCCCGTCACGTCGATGTTGAGCGAGCCAGGCGCGGCTTGCGCTTGCGTGATAAAAATCGTTTTCACGGTCGGGACTGCGATAAAAACCAGGATCACGGCGGGAATGAGCGTCCACGTTATCTCGAGCTTCGTACTGCCGTGAGTCTGTGGCGGCGCGCCCTGATTCTCTCTGTGGCGATATCGGAAGACTATGTAGATGAGAGCGCCTTCGACGAGAATGAAGACGATCGTGCCGAGCAGCAGCAGACGATCCCAGAGGAAATCGATCTCGCGTCCCAGATCCGAATGCGGGACGAGCGTAGTGTTGGGATGTGCTTCGTTGCAGGAGATGGCCGCGACGGCGAGTGCGGCGACCAATGTGTAAGATGTAAGCCGCCGTAGGAGCGGGCGGTCAGAACCCTTCATGCGCAGGAAATCCTGTTCTCGTCGTGTTTGGAGGTCAAAGCACGTAGAAGGTAACCTTCACTCGTCGATTGGGGGAGTCGTTCTCGGTGCCGTCATCGCCTCCGGATTGAGCAAGCGGTCGAGCTGATCGCGCGTCATCAGCCCCCGCTCGCAAACGAGATCGTAAACATCACGTCCGCTCTCGAGCGCTTCCTTCGCGATCTCGGTCGTCGCTTCGTACCCGAGCACTGGCACGAGAGCAGTGATCACGCCAACAGACTGCTCGACGAAATGTTGCATCCGCTCGCGATTGGCGGTGATTCCTTCGATGCAACGGTCCTGAAGGACCTTGCAGGCGCGGGCGAGGTAAGTCATTCCGCTGAGTAGTCTGAACGCGATAATCGGCTCGAACACGTTGAGCTGAAGCTGTCCCGCTTCCGCCGCCATCGTCACAGTGACATCGCCGCCGATGATGTCGAAGCAAACCTGATTCACCATCTCCGGAATCACCGGGTTGACTTTGCCCGGCATGATCGACGAGCCCGGCTGCATCGGCGGAAGATTGATTTCCCCGAGTCCGGCGCGCGGACCGGAGCTTAGCAGCCGCAGGTCGTTGCAGATCTTGGAGAGCTTCACCGCGCATCGCTTGAGCACTCCGGAGAGCTGAACGAACGCGCCCGTATCCGCGGTGGCTTCGACCAGGTCCGGCGCCGTAAGCAGCGGCAGCCCGGTGATGTGCTCGAGATTTCTGCGCACGCTCTCCGCGTATCCAGGCGGCGCGTTGATGCCGGTGCCGATCGCCGTCGCGCCCATGTTGATCTCACGAATGAGCGCCTGTGCCTCGCCGAGTCGGTCCACGTCCTCGAGCATTGTGTGCGCGAAGGCATTGAATTCCTGGCCGAGCGTCATCGGAACGGCATCCTGGAGCTGAGTGCGTCCCATCTTGATGAAGGAGCTGAACTCCTCACCCTTGTGCAGAAACGCGGCGGCGAGGGCAATCATCGCCAATTGTAAATCGGAGATGCTGGTGTGAAGCGCGAGCTTCACCGCCGTAGGATACACATCGTTCGTCGACTGACTGAGATTGAGATGATTGTTCGGGTGAACGATCTCGTACTCCCCGCGTTTCTTGCCGAGGATCTCGAGCGCCCGATTCGCCATCACCTCGTTGGCGTTCATGTTGGTCGAAGTTCCAGCGCCGCCCTGGATCATGTCGACACGGAAGTGTTCGTGGTGCCGACCTTCTCTGATCTCGCCGGCGGCCTGCGAAATCGCATCGACCATTTCGCGGTCGAGGAGCTTCATCTCGAGATTGGCGAGCGCCGCCGCTTCTTTCACGCTGGCGAGCGCGGCGACGAACGTCGGAAACTCACGAAGCTCGATTCCACTGATCGCGAAATTCTCGATCGCCCGCAGTGTCTGGATTCCATACAACGCCGATGCCGGCACATCGCGCTCGCCAAGCATGTCACGCTCTCGACGAGTTGGTCCGGCGAGATCGACTCGTGGGGCGTCGGCTGCCTCGAGACGGAGCTTCCCCCGTCTGGATGGGTGCGAGGACTTCATGTGTAGCGGGAAGCTATAAAGACCACATACCTTATTGAAGTCACGCGCCCGCCTATGGATGCGGGCGTCACCTCGTCCCCCACCCGCACCGAATATGCTCCGCTCGATTCTGCGACTGGCCTCATGTGCCGGCCTCCTGCTGTCGCTCGGTCTCCCCGCTTCCGTTCAATCACAAGCAGCATCCGCACCCACGTATGTAATGGTGATTCACGGCGGCGCGGGAACGATCCTCCGTTCCCGCCTGACGCCGGTGATGGAAAAGGCGTACATCGACACTTTGACGATTGCGTTGCGTACCGGATACCAGATACTGCAGCGCGGTGGCAGCAGTCTCGATGCAGTGGAAGCGGCGATCAGGATCATGGAGGATTGTCCGCTGTTCAACGCGGGGAAGGGGGCCGTCTTCACCGCCAACGGGGTCAATGAGCTCGACGCGTCGATCATGGATGGAAAGACGTTGGGCGCGGGTGCGGTAGCGGCGGTGGAGCACGTCAAGAATCCGATCTCGCTTGCCCGGATGGTGATGGAGAAATCACCGCACGTAATGATGGTTGGATCGGGCGCCGAGGAATTCGCGAAGGCGCAGGGGGTGAAGCTGGTTCCTCCGTACTATTTCTGGACGGAGCGGCGCTGGCGAGGGTTCGAGGCAGCGAAGGCGAGGGCAGACAGTGGGAAGACAACTGCGCTTCCCGGTGAGGGAAACCATTTCGGAACGGTTGGCGCCGTCGCCCTGGACAAGGCTGGGAATCTCGCTGCGGGCACATCCACGGGAGGGACGGAAATGAAGCGGTATGGCCGGGTTGGCGACTCCCCAATCATTGGCGCGGGGACTTACGCCAACAATCTGAGCTGCGCGGTGTCGGGTACGGGCGATGGTGAGTTTTTCATTCGCAATAACGTCGCTGCCGACATCTGCGCGCGGGTTCGCTACTCGGGAGTGTCCTTACAGCAAGCGGCTGACGACGTCGTGATGAAGGAGCTCGTCGCCCAGCACGGTGGAGGTGGAGTGATCGCGATGGATCGCAAGGGAAACATTGCGACGCCATTCAATACCGAGGGGATGTACCGCGCTTGGGTCACCAGCGATGGCAAGATTACGGTGAGGATATACAAGGATTGATACTCTCGGCGTACGGATTCGCGCGCTACGACTGGCATCCACAAAACGGAAGCGGGGAGCGCTAAGCTTTGCAGCTAGGAGCTATTCAGCTTTTCCGGAGGAATTACAGTGGCGATTTCTAGGCGGAAGTTCGTTCGCGTTGGTGTTGCTGCGGCAGCAGGAGTTACACTCAATCGGAAGGCTCGCGCCGATGTTTTAGAGGCGTCTTCGTACGGCTCGAGCTCCTCGGAATTCGCCGGGCCGCCCGTAGTGGTTGCATCAGCTAACGGGATCCGCGGCGTTGCGCGCGCCTACGATATGATCGTCCGACAAAATGCCGACACGCTCGACGCCATCATCGCTGGGGTCAACATCCAGGAGCTCGATCCGGAAGATCAGTCGGTAGGACTGGGCGGTTTGCCGAATGAAGAAGGGGTAGTGCAGCTGGATGCTTCGTGCATGCACGGACCAACCAAGCGAGCTGGAGCCGTTGGTGCGCTCGAGGATATCGCTACACCATCTCTCGTCGCGAAGGCAGTAATGGACTATACAGATCACATCATGCTGGTCGGCGCTGGAGCGAAGAAGTTTGCACTTGAGATGGGATTTAAGGAGCAGAATCTTCTCACCGAGAAGAGCCGGCGCGACTGGCTGCGCTGGAAGGCGTGCTTGAATCCCTCAGATAACTGGCTCGACGCACGAAGCGACAGCGTGCCACCTCCATCGGTACCTCCAACAGCGGAACTGTCTTTCGACGATCCGATCCACGTGAAGTTCACGACGGGGACTATCAATATGAACGCGGTAAATGCTCGCGGAGACATATCCTCCGTTACCACTACCAGCGGACTCTCCTGGAAGCTTCCAGGAAGAGTTGGTGATTCACCAATCGTCGGAGCCGGTCAGTATTGCGACAACACCGTTGGCGCCGCTGGATCGACCGGGCGGGGCGAGGCAAACATCAAGGTCTGCGGAGCGTTTCTGATTGTCGAATTCATGCGGCAGGGCATGTCGCCCGATCAGGCCTGCATGAAGACGATCGAGAGAGTGATCGCTATGACGGAGCGACGCCTGCTCGATCCGAAAGGCCGACCGCTATTCGACTTGCAGTTTTATGCGCTGTCCAAGGATGGGCGTTTCGGGTCGGCTAGCGCTTACGAGGGCTATCGCTACGCCGTTGCTGATTCAAGCGGAGCTCGGCTCGTTCCGATGCCGTTCAAGTTCGCGCGTTCGGAAAGGCCGGAGATGCCAGCGGTCAGGTGCCGCCGAGCTTGAAGGTGCCGACCAGTTCCGAGATTTGTGCCGCTGCTTCAGTTAGCGCGCTCGCTGATGCTGCGATGTCATTGATGCTCTTGCTATGCTCCTCGTCGGAGACAGCAACCTGATGCATCGCGCGCGAGAACGCGGTCGTTCCGTAGGACAGATCGGCCAGACGCTGCGTCATCAGTGAGATGAGATCGTTCGCTTCGCGAACAGCCTTCTCGATTCTGCCGCTCAAGTCCTCGCCTTCGACGGTACCCTCTTCGACCCTGGCCAATGCCTGCCGGCCAGCGCGAGTTGCTTCGAGTACCTGCTCGACGGTAGACAAATTGCGAGTAGTGGACTCGCGCGAGTGATTGACGCTGTCGAGCATCTCTTGTACAAGCGACGTAGTTCGCTGCGCGGCTTCGGCGGAGCTGCTCGCGAGCCGTCGCACTTCGCTTGCTACGACCGCGAAACCATGACCGTGCTCTCCGGCGCGCGCCGCTTCCATCGCGGCGTTGAGAGCGAGAAGCTTCGACTGCCGCGCTATCTTCTGCACCAGCACAAGGAAGGCGCCGATCTCGTCCACTGCCGCCGAAATTGCGTCGATTCCTTCAGCGCTCTCGAGCGCGTCGGAAGCGAGGGATTGGAGTGATGATGCCGTTCGCTCGAGACGCACCCGGTTCTCCCGCGCCAACTGTCGCAGCGCTTTGTCGCGCCGCAGGCCCTCCTGTGAGGCTTCGCGCAGGTTCCCGGATATTTCCATGAGCTTCGTGGCTTCCGAGGTCAGTTCCTTGATTGCGCGCTCGCGTGCGACTGCTTCCTGACTGAGTGCGTTCGTCGTCGCCGCGCCCTCCCGTGCGGCCGCAGCGGCTGAGACCGAAGCTGCTGAAATCCGCGACGCCAGCTGGCTGTTGCCCTTCGCGGAGCTCCGCATCTTGCTCGCGACGCCTCGCAGCTCGGTAAGCATCGATATCGTCGAGCGAGTGAGGCGATCGACCGCTTTGTTGGAAGCAGCCGGATTGTAACTGCTGGAGAGATCTCCCCTGGCGATCGCTTCGTGCGTGCGAGCCAGCTCCGCTGCCGGACCACTCACGTGCTGCCGAACGAAGATCAATGCAGCCGCGACAGTAGTGGCGAGGGCGACCGCGATCCAAAGGAAGGCAATAACCAGGGCGATCAGCACGCCGTCGACTGACAGTATTTCCTGACGCGTTCCCGCGGGAATCAGGCGATACAGCTGCCAGCAAATGGCGCCGAGCCCGATGAGAAATACAGATCCAAAAACGATGCTCGCCTTCAGCGCGCGCCGCTGCAACGCACTGAACACCGGCTTGAGGAAGCCGGAGGCAGAGCGCGGAGCGACGGGTAGCGGCGTTGCTGTCATCTTTGAGAGCGATTGTGGAACGACTTTGTCAGCCGCGGCGGCAGATGAATCTCCGTCGCTGAGCCGCTAGTTTGTACAAATGGACAACTCGGCAACACGCAACGACCCGCTGCCTTCATCTGCCCCACCCCTCGCCTATGACCCCGAGGTGATCGAGCGGAAATGGCAGCGCATCTGGCAGGAGCGTGGGACGAACCACACCGACCTCCAGCGCGCGCAGCGGCCGTTTTATGCACTCATGATGTTCCCCTATCCGTCCGCCGAAGGACTCCACGTCGGGAATCTTTTCGCGTTCACGGGGAACGACATTTATGGACGATTCCAGCGGCTCATGGGACACAACGTCTTCGAGCCACTTGGCTATGACGCATTCGGGATTCATTCGGAGAACTACGCGCTCAAGGTTGGGCAGCATCCGATGGATCTCATCCCGCGGAACATCGCCAACTTCCAGCGCCAGCTCGAGAACGCGGGACTCATGGTCGATTGGCGTTACCGCCTCGCGACCACGGATCCCAGTTACTACAAGTGGACGCAGTGGCTCTTTCTGCAGCTGTTCAAGCAGGGTCTCGCCTACAAAAAACAGGCAGCAGTCAACTGGTGTCCCGACTGCAAGACTGTGCTCGCCAACGAGCAGGTAATCGGTGGACTCTGCGAGCGGAGCCAGACACCCGTTGAGCAGCGTCTGCTCGAGCAGTGGTTCTTCCGCATCAGCGACTACGCTCCAAGACTGCTGGAGAATCTCGAGCACATCGATTGGTCGGAGTCGACGAAGACGGCGCAGCACAATTGGATCGGCAAGTCGGAAGGAGCAGACCTGGCGTTCGAGACGCGCGATACGGATGGCAGGGAGTGCGGGATTCGCGTCTTCACCACTCGTCCGGACACGATCTACGGCGCGACGTACATGGTTCTCGCCCCGGAGCATCCGCTCGTCGAGCGACTCACGAAGTCCGGGGAGCTGCGCGACGTGAGCGCGTACCGAGAGAAAACGAAGAAGCGGGACATCATTACGCGGAAAACGAGCACCGAGAAGACAGGGGTCTTCACCGGATCGTACGCCATAAATCCGGCGACGCAAAGGGAAATTCCGATCTGGATCTCAGATTACGTGCTGATGGAGTATGGCACCGGCGCCATCATGGGTGTGCCGGGACACGATCAGCGCGATTTCGAGTTCGCGAAGAAGTTCGACCTACCGATAATTCGCGTCGTTTGCGGAGAGCGCGAGGACGTAAATACACCGCTCCACGAAGCGTTCACGCAGTGCGAATCCGGCACGCTCGTCAATTCAGGCGTGTTCGATGGATTCCGCGTCGAGAACGCGAAGAAGGCAATCGTGGAATTCCTGGCGAAGGCTGGGTCTGCCAAGCCCGTCGTTCATTATCGTCTCCACGACTGGTGCATCTCGCGTCAGAGGTACTGGGGTCCGCCGATTCCCATCATCTACTGTGAGTCGTGTGGGACCGTGCCGGTGCCGGAAAAAGACCTGCCGGTCGTGCTCCCATTCATCGAGGACTTCAAGCCCGACGATTCCGGTGTCTCGCCGCTGGCGCGACATAAAGAGTGGTACCTGGTCGAGTGCCCAAAATGCGGCAAGACAGGACGGCGCGAGACAGATGTGTCGGACACTTTCCTGGACAGCGCCTGGTATTTCCTCCGCTATCCGAGCGTCGGGCGCGACGACGTGCCATTCGAGAAGAATGTCACCAGGAAGTGGCTGCCCGTTACGTCGTACATAGGAGGTAACGAGCACGCTGTGCTGCATCTCTTGTATTCGCGATTCATTACCATGGCTCTGCACGACGCGGGGCAGCTCGATTTCGAGGAGCCCTTCACGCGCTTTCGCGCGCACGGTCACATCATCCGCGAAGGCGCGAAGATGTCGAAGACTCAGGGCAACATCGTGAACCCCGACGAGTACCTCGAGCACTGGGGTGCCGATGCATTCCGCATGTACCTCATGTTCCTCGGGCCGTACGACCAGGGCGGAGATTTTCGCGATCAGAGCATCTCAGGGACGCGGCGCTTTCTCGACAGACTGTTCGCGTCGGTTCAGAGCATGTCCAGCGATGGGGAGCCGGATCACTCAGTGATGCGCAAGCTGCATCAGACTATTCGGAAAGTCAGCGAAGACATTCCGCGACTGAGCTACAACACCGCGATCGCCGCGATGATGGAGTACATGAACGTTCTTCGTAAGGGAGAACGAACGCCCCATCGCGACGAGGTGTTTCCGCTCATCGCGCTGGTGTCACCATTTGCGCCGCACATCGCCGAAGAGCTGTGGGAGCAAACCGGCGGAACGGCGAGCGTGTTCGACTCGGCGTGGCCAACCTTCGATGCGGCGCTCGCGGCGGAGGATTTGATCGAGCTCGTCGTTCAGGTGAACGGCAAGGTTCGCGGCAGGGTGATGGTCGCCCCTGACATTACCGAGAAGGCCGCGCTCGTCGCTGCTCTCGCCGACCCGGCCGTGTCGAAGTTCGTTGTCGGTGCGCCGAGGAAGGTCGTGTTCGTTCCGGGGCGGTTGCTGAACATCGTGGTCTGAGCTCCGTTCGACATCGGACGCCATCAATCGCTGTGGCAGACGCACCACACTTCGTACGTTAACGGGGGCGAATGGCGACGTAATTGGTCTGCGTATGTCGTTGTTGTTGCAGATCTTAGCTAAAACTCGCCAGACGGGAGTAACTGATGAGCTGGCGGTGCCAAGCTTGCACCCTGCGCCTTCCTCTTCGTCCAGGCATCCTCCGCGAGCCGACCATGTTGACACACGAAACTGAATTCACACCAGGCGTCTCAGAATCCGTCATCCTGTCCCGAGTTCGGGCCTTCGTGCGGGACAATTCATTGTACCAGCAACAAGGTTTTGTGCCGGCCGAGGACGACAGGTTGTTCGATAGAGCCGCCGTCGATTCGAAGAAGTTGGCGGCGATGATCACCTTCGTTGAGGAAGAGTTCGGTGTTCATGTCTCGAACTGTGAGATCAGCGAGGAAAACCTCGGTTCTCTCCGGGCGGTTGCGCACTTTGTCGCCAGCAAGCAGCCTTTCGCCGTGGGCTGATAGAATCTGACAGCGAAGGCTACTCGTACATGTTGCGCAGGTCTGCTGTGGCGAGGTCGACCAGAAACCCGCTGATTCGTTCCGTCACCGCTTGAAGAAACTTTTCGCCCTTTCGTGCGGTGGATGCGGCGGGATCTCCGGTTCCAGTATCGTCGGTGACTTTATTCCACTGACGTGGCGCCCACGCCCATCCGTCGCGAAGACCCGCGATGCGAAACTTTCTTGCTTTGCCGGCGCCCGCCTCGGACAGCGGCCGAAGCAGATCCGGCTCCAGCGACATCATGAGGCTCGTCTCCATCTCACCGGCGTGGTCGCCCGGCTCGTCGAAGTACTCGGCGCTCTTGACGCACGTCCACCAGTTGATCGTGCAGATGAAGAGATCCAGACGGGGCTGAAGCTCACGAATCATCTGCTTGAAATCATTGCCGCCGTGCCCATTCAGGATCAGCAACTTCCTGATGCCCTGACCAGCGATCGCCGACGCAATGTCAGTCAGCAGCGCGAGCTGCGTGCTCGGATTCATGTTGAGGGCGAGCTTGAGGTCGATCTGTCCGGTGTTGACGCCGAACGGAACGGTCGGCAGCACGATTACTTTCGCGCCTTTGGTCCACGCGATCTCCGCCGCGCGCTCGGCCAGCGCGCCCGTCTCGTAATTGTCGGTGGCGTAAGGCAGATGGTAGTTGTGCGGCTCGGTCGCGCCCCACGGGAGAATGGCGACTTCGAACTGTGTGTCCTTTACCGCTTTCCAGTTGGATTCGGCCAGAACGTAAGGGCGAGATGGCATTAGTGATGGTGGCAAAATGGAAGGGGGACAGCAAATTCTAAGTCCGACTCAGTTCCACGAATAGTCGCGTCCCCGTCGTGCCTCCCGCTCGGAGGGATCCAATGGTGTTCCAGACTAGCTCTCATTTCCGGTTGGTGTTGTTGGGACCTGTGTTAATGGCGGCAACTTTCGCGTGCAATCGCACGCGGCCTGAAAACGAGACAAAGCGAAACGGCGAAGATGTGCTGGCGCGCGGGTCGGCCCCGAACGTCACTGACAGCGTTCCTGGCGATGCAATTCTCGCCGGTGGCGATGTGAACTTCTCGGGATCGGCGGGCGGTGATTATCTCGGCGTGGGTGGTAAGCAAACAATCGGTGGACGAATTCATGGCTCAGTCCGCGCCGCCGGGGGCCGGATTTTTCTAAAAGGAGCGGTCGAACGGAATGCGACTATTGCCGGGGGTGACATCGACTTGGATTCAGCAGCGGCAGTTGCGGGAAACGTCTACCTCGTAGGCGGCACGATTTGGGTCAAGGGCGCATTGCAGGGAGGCCTGCTCGCAGCGGGGGGAAACGTCACGCTGAACGGACCTGTCGGTCGCGATGTCGAGATCTCGGCAGGGAGTCTTCGTCTCGGACCGCGAGCTCAGATCGCGGGGAGCCTGCGTTATCGCGTTCCCCGAGACAAGGTCCAAATCGACCCGGCTGCGCGTGTGTCCGGCACGATTACCGCACTGCCCGTGCGACGGGGTCCCAGTGGGTTCCGTGTCCTCCTGACGCTCGGCTTCCTCGTGGCAGGAGCTGTCGTAGTCGCTCTTCTGCCGCGGTTTGCAGCTGAGGCATCGGACATACTAGGGTTGAGTCCGGGCCGCTCGGCGCTATTTGGCGTCGGTTGGCTGATCCTCGTGCCGATTGCTGCCTGCATCGCATTGATCACGATTATTGGAATGCCACTGGCGCTGCTCACCGTGGCCATTTACGTCGTACTGCTCTACCTTGGTCGCCTCGCGGTCGCCATTTGGCTCGGCCGCCTTATTCTTGGCGCTCGCGCGCGCACTGGGCGTCAGGGGGTGGTCGTCAACTTTCTCGTTGGCGGTCTGCTCCTGATCTTGATCGGGATCGTGCCATTCGTCGGCGGTTTCATCACGCTGATCGCCACGGTGCTTGGACTCGGCGCGCTGCTGCTCCGCGCGCAGGTGTGGCGGGAGCAGACGCGACACGCCGCCTAGAGCGACCAAAAACAAGCGCCCGGCACAAGAAGATGCGCCG
>Ga0137381_10003606_pt1 | contig 11067 bp, 9 predicted proteins | sample SagtaG_16_FD_104808 | JGI IMG/M metagenome (GOLD analysis project Ga0137381, IMG submission 104808) | Vadose zone soil microbial communities from Sagehorn Ranch, Mendocino, California, USA - Sage2_L_115_16 metaG | ecosystem: Environmental > Terrestrial > Soil > Vadose zone | place: USA... | reverse complement strand
TCGAAATTGCCGAAGCCGGTGATCTGCACCTTGGAGCCCTTCTTCAACTCTGTGGCGATGATGCCCTTGTCGTCGAAGAGTGCCTCAACGGTGCGCGTGGCATCGGCCTTCGACATCTTCGTGCGCATCGCCAAAGCGGAGGTGAGTTCAGCCTTGTTCACTGCGATCTCCTTGAAGGGGGGCGCGGAAACCCGCATGAATACTGAAGAACTATGGGATATCACCCGAAAATCCGCAAGTTTGCTGGACTTTCTCGACCCACCCCTCCCCTCCGACGATCCGTTGCTCCCTTGCCGGCTCAGCGTGTAACGTGAGGGCCCATGTTCCAACAAGCCAACCGCCCAGGATGGATCGAGGTCATCTCGGGCGTGATGTTCAGCGGCAAATCGGAAGAGTTGATCCGTCGTGTGCGTCGCGCGGTCATCGCCCGCAAGCAGGTGCAAGTCTTTAAGTCGCATCTAGATGCACGGTACGCCGGTCTCTTCTCGGTTTCGTCCCACGACGGTGTGACCGTCGAAGCCGAGCCCGTAGACTCCGCCGAAGAGATCTCGCGTCGGCTCCGCGATACGACCGAAGTCGTCGCCGTCGACGAGGCACAGTTCCTCGACGACGGCATCGTCGATTTGGCGAACCGCCTCGCCGACCGAGGGGTCCGCGTCATTCTCGCGGGCACCGACGTCGACTTCCGGGGCCTGCCGTTCGGTCCGATGCCGATCCTCATGTGCGTCGCCGAGGTGGTGGACAAGTTCCAGGCGATCTGCGTGGTCTGTGGTGGTCCCGCCACCAGGAATCAGCGCCTCGTCAACGGCAAGCCGGCGCTGTGGGACAGCCCGATCATCATGGTCGGTGGGCGGGAATCGTACGAAGCGCGCTGCAGGCATTGCCATCGGGTGCCCAGGCAAGATGAAGATCAGACCGCACTGCTATAGGCCCACATGCTCAACGTAGGCGTCACCGGCAACATCGCGTCGGGCAAATCCACAGTCGTGGAGTTGTTCAAGAAATGGGGCGCGACGGTGATCGACGCCGACAGCCTCGCCCGCGACGCGCAGGCACCGGGCAGCGCCGTGCTGGCGGCGATCGCCCGCCGCTTCGGAGCCGACGTGTTGGGTCAGGACGGGACGCTCGACCGCGCGGCATTGCGCGCCAAAGTGATGGGCGACGACGCCGCCCTTGCCGCGCTCAACGCCATCGTCCACCCCGCCGTCCAAGCCCGCCGGCTGGAGCTGCAGCAGCAGGCGCGCGAGCGGGGCGATGCCATTGTCGTCAACGACATCCCGCTGCTCTTCGAGGTCCTCGATCCGGCGCAGTTCGATGTGATCGTCCTGGTCGACGCACCCGTTGCGCTCCGCCGGACTCGGCTCCGTTCCCTGCGGGGTCTGTCCAATGAAGAGGCCGATCGGATGATCGCCGCCCAGATGCCTGCGGAACGCAAGCGGCCGCGGAGCACGTACGTCATCGAGAACGACGGGACATTGGCGGAGCTCGAAAAAGCAGCCAAGAAAGTCTTCGCCGAGCTGCGCAAGGTGGCGGCGCGGGCTGGCGTGCAGCATGAAGCGCCGGGCCAGACCCTGCTGCTCACCGCTCTGGACTCCAAGGACGCCGCGGCGCCGGTGCTGCAGGCGATCGAGCGCCGCTACCGCGACGCCGGGATGCGCGTCGAGCACACGACGGTCAAAGGATTAGCAAAGACGTTGAAGACCGGGACGCCGCTGTCCATCGTCGCAACGGCGCAGGCCGCGGACGGCGCGCGCGCCGCCTGGGAGGCGGCCGATCCGCCCCGACCCTGCCGTCTCTATTATTTGTCCCCCGACCCCGATCCGATTGCCGTGCGGCTCGACCTGCGCCCGTGGGGCGAGACCCGCGTCGCCCTCAGCGAAGAAGACGGCGCAGGGCTGGCGCCCCGCGCGGACCTGTTGTAGGCTCTCGTCCCATGTCCAGCATGCCGAACGACCTTCGCTATACGCAGGACCACGAGTGGGTACGGGAAGGTGGCGACCCGCAAGTGGTCGAGGTGGGCATCACCGACTACGCCCAGGGCGAATTGGGAGACGTGGTGTTCGTGGAGCTTCCCAAGTCCGGCGCCGCGTTCAAGCAGCGCGACGTCTTCGGAACGATCGAAGCGGTGAAGGCCGTGTCCGAGCTCTACTCCCCCGTGGCCGGGACGATTGTGGAAGCGAACAAAGCGCTCGAGCAGGACCCCGCCCTCGTCAACCGCGATCCCTACGGCAAAGGCTGGATGGTGAAGGTGAAGCTCAAGGACCCCAAAGAATTGGATGGGCTGCTCCGCGCCGAGGCGTACGCGAAGCATGTTGGAGAGTGAAAGCCACATTCCACGGACACGCCTGTTTTGTGCTGGAGCGGGACGGCAAGCGCGTCATCATCGACCCATTTCTCACCGGTAACCCCGCCGCCGTCATTGCACCCGACAAACTCCCCCATCTCGACGCAATTCTGCTCTCACACGGCCATGGCGACCATTTGGGTGATGCCGTCGCACTGTCGCGGCAGCACAAGGCGACCATCGTGGCCACCTACGAGCTGGCGCAGTTCTGCGCCGATCGAGGGGCGACGACTCACGCCATGCACATCGGCGGAGCGCACGCGTTCCCCTTCGGCACCGTGAAGCTCGTACCCGCCTTCCACGGCGGGCGCATCGAGGGCGACGAGACTGGGCGGTACACGACCAATCCCGCCGGCATCGTCGTGACGATCGGCGGGAAGACCGTCTATCACACCGGGGACACCGGGCTGACGCTTGAAATGCAGCTCCTGGCCGGTCGGATCGATCTCATGCTGGTGCCGATCGGCGATAATTACACCATGGGCGTTGCCGACGCGGCCCGCGCGGTGGAATTCGTGAAACCCAAAAGCGTTATTCCCATGCACTACAACACGTGGGATATCATCAAGGCCGATCCCGCGGAATTCCGGCGCCTGGTAGGCAACACCTCGGCCGTCACGGTGCTGAAACCAGGGGAATCCTTCACACTCCCGTAAGATGGATATCGAACGCGATCTGTTTCAGGAACGACACATTGGGCCCTCGCCCGAGGACCAGGGCGCCATGCTGCAGGCACTCGGCTACGATTCGCTCGACAAGTTCATCGACGCCGTCGTGCCCGCAGACATCCGGCTGCCGGGGTCGCTACGGATTCCCGAAGCGCGGTCCGAACAGGAAGCGCTCGACGCGCTCCGCCAGCTCGCCGCGCAGAATCAGGTCTTCCGCTCCTACCTCGGCATGGGGTACCACGACTGTTTCACGCCCACGGTGATCCAGCGCAACGTGCTGGAAAACCCCGGGTGGTACACGGCCTATACGCCCTACCAGGCGGAGATCGCGCAGGGCCGGCTGGAGGCGCTCCTCAACTTCCAGACGATGGTGTCGGACCTGACCGGGCTCGAGATCGCGAACGCCTCGTTGCTCGATGAAGGCACCGCTGCAGCCGAAGCGATGCATCTGACCGAGGCCGTCACGAAGCACGAGGGCAAGCTCACCTACCTGATCGACACCAACTGTCATCCGCAGACCATCGCGGTCGTGCGCACCCGCGCCGCCGCCCGTGGCATCGACGTCGTGGTCGTCGATCCAGGCGCGTTCAATTTCGAGCAAGGCAAGGTGATTGGCGCGCTGATTCAGTATCCGGCCACCGATGGCGCGATCCGCGATTTCCGTGCGCTGTGCGAGACGGCGCACGCGGCCGGGGCGCTCGTGACAGTGGCGACCGATCTGCTCGCGCTCACCCTGCTCACGCCGCCTGGCGAGTGGGGCGCGGACATCGCCGTCGGCAACTCGCAGCGCTTCGGCGTGCCGCTTGGCTACGGCGGCCCGCACGCCGCGTTCTTCGCCACGCGCGATGAATTCAAGCGCCATCTCCCGGGCCGCATCATCGGCGTCTCCAAAGACCGTGCCGGGCGGACCGCATTGCGCATGGCCCTGCAGACCCGCGAGCAGCACATCCGCCGCGAGAAGGCGACGAGTAATGTCTGCACTGCGCAGGTCCTGCTCGCCGTCGTCGCGTCCATGTACGCGGTCTATCACGGTCCTGAGGGACTGCGCCGGATCGCGCGCGGTGTGCACGCGTACACCGCAGCCCTCGCCGCCGCGCTGGAAAAACTCGGATACCGGCTGGCCTATCCTCATTTCTTCGATACGCTGGCCGTCGAGGTGCCGGAGGATGTGCTCCCGCGCATCCTCGACGCCGCGCGCGTGAAACAGATCAACCTGCGGACGCTGTCGCAGACGCCGCCCCGGATCGGCGTGGCGTTCGACGAAACCGTGACGGACGACGATTTGACGGATGTCGTTTCCCTATTCGCGGCCCCCATGGGGCGTGATGTAGGGGCGCAGCATGCTGCGCCCCTACTCAACGTGTCAGCGATCCCCCAGTCGTTGGCCCGCACCACCCCGTTCTGTACGCACCCCGTCTTCAACACGCATCACTCCGAAACGGAGATGCTGCGCTACCTGAAGCGGCTCGAGAATCGCGATTTGTCGCTGACGGCGGCGATGATTCCCCTCGGCTCCTGCACGATGAAGCTCAACGCCACGACCGAGATGTTTCCGATCACCTGGCCCGGCTTCAACCGTCTGCATCCCTTCGCGCCGCGGTCGCAAGCGCAGGGGTACGCGACGCTGTTCCGCCAGCTCGAGGAGTGGCTCGCGGAGATCACGGGCTTCGCCAAGGTGTCGCTCCAACCCAACGCGGGCTCGCAGGGAGAGTTCGCGGGGCTGCTCGTGATTCGCGCCTATCACCAGCATCGGGGCGATGCCCATCGCACGACCTGCCTGATCCCGCAGTCGGCGCACGGCACCAATCCCGCGAGCGCGGTGATGGCGGGGATGAACGTCGTGGTGGTGAAGACCGACGCGCAGGGCAACATCGACGTCGCCGACCTCGAGGCGAAGGCGAAGGAGCACACCGACACGCTGGGCGCGCTGATGGTGACCTATCCGTCTACGCACGGCGTGTTCGAAGCATCGATCAAGAAGGTCTGCCGGATCGTGCACCAGCACGGCGGTCAGGTCTATATGGACGGCGCCAACATGAATGCGCAGGTCGGTCTCTGCCGTCCCGGCGACATCGGCGCCGACGTCTGTCACTTGAACCTCCATAAGACGTTCTGCATCCCGCACGGCGGCGGCGGACCCGGCATGGGACCCATCGGTGTCGCCGAGCATCTGACGCCCTATCTGCCCACGCACCCGGTGGTGGACGTCGGGATCCCGCTCGCCGAAAGCGCGGGCACAGTGTCCGCCGGGCCGTGGGGCAGCCCCTCGATTCTGCCGATTTCTTGGGGCTACATCGCGATGATGGGGCGCGACGGCCTGACGCTCGCGACCAAGGTCGCGATCCTCAACGCCAACTACATCGCGCGCCGCCTGCAGGAAGGCGGACACTACGAATTGCTGTACTCGGGGCAGCACGGCCTGGTGGCGCACGAGTGCATCATCGACACTAGGGCCTTCAAGAGCTCGGCGGGCGTGGACGTCGAAGACATCGCGAAGCGGCTGATCGACTATGGCTTCCACCCACCGACGGTCTCGTTCCCTGTGGCGGGCACGCTGATGGTGGAGCCGACTGAGAGCGAGCCGAAGGCGGAGCTGGACCGGTTCGTCGACGCGCTGATCGCGATTCGGGGCGAGATCCGCGAGATCGAGACCGGCGAAGCCGATCGCGACAACAACCTGTTGAAGCACGCGCCGCACCCGCTCGCCGATCTGCTGAGCGACAGCTGGGACCGCCCCTACGCCCGCGACCGCGCCGGTTTCCCCACGGCCGCGACGCGGGAGCACAAGGTGTGGCCGCCGGTCAGCCGGATCGACGCCGCGTTCGGCGATCGCAACCTCGTGTGCACCTGTCCGCCGGTGGAAGCGTACGCTGAAGTTTGACGGTCTGTGGGAACTGACGGTCGATGCTCAGGGACGTTCGGGCGTCGAGAACATGGCCGCCGATGTGGCGCTGCTGGACGCGACAGTTCGTCTCGGCACTGCCTCGCTACGATTGTATTGCTGGAACCCGCCAACGCTCTCGATCGGTCGCAATCAGCAAGGGGACTTCCCTGGCGTGCCAACTGTACGGCGACCGACGGGCGGACAGGCGGTCTGGCACGAACACGAGGTCACCTACGCCGTCGCGGCGCGCATTAGCGTCTTCAGATCGCTGCGCGACGCCTACTGCGAGATTCACGAGCGACTCGCCAGGGCGCTGCGGAGCCTGGGTGTGGAAGCTGTTCTGGCAGACCGTCCGGCCGTCCGACCGTCCGACCGTCCAGCATCCTGTTTCGCGTCCTCGGTGGGCGGCGAGATCCTCCACCGGGGCCGGAAGCTTGTCGGGTCAGCGCAAGTCCGGCGCGGTGATGCTTTCCTGCAGCATGGATCGATCCTGCTCGATGCCACACAACCTTCGTCGTTCAACGGGGGAACGACTCTCGCAGCGGTCCTCGGGCGTGCGGTGAGCTTCGGTGAAGTCGCAGCTGCCATCATCAACGCCTGGAGGCACTTCCGACCGTCCGGCGGTCAGCCCGTCCGACCGTCCGACGTCATTGCATCTCTCGCCCCCCGGTGAAATGTTAAGCGCCATGCAACGGCGTTCCTTTCCCTCGCTCACTGTCTTCCTTATTCTCGTCGTCGCCGGACTCGCCGCGTGCGAGCGCCGCGGCGGCTGCACCGGTGAGAACTGCGGCACGATCATCGACGCGGCCGTGGCGGAGCCGGGCACGCTGCTGCCGCCGTCCAGCGAGGACATCGTCGCCAACGACATCGACGAGCAGCTCTTCCTGAAGCTCGCCGACGTCGGGATGTCCGAGAACACGCTGGGGGATGAGGACTTTCAGCCGCTGCTCGCGCAAAAATGGGAATGGGACGGCCCGCTCACGCTGGTTTTCCATCTCGATCCGCGCGCGCGCTGGCAGGACGGACAACCCGTCACGGCGGCGGACGTCGAGTTCACGTTCAACGCCTACAACGACTCGGTGGTGGCCTCGCCGTTCCGCCCCAAGCTCCACCGGATCGCCAGCGTCACGCAGCGGGATTCGCTCACCGCCGTCTTCCGGTTCCGGGAGCGGTATCCCGAAATGTTCTACGACGCGGTGTACCACATGCGCATCCTGCCCGCGCACAAGCTCCGGCCCGTGCCGCGCGACCAGTGGCGCACCGCGCCGTTCGGCCGGGAACCGGTGGGCGACGGACCGTACCGGTTCGTGCGCTGGCAGCCGGCGCAATCGATCGAGCTCGTCGCCGATTCGACCTTCTTCCTGGGCAGGCCCGGGATTCGGCGACTCATTTGGCGGTTCACGCCCAACCTCCAGGTCGCCGTCCAGCAGGCCATCGCGGATGAGGCGGATGTCCGGGAGCAGCTCGTGACGCCGGAGAACGTGGAACGGGCGCGTGCCGCGAAACAGCTCGCGATCTACACCTACCGCGGCAACGTCTACACCTTCCTCTCGTTCAACCAGCGCGCGCCGGACGACACCACGAAACCTCATCCGATCTTCGCGGACCGTGAGGTGCGGCGTGCGCTCGCCATGGCGGTCGATCGCGCCAGCATGGTGAAGAGCGCGCTGGGTGACCTGGCCAAGGTCCCGCCGGGCCCGATGTCCGCGCTGCTGTGGATCTGGGACCCCGACATCCGCCAGCTCCCGTACGACACCGCGCAGGCCAACCGGATTCTGAACGCGCGGGGCTGGCGCGATCACGATGGCGACGGGGTCCGCGACAAGGCTGGGCAGCCGCTCGCGTTCCATATGCTGTTTCCGACGACCAGCGTCTTGCGGAGGCAGTATGCGCTCCTCCTGCAAGAGCAATTTCGGGCGATCGGCGTCCGTGCGGAGATCGACGCGGTCGAAGGCGCGGTCGTCAATCAGCGTGTCGCAACCGGAAAGTTCGACACGGCCATTCTCTCGCGGGGTAACGATCCCTCGCCGAGCTCGGGGATCGCGCAGAGCTGGACGCGCGCCGGCTTTGGCGGCTCGAATTTCGGCCGCTATGACAATCCCGCGTTTGAGCGCCTCGTGGATCGCGCCGTGACCACCACGAGGCGCGATCAGGCGCGCGCGCTGTGGCGGGCCGCGATGGAAACGCTGAACGCGGATGCGCCAGGGATTTTTCTCTACGCGCTCGACAATGTCGCGGCCGTCCACAAACGCGTCGACAACGTGCAGCTCCGCGCGGACTCCTGGGCCGCGGTGCTGCGCACCTGGCGCATTCCTCCCGACCGATTGATCGACCGAGACCGCGTGGAGCGATAGGTGACGGGGGCAGCGTGGCTCCTGCGGCGCCTGCTCGCGTCCGTCGCGATCATCTTCGCCGTCGTCACGTTCGTATTCATTTTGATTCACGTCGCGCCGGGAAGGCCGTGTCCCGAGACCGTAGAGCGCGCCGTCTGTGAAGAGCTGCAGCGGCAATTCGGCCTCGATCGGCCCCTCCCCGAGCAGTACTGGCGATATCTGGTCGCGCTGGCACACGGCAACATGGGCAATTCGTACGCCAACGGTCGCCCGGTACGCACCGCCATCGCCGGCACCATCCCGTTCACGCTGCAGCTCGCGGGCGCGGCGCTCGTGCTCGATTTCCTTCTCGGACTCGGCCTGGGCATCTACCAGGCGGTCCGCGTCAATCGCCTCCCGGATGTGGTGCTCGGCAATGTCACGCTCTTCATCTACTCGCTTCCGACATTCTGGCTGGCGCTCCTGCTGCTCCTCGTCTTCGGCGAGAAGCTGCGGTGGTTTCCCGTGGGCGGGGCAAGCGATCCGGTCCTCTGTCCGGTGGTGCACTCGTTGTTTTGCGTCGCGGACCGCCTCTGGCACACGGTGTTGCCGGCAGCCACGCTCGGTCTGGTCGGCGCGGCCGGAACCGCGCGCTTCCAGCGGGCCGCGATGCTGGAAGTCGCGCGGCAGGATTACGTGCGTACGGCGCGCGCCAAGGGCCTTCCGGAACGCCGCGTGGTGTTGCGGCATCAGCTGCGCAACGCGTTGCTGTCATTCGTCACGCGGTTCGGGCTGGCGTTTCCGTTCCTCCTCACCGGCGCCGTGCTGATCGAAACCATTATCTCCTGGCCCGGGATGGGTCGTCTCGCGTTCGATGCGATCCTCTTGCGCGATTATCCCGTCGTGACCGGGACGGCATTGATTGCCAGCGTCGTCGTCGTCGCCGGCAATCTGCTCGCCGACATACTCGTGGGCATCGCCGATCCGCGCCTGCGCGTCCGGGCCCCGACCGATGTCGAGGTCGTGACCGCATGACGCTCGGCACTTGGCTCGCGCTGTTCGTCGCCCTGGTCGTGACGGCCGAGCTCGTCCGCGTCCTACGCCATCGTGCCATGCGGCACGAGCGGTGGCGGCGCTTTTTTCGCCACCGGACCACGACCTGGGGTCTCGGCATCCTCACATTCCTGGTCATCGTCGCGTTGGCGGCACCGCTCGTCGCACCGTACGATCCGGACAAGCAACTGGACATCGTGCACCTCAAGAACCATCCACCGTCATGGACCTTCCTCCTCGGCACCGATGTGTTGAGCCGGGACGTCTGGAGCCGCACGGTATACGGCGCGCGCGTGTCGCTCGGCATCGGCGCGTTAGGCGCCCTCGTCGCGGTCGCGCTGGGGACCCTCGTAGGTGCTGTCGCCGGCTACTACCAGCGCTGGATCGACGCCGTGCTGATGCGCGGCGTCGACGTTGGCCTCGCCCTCCCTCGCATCTTCATCCTGTTGATGGCGGTGGCGCTGTGGGACGGGCTGCCGTTCGCGGCCCTCATCATCGTCATCGGGTTGACGTCCTGGTTCGGCACCAGCCGGCTCGTGCGGGCCGAGGTCCTCTCCCTCCGCCAGCGCGATTTTGTCGTGGCAGCCCGCGCGCTCGGCGCGGGCAGCGGTCGAGTTATCTTTCGCCACGTTCTGCCGAACGCCGCCGCGCCGATCATCGTATCCGCCGCGCTCGGCGTGGGGAACGTGCTCCTGCTCGAAGCGTCGTTGTCCTTCCTCGGGATCGGCGTCAAGCCGCCGGACCCAACCTGGGGCAACATGATTGCCGATAACGCTCCGAGCATTTACACGGCGCCGTGGTCGACTCTCTTTCCGGGCCTGGCTATCTCCTTGGTCGTACTGTCGCTCAATGCAGTCGCCGACGGCGTGCGGGACGCGCTCGACCCGCGCGCGGAGGCCGCGTGACGACCCCTGGCGCTCCCGTGCTGCTCCGCGTCCGCAATCTCAAGACGTATTTCGTCACCGAGCACGGCAAGGGAACCGCGCAGGCGGTGGACGACGTCTCGTTCGACCTGTATCCCGGCGAGACACTCGGGATCGTCGGCGAATCGGGCTGCGGCAAGACCGTCACCTCGCTCTCGATTCTTCGGCTCGTGCCAGAGCCGCCCGGGCACGTGCTCCCCGGCAGCCTGATCGAATTCGAAGGCCGCAATCTGCTCGCGCTCCCCGCGCCGGAGCTGCGCGCGGTTCGCGGCAATCAGATCGCGATGATCTTCCAGGAGCCGATGACGTCGCTGAACCCCGTGTTCACGGTCGGGGATCAGATTGCCGAAGCCGCGATCATTCATCAGCACCTGTCGCGCAGTGCGGCGCGGGCCCGCGCGATCGAGATGTTGCGCCTGGTCGGCATTCCCGATCCCGACGAACGCGTCGACCACTATCCGCACCAGCTCTCGGGCGGCATGCGTCAGCGCGTCATGATCGCGATGGCGCTCGTGTGTCACCCCAAGGTCCTGATCGCGGACGAGCCGACGACCGCGCTCGACGTGACGATCCAGGCCCAGATCCTCGAGCTGCTCGACCGCTTGCAGCACGAGCTCGGCATGTCGGTCCTCTTGATCACCCACGATCTCGGCGTGGTCGCCGGCCACGCCGATCGCGTCGTCGTGATGTATGCGGGCCGGGTCGTGGAGACCGCGCCGACCGACGCGCTGTTCGAGCGACCGACGCACCCGTACACCGAGGGGCTGCTCGCCGCGGTCCCACGCATCGACGCGCCGCGGACGCGGCTGCACGCCATCCCCGGGCAGGTCCCGGCGGCGACTGCGTGGCCGCCCGGCTGCCGGTTCCATCCGCGCTGTCCGTA
>Ga0137381_10003601_pt1 | contig 11073 bp, 7 predicted proteins | sample SagtaG_16_FD_104808 | JGI IMG/M metagenome (GOLD analysis project Ga0137381, IMG submission 104808) | Vadose zone soil microbial communities from Sagehorn Ranch, Mendocino, California, USA - Sage2_L_115_16 metaG | ecosystem: Environmental > Terrestrial > Soil > Vadose zone | place: USA... | reverse complement strand
TGCGTCGGCTCAAACACGAGTTAACGGCACGCCCCGGAGTGCACGGGGTCGAGGTGAACCATGCGGCTGGCAGTGTCACTGTGACCTACGATGCCCAAGCTTATCAGGGGACAGGCATTCTAAGGTTACTCAAGGATCTCGATGTAATCGTAGGCACGATGCTAGAAGTTCCGCACCTTGAAGCCTCTGCCGACGAGCGCGGACACAGTCAAGCCGCCTTGACGTTAGCCGAGGCGCTGGACGACCTCAATCAACGGCTCTCTTGGCTCACCGGCCACACGCTTGACCTGCGGGTGCTCTTCCCCCTCAGCCTGGCTGGGGTTGGGGCGTGGCTGATCTGGAAGAAAGGCCTTATGCTTGAAACCCTCCCGGGTTGGCTTCTGCTGTGGCTCGCCTTTGATGCCTTTGTGAAGTTGCATTCCTTACCTCCTCCATCTGCTCCAACTGAGGGGGAACTCGTAGACTTGTCTGTACCACAAGCGCCCCGCGGAGGGGCCCACCGACCTAAGGGTGGCCAACACACGACCGCCGCTGCTCTCTCGGCAGCGGTTCCGGGTCGTGCCTGAGCAAGCTTTTGTTAAGGTAGTGTCTGTCAGGTGATAGAAAAGCACTGACGCCATCCCCGGCGATTCACTAAGTGTGTTGACAACTGAGCCGCTTGTTCCTAGTTGAGCGCGCTAGCCGCGGAGGAGGGGGAGGAGATGCAGAAACATGACGGCCGTTATTGCTACACCCCCTCTGACTTGGTTGAGTTCTTTGCCTCGCCCTTTGCCTCCTGGATGAGCCGGCTCTCTCTCGACTCGCCCGACTACGTGCAGCCCGACCCAGAAGCTCCGCAGTTAGTGACCCTGGCCAAGCAAGGTCAGCAACATGAGCAGACAGTGCTGGCACAGCTGCAGGCCGAAGGGCGTGATGTGTATACCGTTCCGCCAGTCGGCGACCACACCGCGTTGACGCTGACAGCTATGCGGGCTGGCCATGAGGTCATCTATCAAGGGGCACTCGCACACAGCACCTTTACGGGCGTGGCGGACTTTCTCGTCCGGGTCGCTGGGACTTCCGCGCTGGGAAACCACCATTACGAAGTATGGGACACTAAACTTGCCCGTGTGGCACGCCCCGAATTCTTGCTGCAGTTATGCTGCTACGCCGACTTGTTGGAAACGCTCCAGGGACGGCGGCCCGCGCAAGTATGGCTTGTCCTAGGCGATGGGAGACCTACCCCCTTTCGCACGGATGACTACTTCTACTACTACCGCACCCTCAAGGCCGCGTTCCTCACTGCGATGCAGCACTTTGATCCCAACGTTCCACCTGAACCCGAGTTGGGTGGGGACTATGGATGCTGGACGTCGCACGCCCTTACCCGGTTACACGCCTGCGACCATCTCAGCCGCGTTGCCACCATCACCGCAGCACAGATTCGTAAGCTACAGGCGGCTGGGATTCAGACCCTGACCGCTTTGGCTCAAACGACTCGCTCGCACATACCAAAGCTCGACGACACCGTCTTTACGCGGCTTCGTGAGCAAGCGCAGTTGCAGATGACCTCGGCCGAAACAGAGCGACCGGTGTACTGTGTGCTGATACCCGAGCCGCAGGAGCCGCGCAGAGGCTTGGCACTGCTCCCGCCTGCATCGCCGCTTGATGTGTATTTTGACATGGAAGGCTATCCCTTGGCCGACGGTGGACTTGAGTACCTCTTTGGCGTGACGTCCGTCGAAGACGGGGAGCCTCAGTATCGCGACTGGTGGGCGCACGATGCCAGAGAGGAACAACGCGCCTTCGAGAGCTTTATTGACTGGGTGTACGCCCGCTGGCGGGCTGATCCCACGCTGCACATCTATCACTACGCGGCCTATGAAGTGACAGCGGTTCGCAAGCTGATGGGCCGCTACGGCACTCGCGAGGCTCAGGTCGATACCCTGTTACGGAATGAGGTGTTTGTCGATCTCTACACCATCGTGCGGCAGGGGCTCCGCGTGGGAACTCCTGACTACTCTCTCAAATCACTGGAACGTCTGTATCGTGAGAGTCGCACAGGTGATGTCGCCACTGGAGACGATTCGCTCGTCTTCTACGACCACTGGCTGGCGAGTGGAGAGTCGCGCCGCTGGGAAGAGTCGCCTATCCTGCGTGCTATTCGGGACTATAACCGGGAGGACTGTGAATCTACCTGGCAGTTGACCACCTGGCTCCGGGCACGACAACAGGAGGCCGGGATCGGTTGGTTGCCAAAGCACGGAGCCGTACTTGGAGAACCCACTCCAGAAGGAGACGAGCAGAAAGCGGCGAAGTCTCCTCGACAGGAATTGGCAGAGAGCCTCCTGGCCCAGATCCCGCAGACAGGAGAAGTATCTACGGCCGACACGGAGCGCCGGCGTGTGCAGACACTCTTAGCCCATGTTGTGGAGTTTCATCGCCGGGAAGACAAACCTGTGTGGTGGGCTATGTTCGATCGCCATGCCATGACCGAGGAAGAGCTCTGCGAAGACCTCAACTGTTTGGGCGGTCTCCGACACCTGCAACATCCCCCAGAGAAGATCAAGCAGTCGTTGGGTTTCTGGTACACGTTTGAGCCCGATCAGGATACGAAATTGGAGGCGGGCAGCCGCTGCTACTTTGCCCATGACCTGGCTCTACAGACCGAGATTCAGCAGCTGGACCGCGAGCAGGGGCGCCTCTGTCTAAAGTTTAGCCCTGCGAAGCTGAAACAACTGCCCGGGGGTGTCCCGCCTGAACGGTTGTCCTTAATTCCAGATGAATATGTGCGTGCCGATGTCATCGTCAACTCGATTGCTGAGACCGCCACGACGTGGCGGGAGACACAGCAGCTTTCTCCGGCGCTGGAAGATTTTCTGTGCCGTCGGCCGCCGCGGATCACGGGGCACAAAGGGGGTCCCATCATCTCGCCTGACACGAACCTTATCGAAGCCACGATCAAAGTGATTGCTGCGCTTGATCGTTCCGCCCTCTGTATCCAGGGACCACCAGGCGCGGGAAAGACTACGGTCGCCGCACACGCGATCTTAGCGCTGCTGAAACAGGGCAAACGCATCGGCATCACGGCTAACAGTCATGCCGCCATCCTCAACGTGTTGAGCAGATGTCATGAGTTAGCAACCGGCACCCTCATCTGCCTGAAGATTGGGGGATCGAAGGAAGCCCCCTTCTTTACTGTCTGTCCCGAGGCAATCTATGCGGAGAATCTCAGAGCTGCCCTGCCCAAGGTTGGCCAGATACCCCTCGTTGGCGGCACAGCCTGGGTGTTCAGCGACCCGGCCCTGCGAGGGACATTGGACTACTTGTTTGTCGATGAAGCCGGACAGGTGTCTGTAGCAAACCTGATTGGGATGGCGCCTGCAGCTCACAATCTCGTCCTCATCGGCGATCAGATGCAGTTGGGGCAACCGATTCAGGGCTTCCATCCTGGCGAGAGTGGTCTCTCAATTCTTGATTACCTCCTGCAAGGGAAGGCGACGATTCTACAAGAGTTGGGCATCTTTCTGGGTACGACGTGGCGACTGCACCCGCGCTTGTGTGATTTTATCTCTGGCGCCGTGTACGAAGGGCGGTTGCAGCCAGCTCCTCACACCCAACACCGCGTTGTGCGCGTCCCGCCGACAGCACGGTATGTGACCCGGGAAGCAGGTCTGCTCGTCGTACCTGTGGTCCATGAAGGGAATACACAGGGGAGTGATGAAGAAGTAGCAGTCATTCGCGAACTGGTGGACGAGTTACTGGAGCGCGAAGTAACAAACCAACAGGGGCAGGTGGCGGGACGCCTGCAGCTCGAGGACATTCTCTTTGTCGCTCCCTACAACATGCAAGTGCGCAAGCTCAGCCGTGCCCTCGGGTCCCGAGCGCGAGTGGGATCGGTGGATAAGTTTCAGGGGCAGGAGGCGCCGGTAGTGATCCTGTCTCTGTGTGCCAGTCAGGGCGAGGGGTCACCGCGAGGTCTGGAGTTTTTGCTCAACAAGCATCGGCTCAATGTGGCGCTCTCGCGGGCGCAGAGTCTCGCCATCGTGGTGGCCAACCCGGCGCTGGCGCAGACCCGCTGTCGTTCGCTGTTGCAGATGACGCTGCTCAATCTGTTCTGTCGCATAATATGCGAAGGCGAAAGGTAAAAGGGGCGAAAGGTGAAAGGTAAGAAAAAGGTGGACGGTGAAAGGCGAAAGGGAGAAAAGTAAAAAAGGAGAAAGGAGAAAGGGAGGAGTGAAGTGGGTAGGGGGAAGGGTTTGAAGATTTGCTCGTCTGGCAGAAGAGCATGGACCTGGTTGCAAGAGTGTACCAGGCGTGCCAGCAGGGCGCATGGTCAACGGACTGGGGATTAAGGGATCAATTGCAGAGGGCGGCCGTTTCAGTTTCGGCCAATATTGCGGAAGGGTATGAAAGAGGGAGTCGCAAGGAATACGCTCAGTTCCTGACGATCGCAAAAGGTTCCGCTTACGAAAGCTCTGGGAATTGCTGACGCTGGTTCTAGAGGTCAGTGATCGACCTCACCATTGGCGTCGTCGGACGGCGCTCCTTGATTAAGCCACTCTCGGAAGGAAGGGGACGCCTCGGCTAGCCGCCACTCGGCGAGCATGTCCTGCGCCATGGCGCGCAGCGGGCCGCTTGCATTGCCCGCGGCAAGGCAATGCTCCAGCAGCCAGCGCTCGAAGGCCTCGGGCTCGGGGTCGTCTCGCATGGCGCGCTCGAGCAGGCCGCGCTTGAGGGCCATGCCTATTGCATCGGGTGTGGTGTCGCGTTTCCGTCGCTTGCGACGGCCTTCGGACGCGTCCAGCGCGGCTAGCAGTTGGCGGCAGAAATCGGCGGGTCGCATAACACGCTTTCTCTAGAGTTTCGTGCCATGAGTCACCCTTCGACAAGCTCAGGGTGACCGGGTCAGTGTGTGAGACTCTATGAGATAACCGTTCGTGCTGAGCCTGTCGAAGCACATAACACACTGGTTATATAGCTCATAAGCTTGGAGAGGGCCCATAGCCTCACGAGTGGCGGCTGAAGAAGGCGCGCAGACGATTACGCCGCAAGCGGCTGGGCAGTTCAACCAGGCGGAGCTTCACCGCGTAGCCTGGTCGCTCGGGGCGCGTGTAGCCGCGCTCCAACGCCACGATATCTAAATCGACCGTGGCTAGGTCTTCCAGGACGACCGTGTGGGGAGGGCTCCCTTGTAAGGTCGTCAGCGTTTTGATGTACCCCTTACACGCCGTACACGTTTCCACCTTGTGGGTCTCATCCCTACCCTCCGGTAGCAGACGGCCCAGCCGTTGGTGGTCCGCCTCACCACAGTACGGACAGCGTAGCCAAGCGCCCCCCCAATCTCCACCGCAGCGGGCGCAGCGCAACCGGCGAGTATGTTCTAGTCCGCGCAGTTCAGCCAGCGTCGGCCAGGCGCCGCACACCGGGCAGTAGCCAGAGGACCAGGTGGGAGGCACCTGACTGGCTAAGTGTCGCCCGCACGCCTGTAGCAGAGGCATCACAGCCAGTTGCGCAATGGCCCCCAGAGCTTGTGAGTCCGCGCCCATCCTGTCCGCCAGAGTCTGCAAGCGCGTATGATCTTGGCACGCTGCGGCCTCGAGCAGTGTGAAGGTATCCAGGCGGCTGAGATCGACTGCCGCCAGCGCAGTTGCTTCCGGGCCCTCGCCCGTCGCCGCTGTCCTCACAAGGCGGAGCACCCAACTGCGCGCCCGGCGACCATCAACGGCCAACTCTACCCCGTCGAGCAATGGTGTGGCCACAGGCCGGTCAGTGCGAAGTTGAGGCATAGCCTTGGTCCAGGCCGGCTCGTCCAGCGCGCGCAGTGTCTCCTCAAGCAAGAGGAGCCACGGGCGCCACTCAGGATTCCGTTGGGCAACCGCCTGGAGGCGGGAATGAACGTCCTGAGTGCGGACTGCGGATTGCGGATTGCGGAATGTCGACTTCAACATGGGTTCCTCGGTCCTCGACACGGAGTCTGGTAGTATGGCTGCGCGCCGGCATGGATTTCCACAACGGCATCGCGATTGCCCACATCGGCACCCGGGCCCCCGCCGCGGGTGCGTTGGGCCTCCGGACTCGTGCAAGCAACGAGGACCATCGCCAGTATCACCAACAGCAAGCCACTGTCTATGTATTCCGCAATCCGCATTCTGCATTCCGCAATCGCCTTCACACTCCCTGTGCAGACAGCACAACCACCACGCGCAGGAGAAACCCGCCGATCAGGACCAGCGCCGCGCCCGCCGGGACGCTCAGATTCCCTAGCCAGTGCGGACGTGCGTGCAGCGTGAGCGGCAGCAGGATGCCGGTCAGCACGACGCCTATCACAAGCAGTATCCCCCAGGCGTTGAGCCAGACGCGCGCTACCGAGCCGAGCGATACCACCAGGGCGATCAACACCACGAGTTCCAACACCAGGGCTCTGCTGTCCAGCCACGACAGCCATTGGACCGCGGCGGCGCCAACGCCACGCCACCGACCCAGCAGAATCAGCGCTGCGGCAGCGGTAGAAGCCCCGGAGAGCAGGAACAGCACGCCTAACAAATTGGTATCCGCCCAGATGGGACGGTTGGTCACCGACAGCAGCACGCCGGTGTAGCCGGCGACGAAAAAGCCACACAGCCCGCCAAGTACGGCAAGGAGTACACCCGGCACTCCTCTTCGCAGCGTGCCCAGAAGCGGCCAGCGCACCCGTCCTTCCTCCTCAAGAGCCGACAGGGCCGACAAAAAGGCAAAAGCGCAGAACACCAGGACCGCCCAGGAACCGACCGACATCGGGGACCAGTACTTAAACATCGGCCAACCATGCTCCGACATGATCAGCATGTGCCAGAAGCGTTCAGGCCGGTTTAGGTCCACGGTTAACAGGAGGCCGCTGAGCACGATGCCTACGAAAGCCACGTAATAGCCGAGCCGGGCCACGGGCCGATCTTCCGGTTCATCCCACAGGTCCAGCAGCGCCGCCAGGAAATAGCTCCCACCGGCGATGCCGCCGATGAAGAAATACAGGATGATCAACCATTCCCAGTGCGGCGCTTTGGTGAAGAAGGTGTCAGACATGCTATGCTCTGTGTTCCTCGACAAGCGTAGGGGCACGGCGCCGCCGTGCCCCTACAACTAGGCAGGGCCCTTCGCCTCCCCCTGCGCGGCGAGGGCGTCCATACGGCGCTTGCGCAGGCCGAGCAGCCCGAACAGCCCCAGCACTGCCGCCCCCACCGCAGAAAACACGGAACTCCAGACCAGGTGGCGGGTGGGGAGCTGAGGGTTGCTCGGCAGGCCATACACCTCCGGCTTGTCCACCAGGAGGTAGAAAGAGTTCAGCCCGCCCAGCATGTTTTCGTCAGCGCCGTAGAGGTAGGCACGGGTCTCCCCCTGACCGTGGAGCTGCTGCGCACGGCGCTGGGCGCGCTCGCGCAGCTCGCTGATGGGACCAAACTGGATGGAGTCGGTCGGGCACGCCTTGGAGCATGCCGGCTCCAGGCCGACCTGCAGGCGGTCGTAACAGAGCGTGCACTTTTGCGCCGTGTTCGAGACCGGGTTGACCTCGATGACGCCGAACGGACAGGCCGCAATGCAGGCGCGGCAGCCGTTGCACACGTCGGATTGGATGACCACCGTGTCGAACTCGGTGCGGATGATGGCGCCGGTCGGGCACACCTCCAGGCAGCCCGCCCGCACACAGTGCTTGCACACGTCGCTCATCATCAACCAGCGGCCCTGGCTACGGTCCTCGCTGAATTGCTCTATGAACTTCACGTGCCGCCAGTGGATGCCGTCGAGGCGTCGCGTGTTGTCGTAGCTGTCGCCGCTGAGCGTATTCTCGCCGCCGTGCGTGGCAGGGAGCTGATTCCACTCCTTACACGCGACCTCGCACGCCTTACAGCCGATGCACACGGTGGTGTCGGTATAAAATCCCATCGGCTCGGCCATCGTCACGCCCTTTCCACGTTGCACACGAAGGCTTTTCCCTCGTGGATGGACACGTTCGGGTCACCGACCAGTGCCGACAGCTCATTCACCACATCACCGGTCACCACACCCTGGTAACCCCAGTGCCACGGCATACCGACGTGATGGACGGTTTTGCCGTCGATGTTGAAGGGACGGAGGCGCCGTGTGACCAATGCTTTGGCCCTGATCGCGCCCCGGGGCGTACTGACAGTAACCCAACCCAAATTGTGAATGCCCTTTTCCCGGGCCAGCTCCGGGCTGAGTTCGATGAACAGCTCGGGCTGGAGCTCGGCCAGCCAGGGACTCCAGCGGCTCATCACGCCTGAGAGATGGTGCTCGGTCAGACGGTAGGTGGTCAGCACATAGGGGTAATGGGGGTCGCCCACCACCGCGAGCCGGTTGTCGTCCCGCTGCCAATACTTGAGCACCGGGTTGGTCTGCTGTTTGTAGAGCGGGTTCTGCACAGGTGACTCGGCCGGCTCGTAATGGGTGGGCAGTGGACCGTCCACCAGCCCCGTGGGGGTGAACAGCCAGCCCTTCCCGTCCGGCTTCAGGATGAACGGGTCTGCCCCGGAGTGTGCCTCAAGACCGATGCCATCCGGCCGGGCCGGTGTATCAGGCGCCTTGGAGAGTGGGAAGTCCGGCACGTCGAAGCCGGTCCACTTCTGCCCATTCCACCAGACCCACTTCTTGCGCTCGCTCCAGGGCTTGCCTGCCGGATCGGCCGAGGCCCGGTTGTACAGGACGCGCCGATTGGCCGGCCAGGCGAAGCCCCAGTTGAGGTGGGCCCCCACGACGCCGGGTGGGTCAGGCTCTCGGCTGGCGGCGCGGTTCTGCTCCGGCGTAGGAAAGATCCCAGAGTAGATCCAGGACGCGCACGTTGTGGAGCCGTCGTCCTTCAGCTCCTGGGCACCGGCCAAGTGGCGGCCCGTGGCAGTCTCGAAGCCGTTGATCTCCTTGAGGATCTTGCGGACGTCCGGCTCGTCTACGATCCGCGTGTCCTTGGGCGGCGCATCCGGCTCATAGTTCCACACTAAGTGTTTGATCCCCTGGTCGCGCGGCAGCTCGCTCTCGGCATACAGCTTCTTCAGCCGCTTCCCCAGGTGGTAGGTGAACCAGATGTCCGAGCGGCAGTCCCCGGGTGGATCGGCCGCCTTGTGGTGCCACTGGATCAGACGCTGGGTGTTGGTGAAGCTTCCATCCATCTCGGCGACCTGGGCGGAAGGGAAGAAGAAGACCTCGGTCTGGATATCTTCCGGCCTGAGTTCGCCGCTCTTGACCTCCGGTGACTTGTACCAGAACGCCGCGGTCTCGGTCTCGAAGTTGTCCTTGACCACCAGCCAGTCGAGTTTGGTCAGCGCTTTGCGCTGTAACTGCGCGTTCTGCCCGCCGACCGCCGGGTTCTGACCCATGGCGAACATCCCCTTCACCCGGCCCTCCATCATGGCCACCATCATCGGCAGGTGGGAATGGTCGCCGCTGATCTTCGGGTGCCAGTCGTAGCCAAAGTCGTTCTCTCTGGTGGCGGCGTCGCCGGACACCGACTTGAGGTACGAGACCAGGAACTTGGGCATATTAGCCCAGTACCCGGGGGCGAGCGTCTCGGCGGCCAGGTAATCACTCAAGGTGTCATGCTTCTTCAGGATCGAGGGCGCCGGCATGTAGCCGTGGATGCTGTGGTACAGCGTCGGCACGTCTGTTGAGCCCTGGATAGTGGCATGGCCGCGCAGGGCCACGACTCCCCCGCCGGGTCGGCCGATGTTGCCGAGGAGCAGTTGCAGCAGCGCGCAGCAGCCGATCATCTGCGGCCCATAGGTATGCTGGGTCCACCCCACGGCATAGCAGAAGGCGGTCGTGCGGTCCCGGCCGGAGTGGGCGAGGAGGGTGTCGGCAACCCTGAGGAAAACCTCTTTGGGGCAGCCGGTTACCCGCTCCACCATGTCCGGGGTGTAGCGGCTGTAGTGACGCTTCACAATCTGGAACACCGTGCGCGGGTTCTGCAGGGCCTCGTCACGCAACGGCGCGGGTTTGAGCAGCGACTGCACCAGTGCGTCGAACGGTGGTCCTTGAGAGGGCTGGCCCTGAGAGGGCTGGCCGGACGGCTGCGGGGTGCCTGACTTCACCGCCTGTTCACCGGACTGGGCGGTGGCCGCTACCCCGCCTTGGTTACCTACCGGCGAACGAGCGTACTGCCAGGAGGCGCTGTCGTACTGCGCACGGAAGCCGTTCAGTGGGTCACCCGTGTACTCCATGAGCCCGGAGAAGACGCCGTCCAGGTCTTCGGTATCCCGGAATCCTTCGTTGATGAGGATGGCCGCGTTGGTGTAGCGGACCACGTACTCCTTGAAGAAGGAGTCGCTCTGCCACCGCTCGCTGTTGAGGACGTAATTGACCAGCCCACCGAGGAAAACGATATCCGTCCCCGCCCGTATAGGCGCGTGGAGGTCGGCCAGCGCGCTGGTGCGGGTGAAGCGAGGATCGACGTGGATGATCTTGGTGCCGTTAAGCTTGGCCTGCATCACCCAGCGGAAGGCAACCGGGTGGCACTCGGCCATGTTCGAGCCTTCGATGACGATGCAATCCGCGTGGGTTAGATTCCGCGGGTAGGTGGTCGCGGCGCCACGCCCGAGCCGTATCCCCAGACCGGGGACGCTGGAGCTGTGTCATATGCGCGCCTGGTTCTCGATGGCCACCACGCCAAGGCCGCGCATCAGCTTCTGCTGGACATGGTTCCACTCGTTGTCCATGGTGGCGCCACCCAGCGAGAAGATACCGAGGGTATGGTTGACCAGCCTGCCGTCGGGCGTGCGCTCGACGAACGTTTCATCGCGCGTTTTCTTGACTAGCTCGGCCACGCGATCCATGGCGCGCGCCAGATCCCACACCTCCCACTGCGTAGCGCCTGCGCCACGGTGCAGGACCTTGGTGACGCGGTTCGGGTTGATGTGCAACTGGTAGATGGCGGCGCCTTTGGGACAGAGCGTCCCCTCGTTGACCGGGCTGCGCGGGTCCCCTTCGATATTGACGATTTGCCCGCTCACGGTGTGGACGATCGTGCCACACCCGACGGCACAGTAGGGGCAGACGCTAGGGACCGCCTTGGCATCCTTAATGCGCAGCTCTTGCGCCCGCGCTGTCGCC
>Ga0137381_10003600_pt1 | contig 11074 bp, 9 predicted proteins | sample SagtaG_16_FD_104808 | JGI IMG/M metagenome (GOLD analysis project Ga0137381, IMG submission 104808) | Vadose zone soil microbial communities from Sagehorn Ranch, Mendocino, California, USA - Sage2_L_115_16 metaG | ecosystem: Environmental > Terrestrial > Soil > Vadose zone | place: USA... | reverse complement strand
GAGCCGGCTGGTGGACCCGCCGCTGACCACCGTGAGCCAGCCGCTGCGCGAGCTCGGCGTCCGCGCCACGCAGCGGCTGCTGGCCAGGATCGGGGCCAGTATCGAGGGCCGCGCCCTGCCGCCGCAGACCAGCGTGCTGCCGACCCGGGTCGTCATCCGGGCCAGCTGCGGATGCGGAAGGACACCACCACCAGCGGGAGCGGGGACACACCGGTAAATCCGAAAGGAGCATCGCCGTGCGCAAACATCTGGACTGGCTGACCGGGGCGGGGACAGGGGGCACGGCTCGAGCGGGCAGAGTGACGAGGGGCAGGGGCACGCGGCGGGCCGCGGTGGTCCTGGTCACCGTGCTCGTCCCGGCGGCGCTGCTGGCGACGGCGCCGGGCGCGTCCGCGACCACCGTCCCGCCGCCGCCTTCGGGCTGGACGACCACGTTCAGCGACAGCTTCTCCTCGCCGGCCGGATCCGGCGTGGGCTCCAGCTGGACCTACGATCAGGGCACCCAGTACTCGGGTACCGGCTGCGCCGCCAGCTGGGGCACCGGGGAGGTCGAGAGGAACACCAGCTCGACGTCGAACGTGGCCGAGGACGGCAGCGGTCACCTCAGCATCACCCCGGTGAATGCCGGCGGATCCTGGACATCGGGCCGGATCGAGACCGTGGCCGACAGCTTCGCCGCCCCGCCGGGGGCGAGATGGAGGTCAGCGCCTTGATCAAGCAGCCCAACCCGGGCAGCGGGCTCGGCTACTGGCCCGCCTTCTGGATGCTCGGCGCGGGTTTCCGGGCCAGCGGCGCCGGCACCTCGGGCACCATGAACTGCGGCAACTGGCCGTCGGCCGGCGAGATCGACGTCATGGAAGACGTCAACGCGCGGTCTCAGGTGGCGGGCACGCTGCACTGCGGCGTGGACCCGGGCGGTCCCTGTAACGAGACGACCGGCCAGGGCAGCGGGCTGGTGTCGTGCTCCGGCTGCCAGACCGGGTACAACACCTACTCGGTCATCGTGAACCGGACCAGCACCAGCAACGAGTCGATCACCTGGTACCTCAACGGCACCGCCTACCACACCGTCACCGAAAGCCAGATCGGCACGTCAGCCTGGCAGGCCGCCGTGGACCACGGCTTCTTCCTCATCCTGGACGTCGCCATCGGCGGCGGATTCCCGAACGGCGTCTGCAACTGCACGACACCGGCCAGCTCGACCAGCTCGGGTGCGCCGATGAGCGTCGGTTACGTGGCCGTCTACCAGACCTCCGGCAGCGGAGGCGGCGGGGGCGGGGGCGGCGGAGGAGGGGGCACGTCGTGTACCACCACCGCGACGTCGAACATCTCCGCGGACTGCTTCACCGCGAGCCAGGGCACGATCGGCGTCACGCCCACCACCGACAGCGATCCCAGCGGGGTGGACTCGAACCAGGCCGCCCAGCTGGCCAACGGCGACTACCTGAAGTACGCCGGCGTCAACTTCGGATCCGGCTCGACCCAGTTCGACGCCAGGGTCGCGTCCGGAGCCGCCGGCGGCGTGAGCGGCCTGGTGGAGGTGGTGCTGGACAACCCGGCTAACGCCCCGGTGGGCAGCTTCGCGGTAGGCAATACCGGCGGCTGGTCGTCGTGGCGGACCATCCCGGCCAACATCTCGGCCGTCACCGGCACCCACGACGTCTACCTGGAGTTCTCCTCCGGCGCGGGCGGTAATCCGCCCTTCGTCAGCCTGCACTACTTCAACTTCCCGGCCCACTAGGCCCGGGCCCCGGCGGCGGGAACCCCGATCCCGGGGTTCCCGCCGCCGGATCGGTCAATATCCCTGAGCGGTGCGGGCGGCCGGCGTCAGCACGTGGCCGACCGCCTCGACCAGCAGTGACATCTCGTAAGAAACCAGGTCCGCGTCGCACTCCGGGGCGGCCAGGACGGCCAGGCTCGACCCGTCGCTGATCGCCATGACGAACATCAGGCCGCGATCCATTTCCACCAGGGCCTGAATGGGCTGGCCGGCCTCGAAGATCCGTGCCGCGCCCAGCATCAGGCTGGTCAGCCCCGAGGTGATGGCCGCGAGCTGCTCGGCGAAGCCAACGGGGACATACTCCGACAGCGCCAGCGGCACGCCGTCCGCGGACACCACGACCGCGTGCGCGACGTCCGCGACCCGGACGGTGAAGTCCGTGACGAGCCAGTTCAGGTCCTGGCGGTAGGCATAACTCAACGATCGGCTTCCTCTCCTGCGCGGGGTGCCTGGGCCTTGGCGCGCTGGCCACCGCGCTGGAACCCGCTCAGGCGATTGCGAGCCACTTCAGGTGATCGCGGCGGCCGGGAGGCCGGGGGCGTCGGCCCGTCGGCCGGACGGCCGGACGCGCCGCTGCCTGCCCGCGGGCCGCCGGCCGAGCCGGGCAGCAGGTTCGCCCGCGGGATACGCACGGGCAGTCCGGCGGCGGTCTGGTCGCCGCGGACCGGTTCGGCGATGATCTCGGCGGCGTGCTTGCCCTGAGCCCAAGCGTTCCCCGCGGCGGGCGCCGCCGCGGAGGGCACTGTCCCTGAGGGCACTGTCCCTGAGGGCACTGTCCCTGAGGGCACTGTCCTAGCGGGCGTTCTCACGGGGAGGTCCGTGCCGGGGAGTTCCGTCCCAGACGGCCTGCCGCCGTCCGCCGGCGGGGCCGCCGCGGGTAGCGTGCCGCCGTTTCTCGCCGGGCTCATGCCGGAGGTCCGGGGGTTGCGGAACCAGTCCGATATCACCGTGGAGGCGGCCGGCGCGGGCGCGCGCGGTGCGGTGGCGGCTGGGGCGGGCTCGCGCGGTGCGGCGGCCGTCGGCACGGGCTCGCGCGGGGCGGCGGGGGCTGGCGCGGGCGGGACGGCGGCGAACCGGTCGGTCGCGTACTGGTCGGTCGTGTATTGGCCGGTCGCGTATTGGCCGGTCGCGTACTGGCCGGTCGTGTACTGCACGGTCGCGGTCGAGGGCACGGCGGTGCCGTGACTGCCCGACGTGCGGCGGGCGGTGGCAGTCGCCCGCTCCGGCTGGTCTCCGGGCCAGGAGGCCGAGCCGGTTCCCCGCTCGGTGATGCCGTCCGGCAACCACACCAGGGCGGCCAGCCCGCGCGGGGGCCTCGCCCGCAGCCGGACCCGGACCCCGTGCCGTTCGGCCAGGCGCGCCACGGCGAACAGGCCCATGTGCCGGGATACCGAGACATCGATGACGGGCGGATTGTCCAGCCGCCAGTTCATCTCCGGCAGCCGGGCCTCGGGTATGCCGACCCCGCTGTCGATGACCTCGATCAGCACCCCTCCGGTGGTCAGGTCCTGGGCTGATACGTGCACCGGGGTGTCCTTGGGGGAGAAGATCGTGGCGTTCTCGATGATCTCCGCCAGCAGGTGCACGACGTCGGATACCGCCTGCCCGATGACCGCGATCCCGGGCTGGATCTTGAGCGTCACCCTGCCGTACTGCTCGATCTCCGACGTCGCGGCCCGGGCCACGTCCGCCAGCGGGACCGGCTCGCTCCTCTTGCGCGCGCTCTCGTGCCCGGCCAGCAGGAGAAGGTTCTCGGAGTTCCGGCGCATTCGGGTGACCAGGTGGTCCATCGAGAACAGGTTGGACAGCCGGTCAGGATCGGCCTCGTTCTGCTCTTGGGCGTCGATCATGCGCGCCAGCCGCTCGATCAGCGACTGGCTGCGCCGGGACAGGTTGACGAACATCGCGTTGAAGCTGTTGCGCAGCATCGCCTCGTTGCCGGCCAGCCGCACCGCTTCCGCGTGCACCTGGTCGAACGCCCGGGCGACCTGGCCGATCTCATCGGCGGACAGCACGTCGATCGGCGCCACCTCCAGGCTGGTGGCCGGATCCACCGCCTCGCCCAGCAGGCGGACCCGCTCCGGTAGCTGCACCGTGGCGATGTCGAGCGCGCCTTCCCGCAGCCTGCGCAGCGGCCGGACCAGGGACCTGGCCACGACGAGCGTCGCGATCAGCACCAGGAGCAGGATGACCACCGTCAGGACGGCATTGAGCAGCGCGGACTCTTCCGCGCTCCGCTGCAGCGACTGGCTGCGCGCGACGATGGAGCTGGCCACGCCCTGCTCGAACGCCTGCATCTTGGCGACCGTGTCGGACATCATGGCGTACCACTGCGCCTGCGGCGCTCCCTGGCCGAGGTGCAGGGGACCGGTGTCCGGGACGCCGACGCTGATGACGTAGTTCTCGATCAGCTCGGCCTTGTTCACCAGCGGCCCGGCCACCGTGTTGCGGAAGGAGGTCTGCTCAGCGGGTGACACGGTGGTGCCGAACGCGGTCAGGTCAGTGCCCTGCTTGGACTCCGAGGTGGTCAGGGCCTGCAGCTCGCCGTCGGCGAAGATCTGCTGCGCGAGCGCGTTGCTCAGGATCCCGCGCTGCTGGGCGGCCTCGTCTTTCGCCAGGGACAGGGAGTTGAGCGCCTGGACGCTGCTGGCCAGACTGGCGTCGGCGGTGCCCTGCGCCATCTGGTCGTTCAGCGAGATCATGTCGTTGATGGGGGCCGAGTAGTCGGCGATCACCGCCAGCGCGGACTGGCTGGCCTGGGCCGTGGAGCGCAGCGCCTCCAGGTGGTTGATCACCGACAGCACGGTGGCCACCCGGGACTGGATGTTCGCCGGGAAGGAGCCGCCGACGCCGGCGGCCAGCACCTTGACCTTGGCGGCCGATGCGTTCGTCGCCTGGTACCAGTGCACCAGGGCCGCCTGGGCGGTCTTGGCGCTGGTCGCGGGGATGACCCCGGCGGTCTGGTCGCGTTCGTCCTGCATGGCCTGTACCAGCCCGGTGACCTGCTGCCCGAGGCTGGCGAGCTGCGACACCCGGCCGAACTGGGCCGCGCTGTCCGCCGCCGCCGCTACCCTCAGGCCGCCGAAGACCAGGCCCATGACGAGGGCCAGCACGATCACCGCGACCAGCCGCCACGAGACCGGCCAGTCCCGCAAGGTCATGGTCCGGGGATTCCGGACCTGCAGGCTCGCCGATTCCTTGGTGTCCTGGCTGGTCTTGCCGGCGCGCAGTCTGGCGCTTGCAACCCCATGGTTTCCCATTGTTGATGTCCTTGCTGGTTACGCGCCTTATTCAAACCGCTGTACTGTCGGCTCGAGATGACCCCCAGGACCGCCGGCCTCCGGCTGCACAACTATGGGGTCACGCCACTTTAATCGCCCGTGGTATGAAATGTCCGGCAAATCCTGATCTCCTGACCTGGACAGACGCCAGAAGGCCCCAGGTCACGGTGATCCCGCCGGAGCCCCGGCCGGTCCCGCGCGCTTAAGGACTCACTGCGGCCCAGGGTGGCTTCGTGGTGAGAATCGGCACCGAGCCGGCGGTCTTGGCCGGCAGGACCTGGGTAAAGGAGCCCTGCTGCCACTGGAAGATGAAGGACGCCGCGGCCCCGTTCTCCCCCAGCGCGTCGAACTTCACCAGCCCCTGCACGCTTTTCAGGGTGACCCCGCTGTGCAGGAAGCTAATGATCTTGGAATTATCGGTGCCGCCGGTGGCGGCGACCGCCTGGGCCATGACCTGGCCCACCGAATAAGCCTCGGCCACGTCGGCGTTGACGCTGGACGCGGTGCCGCCGTACTGGGCGACGTACTCCTTGACCATCTGCTGGCTCGCCGGGTTGGCATACCCGGGGTACCAGCCGTTGGGCACCATCATGCCGCTGGCGTTGCCCCTGCCGACCGCGCTGGTGAACGCGCCGCCCTGGTCCGGCCCGGCCGCCGCGATGAACATCTTGGGCGTGTAGTGCTGCTGCTCGAACGCCTGCATGAAGGCCTGGACGGTGGGCACGTCGGTGGACCCGAGCACGACGAGCTGGGCGCCGCTCGCGGCCACCTCGTCGGCCGGGGTCTTGTACTGCGCGACCTCCTCGGGGAAGACCTTGGAGTACACCGTCCGGATGCCGAGATTGTGCAGCAGCGTCTGGGCGACCTGCACCGGCGGGTCGGCGAACGGGTCCTGAGCCATCGGGTAGGCCGCGGTCTTGGGCCGGTCCTGCGGAGGCAGCGAGTTGATCCAGTCCACGAACGGGACCATCTCGTCCGCGATCGGCAGGCTCACGTCGAACACGTTGTGGTCAGCCTGGTTGGACGGGGTGTCGAAGACCGACGGGGCGCCGCCGGCCCCTTCCACGAGCGCCATGCCGTAGCGGGCGGCCACCGACGACGCCGGGCTGGTGAGCAGCGAGGAGAACGGCCCGAAGGCCAGGTCCACGTGGTCCTGGCCGAACAGCGTCTGGTAGTTGGTGACCACCTGGTTCGGCGAGCTCTGGTCATTGAGGATTTTCAGCCTGACTGGCCGGCCGCCGATGCCGCCGTGGGCGTTCACGTCCTTGGCCCACAGCTGGTACCCCCGCTGGAACGCCTGGCCGTCAGCCGCGAAGTCCCCGGTCAGGGACAGCGACGCGCCGATCGTGAGCGTGCCCCTGGAAGTACCGGCCGGGCCGGGGCTGCTGCTCGAGCTGCTGGTGTTGGTGCAGGCGGCCAGCACGCTCAGGCCGAGGACCGCGGCGGCGCTCAGGGCGAACGCGTTACTTGAGAACCGGGGGAGGGCAGGTCTCACGCCAGTTCCTCCTTCCTCCTCGTTCAGGGTTCGTCGGTTCGGGCCCACCGGGCACAACCGCGTCCCTTCGCTAGTAATACCTGCCGAAACCCGCTCATGCCGGTTGAATACGCCGAAATCTACCTCTCCGCCGCCTGCGGGCGCGCCACCGACCGGCGGGGGAGCAGTCTCATCGGCTCGCGGATCATCACCTCGCCGGCTTGCTTGCGCTCGATGCGGGCGATCAGCTCGTCCACGGCCGCGCCGCCGAGTTCCGCCAGCGGCATGGACACGCTGGTGACAGGGACCTCGAGGAACGCCAGGCACTCGTCCTCGTCGAAGCTCACCACCGACATCTGGCCCGGCACCCCCACGCCGGCGTCGCGCAGCGCCGCCATGACCCCGAACAGCTGGTTGAGGCTGCCGACGCCGCACGCGGTGGGCAGCGGGCCCCGGCGCAGCAGCCGCGTCGTGGCGTCCCAGCCGCCATCCTCCGTGGCCGCGGCGTGCCGTATCGTCAGCCTGATCCCCCGGGCGGCGCATACCCGCCGCGCCGCGCTCACCCGCCGGTGGACGGTGTCCACCTCGGGCGGCCCGTCGATGAGCGCCACCCGGCGATGGCCGAACCCGGCCACATGGTCGACGAACAGCCGCACCGCGCCGGGCTCGTCCATGACCACGTCATGGCCGCGATCGGGGCCCCGGCGATTGACGTATACGTGCGGGACTCCGGGCACCCCGGCGGCATGGCCGGGGTTCCGCAGCGCGGTGGCCAGCAGCAGGCCGTCCGCCCGGCTCTCATCGACCAGGTAGCGGTAGGCGTCGGGGGGTTTCGGGTCGTCGCCGGGCTCCTCCATGATCATGACCACGTAGCCGCGGTCGCTGGCCCGCTGCAGGGCGCCGCGCTGCAGCCGCACCCAGATGGGGTTGCGCAGGAGCGGGATGACGAACGCGATGGCCCCGGTCTGGCGCCGCTTCAGCGCCCGGGCCATCGCGTTGGGCCGGTAGCCCTGCTGGCGTGCCGTGCTGAGGATCCGGCGGTAGACCTCGGGCCGGACCGACTGCGCCGGGTCGCCGTTGAGCACCCGGGACACGGTGGACACGTGCACGCCGACCGCTTCGGCGATGTCGACCAGGCGAGACCCCCGGCGGGGGGCGAGCGCGGCGGCCTCCGGCGCGTCCGGCGCCTCCCCGGTGGCCGGGCCGGCCGGCGGCACCTCTGGATGCGTGCTCCCCGCGTCCTCGGACAACGTGTCACCTGCCCCGCATCAGGCCGTCATGTGTTATGACAGGTCCCCATGCTCGGCGTCGTTCAGCGCCACGGCCGGCGTGAAGGCGAAATGACAGGCGGCGAGGTGCCCGCCCCCGTCGGGGGAGACGGCGAGGGCGGGGTCCTCTTCCTGGCAGCGCGGCTGCGCCAGCGGGCAGCGGGTGCGGAACCGGCACCCCGTCGGGATCCGCAGCGGGCTCGGCGGGTCACCGGCGATGGCGGGCGTCCTGTCGTCCGCGGCGCTTTCCGTCAGCCTGGGGATCGCGGCGAGCAGGCCCCGGGTATAGGGATGCCGGGGCGCGCTGAAAATCTCCTCGGTGCGGGCGACCTCGACGATGCGGCCGAGATACATGACCGCGACCCGGTCGCAGAGGTGCCGCACCACGGCCAGGTTGTGCGAGATCAGCAGCAGCGTGAGCCCGAGGTCGTTGCGCAGGTCCCGCAGCAGGTTGAGGATGGTGGCCTGCACGCTGACGTCGAGCGCCGACACCGGCTCGTCGGCGACCAGGACGTCGGGCCGCAGCGCGAGCGCCCGCGCTATCGCCACCCGCTGCCGCTGGCCGCCGGAGAACTGGCGCGGGTAGGCGGACAGGTCCGCCTCGGCGAGCCCGACCAGGCCAAGCAACTCCGCGCTGAAAGCCCCCACCTGGCTCCTGGGCACCACGTGATGCACCCGCAGCAGCTCGCGCAGCATCCCGCCCACGGTCAGCCGCGGGTTCAGCGAGGAGTAGGGGTCCTGGAACACCATCTGGATGCGGCGCCGGTCCGCGCGCGAGCGGCTGGCCTGGAGCAGCCTGCCGTCGAAGCGGATCTCGCCCCGGTCGGCGCGGAGCAGCCCGGCCAGCGCCTGGGCGAGCGTGGACTTGCCGGACCCGGACTCGCCGACCAGGGCGAGCGCCTCGCCGCGCCGGAGCTCCAGGTCGACGCCGTCGACCGCGCGGAGCAGCCGTTCCTCGTGCCGGATGCGGGCCGTCAGCGGCGAGCCGACCGGGAACGACACCGAGACCCCGCGGGCCGAAAGCAACGGCTCGCCCGCGCCGGGCGTCACGGCCGCGGGGCCGGCCGGGACGGCGGTCATGGCCGGCCCCGATCCGCCGCGATGGCGTCCAGGCAGCGTTCGTAGTGCAGGCAGGCGGTGGCCCGGCCGCCGGGCAGCAGCCGCAGTGGCGTCTGGCTCACCCGGCAGTCGTCCTCGGCGAAGTCGCACCGCGGGTGGAACCGGCAGCCGGGCGGCGGGCTGACCAGGCTCGGCGGCGAGCCGGGAATCGGCACCAGGGCGTCCCTGACGTATTCGAAGTCCGGTGCCGAGCGGACAAGACCGAGCGTGTACGGGTGGCGCGGGTCGAGCAGGACCTCGCGGACCTCCCCGCGCTCGACGAGCTGACCGCCGTACATGACGGCGATGTCCTGGCAGACTTGGGCGACCACGGGCAGGTCGTGCGTGACGAACACCAGGCTGACGCCGGACTCGCGGCACAGCCGCGTCAGCAGGCGCAGGATCTGGTCCTGGATGGTGACGTCGAGCGCGGTGGTCGGCTCGTCGCACAGGATGATCTCCGGGTCGCAGGACAGCGCGATCGCGATCATCACGCGCTGCCGCATGCCGCCGGAGAACTCGTGCGGGTAGGCCCGGAACCGCCGCTCCGGGTCGGGGATGCCCACCCGGCGCATCAGCTCGAGCGCGCGCTCGGCCGCCCGGGCCCGGCTGTAGCCGAGGTGCACCTGCGGCCCCTCGGCGATCTGCCGGCCGATGCGCATCACCGGGTTGAGCGCGCTCATCGGCTCCTGGAAGATCATCGACATCTTCGGGCCGCGCAGGCGGTTGACCTCGGAGCTGCGCAGCTGCACCAGGTCCACGCCATCGAGCAGGATCTGCCCGGACGTGACCCGCGCCTCGGGCGGCAGCACGCCGAGGATCGCGCGCAGGGTCATGCTCTTGCCGGATCCGGACTCTCCGACCACGCCGAGCGCCCCGCCCCTGGGCACCTCGAAGGACACCCCGTCGACCGCCCGGACGATGCCGCGGCGGCTCGCGATCCGCACGTGCAGGTCGCGGACTTCGAGGATCGTCTCAGTCCCCATCGCGGCACTCACCGGCCCGGCCTGAACAGGTCGGCCAGGCCGTCGCCGACCAGCGAAAGCCCCAGTCCGACCACCACCACGACCAGGCCAGGGATGGTGGTCAGCTGCCAGTGGGTGGACAGGAAGTTCTGCCCGTCATTGATCATCGACCCGAGGTCGGCCGTGGGCGGCGGGATGCCGAGGCCGAGATACCCGAGCGTCACGATCGCCAGGATGTCCTGGACGATATCGGACATGGCGTAGATGAACGCCTGGGTGATCACGTTGGGCAGCAGGTGACGGCCCATGATGCGCAGGCTGGACAGGCCCCCCGCCCGGGCGGCGGTCACGTAGTCCTGCCGCTTGGCCACCAGGATCTCGCCGCGGATGATCCGCGCGTAGGCGACCCAGCCCACGGCCGTGATCGCGATGTAGATGCTGCGCTCGCCCGGGCCGAGCACGAAGACCAGGGCGATGACCAGCACGTAGAACGGGAACGCGACCACGATGTCGACCAGCCGCATGATGACCGCGTCCACCCAGCCGCCGAAGTACCCGGCCAGCGAGCCGAGGACGGTACCGAGGCAGAACGGGAAGAGCACCACGATGAACGCGATCCGCAGGTCGAGCCGCAGCCCGTAGAGCAGCCGGGTGAAGGTGTCGCGGCCCAGCTGGTCGGTGCCGAGCAGATGGTGGGCGCCCGGCCCGAGCAGCGAAGCGCTGAGGTTCTGGGTAATGGGGCTGTACGAGGTGAGCAGCGGCGCGGCCAGGGCCATGCCGACGACGATGACGAGGATCACGATCCCGGCCATCAGCGCGGGCTGCCGGTACCACCGGCGCCCCGCGCGGCGCTGCGCGCGCGCCGCGGCCAGCGGCCCAGTGCTGGCCGGCCCAGCGTCGGCCGGGGCCCCGATCGCGCTCACCGGCCGAACCTCACCCTCGGGTCCAGAGCCGCGTAGGACAGGTCCGCGAGCAGGTTGACGAGCACCACCATGACGCCGAACACCAGCGTGACCCCCTGCACCACAGGGAAGTCCCGCTGGAAGATCGAGTTGATCATCAGCTGGCCGATCCCGGGGATCGCGAATATCTGCTCGATGATGACGGTAGCCCCGATCAGGAAGCCGATGTTGATGGCCAGCACCGTGACGGCGGGGATGACGGCGTTCCGCAGCACGTGCCGGAGGAACAGCCGCTGCGGGGGAACT
>Ga0137381_10003599_pt1 | contig 11077 bp, 10 predicted proteins | sample SagtaG_16_FD_104808 | JGI IMG/M metagenome (GOLD analysis project Ga0137381, IMG submission 104808) | Vadose zone soil microbial communities from Sagehorn Ranch, Mendocino, California, USA - Sage2_L_115_16 metaG | ecosystem: Environmental > Terrestrial > Soil > Vadose zone | place: USA... | reverse complement strand
GGTGAGAGCAAGACGCACCGCTCACATCGTCAGGGCGTTGTTGAACAGATCGTGAGCGTCTTTCGCATCTATCCGCACCGGTGTGAGGCGTGCGGTCATCGCTTTTTTGCCTTGAAGCCGTAACAGATAGTGCAAAAGGGGACAGGCAACGCCTGTCCCCTTTTGATTACACGAGTGTCGCGACTGCGCTCTCTGCCGCTTCCACAAAGAGATCAATGAGTGGTTGGATCAGCGCACTGGCCTCCTCGTGGGTGATTCCACTTTCTCGAAAGGCAAAGGCAAGCCGGTAGGTAAGTGATTCATGCGACTCGTCTCCGTGCTCCGTATGCGCCAAAAACCACTCTGACCCTTTTGTCCCCACCGCTTGCCGAAACTGTGGAGATTCCAGGAAATGCCAACTTGCCACCTCAGCCATAATCTCGACGGCCGCAAACCGCAGAAACATGGCGGCAGGATCAGCCCACGTTTCCATTTCAGTGATCAGCTTCTCCACAAGAGGGATCGGGGGCTGCTCGAGATCCTGATAGGTGAGGCCTACCGCTTCCGTTGCTTTGATCCAGAGTTCACGATGATCTGCCTCATCTCTTTCAATGAGCGTGAGAGTCTTATCAGCAAGAACGAGGAGTGAAAGAAGATCGTCTGCATTCCCAGGATCGGTGATTAATTCATGTTTGATGAATTTGACGCACCCACGCCTGATAATCTTGGGGAACTCATCCACAAAAGGCCAGAAGACGATTAAAAGTTGGCGCAGGGCAGGGATATTGCCTTCGCGGCATGCCTGCGAGGCGATTGAACTTATGACCTTATGCTTCACCCCTTCTTTGATATCAGAGACCCAGCCTGGTAAGGGCTTGGAATATCGATCAGTAAACGTTCCCACAGAATCCTCCCCTTTTCCGCATTCGCAAAAAGGCCTATTGGACGATAGGCTCTCAGAACAAGTTGATAAAAAGGGTACAAGTGTCTCTTACAACGCGACAAAATAAAAGTGAATCCGGTGTTTACAGGAGGTGCGGGTAGGGTGTTTACATGTAGAATGTTACACAAAAAAGGGGACAGGCAGGGGGAGTGGCCTTGCCCAGCCTCCCCGAGCTATACTAAAGTCTAAGTCGATCCGATTTGGCTTACATTTTCCTGGCGGGGGACCATGCTTCGCCGATCCCTGCTAGTGCTGACCCTTTCCCTGGCGGTCCTAGTCGCAAGTTGGGGCTGCGCCAGCAGCCCGCCCGGCGTCGATCCTCAGAGACAAGTCGTCGGGAACGGGGCCCCACAGACCGTCCACTCCCAGCTTGAGCAGCAATTAACCGCCCTCACCACTCAACTCGCCGCCGAGTTCAGCGCCCATCAGGTCAACAGAGTCGCCGTGCTTCCGTTTGAGAACACAACCGGTCAGAAGACCGACTCTTTGGGGACCTATCTCGCCGAGAAGATCACGCATTTGCTGTTCGCCAAACGTCCGGCCACGATCGTCGAACGCACGTTCCTGGATAAGGTCGTGGATGAGATCGCGCGGGGCTACTCCGGGCGGTTTGATGAAGGTTCGCTCAAGAAAGTCGGCCGCCTTCTGAACGCTGATACCCTGATCGTGGGAAGCTATACCAGGCTGGCCAACGGCATGACTGAAGTTATGGCGAGAGCCGTCTCCGTAGAAACCGGGGAGATCGTGGGAGCCGGTTCCGCGACCATCGCCTCGAATCTTATCCCGAATATTCCCAGCGCCGAGCGCATGCCTCTCCAGGCCAAAAGGGAGCGCCCCCTCTTAGAACAACAGGCAGAGGGGCGCACCACAGAAATCCAGGGGCCCGGAACGTTCAACATTGTTCCTTCTCCGCCACCGGTCGCTTCGTACGCACCGCCGCAGTACCCAGCGTATCCGACTTATCCGGCTTATCCAATCCCTCAGGTGATCGTTCCCTACTACAGCTATGGCTACGCGCCGATCGCGCCTCCCGTTATCTACCGCTCTCCTGTCATTGTCATCCCGCGCGTCTTCCATCCAGGGTCCCACCACCACCACGGCCGGCGACGCTGAAGAAACGGGTCCTATCGGCATTTTGGAAAAGGAGGCTGGTATGGCAAAGCTGATAAGGATGTTGTCGCAAGGAATTATCGTCGTCGGTGTGGCGATTGGTAGCGCCTCTTTCTTTGGATGCGCCTCCACTACGCCCCCTCCCGAACGGTCTACTAGCGAAATCAAGAGAGACGCGGACCGGGCTTTCGAGAAGATGAAACAGGAAGAGCGGGAGTACCGCGGCGAAGGGGGAACGACGCGCTAAGTTTCTACTCTGTCATTCTGAGCGCAGCGAAGAATCTCGACGGGTCCTGTCGCCGGAGAGCCCTGACGTGCTCGCGACCCGTCGCAGCCCCGCAGACTCGGGCCTCGCTGCGCGCTACCAGGGCGCCCGTCCGGCGCCACCCGTCAGACCAAGTTCTCGCAGGCCACCTCGTGGGATGTAGGGGACTGGCTGCTTTTCCGAAAGCTGCCTGTCCCCGCTTTCCTCAGTGATCGCATTTTAGGTCGTTTTCAAGTATCCTCTCTCACCGCCTCGAAAGGGCACTTGTAAACGGTTTTCCAAAAGGCCTTAAGCAGATGCTTCCCAAATTTCTAAAGTCACCATCCGATCTCGTTACCTCACATGCTGAGATCTGCAAAGGATTTCTTTCCCAAGCGCTAGCAAAAACAGAGAAGGCTACCCCTTTCATCGAAGATGCACGCAAGCTCTATAAATCGCTTCAGCAGGCCAAAGCTATTGATGGTGTTCTCACTCTACCTGACATCCAGGATGCCCTTATCGCTGCATCAGGATTTTCAGACAAAGCACGTGCACACCTCTCTCCCAACGAGCTTGAATCCGCCCTCAAGAAAATCCTTAAGACAATCGCCCAGAAAGCCAGAGATGATTGGCGTGAAGAGATCACGTACCGTTACCTCCTCACACAGGGTGACGCACTTGGTGGGAGTATGCGGAATCTCACTGGCGCTCTGGCGGGTATCCAGCTCACCAATGCCATTTTGACAGCCCTGAGAGAACGAAAGATCGTTCCCTCCATTCACCACTCACCAGATAACTCAGACAAAATGCAAGTAGTTGAGTGGCCAGGCCGCTTACTTCTGTTTGATAAAAAGCCTAAATTCATTGGAAAGAGCATAGACGCCATCCTTTTGAACGCTGAGGAATCTCAGGAAACGAGAAAAGAGCGTCTGTCACGACAGTCTGGCTACATTGCCTGCGGTGAATTGAAAGGCGGGATCGATCCAGCAGGAGCTGACGAACATTGGAAAACCGCTAACAGTGCATTGAACAGGATTCGCGGCAGCTTTAAAAAGAACTGCCCGGCTCTTTTCTTCGTCGGTGCTTCGATCGCGCCAGCAATGGCGGAAGAAATATTCGATCAGCTTAAGAAGGGGCGACTAGCCTACGCAGCTAACCTCACGGTACCAGAGCAGCTAAGGGACCTCGCTGACTGGCTCATAAGGCTCTAGCTCGCCAGATGTAAACACACTTCCGGAGTTCCTCACGCCCGTGAACACCCATTTGTTGGCTACTATTTCCTTTTCCGCGCGGGAGCACCCAAATCGCTTCCACATCAAACCCAGCCTTTTCAGCGAAATCTGACAAAATCAAATCAACGGGAAGATGTGCGCCTTGGTATCGAACATTGTCATTTACCATGACAAGCGGCGCCCCTTTCTTTAGTACCCTTGCACACTCAAAGATTACCAAGGCCAATTCTAAAAAGTAATTGCGCACCATCCGTGGTATGCCTGGGTTATTGAGTGCCCCCCCATCACGGCACATTTCTAAATAAGAGAGTGCCAGCGAAAGCACTTCCTGCGACCCGAGTGCTTTCATTGCTTTCCTAAAGCACTCGGGTCGGAATCGCCGATCTAAGTCTTTCTTTTCGCGATTCTCAACCGTACAGCTCAGCATGTTCTGCCGAAGATCGCGAATGCCTTCTTCGTCTATACCCAACATCGCTAGCTCAAGAGCGTAAGTGCGAGTGTAATCGTACCTATTGCAGTACGGAGGTGAAGTCAAAATCCCATCAAAGGAAGCGTCAACCATCTTGGGTAGAAGGTCGAGGCACGATCCGACATACAGTTTGATTTTGCCTTGTCTTGCAGCAGGCTTCAGATCTGCGAATAGCGAACTTTCTCCATTCAAGTCGCTAGCGATTTCCTCCAGTTTTGAGCTGATAGCCTCAGCGAACCCCAGGATGGGGCCCTTGTTAAAAGCCGTTGTCCCTGCCTGCCTACCTGAACGAGAGTCCCAGCGGAGGTATTGACCATCTTTTCTTGTATAACTGATAGACTCTAAGATGCTCAGAGCTGCTAAACGCAATACTCTACATAGTGTTTTGTCTCTGCATTTGCTTATCTCGTGCAAATAGCGACCAAGTGCTTTTTCTGTTTCTTCCGGAAACGCTCCAGTAGTAATGCGTAGATGCGGGAAATGAACGCTCTTGCCCGGCTTTTCCCATGTTCTACTTTGCTCAAACCTCCTGATATCCTGAGCGAGTTTTGGTTGATTAGCCTCTTCAACAAGCTTTCTTACCTCAATAATCTCCGCACTGCTCGGTAGTAATTCTATCCCGACAGAATCTACCCCCAAGTCTCTTGCGACAAACAGAGTTGTGCCCGAACCAGCGAATGGATCCAAGATCCTTCCAGATTTGAGACCAGTTTTTCCGAAGGTATAGGATATTAAGGCGGCCGAGAACCCTTCCTTGTACTTGCACCACCGATAGCCGTTCTCCTTTTTGTTTGCTTGGAAGCTTACCAGTGTCCTATCCAGGTCAGGGTTAACTGTGAGCTTACGATTGAATCGCTCTGTGAGGCAGACTTCTGCCCGCTTGATCTTATCGAGAATTTCCTGATACGGCGTGTATATAGAATCTTTTAAGGTCGTCACTTTTTTACGCTCTTCATTAAGGACTCGAGCTCTCCTCTGCTATAAAGTCGATATCTGTTTAATGGATGGCGCCTCGCCTTCAACTTTCCGGCTCTGTCCCAATTCCGCAAGGTGGCTTTTGATACACCAAGCAAGGTCGCAGCATCGTTTACTGTAAGATAGTCGCTCAGCTTAACTTCTGTCGCCTTCATATAGTCCGCAAGCGTGTGGTGCTAAGTTACACATAGATTGCCAAACATTGCAAAAGATTGCAACAAGTATTTTAGCCATTGAGAACAGTTAGCTCTTCCTTTTAGACACGCGACCGCATAATGGTGTCTAATCTGCAAGAGTCGAAAATGGGGTCAGGCACCTTTTTCGGGGACTAAAAAGGAGCCAGACCCCGTCTCCTGCGTCGCCGCCGTTACTTGCCGAAGAGGCCTTTGACGTCTTCCAGCGCCTTGGACCCGGATTTTCCCGCCTCGCTGCCGATGCCCTTGGCCGCTTCCCCTGCCGCCTCGGCGCCCTTCTCCAAGAGCTTGCTAGAGCCTGCAACGGTCTGAACCACGGACTTGTTGATGGCCGCGAAGACTTCCGCAGCGGCCGTCTGGACCGTCACCCCGTCCGAGTCCTTTCCAATGTTCTTGAGATGGATGTCCGGCATCGTGATCGTCAGGGCCTGCCCCTTGAGCATGGTCGCGCTCATCGTGACCTTGCCGTTCTTCAAGATGAAATCATTGATCTGGACTTTCTTCTGAGTCGGGTCCTTCTTCGGCGATTTCGACTCGGCGGCGTCTTTCGGGGCAACGGATTTACCGAATGCCGTCACGTTCTCCTGTATCTTGCTGATGTTGCTACCGGACGCGCCGCCTTCATAGGTAATCTCGGGGCCGTCAATCAGGATCTCCTCGATGATGAGCTTGTCCGAAAGGGCTGACTTCAGATTCACGTGGACCTTGGCATCGGCAAGCTTGAAAGCGCGCTCGGCCTGAAAACCCGGAGGATTGCCTATCATCAGCCCCTTGAGCCGCCCCTGTCCGGACAACAGGGACAGGTCCATGGCATCGAGTTTAACGGTAGTCCCAGTGATCTTCGGCGCCACAGCCTCGACTCCTGCCTTGATCATCGAGTTCAAGTACACACCGATCATTGTCAGGGCAACGACGATGAGGAGAACAACGATAACGATGACCTTCATAAGAGTCTTCATGGTCACTCCTCCTCCCCGATGTTTTCTCCGAGGAGCTGCAGATACACGCACTGCAAGCCCACGATCGTTTTCGCGTCCTTGATGACCCCTTCCCGGATCATGGCGATGGTCTTCTCCAGCGGGAATTCCGCAATCGCCAGCACCTCGTCATGCCCCAGGCTTTGTTTACCGCGCTGGAGCTGCGTCGCCTTGTAGATGTGGATCACCTCGTCGGTGAAACCAGGGGTCGTGTAGGCGCTCGTGACGTGCTGTAGCTCTCCGGCCTTATAGCCGATCTCCTCCTCGAGCTCTCGCTGGGCGCACTCGCGGGGGTCCTCGCCGGGGTGCAGCTTGCCGGCGGGAATCTCGTAGATATAACCGCCGACCGCGTGCCGGTACTGCCGGATCAGGATTACGGTCCGCGCGTCCTTGAGCGGCACAACCGCCGCCGCGCCGGGATGGTGGATCACCTCCAGTTCGACCGTGGCGCCGTTCGGAAGCGTCACGGTTTCCAGATTCAGGTTGACGATGCGGCCCTTGTAGATGTTCTTGGTCATGACGCCTTCCGTTTGTAGAACGGCAACTTTACCACCACGGCCGGATGCAGGCGGCCTCGGATGTCGATCTGGAATTGCGTGCCAGGCGCGCTGAGCTTGGTCGGCACGTAGCCCATGCCGATCCCCTTCTTCAAAAGTGGTGAGAGATTGCCACTGGTGACCATGCCGATCTCCTGCCCTTCGGCCACGATCTTCATCCCGTGGCGGGGGACTCCCTTCTGGAGCAGTTCAAACGCCACCAGGTGTTTAGCCGGCCCTTTCTCCTTCTGCTCGAGCAGGGGCGCACGGCCGATGAACTCGCCCTTCGTGAAGTCCACGGCGAAGGTCGCGCCCGCTTCCAGTGGCGTGGTCTGCTCGTCAATGTCGTTGCCGTACAGGAGATAGCCGACTTCCAAACGCAGGAGATCGCGCGCGCCCAGCCCGCAGGGTTTGATGCCGGCCTGCTCCCCAGCCTTCAAGAGCGTTTCCCAGACTGTCGCCGCCTTGCGGGATGGGATGTAGAGCTCATAGCCGACCTCGCCGGTATAGCCGGTCCGCGACACGATGGCCAGCATGTCAAACACGTCTGTTTGCATGCACTGCCGTGGCATGAGGGTCTCCGCCGCATGGGGCGAGACCGCGCGTAGGACTTCTGTCGAGTGCGGCCCTTGAAGCGCGATCTGAGCCAGTTCGTCGCTTTCGTCGCTGAGGCGCACGTCCCCCTGCGGCGCCTTCTGGAACAGCCAGGAGGCGATTTTCTCGCGGTTCGAGGCGTTGACACACAGGAGGAACCGCGAGTCTCCCAGGCGATAGATGAAGATGTCGTCCTTGATCCCGCCAGCGGGATTGCAGACTATTGAGTAGTGAGCGTCGCCCACGGCCAGCTTGGCGACGTTGTTCGTCGTGACCTGCTGGAGAAAGGTCAGCGAGTCCCGGCCCGCGACCGTCACCCGGCCCATGTGGCTCACGTCGAAGAGGCCGACGGCCGTCCGGACGGTCTGGTACTCCTCGATCACGCCGCCGTAATGGATCGGCATCTCCCAGCCGGCGAAGTCCACCAGCTTGCCGCCAGCCCGACGGTGCTGCTCGAACAGGGGAGTGCGGTTCATGGCCGCACTCTAGCAGAGCCACCACGGCGATTGAAAGCCCGATGCTTGATCTCCTGATTACGCCCCGGTATGGTGCGCACCATGGCAATCACCTATGCTGAGCTGATGCGGCTCGCCAACGCCTTTAGCGAGTCGCAGACCCTGCTGGCGGCCAACGACCTGGACGTATTCACGGTGATCGGCTCGGCCGGACGCACGACTGACGAAGTGGCCCGACGCTGCAAGGCCGACCCGGAGGGCATGTTCCTGCTCCTCAACGCCCTCGTCGGCCTGGGACTTCTGACGCTTCATAAGGGACGCTATTACAACACGCGACTGGCCCGCCGCCATTTGGATCGCCGCAGCCCCGAGGCGATCTCCAACCTCCTCTGGCTTCTCGGGCACCACTGGAAGGATTGGACGGACATCCCGCACGCCCTCCGGTACGGCCGACCGGGCTGGGACCCCATCACCGAGACTCCGGAGTTCCGCCGGCGATTCTCGCTTGCCATGCACGAGCGGAGCTTCATGCTCGCCGAACCCACCGTGGCCACGTTCCGCCTCCTGCCCAAGGCCAGGCGGTTCCTCGATCTGGGAGGCGGGCCGGGCTCCTACGCGATCGCCCTAGCGAAGCGCTACCACATGGTGAAAGGCATCGTTTTGGATCAGACCGTCACGGTGGCACGGCAGTTGATCCGGAAGCACCGCCTGCAGCACCGGCTCAAAGCCCGGCAAGGCTCCCTGTTCACAGCCGACCTGGGCTCCGGCTACGACGCTGTGCTCGTGGCGAACGTGATCCATGGCTTCAACGAGAAGGAGAACCGCGCCCTGCTGAAGCGGGTTTGGGACGCGCTGTGTCCCGGCGGGAAGGTCTTCATCGTGGAGTTCTTCCTGGATGACAGCCTGACCAGACCGGCCAAGGCCACCATTTTCTCGGTGATGATGTACAAATTCACCGCGAGCGGGCGATGCTATAGCTGGCGGGAGACGGAAGGCTGGCTCAAGGAGTTGGGGTTCGGGCGCTTCACGCGCCACGCGGTCACGCCCGACATCGGCACGCTCGAAGCGACCAGACTGTAATCACACGGGCATCTGCATCTCCGCGAGGGACCGGAACTTCCCGACCGACCGGTGCCGCAGCAGCATCCAGCCCAGGTCATTGAACTGCTGGTAGATCGGCCGGAACTCGTTGAGCAACTCGTCATTGGAGAGTTGCTGCTCGGTCTTCCCGTGATCCCGCCGGATCTGCTCGAAGATCTCCTTCAGGCTGTGCTCCCCATCAAGGTACTTGAAGAGGTCTCGGGTGTAGAGGCCCGGCACGAACTCGACGGGCGCGGCGTACAACGTGCTTGCCACCTTGACGCTGGGACCGGAGCTCCGCTCGATCAACTCCAGCACGTTCCGGGGAGGGTCCAGAAAGTAGAACGGCACATTCCTCAAGTCATCGAGCGAGGCCACCGTGTCGGCCCGCCTCGCCACGTAGAAGTTGTGGACGATCATGTCGCCTGCGATCAGTTCGGCGATGGCTTGCTGCTGCCTCCGGGGCAACGCACTGACTCTGTCCAGGATTTGCTTGTCGCGAATGTACGACTCGACCTTGTACTTGGAGCGCCCTCGCTCGATCAGCTCGATGACGTGCAGGCCGCAGCCCTCGACCAGGTCGTACAGCTCGTCGACAGTGAAGGGCCGGTCCTGCGCATGCAACAGCAGGTCTACGACGCCGGCGTCGCCGAATTCCTTATGGTCCCCGATGATGTTCTCGCTGCGCTTGAACCAATTCGTCTTCGGCAAGCTGTCCAACACGATTTTTGTGTTCGCGAGCTTGGCCTGCAGATCGGTTGCATCGAGGTTGATGCGGCGCAACAGCTCCTGCAACTGATACACGCCCGTGCGCCCGTACTTGCCGTAGAGCATAATGGACATGGCACCGTCGTCCTTGAGCACGGAACGGAGCGCCTGCAGGCCGGCCCTGGGATCGTCCATGTGATGTAGGACCCCGACGCAGTTGATGTAGTCGAAGGGCCCGAGCTTCAAGGACGTCAGGTCCAGAACGGAGCCGTGCACCCAGGTGATGTTGGCGAGCTTGCGGACCTCCGCCCGGCGCTTGGCGATCTCATTGCACTTCTCGCTGATGTCGAGATGCACGACCTCGGCACGCCGGTTGTAGCGCAATTGCTCGGCCAGGAAGATGGTCTGATCGCCGGTCCCGCCGCCTGCTACAAGTACTCGAAATTCTTGAGAAAAATTACTCCTCCCATTGAAGCAGTAGAAGTTGATGAGCTCCAGAAAGTCGTGCCAACTGTTCTCCAGCCGGACCTTCTCGTCTGCCGGGTTGCGCGGCGGATAGGGAAAGGCTTCGTACTGGTCTCGAACTGCCTTGAGGTAGTTGGATGTTTCCTTTGGTGAACCGTCTTCCATGGCCGTGATTCTCTCCTAGGAGTTTTCCGGCCGCAAGGCCTCGAGACGCTCGTGGTAGGCCTGCACGTGCCGCTTCACAGGGATCAACAACTGGGGTGGCAAGGGCGAGGTGAGGATCTCATGCCCGTAATTGACCGGCCGCTCGAATTTCCGGATGCCCAAGACCGCGCCCGCGATGGCCCAGTACAGGTTCTCGATCCACTTGGACTTGACCACCCGATCCAGGAACTCGTAGAGGACGGGACGCTCACGAATCGTCCCGCGGAACGCCTCCTTGAGCTCCTGGAGCAACCGTTCCTCCTTCTCCGTCCGCTGGTACACCCCTTCCATGATGTGGTTCAGTGACACGAAGTCCTGGAGGTCGAAGCGGATGTCCACGTCTTTCGTGTCCTGCCTGTAGGCCGCCCAGTCGGTCGTCTGGTAGAGCCGCGCCAGCAGATCCAGAAAATCCCAGACCATGATCTCTTCGTAGGTCTCGAACTCGCGCGAGAGCCGTACCTTCACGAACGTCCGGCGGTCGTACGTGTGATGGGGGAAATAGTAGGTGTGGGAGATCTCCAGCAGCCGGCCCGCGTCCCACTTGGGATTGCGGTACTGCCACTCCTCTGGGACGACGAGCCCCTCGGCGGCAAGGCGGGCCTTGTACAGCGGCATGAAGGCGTCGAAGAAGGGCCCGCCCTTCTCCTCGAGCGGCGTGGAGGATAGGCTGCCGATGCCCAGCGTCAGCCGCGCGAACGGCATCCGGGTGTATCCATCAGGGCGGACGACAAAATTGAAGCCGCCCCAGGGTCCCACGTCGAAGAAGGTCACGCTGCCCTGCTCCGCCAGGCGATCCTCGGTGGCGCGCGCCACGTCGCGCCACAGATGGATCAGGCTGCCGATGTGGACGTGCTTGTCGCGGAACAACGGCGGCCAGCCAGTCTGCGGCTCGGGCTTGATCCGGACCTGGAG
>Ga0137381_10003597_pt1 | contig 11080 bp, 9 predicted proteins | sample SagtaG_16_FD_104808 | JGI IMG/M metagenome (GOLD analysis project Ga0137381, IMG submission 104808) | Vadose zone soil microbial communities from Sagehorn Ranch, Mendocino, California, USA - Sage2_L_115_16 metaG | ecosystem: Environmental > Terrestrial > Soil > Vadose zone | place: USA... | reverse complement strand
GGTTACACGCTGACGGCGGCCGGGACCGGGCTCACGACCGGTACCAGCACGGCTTTCAATATCACCGCGGGCACGGCGACCACGCTGGTGTTCACCGTCGAGCCGAGCAACGCCGCCGCCGGTGTGGCGATCACGCCAGCGGTGCAAGTGACGGCGCACGACGCTCAGGGCAACGTCGCGACGGGCTTCACCGGCAGCGTGACGATGGCCCTCGGGGTGAACCCCGCCGGCGGCACGTTGTCCGGCACGACGACGGTGCCGGCAGTCGGGGGAGTGGCGAGCTTCGGCACGCTGCGCATCGACAAGAGCGGCACGGGCTACGCCCTCTCCGTCACGGCGACGGGACTCAGCGCCGCCACGAGCGCGCCCTTCACCATCACGAGCGGGACGGCGACGCGACTGGCGTTCACGCTCCAGCCGACGAGCACGACGGCGGGGACGACGATCACGCCGGCCGTCCAGGTCACGGCGCAGGATGCGCTCGGCAACACGGTGCCGGGCTTCACCGGCAACGTGAGAGTGGCGATCGGGACGAACCCAGCGGGCGGCACCCTCTCCGGCAGCTTGACGGTGGCGGCGGTCGGCGGGGTGGCCAGCTTCAGCACCCTCAGTCTCAACAAGAGCGGCACGGGCTACACCCTCGTTGCGACGGCGACGGGGTTGAGCGGAGCGACGAGCGCGCCCTTCGACATCGCCGAGGGGACGCCGAGCCAACTCGTCTTCACCGTACAGCCGACGAGCACAACGGCGGGGGCGTTGCTCACGCCGGCCGTGCAGATCACCGCGCAGGACGCGCTGGGCAACACCGTGGCGGGCTTCGCGGGCAATGTGACCGCGACAATCACGCCGGGCACCGGCGCAGCCGGGGCCACCCTGTCGGGCACGAAGACGGTCGCCGCCGTCGGCGGAGTCGCGACTTTCTCCGGCCTCAGCATCGACAAGACCGGGACCGTCAACGGAGGAACGGGATACACGCTGTCGGCCACGGCGACGGGGCTCGGGGGGGCCACTAGTGCGCCATTCGACATCAACCCTGGCGCGGCGACGCAGCTCGCCTTCACGATACAGCCGACGACTGCGACGGCCGGGGCGCACGTCGCGCCGCCGGTCGAGGTCGCCGCACTCGATGCCATGAGCAATAGCGTGCCGGGATTCACCGGCAACGTGACGGTCGCGATCGGGACCAACCCGGCGGGCGGAACCGTCTCCGGCACGACGACGGTGGCGGCCGTGAGTGGGGTCGCGACCTTCTCCAACCTGAGCATCGACAAGAGCGGGACGGGCTACACACTCGCGGCCACGGCCACGGGTTTGTCCGGTGCGACGAGCGCGGCCTTCACCATCACGTCCGGGTCGGCGACCCATCTCGTGTTCACCGTGCAGCCCAGCACCGCTGCGGCGAACGGGACCATCGCGCCGGCGGTGCGGGTCACGGCGCGGGACGCCCTGGGCAACACGGCGACGGGCTTCCAGAGCAACGTGACGGTAGCGATCGGAACGAACCCCGCGGGCGGCGCGCTGTCCGGCACGACGACGCTGGCGGCGATCGGCGGCGTCGCCACCTTCTCCTCGCTCGGCATCGACAAGGCGGGAACAGGGTACACATTGTCGGCCGGGGCGACTGGTCTCACGGGAGCCACGAGCGCGCCGTTCGACATCGTCCCCTCGACGGCGACCCGGCTCGTCTTTACGGTCGAACCCTCCACCGCGACGGCGGGGGCGGCGATCACGCCCGCGCTCCAGATCACTGCGCAGGATGCCTCGGGGAACGTCGTGCCGGGCTTCACCGGCAACGTGACGGTCGCGATCGGGACGAACCCGGCGGGCGGCACCCTCTCCGGCACGACGACGGTGGCAGCCGTCGGCGGGGTCGCCACCCTCTCCGACTTGAGCGTTGACAAGAGCGGGAGCGGCTACACGCTGACCGCTGCGGCCACCGGGCTGACGGGGGCCACGAGCGGGGTCTACAGCGTCGTCCCCGGCGCGGCGGCGCAGCTCGTCTTTACCGTGCAGCCCAGCACGGCCACGGCCGGAGCGAGCATCACGCCTCAGGTCGAGGTGACCGCCCGGGATGGGCTGGGTAATACGGCGACGGGCTTTACGGGCAACATCGCGCTGTCGATCGGAACGAATCCCGGGAGCGGCACCCTCTCCGGTGCGACGAGCGTGGCGGCCGTGGCCGGGGTCGCGACGTTCTCCACGCTGAGCATCGACAAGGCGGGCAGCGGTTACACGCTGTCGGCCGTCGCCGCGGGCCCCGCGGGGACGACGAGCGCCCCGTTCGACATTACCAGCGCGCCGGCGACCCGGCTGGTCTTCACCATGCAGCCCACTACCGCGACGGCTGGGGCGGCGATTAGTCCCCCGGTGCAGCTCACGGCGCAGGACGCGTTGGGCAACACCGTCACCGGGTTTACCGGCAACGTGACGCTGACGATCACGACCGGCACGGGCACGAGCGGCGCCAGGCTCTCGGGCACGACTACGGCGGCGGCGGTCGCGGGGGTTGCGACCTTCTCCACACTCAGCGTCGACAAGAGCGGGACGGGCTACACGCTGTCGGCGACCGCCGGGAGTCTCTCTGGCACTACGAGCGCGGCCTTCGCCGTTACGCCCGGATCGGCGGCCCGGCTCGCCTTCACCACGCAGCCGAGCAGCACCACGGCCGGAGCGGCCATCACGCCGGCCGTACAGGTGACGGCGTGGGACGCCCTCGGGAATACCGTCCCGGGTTTCAGCGGCGCTGTAACAGTGGCGATGGGCGAAAACCCGGCAGGCGGGACCTTGTCCGGGGCGACTACGGTGGCGGCGGTGGGTGGCGTTGCCACCTTCTCGAATCTCATGGTCGACCAGAGCGGGAGCGGCTACACCCTGACGGCCGTAGCCAGCGGGCTCACCGGGGCCACGAGCGCACCCTTCACCATCACCGTTGGGGCGGCGACCCGGCTCGCCTTCACCGTGCAGCCCGGCACGACGACGGCGGGGGCAGCGATCGCGCCGGCCGTCCGGCTGACCGCGTTGGACGCCGGGGGGAATCCCGTGCCGGGCTTCACCGGCGACGTGACGGTGGCGATCGGGACGAATCCAGCGGGCGGCGCCCTTTCCGGCACGGCGACCGTAGCAGCCGTCGCCGGCGTGGCGACCTTCTCCACGCTCAGCATCGACAAGAGCGGCACGGGCTACACGCTCACAGCCACGGCCGCCGGTCTGTCCGGCGCCACGAGCGCGGCGTTTGCGGTCACGCCCGGATCGGCGACCCAGCTTGTGTTCACGCTGCAGCCCACCACGGCGACGGCCGGCGGCACGATCAAGCCGGCGGTGCGCGTCACGGCGCGGGACGCGCTGGGGAATACGGCGACGGGGTTCGTGGGCAACGTCACCGTCGCGATCGGCACGAACCCCGGGGGCGGCACCTTGGGCGGGACGCGGACGTTCGCGGCGATCGCCGGCGTCGCGACCTTCCCCTCGCTCAGTATCAACCAGGCGGGGAGCGGCTACACGCTGTCCGCGACGGCGGTGGGCCTCTCGGCGGCCACGAGCGCGCCCTTCGACATCGTCCCCTCGACCGCGACCCAGCTCGTGTTCACGGCCGAGGCGACCGACTCACAAACGGCAGGGGCCATCATCGCGCCCGCGCTCCAGGTCACCGCGGAGGACGCGTCGGGTTCTCCGGTGACGACCTTCACAGGGAATGTGACGCTGGCGATCGCGCCCGGGACCGGTATCAGCGGGGCCACGCTCTCGGGCACGACCACCGTGGCGGCGGTGAACGGGGTGGCCACCTTCTCGAATCTCACGATCGACAAGGGCGACGCCTGGTACACGGTGACGGCCACCGCGACCGGTCTGGCGTCCACCAATGCCGCGTTCAGAGTGTTCGCAGCGCCCGCGACCGAGCTGGTGTTCAGAGTGCAGCCGAGCACGGCGACGGCGGGCGCGAGGATCACGCCTCAGGTGGAAGTGATCGCCCGGGATGCCTTGGGCAACACGGCAACGGGCTTCAGCGGAGCTGTAACAGTGGCGATTGGGAACAATCCCGGCGGCGGCAGCCTGTCCGGCACGAAGACGGTCACGGCTGTCGCCGGAGTCGCCGCCTTCCCCGGTCTGAGTATCAGCCAGGCCGGCGGCGGCTACACGCTGTCGGCCACCGCGCCCGGCCTCACGGCAGCCACGAGCGCCCCGTTCGACATCACCGCTGCGCTGGCCTCGGCGCTGGTGTTTACCGCCCAGCCGGGCAGCACGACGGCGGGCGTGACCATCAATCCGGCCGTCCAGCTCACGGTGCGCGATGCCTCGGGCCACACGGCGACGGAGTTCGCGGGGGATGTGACGCTGACGATCACGGCGGGAACGGGCACCAGCGGAGCCATCCTCTCGGGCACGACGACCGCGGCGGCGGTCGCCGGGGTCGCGACCTTCGCCGACTTGAGCATCGCCCAGAGCGGCAGCGCGTACAGCCTGTCGGCCACCGCCACCGGTCTCGCCGGGGCCACCAGCTCCTTCTTCACCATCAACGCCGGCGCGCCGACCCGGGTCAGCTTCACCCCACAGCGGATCCCCGGTGACCCCAGCGCCCCGTGGCCGACGGCGGGCGCGGCCATCACGCCCGCTGTCCCGGTGGTGGCGCGGGATGCGCTGGGGAACGAGGTCGAGACGTTCACCGGCAACGTGACCGTGGTGATCGAGCACAATCCCGGGGGCGGCTCTCTCTCCGGTACGACGACGGTGGCGGCGGTCGCCGGCGTCGCGACCTTCAACGATCTGAGCATCGATCACACCGGCACCGGCTACAGCTTGCGGGCGACCGCGAGCGGCCTGAGCGCCGACACGAGCCGTGGGTTCATCGTCGCGCCAGGGGCGCCCGCCTACCTGGTGTTCACCGTACAGCCGACGACCACGACGGCGGCGGGGACGATGAGACCGGCCGTGCGAGTCACGGCGTTCGATGTGCTGGGCAACACGGCGACGGGGTTCGCGGGTGATGTGACGCTAGCCATCACCGCGGGAACCGGCACCGGCGGGGCCACGCTCCTGGGCACGACGACGGTGACGGCGGTCAACGGGGTTGCCATCTTCTCGACGCTGGGCATCGACCGAGCGGGGAGCGGCTACACCCTCTCCGCCATGGCCGCCGGTCTCACGGGGGCCACGAGCACGCCGTTCGATATCAATTAGCGGGCCGCGCGGCCGGTCCGTGATCTAGCGACCCTCCTCCCGGTACAGGCCGAGCAGGCGTCGCAGCAGGACCAGCTGCCCCACGTGATAAGAGTTGTGGTCGGCGAGCAGCAGCGCTTCGCGTAGCACGGTTTGTCCGGTGCCGTGCGCAATGCGGCCGAACAGATCCGTCTTCGCGTCCGTCACCAGACGCTCCATTGCCCGAAGGTCGCGTTCCACTTGGGCGACGCTTTTGTCCCACGCGGCGGCGTCGGGCGGCGCGTCCCCGGGCGGCCAGTAGCCTGCCGGCCATTCGGGCGAAACGTGCTTGGCGCTTTGCGTGAACTCGACAATGTCCCATTGCGAGATTCGGATGTGCTCGAGCAGGCGCCAGGGGGTGAACGGCTGTCCCGCGGGCTTGGCTCCGCGCAGCGCGACCGGCCAGTCGGCGATGGCGTCTTTGAACACGAGGTGCGCGTGGCCGCCGCGCAGCAGCTCGCGTACGTGGTCGCGCAGCGCGTGGTTGGGATCCGCGGTCTTGCGTTTCGGACGTTTGGCAGGCAAGGCGCGACTCCTGTGAGATCGGTCGATGTTGAGATCAATCGATGTGATGAAAGTCTATCACGCGAGATTCCCACGCTAAAGCGTGGGCTCGGCGAGGCACTGTGCTGAAGCACAGCCGTCCTCACCCGCGCAGTGCGGCGACCAGGGCGATCACCGCCATCACGATGCCGACCGCCGTCTTGGCCGCCGCCGCCGCCACGCGCCCCACCAGGGCCCCCCAGCCGGCGCGCACGGCCATCCCAGCCTCCCCGGATCCCGCGTATTCGAACACCAGAGCGCCCGCGAATGAGCCGAGGATCGCGCCGATGACGCTGCCGATGAGAGGGACGGGAACGCCGACGACCGCGCCGGCGAGGCCGCCGAGCAGGGAGCCCCACCCCGCGCGCTTCGATCCTCCGTAGCGCCGTGTCAGGCCGTAGCCCAGCCAGAACTCGAACAGCTCGCCCAACAGGGCGAGGCCGAGCACGACTGCGATCGTGACCAGGCCGATCGAGTGGAAAGCGGTGGCCCAGCCATAGCCGACGGCGGCGACCACGATGAGCCAGAGGCCCGGCAGGCCGAGCGGAACGAGCGCGAGGCCCAGGCAGCAGCAGAGTCCCAGCAGCAAGACAGCGACGCTGTGATTCATGGATCGCCAGATCGTCGGGTTAACTTACGGACGTCAGCCAAGCGAGGGATGTGTCAAATGAAGGCGACAAGGCTCGCGCCGCTCGGGCTCGCGTGGATCGTGGCGGCTGCCCCGCCGGTGCTGGCGCAGGGCCGCGACACAGCCGTGTTTGCGGGGGGATGTTTCTGGGGTGTGGACGCGGTGTTCCGGCACGTCCGCGGGGTGCTGCACGTGGTGTCCGGGTATGCCGGGGGGAGCGCGGCGACGGCGCGCTACGAGCTGGTGAGCACGGACACGACAGGCCACGCCGAATCGGTGGAGGTGACCTTCGACCCGGAGCAAGTCTCCTATTAGCAGCTGCTGCGGGTGTTCTTCACGGTGGCGCACGACCCCACCCAGCGCAATCGGCAGGGCCCGGACGAGGGGACGCAGTACCGCTCCGTGCTGTTCTACGCGACGCCCGAGCAGCATCGCGCGGCGCTGGCCATGATCACGGCGCTCGAGCGCGAGCGCGCCTACGCCGACTCGATCGTGACCGAGGTGGTGCCGCTGCGCGCGTTCTATGCGGCGGAAGCCTATCATCAGAACTATCTGGCCCGCCACCTCAATCAGCCGTACATCGTGTTCAACGACTTGCCCAAGCTCGGCGTGCTGAAGCGGCGGTTTCCAGAGCTGTACCGGCCGTAAGGCGTCGCGCCCCCAGTGCCAGACGGAGAACCCGCGGGACGAGTTGCGCTCCCGCGGGTTCCGTCTTGGCCCGAGCTTCGGGCGTCATGGCCATTCGACTTGGGCTGACCCTTGAGTCATCCCGACTGGTTTGGCCGCGGGCACAACCATCGTCCTATCGTCCACGACGAGGCGGAGATTGCCGTTCGAGGTGACGAGGGCATTGAGAATGTCATACGTTCCCGAAGCGGCAACGTGCAGTCCTTCCAGAGCGACGTCGCTCGGCAACGGAAGATCGTCTCCCCGATGCACAATCTCCCTGACGCGAATCGGGCCCATGGCGCAGAACAGGGCTTGGGCTTCCCCGTCTCCCGCCAGCGCGAGAACCCTGATGTTCGGCAGATCGGCCCTGATCTCCTGGCCGTGGGAGACGTTCGCTTCTGCCATCCTCTCCCTGATGCGAAAAGACTGCGACTGCGACGTGACGCGGGCTTCCATAGGTCCCTCCAATCGAGCGTTCAGTTCACCATGGCGTTTTGAGTGACAACGGCCGCGCGGTTCAGCTCCAGCCATTCGACAGCGAGCGACCGGAACGTTCCCTCGTCGTGATCCCAGGCCCTGACGACCTCGTTGACCACCGGCACCCGGAGGTCGAGCAGGGTGCCTACGAAGTGCTCCTTGCGCCAGCGCTTTTCGAGCTGGCGCGCCAACGCATCAGGCTCGCCGTAGATTGCGACCGCCAGAAAGCAGTCGCGCCAACTGTGCCCGGTCGCCTTGAGGCCGCGCGTCACGCGCTCAGGCCCCAACGCTTCGAAGGCGGTCGTCAGCAAGGTCTTTTTTTCCGGACTCATGGCATCCTCCTCGTGGTCGTTCGAGCACGCCCAGCCCGCACGCTAAGAACAAGCGGCCGCACCCCGATTGTCCGGGGCTGCGGCCGCTCGCGAGCGCCGAGCGCGCTCACGTCATGCGAAAGACCTGCCCACCCCGGACCACCCCCACCGGGGGCTTACTCGGGTTGGTACCCCTGGGATCCGCAGACGGTCAGCGGACCCGTCCCCTGAAGCGGACACCCGGACCCGCGCAGCTTCAGCTATTTTGGCCGCATGCCGACTGCCATCCTGGTCGAAGCCTGCGTCGACTCGATCGAATCCGCGCTCGCCGCAGCTGCGGGCGGGGCGCACCGGATCGAGCTGTGCGCCAACCTAGTGGAAGGCGGCACTACGCCGAGCGCGGGCATGCTCGCGGTGTGCCGGGCGCGACTCGACATCCCTATCTTCGTCCTCGTCCGGCCGCGCGGCGGCGACTTCCTCTATTCGGCGTCCGAGTTAGCGGTGATGATGGAAGACATCCGGCGCGCGAAACAGGCCGGCGCGCGCGGCGTCGTGACGGGTGTGCTGCAGGCTGACGGCGGGATCGACGAGGACCGCGCCCGCGAGCTGATCGCCGTCGCGCGGCCGCTCCAGGTGACGTTTCACCGGGCGTTCGACGTGTGCCGCGACGCGGCCGCGGCGCTGGAGACGCTGATCACGCTCGGCGTGGACCGGGTGCTCACCTCGGGCCAGGCGGCGACCGCGCCCGAGGGTGCGCAGACGATTGCCCGGCTGGTCCGTCAGGCGGCCGGTCGGGTGGGCATTCTCCCGGGCGGCGGCATCACCGCGGAGAACGCGGCGGCCCTGGTCCAGGCAACCGGCGTGACAGAGGTACATCTCACGGGTGCAGTCACGCGGCAGAGCGGAATGGCATTTCGGGCGCCGACCGTCGTCATCGGCAACACGGCGCCACGCAGCGAGTACGAGTGGAGCGTGACGGACGCGGAGCGGATTCGCAGCGTAGTGAGACTCCTGGCGAACCGCGAGCAGAGCTAGGGGTTCCCCGCCCAGGAAGCTCGCGGCGCTCAGCGCCGCTCGCGGACAGTGCGCTGAGTGGGAATCGGGAGACTGAGCTCGAACGTGGCGCCGCGACGCACCGCGGAATCCACTCGGACCGCTCCACCGAACATCTCCTGCGTGATCTGACGGACGACCGTCAGACCCGTGCCCGAGCCCGATCCGAACTCCTGGGTGGTGAAGCCCGGCTCAAAGATCCGCTCGAGATGCTCGGCCGCGATCCCCACGCCCTCGTCCTGGACGGCCAGGCGCAGCGTCTCGCCCACCTTTTTGAGTGTGACCAGGACGGGCGTGTTCCGCTCCCGGGACGCCGCCACCGCATTGCGGATCAAGTTGGTGAGCACCTGATACAGGGCGTTCGGGTCACCATGGAGAAACACGCCGCTCACCGCGATGACCCCATGGAGCGCGATGCCGCGCTTGCGCGCGAGCGGGCGCTCCAGCGCCACGCACGACCGGACGACCTGCGCCGCATCGAACCGCTCCGATCGAGCCAGCCCTCCCCGGGCCCGGTCCTGCATCGAGCGTAAGAACTGGATCGCCTGCTCCATGCCTTCGCCCACGCCCGTGAGCTCCTCGAGCAGCTCCGCGCGGAACGCAGGCTCCAGGGATTGCGCCGTCCGCACCAGATCTAATGAAAGATCGAGGCTCGCGAGCGCCGCGGTCAGGGGATTGGCGACCTCGTGGGCGATCACACTGGGCTGGCGCACCAGCTCGGCCAGGGCGTCCGGCTCCGGCGAGCGCGGCCGGCTGGTGGTCGCCGGTTGGTCCACGAGGCCCAGACAGAGGCCGGCGAGCTCGAGGATGATCCGCTCCCGGCTGCGACGCTCGACGCTGGCGGGCGGCGGTGCGGGCGGCTGCTTTCTCACGGGCGCCACGCACCAAGGCCCGCCCTCGTCCAACCGGCAGCCGACCCAGCGGCTGCCTTGAATGATCGGGGCGCTCCAGCGATGCAGCGTGCTGTCGAGGTCGAGTCGCGTGTCTCGGTATTGGGGAGTCGGTGCGCTCGTCAGTACCGGGATCACTTCCGCGCGCGAGGAGACCTCCCACAGGGTGACTACCCGTCCCTGGAGCGCCACACTCGCCTGGCGCAAGACCTCGCGCCGGCGCTCGGGGCTTGGATCCGGAACCATCCGGGTCTCCATCAGACGGATGAACCGTTCACGGCGATGAAGTTTGGAACCCCAGCACGCTCAATTGTAGGGCGTTTTTGCGGCACGGACGGGTGGGAATGCGACAGGGAGGCACGCCGCGCCCCCTCAGGACCCTACGGCGCGGAGGCTCGCGGCGGGGCAGCGTCGCTATTTCGTTCGGATGGTGATGGGGACGATCGTGGTGCCCCAATGCAGGTGCAGCACGGTCGAGTCGGGTGCGACGATCGGGAAGTAAAACGCGAGCACTTCCATGTGGGTGCCCTGCTCCGGCGCGATGCTGATGCGCAGGGCGTCGAGCGATTCTCCGGGATATTGCGTGTGCCATACGTCCACGCCGCGGCTCAGGATCACGGTCCAGGGCTTAGGCGGCTCCTCGGGGATGGTCCAGAGCGTGTAGCGGCCCGCCGGGATATCGTGGCCGGTGATCGTGACGTCGCGACTGAAGGTGATCGTGGTGGCCGAATCCGCGCCCGGGTGCCAGATGCGTCCCCACCGGACCAGATCGCCGAACAGCGTGCGCCCGCGCGCCACAGGGCGGTTGTAGGAGACCCCGATGTCGGTGTGGCCGACCCGTTGCGTCACCGAGCCGTGCTGGCTCGCGGCAATCCGTTGGCCCGGAGCGGACCGTGCCGCGAGCGCGACGAGGAGCGTGGCGAGGAGCGGCCGGGCGGGGTTCATCCGAACCGTGTCGCGCGCCACAGCGCCACGCCGCCCGCGACGAGGAAGACGAGCAGCGCGAGGGTGAGCGCAGCCGCCCAGCGCCACTCGACCAGGAGCGCGGGCACCCGGGCGACCGCGGCGAATCCCACGAACAGCGCCGTCGCGCCCGCCACGAGCAACCAGTCGAGCGTGCTCCGCCGGGTGGCCGCGCGTGGGCCCCTCGCGTCTTCGCCCGCCATCCCTGCCGCTACGTACGCCGGGTCCACGCCGTAACGGGCGCTTTCCCGGGCCCCCGCCTCCTGCCAGCGCCGGTGCTCCCGGCTGGGCGCCGAGGCGAGGGCGATCGCGCCCGCGCCCGCGGCCATGAGGAGGGATCCCCCGATCACCCG
>Ga0137381_10003587_pt1 | contig 11096 bp, 10 predicted proteins | sample SagtaG_16_FD_104808 | JGI IMG/M metagenome (GOLD analysis project Ga0137381, IMG submission 104808) | Vadose zone soil microbial communities from Sagehorn Ranch, Mendocino, California, USA - Sage2_L_115_16 metaG | ecosystem: Environmental > Terrestrial > Soil > Vadose zone | place: USA... | reverse complement strand
TCCTCGGCTCGTCGTATCGGGGGCATCTCGGGTACTCGTCGGGCGCCCGCATGGCCGCGAGCTGGGATCCCCGCCAGATGGCCGAGTGGCTGCTGCCGTTCGCCTTCGGCCGCCCGGATCGCCTCGGCGCCGGAGGGTTCTGGGGGCACCACTTCTTCACCGGCCATCCTCCTTACTATTTTTCACTCTACCCCGGCCTGCTGGCGCTGGCCCTCGGGGCCGCGGCGCTCCGAGGCCGCTCGGCCCGCTGGCCGCTCGCTGTCGTCCTGGCCGGCCTCTTCCTGGCGCTGGGGAGATTCAACCCGGCGGTGGCCTGGATCTTCGAGTCGGCGGACGGGCTGGTGCGCTATCCGGTCAGGATGTGGCTCCTGGTCGCGGTGGGCGGCGCGCTGCTCGCAGGGATCGGCTTCGAGCGCTGTTTTTTCGAAGCCCTCCCCGGCGCGCGGCGGACCCTGCAACTGACGCTGGGCGTCCTGGCCGGCGCGTTCCTTGTCGGTCGCTTCGCTCTGGCGCGGCTGTCCGGACCGCTCGAGTCCTGGCTGGCCGGAGTCCTGCCGCCCCAGTCGCCCCCCGGGAGCGTGTCCCTGGCGGTCACGCGCTGGGCCGATCTCGCCACGGTCTCGATCGGCCTCCTGGCGCTTCTCGCGCTCGTTTCGGTCCTGGCGGCGCGGTTCCCGAAGGAGGGGGGAGCGCTCCTCCTCACCCTCCACGCCGCCACGCAGATCGTCCTGCTCGCGCCGCTCATGGCGACGGACGCCACGGCGAACTACCGGACGCCGCCGGCGCTTCTGGAGGCCATCCCCGACGATGCGTCCGCGGCGCACGGCGGATCCGAGGGGCTGTTCGGGTCGGGGAGTCCGGCGCCGCGGATCTACCCCGGGGCGGAGGGATTCTGGTTCGCGCGGCGCGCCTTCCAGGAGGCGTATCCGTTCGCCGGCGTTCTCCAGGGCCGCCGCTACGAGCTCAACGTCTCGTCGGAGGGGCTCGACTCGTTCCTGAGCACCGCCGCCCGCGATGCCGTCAGGCTGGCGGATGACGCGGCCCGCATCCGCCTCCTGGCCGCCTGGGGCGTCGGGTATCTCGTCCTCGATCGCCCGCTGGACCCGGCGGCCGCCGGCCAGGTCGAGCCGGTCCTGCGTCGTCCTTCCTTCGACGGGTCGATTGATCTCTACCGGATCCCCGCCACGGCACCTGCGCTCGTGGTCGCCGGGACGGTCCTGCGCGCCCCGAACCTCAACGCGGCGGTCAGGCAGATCGAGGATCCCTCGTTCGATCCCCGCACGATGGTCGTGCTTCCGTCCGATCCCCGCCGGGCCGCCCCGGAGGAAGGGGACGCGCGCGCGCCGGGCGTGGCGCGCGTGCTGATCAGCGGTCCGGAGATGCTGGCGGCCGAGATCGAGGCTCCCGCCCCGGGCGTGCTCGTGGTGCAGCGCGCCTTCCAGCCGATCTACCGCGCGACGGTCGACGGCACCCGGGCGGCCGTGCGTGTCGCCAATCTGCACCGCATCGGGATCGACGTCCCGGCAGGGCGGCACAGGGTCGATCTGTGGGTGGACCGGCGCCCGCTGGCTGTGTCCTTCTTCCTGTCCGTCCTGGGTCTCTCTGGACTGGCCTGGCTCGCGCGGCGCCCGCGCGATGCGGCGGCCGGGCCGGTCACCGGCCAGGCGGGACCTGCGGCTTGTCGGTCGGCTTGATCTGCCGGCAGCTTTCGATCAGGCGCAGCGCCTGGCGCAGCTCTCCGGAGTCGAGGCTGTTCGTGAGGATGGTGAACGACACCAGCAGATCGCCGACTCCCGCCGCTCCTTCCGTCAGATATGTCCACTCGTCCTTCTTCGGCGCGCGGTCGGTGACCGTGAAGTAGTACCCGGCCGCCTCGGTCCCCTTGATCTTCTGAAGAGTGATCTCCTTCTCCACCGACGCCTCCAGCTGCTTGCGTCCGATTTCCTCCAGCAGCGGACGGATCTTCTTCATCTGGTTGTAATCCGGGTCGCCGGCCGGGCTGAACAGAGGCGTGATCTGGACCGAGAACTCGTTCCCCGCGGCGGGCGAGAACTCGATGGTCGGCGGCAGATCGCCCTGCGGCCGGTTGATCTCCTCCTTCCACGCCGCGGGGACGGAGAACTCGAGACGCCCGTGCCCCGGCAGATCGTAGATACGGACCGGGGCCGCGCCGTCGGCGGCCAGGGACAGTGCGGGCAAAAGCAGGCACAGACAAGATATCGAGGCCTTCACGTCCACGCGTTCTCCTCGCTGCTCGTACGGAGGAGGGAGAAGACTACCTCCCCGTCCGGCGGGCGTCAACCGCGCACGCGGCGTGCGATAATCCGCGCCATGGACGCACTCCTGGAATCGCTCAACCCGCGGCAGCGGGAGGCCGTGGAGCACACCGAGGGACCCCTGCTGATCGTGGCCGGGGCCGGTTCGGGGAAGACGCGCGTGATCGTGCACCGCCTGGCCTTCATCCTGGCGCGCGGACTGGCGCGCGCGTCCGACGTGGTGGCCGTGACCTTCACGAACAAGGCGGCCGGGGAGATGAAGGAGCGGGTCGAGCGCCTGGTGGGGGCCGACCGGGGCGGGGCCCGTGTCTCCACCTTTCACTCCTGGTGCCTGCGGTACCTGCGAGGTCACGCCGAGGTGCTCGGCTACACGCGGGACTTCCTCGTGTACGACGAGGCCGACCAGTCGGCGCTCATCAAAGAGTGCCTCGGCGAGCTGGCCGTCGACGACAAGTCGTTCCCGCCGCGCCTGTTCCGGCATCGGATCAGCAGCGCCAAGAACCTCGGGCTCGATGCGCGAACCTTCGACGGCGGTGGCGAAGGCCTGATGGGCGAGCTGATCGCGAAGGTCTTCGCCCTCTACCAGAAACGACTGCGCGACTGCAACGCCATGGATTTCGACGACCTGATCGGCCAGGTGCTCGTCCTGTTCGCGGAGCGCGAGGATCTGGCGCGAGCCGCCGCGGAGCAGGTGCGCTATCTCATGGTCGACGAGTACCAGGACACCAACCGGCCGCAGTACCGCCTCATCCGCCACCTGGCCGCGGCGCACGGCAACGTGTGCGCCGTCGGCGACCCGGACCAGTCGATCTACCGCTTCCGGTTCGCCGACATCAGGAACATCCTGTCCTTCGAGGAGGACTTCCCAGGCACGCGCGTCATCAAGCTCGAGCAGAACTACCGCTCCACCGGCAACATCCTGGAGGCGGCGACCGCCGTGATCCGCCACAACCGGGACCGCATCGACAAGGCCCTGTGGTGCGAGGCGCCCGAGGGGCGGACGCTCGAGCTCCTGGTCGCCCTGGACGAGCGGCACGAGGCGGATCGCATCGTCGCCCGGATCGGCGGCCTGCGTCGCGACCACGGCCTGGAGGACATCGCCCTGCTGTACCGGACCAACGCCCAGTCCCGGGCGCTCGAAGAGGCCCTGGCGCGCCACCAGGTCCCCTACATCGTGATCGGCGGGACGCGCTTCTACGATCGCAAGGAAGTGAAGGACATCCTGGCGTATCTTCGCGCCCTGCTCAACCCGCGCGACGACGTCAGCCTGAAACGCATCGTCAACACGCCGGCGCGCGACATCGGCAAAACCACGCTCGACTCGGTCCTCGACGTGGCCCGCAAGGACACGACGCCCGTCGAGGAGGCGATGCGCAAGACCATCGACCTGGGCCTCGTCGGCGGAAGGTCCGCGCGCGCGCTCGAGACCTTCCTGAGCCTGATGTCCGACCTGCGCTCCGAGCTCGGCTCGCAGCCGCCCAGCCGGCTCGTCGCGTCGATCATCGAGCGCACCGGATTCGAGACCTACCTCGAGCGGACATCGCCGGGGGACGCCGCCTCGCGCATCGAGAATCTCCAGGAGCTGGCCAGCGCCCTCGCTTCCTACGATGGCATGCCGGACGGCCTGCGCGCCTTTCTCGACCGCGCGGCCCTCCTGTCCGAGACCGAGAACGTGCAGGGGAGCTCGGGCGTCCGCCTGATGACCCTGCACTCGGCCAAGGGGCTGGAGTTCCCGGTCGTCTTCATCACCGGGATGGAGGAGAACCTCTTTCCGCACTCGCGCTCCTCCGAGGAGCACGAGGACGTCGAGGAGGAGCGCCGTCTGCTGTACGTGGGCATGACGCGCGCACGGGAGCGGCTGTTCCTGACGCGCGCCGGTCAGCGGCGTCTGTTCGGAGAGCCGATGTCGGCCGTCCCGTCCCGCTTCCTGCAGGAGATTCCGCCGCACCTCCTGCGGCAGAGCGAATGGGACGACGGTGCGATGGGAAACGACTACGCCTCGCGTCTCCACGGTGCCGCCGCGTCGATCGCCCGCCGCCGCTCCGGCCGGGGTGAAGAGCGCTTCGACGGGGAGATCGAAGCGCCCGTCGATCCATCCTCCCCCTTCACCCTCGGCTGCAAGGTGCATCATCCGGAGTACGGCGTCGGAACGGTCATCGGCGTCGAGGGGAAGGGGGACGGCCTGAAACTCACGGTTTCGTTCTCGGTTTACGGCTCCAAGAAGTTCCTGCCGCGCTACGCCCCCCTCGAAAAAATCTGACGAGCCCGCGGGGCCGGAACTCCGCGATCACAAATTCGTAAGCCGGTTGCCATCCCGGCCTCTCCTCACAAGATTTAAGCCGCGCGCGCCCCCCGGGCGCGCGGGAGGTCGTGAGTTTCAACCGGAGGGAATCGGCATGCTGGCAGCGGTCCTGTTGCTCGTGGGCGCGGTGCTTCTCCTGATCGGTCTCGTGATGATCCTCGTGAGCGCCTTCAAAGTCAGCATCGCGCGGGGTCTGGGTGTGCTCATCCTGTGGCCCGTCGGCCTTGTGCTCCTCGGGAAGAGCTGGAAGGAGAGCAAGTTGTCGTTCCTCCTTCAATTGGTCGGCGCGATTCTGATCGTCGCCGGCATTCTCCTGGGGCCGCCCGTATCCATCCCTTAACCCCGCCCCGGCCGGAGCGTCCCGGCGGTCCCATCGCCGATCGCCTGCCGGGTTGCGATCGGCTGCGCGCCGCAGCCATCCTCGGCGTCGTCGCGATCCATGCTACGTCCCCCTTCCTGTCGCAGCTCGCGGCGCGACCCGAGGGCCCCGCCTCCCGCTTCTTCTTCCTGGCGGCGCTCAACCAGGCGGGGCGCTTCAGCGTCCCGGCCTTCTTCCTTCTGTCCGGCTTCCTGACCGCATTCCATTCGGAGGACCTGCCGCGCGCCGTCGGCCCGGGCGGATACATGAAGCGCCGGCTCGGGCGGCTTCTCCTCCCCTATCTCACGTGGAGCGTCCTGCTCTGCGCCCTGCCGAGTCTTCTCCATGGCGAGGCGACGACGGCCGACCTCGGCACGAGATTCCTTCTGGGATGGACGTTCACGGGCGGCTACTTCCTCCTCGCTCTCGCGCAGCTCACGATCCTTGCCCCCCTGCTCCTGAGGGTCGTCCGTCGGAGCGGGCGAGCGGCCGTACTGCTCTTCTCGGCGTCGCTTTTCGCCACGGAGACGATGTTCGCCGCGGCAGCGTACGGGGTCGGCCCCTGGTCGCGTTACGTGCGCGAGGGGTTTTCCTCCTGTCTCACCCTGGGCCCCGCCTGGGCCCCCTTCTTCATCGCGGGCCTGTGGGCCGGCGGCGCGCGCGGGTGGCTCGTTCCCTGGATGGGGAGGCATCGAGTCGGTCTCGTGTCGGTGGCCGCGGCGCTCTACGGCGCCTCGCTCTGGGAGTTCCTCAGCGTCCAGGAACGGACCGCGTCGCTCGGACTTGCGGCCAGCTTCCTCAAGCCCACGTCCGTGCTGTTCGCGTTCGCGGCGTGCGCCGTCTGCCTCGGGACACGGGAAGCCCGTCCCGTCACGGGGCTGGTCCCGGTGACCGAGCCGGCGCCGCTCGCGCCCGCGTTCCGCGCGCTCGCCGGCGGCTCCTACGCGATCTACCTGCTCCACGGATGCGTCGTTCTGGCCCTCTTTGGCATCGCCTCGCCGTGGTGGCAGGGGCTCCTCGAGACACCGGCCGGCCCGCTGCTCCTGGGCGCCTGCGGCATCGTCCTTCCGCTGGCATTCTTCAGGGTCGCCGACAGACGCGCGCCCGCCTGGGCACGCTTCGCGATGTTCGGGTGAGACCCGCCGGTCAGTCGTGCGTCAGCTTGCGGTACTTGATCCGGTGCGGCTGGTCGGCGTCTGCGCCGAGGCGGCGGTGCCGGTCCGCCTGGTAGTCCTGGTAGTTCCCCTCGAACCAGACGACACGGCTGTCCCCCTCGAAGGCGAGCATGTGCGTGGCGATGCGGTCGAGGAACCAGCGGTCGTGGCTGATCACCACGGCGCAGCCGGCGAATTCGAGGAGCGCCTCCTCGAGGGCCCGTAGGGTGTCGACGTCGAGATCGTTGGTCGGCTCGTCCAGAAGCAGCAGGTTGGCGCCGCTCTTCAGCATGCGGGCCAGGTGGACGCGGTTGCGCTCGCCGCCGGAGAGGTCCTTGACGCGCTTCTGCTGGTCGGGTCCTTTGAAGTTGAACGACGCGACGTAGGAGCGCGAGTTGAGCGTGCGCCGGCCGACCTGCAGGACCTCGTCCCCCTCGGCGATCGCCTGTCAGACGTTCTGGTCCCCATTGAGGACGTCCCGGCTCTGGTCGACGTAGGCCAGCTTCACGGTCTCGCCGACGCGCAGCGTGCCGCTGTCGGGCTTCTCCTGCCCGGTGATCATGCGGAACAACGTCGTCTTGCCCGCGCCGTTCGGCCCGATGACGCCGACGATCCCGCCGGGCGGCAGCTTGAACGACAGGTCATCGAACAGGAGGTTGTCGCCGTAGGCCTTTCTCAGGCGCTCGCACTCCACGACGACGCCCCCCAGCCGCGGTCCGGGCGGGATGTAGATCTCGACCGATTCCGGCAGCTTCTCCATCTCCTCCGCCAGCAGCCGCTCGTAGGCGTTGACGCGCGCCTTGCTCTTCGCGTGGCGCGCCCGCGGCGCCATGCGCACCCACTCCAGCTCGCGCGAGAGCGTGCGCTGGCGCGCGCTCGCCGCCTTCTCCTCCTGAGACAGGCGCGCCTGCTTCTGATCCAGCCACGACGAGTAGTTCCCCTGCCACGGAATGCCCTCCCCCCGGTCCAGCTCGAGAATCCACCCGGCGACGTTGTCCAGGAAGTAGCGGTCGTGCGTGACCGCGACGACGGTGCCCGGATACTCCTTGAGGAAGCGCTCCAGCCACGCCACCGACTCGGCGTCGAGGTGGTTCGTCGGCTCGTCGAGCAGGAGGAGGTCGGGCCGCTGCAGCAGCAGGCGGCAGAGCGCCACGCGCCTGCGCTCGCCGCCCGAGATGGAGCCCACGTCGGCGTCGGGGGGCGGACAGCGCAGCGCGTCCATGGCGATCTCCAGCGTCCGATCGAGCTCCCAGGCGTTCGCCGCGTCGATCTGGTCCTGCACTTTCGCCTGCTCTTCGAGGAGCCGCTCCATCTCGTCCGGCTCGAGCGGCTCGCCGAGACGGTCGCTGATGGTGTTGAACCGATCGAGGAGCGCGCGCGTGGCGGCGACCCCCTCCTCGACGTTGCCGAGGACCGTCTTCTTCGGGTCGAGACGCGGCTCCTGGGGGAGGAACCCGACCTTGATCCCCTTCGCGGGGAAGGCCTCTCCCATGAACTCGCCGTCTTCTCCCGCCATGATGCGCAGGAGCGAGGACTTCCCGGCTCCGTTCGGCCCGATGACCCCGATCTTCGCGCCGAAGTAGAAGGACAGCCAGATCCCCTTCAGGATCTCGCGCTTCGGCGGGACCGTCTTGCGCAGGTCCTTCATGGTGTAGATGAACTCGGGCGACATCAGGTCTCCTTGCGGCCGTAGTGGCTGTCGAGATACTCGATGATGTCCTCGGACTCGATCACGACCTTGTTCCTGCCGGGATCGACGAGGACCGGAACCTGCGTCTGCCCCGAGACCGCCTTGACCCGCTCGCGCAGCGCGTGCGGCCGCGGCACGCTGCGGACGACGTAGTCGAGGCCGAGCCTGTCGAGCTCCTCGCGCACCCGGGCGCAGAACGGACAATCCTCGAACTGGTACAGCTCCAGCATGCGGTGTTCTAGGTCTCGGGGCCCCAACGCATCCCCTTGAGGGCTTCACCGGCGATTGCGATCGTCGTGTCGATCTGCTCGTCCGTGTGGGCGAGCGACACGAACAGCGCCTCGAACTGCGAAGGGGCCAGGTAGACCCCGCGCTCCAGCATGCGATGGAAGAAGGCGGCGTAGCCGCGGGTGTCGGCGCTCGAGGCGCTGTCCCAGTCGACAGGCTCGCGCGAGGTGAAGAACAGGGTCAGGAGCGACCCGGCACGCGTCACGCGCGCCCGGGTGCCGGACGCCTCGGCGGCCGCCATGAGCCCGCGGGCCAGCCGCGCGGACGACGCTTCGAGCCTCTCGTAGACTCCGGGCGAGCGCAGGTTCCCGAGCATCGCGATGCCGGCCCGCATCGCCAGCGGGTTGCCGGCCAGCGTCCCGGCCTGGTAGACGTCCCCCTCCGGAGCGACGCGGTCCATGATCTCCTCGCGGCCGCCGTAGGCGCCGATCGGCAGGCCGCCGCCGAGAATCTTGCTGAGGGTCGTCAGGTCGGGAGTGATCCGGTAGAGCTCCTGCGCGCCGCCGAGCGCCAGGCGGAACCCCGTGATCACCTCGTCGAAGATCAGAAGGATGCCGTTCCTCAAGGTGATCTCCCGCAGCCCCTCCAGGTATCCGGGGCGGGGCGGTACCACACCCATGTTGGCCGCCACCGGCTCGACGATGACGCAGGCGATCTCGCGGCCCCGCCGCCTCACGAGCGAGGCGAAGGCATCCAGATCGTTGTAGGGGACCACGAGCGTCTGCTCCGCCACGGCCGCCGGCACGCCGGGTGTGCCCGGAATGCCGAGGGTCGCGACCCCCGACCCCGCCTTCACCAGGACCGCGTCGACGTGACCGTGGTAGCAGCCGTCCATTTTCACGATCAGGTCGCGCTTCGTGAACCCGCGCGCCAGGCGCAGCGCCGACAGGGTGGCCTCGGTCCCGGAGTTGACCATGCGGACCTTCTCGATGCCGGGGACCGACTCGACCACCCGCCGGGCCAGCTCCACCTCGTGCGGGTGCGGGGCGCCGAACGACGTGCCGTGCTTCGCCGCCTCCTGCACCTCGCGCACGATGTCCGGGTGCGCGTGGCCCAGGATGAGCGGCCCCCACGAGCCGACGTAATCGATGTACCGGTTGCCGTCCACGTCCGTCAGGAGGGCCCCCTCGCCGCGCGCGAAGAACAGGGGGTCGCCACCGACGGCCTTGAAGGCGCGCACGGGAGAATTGACCCCGCCCGGAATGACCTGGCGGGCCTTGTCGAAAAGGCTGCGTGAGAGGGTGCCCATGGGGCGCGCGCGGCCCGGTCAGCGCTGCAGCAGGCGGGCCGCCTCCTTCGCGAAATAGGTGACGATGAGATCGGCCCCCGCGCGACGGATCGAGACGAGCGACTCCATCATGACGCGATCGCGATCGATCCAGCCGTTGCGCGCCGCCGCCGCCAGCATGGCGTACTCGCCCGAGACGTGGTAGGCGGCGACCGGCACGTTCACAGCCTGCCGCACGCGATAGATGACGTCGAGGTAGGGCAGGGCCGGCTTCACCATGACCATGTCGGCCCCTTCCTCGATGTCGAGCAGCACCTCCCTGATCGCCTCGCGGGCGTTGGCCGGATCCATCTGGTGGGTGCGCCGATCGCCGAACTTCGGCGTCGACTGAGCGGCCTCCCGGAACGGCCCGTAGAACCCGGACGCGTACTTCGCGGCGTACGACAGGATCGGCACCTGTTCGAGAGCGGCGGCGTCGAGCGCCTTGCGGATCGCGGCCACGCGTCCGTCCATCATGTCCGACGGTGCCACGATGTCGGCCCCTGCCTTCGCCTGCGACACGGCCGTTCTGGCCAGGAGATCCAGCGTCTCATCGTTCTGAATCTCGTCCCCCCGGACGACACCGCAGTGACCGTGATCGGTGTATTCGCACAGGCACACGTCGGCCACGACCAGCATGTTTCCGACCTCTTTCTTGATCGACGAGGCCGCCTCCTGGACGATGCCGTGCGGGTCATACGCGCCGGACGCCTTGGCGTCCTTGGCGGGCGGGATGCCGAACAGGATCACGGCCGGCACGTCGAGCGACTGCGCCTCCTGCGCCTCGGCCACCGCCTCGTCCACGGACAGGTTGAACTGCCCGGGCATGGACGGTATCTCGTGGCGGACGCGCCGGCCGGGGACGACGAACAGAGGAAGGATCAGGTCGCCGGCCGCCAGGTCGGTCTCGCGCACGAGCGAGCGCAGGAGCTCCGAGCGCCGCAGCCGCCTGGGGCGCTGGACCGGGAAGCCCATCAGCCCCCCGCCCGGTCAGTCATCGTCGTCCCCTTCATGGAAGAAGAAGGCGGCGCAGAATTGCGAGCAGAAGACCCGCCCGCTGCGCACGAACTTGTGCTCCTCGCAGATGTACTTGTGACAGATGGGGCACTTGTGGAGGTAGACATCGTCCTCTCCGGCCGCGCACTCCTTGCATTGATGCACGCCCGCTCCCCCGCGAATCGTTCCGGATTATACGCGAATGATCCAAACCCCTGGCGCGGGAGCCTCCCTGGCCGGGTGACGGGGGAGGGAGGGGCGCGCCTCATATTCGCTCGCGCGGCACAACTTGAGTCATCTCACGCACATGGCGCGGCTCAAAATCGGCGCGCCCCTCCCTCCCCCGTCACCTTCACCTCCGGGGCCTCCGGACGCGTCCCCGCATGGAACATCCGAGCAAACTTCGACCGGCAGGACTCCCGGCACTTCAAGTCTTTGGGGTTTCGGGGCCGCGACAGGAGCGCGGAGAGCCGGGACAGGGGCGCGCCGATTTTGAGCCGCCATGCGCGTCAATGGGGCGCCGATTTCCCAGCGCGCGCGAACATGAGGCGCGCCCCTGTCCCGGCTCTCCGCGCCTTGACAGTGTCCCGGAGACCCCATAAGATCGGCCTTCACGACGCAAGGCGGTGTAGCTCAGATGGTTAGAGCACGCGGCTCATATCCGCGGAGTCCGGGGTTCGAATCCCTGCACCGCTACCAGATGCCTCGTCATTCCGGATGAAGAATCTCGCCTCGACCATCGAACGACAGGTGCGGCGGACGATC